>Ga0163216_101611_pt1 | contig 12108 bp, 7 predicted proteins | sample SynspAceP_FD_167610 | JGI IMG/M metagenome (GOLD analysis project Ga0163216, IMG submission 167610) | Saline lake microbial communities from Ace Lake in Antarctica - Synechococcus sp. Ace-P (Illumina Assembly) | ecosystem: Environmental > Aquatic > Non-marine Saline and Alkaline > Saline ...
ACTTACTCAGTCAAGCTATCAAACGTTTGAGTCGCTTTTCAACTAAACGTAAAAACTAAGATTAATCAACAGGGAGGCTTGCCTCCCTCTTTCGTAGGCCACCTGCTAGCAACCTATCATAGCGCCGTATTAAATTTCCCTGCTGTAAAAAATAAATTAAAGTTAATGCTTTTTGTACCTTTACCAAAGGCACGAACAGGGCAGTGCGTGCCGGTTCCTTGATACTTTAGTGCGAGCTAAGTCATGCCAAAAACAAGATATTCTGCTTTTTTGTTGTGTATTACTCACTGTATTATTTGCCAAAATGTCTCATTCTTTTCTATTACTTCCATAATGAACTAAAGTCTAAATCGGAGTTACTCTTTACAGGAAGCGAAACAGGATGCCCATAGGACTGACCCGTAGACAATGTCTGACCTTGTTTGCCAAACTCGCAGGAGGCTCGGCGGCACTGATGCAGGCAGCCAATGTACTAGGTCTTACTTCTTCCCCCGGAAATGCTCCACCCATAATTTTCAAAGCGGGTTCAGGACAACAAAAATCCGTGGTCATGTTAGGGGCTGGGATAGCGAGTTTAACGGCGGCTCTTGAACTGAGTAAAGCTGGGTTTCATTGTACTATTCTGGAAGCATCTCAAAGAGTAGGAGGCCGCAATCTCACTGTGCGTTCAGGTGATTTCATTGATGAAATCGGCAACCCGCAGATTTGTCCTTTTGACCCCGAACCCCACTTATATTTCAACTGTGGTCCTGCAAGGATCCCTGCTGAACATACAGCACTGATGCATTATTGTCGTGAGCTGGCCATTCCATTACAGCTCTTTTCTAACTACAACACCAATTGTTATACCCAAGACGACAAAGCATTTGCTGGCAAGCCCATCAGGATCCGCGAGTATGAAACCGATCTTCGTGGTTTTATGCACGAACTACTAGGCAAAAACTTATCTAAGCAAACTATGCTGGATGAAGGTATTGGCGAGGTTGAACTCGAACGTATGATGGAGTTTGTGCGTCAGGCTGGCGATCTCAACAAAGACCTGCATTATGTGGGTAGCGAGCGCGCAGGCTTTGCATCGGGCGGGATAACTGCACCGGGTAAGTTAAAAACACCACGAAAATTTGAAGATATACTGCACAGTGACTTTGGTTTGGCTGCCATGTATTTTATGCGTTTTTCTGATCAGGCACCGGCTGTAATGACTCCAGTGGGTGGCATGGATAAGGTAGTGCAAGGTTTTCTGAATAAACTCGACCCTAAATTGGTGGATATTCGTCTTAACTGCCCAGTTCGCGCTATTCAGGTAAGTGAAAACACCGTCGACATTGAATATGAGCAACAAGGTGTGATTAAAAAGTTACAAGCTGATTATTGCATCAACGCGATCCCAAGCCAGATATTACTTGGAATTACTAACAACTTCTCCCCTCCCTACCTTAAGGCTATCAGTAAAATTCAGCGCGGCAATCTGGTCAAAATAGGCTTTCAGGCTAAACAACGATTTTGGGAAGATGAGCATATTTTTGCCGGCATCAGTTGGACTAATCAGGACATCACGCAACTGTGGTATCCCGAACATGGATTTATGCAACAAAAAGGCGTGCTGCTGGGCGCCTATAGTTGGGAGCCAGATGTCACCAGCCGCTTTATGAACATGACTCACGCCCAACGACTTGAAGTCGCATTAACACAAGGTGAAAAAATCCATCCACAATACCGCCAATATATCGAAAATGGTGTGAGTATTTGCTGGCAGCGCATGAACCACTTATTAGGCTGCGGCTCTCAGTGGCATCCTGATGATATAGAAGAACATTTTACCTTGTTACAACAGCCAGAAGGTCGACATTTTTTGGTAGGCGATCAAATGAATTTACTGCCCGGCTGGCAAGAAGGTGCGATTCGTTCAAGTTGGTTGGCCATGTCGCATATTCGCCAAGAACTGCAGGCCAGCTCAGGAGTTCAATAATGAAAACCCTAATAACTCTGCTGACCAGTTTAATCTTTGTCACGCCTTTTGCCACAAGTGGTGAACTGAATTGCCAGATGTGCCACGGTAGTCACCTGCAAGGAAATGTCCTGACTGGAGCGCCAGCACTAAATAGCTTATCGACAAACTACATTGAAGCGCAGTTAAATGCCTTTAAACAGGCTTACCGTGCCAAGTCTGCAAAGGATCAGGCAGGCTTAGATATGCGCGTAGTGGCCATGCAGTTGAGTCAGCAGGAAATAGCGGCAGCGCTGGCATTAGTGAAAAAGTTAAGAGTAACAAACGCCAGCTTCAGGCAGTCTAACATACCAGCCAGTTGGCAGACCTGTGTGGCATGTCATGGTGCAAATGGTGAAGGTAATGATGCTCTGAACGCGCCGGCCATAATGGGCCAACAACCTTGGTATCTGTTTAAACAGCTTCACGATTATCAAGAGGGTCAACGAGGCATGGAACCTGCTGACCTCGCAGGCCAACTAATGCGACAAACCAGCTTGCTTTTAAGCGCTGAAGAGATAAAACAACTAAGTCAATTTTTAGGTCAATCAAATAAAACGGAGATAAAATGAAAAAAACTATTCTAAGTGCAGTCGGCTTACTGATGTTCAGTGCCACGAGTCAAGCGGCAGACGTTACCCGTTACCCACTGCCCAACAACAGCACCTTTCCCATTGCGTCATCGGTGGAAATTAAGGGCGGTTCATTAGTATTTGAAAGTGGCAAAGTGCCATCTCCAATGAATCCCGATGCAAAACCCGGTAGTGCTGAGTTCTGGGGCAACACTGAACAACAAACTGATAGTGTCTTGGATCAAATAGAGGCCTCGCTTAAAAGCAAAGGTCTGGACATGAGCAACGTGATGAAAATGACAGTCTTTTTGGTGGGCGATCCGGCAATGGACAATAAAATGGACTTTGGCGGTTTTATGAAAAGTTATGTCCGCTATTTTGGCACTAAAGAGCAACCTAACCTGCCATCCCGCTCAGCCGTGCAGGTTGCTGGCTTAGCCGGTGCGGGCATGTTGGTCGAAATTGAAGTCATCGCTTTTAGACCTTAATTAGCCTAATCCTGCATTCAAGGCGGAGCTAACATTCCGCCTTTTTTTGCATTAATGTAATATCAAAGTCAGCACTTACTGTCATCAACTCTATAAGTAATAAGCGTTTCTTCTCTTCTGAAATGGTCCAGTAGAACGGCGTCATCATTAATAAACTTTCACGTTGCTGAGGTGTTGTTAAGCTCATTTTGAACTGCACATGACTTAATGCGAGTAATTCAAAACCCTCAGGAATCTTACTATCAAGCTCATGAGTTTCAGCCTGCGCATAAACATACTGTTTTAATTCAAACAAATGATGGCTTGCCGGTGTGACCCTTAACCATAGCCCATCAAGTTTCAATATTCGCTGTATTTCAGACGGGCTACTGGGAGCAAACACCTGGAGCACCGCATCTTGGCTATCACTGGCAACCGGTAAATTAAAACTGCTGGCAACAGCATAGTGGATGTCTGGGTATTTTTTAGCCGCTTTTTGGATGGCAGGTTTAGCAATATCACTGCCACTGGCGACAACACTTCTACCGGCATTCGCTAAATGCTTTTTGATTTTAGCTAAGTAATAACCTTCACCACAGCCGGCATCGTAAATGCTTAATCTTGGCGACAATGCCTCGGGGTAATCAGCTTGGTTTGCTATGATCAAGCTTGCCATTTTTTCGGCTAAAGGTAGGTAATGGTCTTGTTCTAAGAAGGCTCTTCTGGCCGTCACCATATCTTTGTTGTCACCAGGATCTTTGCTACTTTTTTGCTGAGCTAACAGCAAGTTAACATAACCTTCCTTAGCGCGATCAAAGGTATGCTTATTATTACAGCGCCATGCATTATTCTGCCACTCTAAGATTTGTTGGCAGCTTGGACACCGCCAAAATGAATCTGTACTGCCATGATTGATTTGCATGTCGCTCCTACTCGCCAGCCTTATTACAAAAAAACGCAGTGTAACAGATTTAACCTGTTTACTAAGTCAGTCATCGCGCTTAAGGCTCAAGGTGCTTTAATTTTGTGCTTGCTTACTTATAATGGCTCTCGACTCAAGGACTTAAACATAAAAATTATAAATATCACCAGAGGAATTCACTATCATGCTCAGATTCACTGCGCTATTACTCAGCCTGTTCTGTATCAGCGCTCACGCAACCCAAGGTTATTATCGTTTTCCCGCATTACATGACAACACCTTAGTTTTCACTGCTGAGGGAGACCTATGGAAAACCACCTTAGAGCAAACTTATGCACAACGCTTAACTACCCATGTGGCCGAAGAAAGCCATGCAGCCATTTCTCATGATGGTCAGTTTGTTGCCTTTGTGGCTAACTATGCAGGCAGTGATGAAATCTACGTGATGCCTATTCAAGGGGGTCTAGCGAAGCAAGTAAGCCATGAAAATGTGCGAGTTAAATTACATGGATGGACTGCCGATGGGCGCATATTATACAGCTATAACGGGCGTATTGGACCCACTGGTAATTGGAGTTTACGCTTGCTCAAACCTGATGAGCTCACAGTTGAGTCGATTCCCTTAGCCGATGCGGTTGAAGGTACTATCGACCCAGCAGGTACAACGCTATATTTTACTCAATTTGGTTTACAGGTTTCTAGCGACAATGCGCAAGCCTATCAAGGCGGCGCAAAAGGTGAGTTATGGTCCTACCAATTGGGTACAAACCAAGAAGCTAAGCGCCTGACAACAAAACATCAAGGCTCAGCCCGCTCTCCCATGGTATATCAAGATCGGCTGTATTTTATTAGCAATCAAAATGGTAGCGATAACCTATGGTCAATGAGTCTTGACGGTCGTGAGCAAACTCAACTCACTGATTATCAAGATTTCAATGTGCGTGACGCACGTTTGGATGCGGGGCGTATAGTCTTTCAACTGGGCGCCGATATTGTGCTGTTCGATATCAACAGCAAACAAAGCACCACACTGGATCTGCAACTTACCTCAGATTTGAGCCACACTCGTGAGCATTGGGTAAATAAGCCCTTAAAATACTTAAGCTCAGCCAAGCAGGCTGGCACCAGCAAAAAAGTGGTACTCACCGCCCGTGGCAGAGTAGCCGTTGCCAGCGTAGACGGTTCACGTTTAGTTGAAATAGCAACATCATTGACCTCTCGTACCCGCCAAGCCACATTAAGTAAAGATAATCAGTGGGTTTTTGCCTTAAATGACAGCAGTGGTGAAATGGAAATCTGGCAATTTCCCGCTGACGGCAGTATAGGAGGCAAACAACTCACCCACAATGGTCAAACTTTTCGCTGGAATATTTACCCCTCGCCCGATGGCAAGTGGTTAGCCCACGACGATAAAAATGGTGATCTTTGGTTATTAAACCTAGAGTCATTAGAAAATATCAAGCTAATAAGCCGCAATAATGGTTTAAGCCCCATTGCCTCTTTGAGTTGGTCCCACGACAGTAAGCTAATCGCCATCACCCGCCAAGCCCTTGGCAGTGAGCGCAGCCAAATTATGTTACTCGATATCCTGACTAAGCAGTTGGCATTATTAAGTAGTGAAAAATACGCCTCTTATTCACCCACCTTTAGCCGTGATGGTAATTGGCTGTATTTCTTATCTGATCGTGATTTCAACCCCTACCCTGGCGCACCTTGGGGCGACAGAAATATGGGTGCCAGCTTTGATCGTCGCACGCAGATTTTTGCTATTGCCTTAAATCAGCAGGCTAAGTTTGCGTTTGCTAAACCCAATGAATTAGCGGTCAAAGAAGAGGAGAAAGAACAGAAAAGTGAATCACAAGATGAGAATAGCGCAGAAAGTGCGGATAAATCCACGCCATCAGATTCTCTTAGTGCAGAAGACAACATCGCGATCTCAGTTGATTGGCAAAACATTGAAAAACGCCTATACCAAGTCCCAGTGCCAGCAGGTAATTATAGTGAACTAGGTGCTAATAAAGAGTTTTTATATGTTATCGATACGATCACGGAGCCAGGTGCACAAGCTGGCTTAAAATCCATTAAAATTGCCCCGAAGGCAAAAATTGAAAACTTTTTAGGCGCAGTGTCTGAATACAGTTTGTCTCATGACGGTAAATCTTTATTTGTGCGCAAAATCGGTGACAATAACGATATGTTTATTGTGCCAGCAAGTGCCAAATTTGCTAGTACTGCAGAGGATAGTAAAGTATTAACGACGGACTGGAAACTCCTCATTCAGCCCAAACAAGAATGGCAACAAATTTTTCACGATGCGTGGTTAATGCATCGAGATTCCTTATTTGATGCCAAGATGCGTGGCCTAGACTGGCAGGCAGTTAAACAAAAATATCAGCCTTTGCTCGACCGGCTTACCGAGCGCAATGAACTCAATGATATTTTTGAGCAGATGATGGGCGAGCTCAATACGCTACACTCGCAAGTACGTGGCGGTGATATTACCAGTGATCCAGCTAGACCCTCTACTGCTAGCTTGGGCGGGCAATACCAAGCCGTTTCACAAGGTTTAAAAATTTCACACATTTACCGCAATGATCCCGAGATCATCGAGGCTTTAGCGCCTTTGGCTAAACCCGGCGTCAATGTTGAGGTAGGTGATATTATTACCGCCATAAACGGTATGCCAATTGCTACTGTCGCTGATCTGAACGCCGCGCTGTTAAACCAATCAGGTAGACAGGTACTGCTTGATCTACTGCGCGATACTACAAAGCTAAAAGCCGTAGTAATACCTAGTTCTGCCCGCGATGATTATATGCTGCGATATTACGATTGGGTTACCCTTAACCAACAAAAAGTGCAGCAAGCTGATGATGAAATCGGTTATTTACACTTGCGCGCTATGGGCAGTGGCGATATTGAAACCTTTGCTCGCGAGTTTTACGCTCAATATACAAAACAAGGTTTGATTATCGATGTTAGGCGCAATAATGGCGGCAATGTTGATAGTTGGATAATCGAAAAATTACTAAGACGTGCTTGGTCATTTTGGCAAGTTCGCAATGGCGAAAGCTTTACTAATATGCAACAGACCTTTCGCGGCCATTTAGTCGTGCTAGCTGACCAATATACCTATTCAGACGGTGAAACCTTTACGGCGGCCATCAAGGCCCTCGAACTTGGCACAGTAGTAGGTAAGCAAACAGCAGGTGCCGGTGTGTGGTTAACCGGTCGTAACAGTCAAAGTGACGGTGGTATGGCACGCGTAGCAGAGTATCCCGTGTTTGCCATGGATGGTCGTTGGATCACTGAAGGCCACGGCATCGAACCTGATATTGAAGTGGACAATCTGCCCTATGCCACCTTCAATGGTCAAGATGCGCAACTTGATGCTGCCATTAAACTACTGAAAAAAGAAATTAAGAAAAATCCTATTAAACCGCTGAAAGCTAAGCCTTTCCCTAAGGATATTAGCCCGGCGTCAGACATCTTACCCTAGCGTTAAAAACCAAAAAGTGACCCTAGGGTCGCTTTTTGGTTTTATTCCAGATTATCCGTTGATTATTAAGATGACTGCGGATCAGCTCAAAAAATCAACACGTTCAGTAGTTATTTTACTCAAGTAACACATACAAACACTAAGTAATTACTGCTGGGTGAATAGACCATCGAATCCACGACGTTCATTCTGCCGAGCCCCAGATTTTTAAAACTGAGGCATACATCACCATCCGTGGTTTTTGAATGTCTTAAGTGCAAGCCATAGTAGTTTTTTGCTATTTTTAAAATGGCTGTCTAGTTATGTATTGATTACTAGGTGCTTCGGATACTGTATCTATCTTTGCAAATAAGACCAATTTTTATAAATTTTATTTTTGAAATATTTTCAGGCAAATAAACCACTCTTATTTATGACTTATTGACAGATCAATAACGGTTAGTATACTAACCGCTCAATGTTTGAGCATTGCTAACTTTAATGATGGAAAAAAGGAATTTCAAATGAAATTAAAACTACTTAAGTTGCCTGTTCTTCTATTAGCTTTAGGCAGCGCAACTGCCTATGCATGTCAGATCGTTACTTGCAGTAATGGTTGTGTCGTTCAAGTGCTACCAAATTGAATCATAAAAATAGTTGATTGTTGTGGTGGTTAAGTAATAACTAGAATCGCAGATGGGAACTGCTAACTTTTCCTTTGCTTATAATTTTTAGCCCCTCTTTTAATTAAAAAGGGGATTTTGTAAATGTTGAAGGGGTTTGTTCCTAGTCTTAAATGGCGCTTTCTTGAGAAGAAATAGGATTCTAAATGAAAATAAAATACAGTGTTTTATTCTTAACCTTGATTTGTTTTACTGCATATTTTGTTTATTTTAAAGATGGTGATAAGTTGCCAGATTCTCAGGCTTTAGTTTTAGCTCCTGTTAATGATGATGGCATTAGCAGTACTTCTCTTACAGCCCTGAATCATAAAGATAATTTAGGGAAAATACAGCCATCAAATAATGTTCTGGAGAAAGCGAATAGTCCATCTACAGAGGCAAAAAAATCTATTGAAACCAACATCCCAGAAAATGTAAATATAGAAGAGTTAAATCATATTCTGAAAGCAAATGGAGATAGCGTTGATGGTGAATCTTTAGTCAAAGTAATGAAGGCTAAAAATTTCTCACAACTAGTTGATGGTTTAGATGAGGGATTTCAAAAATCTATAAATACTGATGTTTATGAGGGTAATATTGATAGATTTATCATTCAAAATGATACTTTTAAAGGCTTAGACGATTATAAAATCAAATGTAATAATTCCTACTGTTTAGGGTATTTTGTATCATCAAATAAGATAAATTTAGATAAGATTATTGATGACTTAAATTTTTCTAAAGATACGCCACTATTAGCTTCTGGTTTTTTTAATTCATATGTGTTCAATAATGAAAATGGTCAAGAATTACGAGTATCGTTTAATTCAGATCCAAATGTTATTGCTATTGATCAGGTAAAAGCAAACTAAGGGGTAGTTGAAGTCATTAATAATTAAACAAAAAACAGTTGGTTAATCAGACTTGTATAATTTTATGAGTAATCAGCGTCAAACAAAATGCCAATTACTTTTTTTACTATCTGAACAAGTTTCTTAATATGTTAGCCCTACAGAAACATCTAGAGCCAACCAAATTAATCAGAGTTTCCAGTTTTCACAGATTTTCAATCATAAACTTAAATACTGTCAAATCTTCTAAATACAGGATTAGCAACTGTGACTTAAAACATTATCCATAATATTCAATTTTTTTAAGTTAATTCACCTGTTTATATGAATTAAGTTTCTGTAAAAAACTTTGTATTCTCGGAAGTCTATACTTTGGCAGGTACTTCTATAAAAAGCCAAGAGCAGTGTAATAAAGTACCGCTCTTGGCTAGCTATTTATTCGAAGAGATTTACATCAAATCAAAACGATCTAATGTCATTACCTTGGTCCAAGCCTTTACAAAGTCTTGAGCAAACTGCTGCTTAGCATCATCAGAGGCATAGACTTCTGCCACGGCTCTCAACTCTGAGTTTGACCCGAATATTAGATCAACAGGTGTGGCTATCCAGCGGAGTGCACCCGTTTGACGATCATGTCCTTCATACAGACCTGCCATTTTTTCGGACTGGCTCCACTGGGTTGACATATCAAGCAAGTTGACAAAAAAGTCGTTACTTAATACCCCAGGTTTAGCCGTTAACACCCCATTTTTACTGCCTGCTAGATTGGCATCTAATACACGCAAGCCACCCACCAATACCGTCATTTCTGGTACGGTTAAGGTAAGTAAATTTGCTTTATCCACTAACAACTCTGCAGGAGAGCGTTTATTATCCATCGCAAAATAGTTTCTGAACCCGTCTGCTTGAGGCTCGAGTACAGCAAAAGCGTCAACGTCAGTCTGCGCTTGTGTTGCATCGTTACGTCCAGGTGTAAAGGGTACAGAGATTTTATAACCGCCTTGTTTCGCTGCATCTTCAACCGCTGCAGAACCAGCCAGAACAATTAAATCAGCCAAAGAGATTTTTTTACCTTTTTTCTGCCCTTTATTAAAGTCGCTTTGAATGCTGACTAAACGCGCCAGTACTTTTGACACTTCTTGTGGATTGTTAACCGCCCAATCTTTTTGTGGAGCTAAGCTTAGACGCCCACCGTTGGCACCACCGCGCATGTCTGTACCTCGAAAACTTGAAGCAGCAGACCAGGCAGTTCTGATCAACTCAGCACTACTTAAACCTGACTTAAGCACAGTGGTTTTTAGTTTTTCAATATCTTTTGCATCAACTAATTTGTAGTCCACTGCAGGGATAGGATCTTGCCACAGTAAATCAACTTTTGGCGCATCCTTACCAATATAACGTGCTCTTGGTCCCATATCGCGATGAGTTAACTTAAACCACGCTTTAGAAAACGCCAGTTCAAATTCATTAGGATCTTCATGAAAACGTTGAGCTATAGCCTTGTAGCTAGGATCCTCTTTTAAGGCTATATCTGTAGTGAACATGATGGGTGCGTGACGTTTGTCGCTTAAATGAGCATCGGGCACTAAATTTGCTCCCGCACCATCTTTGGGGATCCATTGGGTAGCGCCCGCAGGACTCTTGGTTTTTACCCATTCAAAGCCAAACAAGTTATCCAAATATTGCATAGTCCACTGAGTAGGACTGACCGACCACGCACCTTCTAAACCACTGGTGATGGTATCTTCTGCGTTACCCTTACCACAATTATTTTTCCACCCCAGACCTTGCTCTTCGATTCCAGCCGCTGCAGGTGCAGCTTCTAAACATTCTTCTGGTTTGTGCGCGCCATGGGCTTTCCCAAAGGTATGGCCACCAGCAATTAAGGCTACGGTTTCTTCGTCATTCATGGCCATGCGCCCAAAAGTTTCACGAATATCGGCTGCCGCCGATAAAGGATCATGATTGCCATTGGGTCCTTCTGGGTTAACGTATATCAAGCCCATTTGCACTGCGGCTAAGGGTTTTTCAAGACTTCTTTCACCACTGTAGCGTTTGTCACCGCCTAACCATTCGTTTTCTGGTCCCCAGTAGACGAGGTCTGGTTCAAAATCATCTTCACGGCCACCGGCAAAACCAAAGATTTTAAAGCCCATGGACTCCATTGCCACATTTCCGGTGAGCACCATTAAATCGGCCCACGAAATACTGCGGCCATACTTTTGTTTGATTGGCCATAATAAACGGCGAGCTTTATCTAAATTGACGTTGTCAGGCCAGCTATTGAGCGGTTCAAATCGTTGTTGACCGCCGGCACCGCCGCCTCTTCCATCAGACATACGATAAGTACCGGTGCTATGCCAAGCCATACGCACAAAAAACGGACCATAGTGCCCGTAATCAGCTGGCCACCAATCTTGCGAGGTGGTTAAGGTTGCAGTGATGTCTTTTTTAAGCGCTTCAATATCAAGCTTGCTAAAGGCCTGAGCGTAATTGAAAGAATCCCCAAGTGGGTTTGAGCTAGGGTCGTTTTGCCGTAAGGGCTGTAAATTTAACTGCTGGGGCCACCAAAACTGATTGGTTTTAGGCATACCATCGGCAAACGCAGAATGCGATGTAAGCAAAGGTGCCATTGCCAGAGATAATGCAGTCAGCATGTATAGTCGTTTTTTCAACATAGTGTTTTTCCTTTTGTTTTGTACTTAATATCCTTGAAAACTATAGACCTAAATAGGCATTTATCTATATTGAGAAAAACAGATTGCGTCAATCGCAATTGTTAATCGACTGTTGGATTTATTAATAAGTTGAACTGTGCTAACGCCTAGCAGGCCTTTGTAATTATTTATCAGCAGCAAACGTTCTTTTGCTTTAAAAATCCACAAAGGCTCACTATCTCATTTATTTTTACCAAGGCTTAAAGCTCCAATTATGCTAATCTGCCCTCCGTTTATTATTCCTCTCACATTTAATCAGTTAGTAGGTCAAAATATGATCCCTTGGACCCCCTTAGGTACTGCCCAAATCCCCAACAAGGGTGGCGAATTAAAATTCTCACAACGGGGAGATGAGTTTTCGATCCGCCTATCTGGCATACGCGGCGAATTAATGAATAGTCGAGTATATAATTCAGAAAAAGCACTTTCAGAAATAGGCTGTGCTCACTTAT
>Ga0163216_101612_pt1 | contig 12084 bp, 13 predicted proteins | sample SynspAceP_FD_167610 | JGI IMG/M metagenome (GOLD analysis project Ga0163216, IMG submission 167610) | Saline lake microbial communities from Ace Lake in Antarctica - Synechococcus sp. Ace-P (Illumina Assembly) | ecosystem: Environmental > Aquatic > Non-marine Saline and Alkaline > Saline ...
GGGATGAAAGCCGCGCCAGTAATCAGCCGATGGCGTCGTAATCGGGCTGAAGACAGCGGGAGAAGACTGCAAAAGCAAGCACCAAGCAAGGTGTGGATCATTCCACACCTTGTTGACTAAATCCGTTTCACAATTCGCTGCCAGGATACTCAAGGGAAATCTTTGGGCATCTAGTAACAATGAGATGCACTCAAATGACAACTACTGATTTCGATTTCAATTACTCCGAACTCGCCCGACAGATTGCCGCAAGAATATCCCCTGAATCGTTGTTAAGCGCTGAGGATGTTGGCGCAATGCTTGGCTACCCTGCTAGATACATACGCGAGACCATCGCGCTTGCACCCGGCTTTCCAATTGCCATACGCCTACGCATTGACGCAGATGGTAAGCGCAGCAACCCAAGGTGGCGACGAACTGATGTTGAAGAGTGGGTCACAGCCCACCTTGCTCAACGTAAGCTGCGTGCTGGTCGTCCTAGACAGCAAACAGAGATGTGATGTTGCAGACGTTATTTCTGCTTACCCTAAACAGCGAAAGATTCCAGATACTCCCTTTTAATGCCTGCTGACAACGAGAGACAATATAAAAGGCTTTCCGTTCGTGGTTAATTTTGCGCTACTCTGTAACTTTGTATATCAAATCAGTGCTGTCCCAACGTTTTCACATCAGGGCTCCGTAAGTAGATGAAATATATTGGTTTTTCGGCGATTTTGTCTGGTGTCGATTTGAACGTCGACAGCATGACTTATTGTCTTTTGCATCGGAATGCAAAGGACAGCCATGAACCAGGGCAAACTCGTCTTCTCGCAACTGACCGCGTTGCTGCCAAAGACAACCTGTTGACGCCGGTTGAAAACTGACCACTGGTCAGTTTTCAACCGGCGTCAACACATCATTATCAACACCCCAGTGCGCCAGCCTTTATGGGCAAATCGCGCAGGATGGTGTTTTAGAGCACTCGATGTCTGCCGGATGCAACAAGCGGCCCAATGTTTGGTGGGGCGGCATGATTTTTCTAGTTTTCGGTCTTCGCAGTGTCAAGCAGCCAGTCCTGTCAGAGAAATGCACACACTGACTGTCAAACGCGCTCGCGATTTTGTCATCGTTTCACTCAGAGCTAACGCATTTCTACACCACATGGTGCGTAATATCGTGGGTGAGTTAGCCCTAGTTGGCCAAGGCAAACATGAGCCGGGTCGTGTCGTTCAGGTTTTAGGCGCGCGTGACCGGACCGTGGCTGCACCCACGTTTTCAGCGGCAGGACTTTATTTAAGCCAAGTGCAGTATCCTCACGAATTGCTCGACGACGTGCCTACAATATCAATCGATGATCTGCCGATCTGATTATCAAATCATGTTTGGCCTATAGCCACTCGCCTTTATTCTGATTAAATAGACCCATGACCCAGCCACCAGCATCCGATCAACGCACTCGCATCAAAATTTGCGGCCTAACGCGTGCACAAGACATCACCAGTGCCGTGAAATTGGGCGTGGATGCACTCGGTTTCGTGTTTTATCCCAAAAGTAAGCGCTGTCTAGAGCCTCAAGAAGCAGGATCCTTGGTGCAAAATGTGCCTGTTTTTGTCAGTACTGTTGCTTTATTTGTTGAGCCCTCAATCGAACTGGTGAACCAAGTGATTGGTGCCATGCGCCCAACCTATTTGCAATTCCATGGCGATGAGTCTGCCGCCGATTGCGAACAGTTTGGCTGGCCTTACATCAAAGCGTTTCGAGTCGGTGGCCCTGGCTTGGAGACGGCTGAGGCCGTGGCCGAGGCTTGCGCACGGCACTCAAAAGCCAAAGCATGGTTGTTTGACAGCTACACACCAGCCTATGGCGGTAGCGGCCATGGGTTTGATCGCGACCTACTGCTGCTTGTGCCCAAAGACGTGCCCATGGTCTTATCGGGTGGTCTTACCATTCACAATATCGAAACCTTGGTGCCTCAAGTTCAACCGTGGGCCGTTGATGTGAGCAGTGGCGTAGAAACCGCACCAGGCGTGAAAGCGGATCAATTGATGTCGGATTTTGTGGTGGCGGTGAGCCGTGCTGACCAATCTTTAAGTTTATTGATCCGGTGAATTGGTCGGTGACAATCTTGGGACACAAGTTTTTAAGATTCCGAGGGATCAAAGTTGCTCAAACGCTTTGATTTTTAGCTTAATTTGAAGCGAAAGATCAGTTACTTCATAATTTGTTCTTATGTTCGATTGCCTCTTCAGCGTTTATATCAGCCACACGGTGAAATTTTGCAGCTCTTAGTTTTTCGGCAAGTGGAGTCAATGTGTACTTGTGACTTGCTTCTTCTAAAAGTGTGGCCAATAGGGCGCTGCTTACATCGTTTAGTTGTTCACCCTCTCTCGTGATTAGACCCATTGCGCGTTGCATTGGAAAGTCCTCAAATGGTAACGCGACCAGACCCATTGCTTTAAGTAACTCATGGTTTACGACTGGCATAACTGTCGCTCCTAGTTGGCTTGCAGCCAACACAAATAAAGTTTGGTACTGAAGTGCCTCGTACCGCGGTTGGATCATGAGCCCCTGCGTCATCAACGCGTGATCGAGCACTTCTCGGGCAGTTGTACCTGGCGCTGCACATAGTAGCTGTAAGTTGACCAAATCGGATAGCTTGGCAAAACCCCGCTCAGCAATGGCATGACTGTCATGAATAATCAGGTGCAAGGGTTGTTGAAATAATGTTTCAAACATCAATCCCAGAGGCGCGCGTCGATATGGTCCTATTCCAAATTCAACATCATTGTTTTGAAGAGCCTCGAACATTTCTGGCCCCAAGTGTTCACTTATAAGAACACGAACACTGGGGCTAGACTTCTCAAAACGCATGAGAGAACCTGGTATTAAGTTGGCTGCAATCGTTGGGGCTAATGAAACCAATATTTGATTTGGTGCGTTGTACCGATTGGATCGCATGTCTGCCACCAGTTGGTGCGATTCCGACAATACTCGTTTGGCACGATCGAGCAAATGAACCCCAGCCGGTGTTAGCTTGACAGATCGAGTCGTCCTTTCGAGCAGCGTCCGGCCAAGATAGCCCTCTAGTTGGTTGATTTGAGCAGTGATTGCGGGTTGCGTTCGACCGAGCGCATCTGCGGCGAGTCGAAAGTTCATCAATTCAGCAACAACGACAAAGCTTTGAAGGTGTGCAAATAGACTTTTGGGTATTTGATTGAAAGATTGCATAGTTTCCTGGCGATTCTAGTGATTTTCATCTCTGAGCATGCCACTCGAACACCTATTAATCAATTTATTTGATTAATTTAATCTAAATATTGTCTTGCAGTGAATCAATCCTTAACGTATGTTTCAACTCATAAAGACACAAAACCGAAGTTAGTTTCACTTCAAGGGACAACAATTATGAAGTTGTATTTCTCGCCGAATTCTCCGTATGCTCGAAAAGTTCGTGTACTGATTCTTGAACGTGAACTCAGCGATCAGGTGGAATTGATTGAAGTCAGCACGACTGATCCAAATGGACCACTCCTTTCGATAAATCCTTTGGGCAAAGTGCCAGCATTGGCAACGTCAGACGATGGCGTCGTGCATGACTCGCCTGTTATTTGCGAGTATTTAGATGGCTTTACGTCAACTCTCTCAGGCAAGGGTAGGGTTATTGACTTACGCGATAAGTGCCTTGCTGCCACAGCTCAGGGGATTTTGGATGCGGGCTACGCTGCGCGAATGGAAAAACAGCGACCAACCGAGCTGCAGTGGCAGCAGTGGAACGATAAGCAATTTCAAAAAATTGATCGCACACTCGATCAAATTGAAGCTTCAGCAGAAAAGCTTCCGAGTGAAGCGACAATTGGCGCAATTGGATTAGCTTGCACATTGGAATGGCTTCAATTCCGCCATGCCGAGGGTAACTGGCTAGCTAAGCGACCGTTATTGAATAACTGGGTATCCAGCTTTGGGGAAAGGAGTTCTATGCTGCAGACACGTCCGGCTTAACGCCATATTTTGCAATTATAAAATCAGGAGACAATCACATGAGAAGAAAATATCTGCTAACAATTTCAGCAGCCTGTTTGGTTTCGATAGGCTCAGTCGTATCGGCTCAATCAAGCTTTAATCTTGTGCACGGATCGCCAGCTAAGCACGTCATAACAGTTGAGTTTGTTAAGCCTTGGATGTCATGTGTTCAACAAGGGGCAGGAGACAAGCTGGCATTTAAATACTTCCCATCAGGACAGCTCGCAAACTTAAGAGAACTGCTGCCAGCTCTCGAGAGAGGGGTTGCCGATGTTGCACCAGTACCTATCGGCTACTACAGTGACAAGCTACCTCTAAATGGTGTTTCCATGTTGCCGGGACTAGGTGCTACTTCCAAGGATATTGTTACAGCTTACTCAAAAACAATCAGTAGTAAAGAATTGTCCGATGAGTTCGCGGCTAACGGAATTGTTCCCGTCGCCGTCATGGCATTTCCACCTTACCAAATTGTGTCAGTTTCACAAGAAATCAAAACTCCTGATCAGTTCAAGGGCAAAGTCATTCGCTCAGCAGGTGGCGCCATGGATTTGGTTATTAAATCGCTCGGTGGATCGCCAGCAGCGATTTCAATTGGCGATACTTACGTTGCATTACAGCGTGGCACTGCGGATGGAACGATTTCGGCGCTGGCCAGTGTTGATGGATACAAACTACAAGAACTTGCTAAAGCAATTAGCACCAATGGGTCGTTTGGCACATTTGTTAATGTCATGTCAGTTCGCAAAGCCAAGTGGGACACGATGGATGATAACTTAAAGAAAGTGTTCCGTGACTGCGGTGAGAAGGTGCAACTGCAGGCAGCTCTTAACTTAGACAATGCGGGATCTGGCCTATCTAAGCGATTTGCCGATGCTGGTGTTGATATGTTTGCTTTTTCCCCTGAGCAGCTTCAAACGATGTCAATTAAGTTGGATGCCGTTCACCAAGACTGGACGAAGCGACTAGACGGACGCGGTCTACCCGCAGAAACCGTGCTTAAAACATATAAAAGCAATTTTTGATTTTGTTTAGGCGGGGTCGATTGAATGCATAAGCAACAAAAAAGCGGGCCGCTTGAGCGGCTCGCTAGGACGCTTACCGTCCTTGAAAACCTGTGCGCCATCGTCGCGGCCGTGGCGCTAGTCACCGCCATATTGTTAGTCAGTGCTAATGCCCTGTCTCGACATCTTTTTTCATTGCCAATAGAGTTCCAACTTGAATTAACGCAATCCTATCTCCTAGTGATGTTAATTACGCTTGCTTTACCTTGGGGGTTCCGTTGCGGTGGTTTTATCCGGATCACATTGTTAGCAGATCTGATGGGAGAACGTGCATGGCGCATTATCTACCGCATTGGGTTGCTGATGTCATCCGTCTATTTGGCGTTGCTTGGATTTGAAAGCTTCACAGTTTTCTTGAATGCTTGGCTTAAAAAACACATGATTATGGGGGTGATTGATTGGCCTGTGGCATGGAGCTGGATCTGGATACCAATAGGGTGTTGGCTGTTGTCGATGCGAACTCTTTTAATGGCATCGGGTGCTGGTGATCAGCCAGAGGGACATTAGTAATGGACATCGCACTTGGAATTTTTTTGCTGTTGTTGCTAATTGCCTTTGGTTGGCCCGTAGGATTTGCGATCGGTATTGCAGGCACCATCAGTCTTTTCGTGTCAGTAGGTCCAGCGGTAACGCTTGGTCTACTGAGTCAAGTGGTCCATCATGCCACTGCTAATTACGTCATCCTAACAATTCCGACGTTCATTTTAATGGCTGAATTGCTGAGCTCCAGCGGCATAGCTGAAGATCTTATGGTTGCTTTTAATCGGCGATTTAGGAAGCTGCGTGGGGGTTTGGCAACCGCTTGTATAGCCGCCGGATCTGTTTTTGCGGCAGCTTGTGGAAGTTCTACAGCGGCTGTTGCAAGCCTGTCGCGGTCGGCATTCCCAACCATGAAAAAGCTTGGTTATGACCAAGGTTTTAGCGTTGCAATCATAAGTATCACTGGGACATTGTCGATCTTAATTCCACCTTCCATAGCACTGGTGGTGTACGGGATCATTACCGAGGAGTCGGTTGGCAAGCTCTTTTTGGCTGGCGTCATCCCAGGTATTTTGACGGCACTGGGCTATGTCGCGACCGTTTACGTCACTATTTGGTTCAGACCTGATGTGGTTCCACCAGTGCCCAAGGACGACGAAAAAATCCCTTTGGATGAACCGAAGGGACGGGTTTGGCCTATCGGACTTCTCGTCTTTGCTGTCCTCGGAAGCCTTTACAGTGGCATAGCAACACCCACGGAAGTGGGTGCACTTGGGTCGGTGGCAGCGTTTCTAATTTGTCTGGGCATGAGGCGTATGTCTTGGGTGGGGATGAAAACGGCGACAGGCAATACCCTCAAAAATACGGCCATGATCGTCACCATCATATTTGGTGCACTTATTTTTGGGCAATTTATTACATTGTCTCAGGTCATACCAGGCTTATTGGATTGGATAAGTGCCGGTGGGTACTCGCCATTATTGGTTTTATTTTTTGTGGTCGTTTTTTACATCATTCTTGGCATGTTCATGGATCAGTTCGCAATTCTGCTGCTTACCGTGCCAATAACTTATGGCTTGCTAACTGGCCTGGGGTTTGATGGCATTTGGATTGGTATTTTGATTGTTAAAACAGCTGAGATTGGACTAATTACTCCCCCTATGGGTCTCAATGTGTTCATTGCCTCAGGTGCAACTGGTGTTAATACAAAGCTAGTATTCGCGCGTTCGCTACCATTCGTTGTGACCGAAGTTTTACTGATAGTCCTCTTTGTCGCATTCCCAGAGTTGGTGATGTGGCTACCAAACAAAATGTGATTTAAGGATACGTATGCAACTGTGTTGTATTAGGAAAATTGACGGTTTGAAAGCTGCAATTCATCGCAACGGTACGGTGTACGAGTTGAATGAAGCGCTTGCTGCTATTAAGAACCAATCGCTACACATTTCTGCGCTCTCAGCGATTGAACAAATAATGGCTGTAGCTCAGTCAAAGGAATTAATTGATCGTATTAATTCCACCCTTGATCAGTTGACTGGTGTTCCCGAGTCAACAGTTAGCTATGGCGTTCCGGTTAGCGGTCCAATCATTGGCGTGGGTCGAAACTATCAAGATCATGTTGGTGAGGGAGGCTTACCCACCGGGGAGTATCCAAAATTGTTTTTTAACCATCCCAATGCGTTGGCAGCTCATGGAGAAGAAGTGTCTATACCCGCTTCGATTCGAAAAACGGACTGGGAAGCGGAACTTGGTGTTGTTATTGGTCGTCGAATGAGTCGTGTTAGCCCCGAGACTGCGCTTGAATACGTGCTTGGGTACCTAAACGTTAATGATGTTTCAGCACGTGAGTTTCAATTTGATTTAGGCCCCGCCCAAACTTCCTTTGCAAAAAGCATGGATGGTTTTTGCCCCTGTGGTCCTTGGCTTGTTACGAAAGAGGAAGTACCAGATTGTCAAAACTTAACTGTTCACTGCGAGGTAAACGGAGAGGTTAAACAAAATGGAAATACGTCACACATGATATTTAGTGTTGCTCACATCCTTTCACACATTTCCCAATTTATGACACTAGAGCCTGGGTATCTCATCGCAACTGGCACTCCGCTCGGTGTGGGGCACTTTCAGGACCCCCCACAGTACCTAGAAGACGGCGATATAGTTCGTATAACAGTTAGTGGATTAGGCGTATTGGAAAATAAGTTTGTCAGGGAGAGTGTGTGATGCAGTTATTTAGTCGAGTGTCGGTCAAGCGCCAAATCGAAGTCTTGTTAACTGGTTTTGGTATGCCAGAGAGTAACCAATCTGCAGTGGTTAACGGTATGTTGTACGCTGATCTTCGCGGTATCGATACTCATGGCATAGCACTGCTTCCACTTTACCACCGGTGGTTACAGGAGGGTTCTGTTGATATTAGCGGTGAGCCTTCTGTCGTCTCCAGGTCAGGCTCTGCCATAACGATTGATGGGGGTGGTAACTTTGGATTTTTAAGCGCTTCCTTAGCGAGTTCTGAAGCGATCAAACTCGCCAAAAAAACTGGAGTAGCCGCGGTCACTGTCTCTCATTCACATCACTTTGGTGCAGCCGGATTTTATGCACATCAGATTGCGAGCGCTGGATTAATGGCTTTTGTAACAACCTCAACAAAAGTAGTTTGTGTTGTTCCACCGGGAGCTCGAGATCCAGTCCTGGGTACAAATCCGCTAGCGTATGGCGTACCGCGCCCTGATGCAGAGCCAATCATATTTGACATTGCAACATCAACTGCCGCGGGAAATAGGATTCGAGTTTTTAAATATCAAAACAAACCCGTGCCTGAAGGTTGGATTGTTGATGGTGATGGTGAAACCGTAACCGATGCTAGTCGTGCTGAGGATATCGTTTACGGACGTGAACGTGGCGGTATTACGCCGCTTGGATCTACTCTACTTTTGGGTAGTCATAAAGGCTACGGATTAAGCCTCATGACTCATTTTTTTGCTGGTTGTATGGCTGGTGGTTCGTTTTCAGGTCGCACTAGGTTGGCTGAAGAAAGGAGAAATACACCACTTGGGCAAGACAACATTGGTCACTTTTTTCTAGCGTTAGATCCAACAATATTTGGTGGTTCATCGGGATTTGATGCTTCAGTGCAAGAAGTCGTTGAGTCGCTACACGCCACTGATCCTGTTGATCCCGATCGACCCGTCATGTTGCCTGGAGAGATCGAACAGCGTGTCATGCTTGAACGTAGCAGTTTTGGCATTCCAATAGCAGGTCCATTGGTTGATCAAATTTCACAACTAGCAAAATCTTTAGGTGTTACTAGTTTTCTTGACGTGTAAGGAGTAAAAAATGTCGATCCGCTTAAAGCCCTTTGAAGCTATCTTAGGCGCCAGCGTTACAGGGCTTGATTTATCAAAGCCGCTTGGTGAGTGTGAGATTGAGCTTTTACGTCACGCATTAGCCAACTACGGCGTTCTAAAATTTCCCAATCAAATGCTCATCGAAAAGGATATGGCAAGGTTTGCGAGTCTCTTCGGATCACTTGAGACTAACGTCGCGGCTACGGTAACTAACAAGCCATTTCCTGAAATAATGACACTTTCAAATATTATCGAAAATGGCGTCAAGATTGGTTTGTCTGATGCTGGGCAGGGCTGGCATACCGACATGTCATATTCAAAACCGATCGCACTGGCGAATATGCTGTACGGTCTGAAAGTACCTACTAGAGATGGAAAACCGCTTGGTGATACACAGTTCGCCGATATGGGGCTGGCCTACGATACATTGCCTGCTGAGGTACAGCACAGAATTGAAAACTTTTCTGTTGAACATGATTTCAACAAATTCTGGGAAATGATGCGTTCGAAGCCTGGTTCTGATCGGCCACCTCTGACACCCGCCCAACGTGCCAAAAAACCACCGGTTACACACCCTATGGTGTTGCGCCATCCCGTTTCGCGTCATAAGGTGTTGTACTGCAATCCAGGCTATGCAATGAAAGTTCTCGGTTTAGATCAACAAGAGAGCGATGAGCTTTTGCAGTACTTATTTGACCATCAACTGCAACAACGATTTTTGTACAGTTTTCAATGGACAGAACTAGACGTCCTTTTATTTGACAACATTCGCACGCTGCACAACGCGATACCAGACTACCAACCGCACGAGCACCGTCTTATGAAACGCTGTCAAATTATGGCGGACAAGGTTTTTAATGAGATCGAGTTGCAAGAGGGCCAGGGGTAACTTATGTTCACACAAGCAGCAGATGTAAGAACATTCTTTAAATACGATCCGTTTAAAGCAATCATTGCACCTCGACCGATTGGTTGGATTTCGACAGTTTCAAAAAATGGTGTGCCTAATTTGGCGCCTTATAGCTTTTTCAACGCAGTTGGCTCAGACCCTAATATGCTTGGTTTTACAAGCTCCGGCATTAAGCACACACTCATCAATTGTCAAGACACTGGAGAGTTTGTTTTTAATCTTGTGACTGCCGACCTTGTTGATGCCATGAATCTAACATCGGCCGCCATAGCGTTAGAGCATAATGAGTTTGAATTCGCAAAGCTTGGGCATATGGCATCTTCTCTTGTGAAACCACCACGTGTCGCTAATACACCTGCTGCGATCGAATGCAAGGTAATTAGTATTCAGTGCCTTAAAGATCTAAACGGCTCTGACACCAACAGTTGGTTTATTATTGGTCAAGTTGTCGGTTTATACATTGCCCCAGAATTTGTAACGCCAGACAGCCGTTTTGACACCGAAAAAGCAAATATAACCAGTCGTTGTGGTTACATGGACTACATGCGTGCTGGTGAGCTGTTTCAGCTCCTGCGCCCCGAGATATAACTTTATTACTTAGAGCTTCCCAAATGCCGTTCTAGTCTTAGAGCTATTGTCAAATCTAGTGTTTGGCAGGCTGTCAAGCAGCTTTCCGTTTTGGCTCGTTAGTCGCTTCCACTCCATCTACAAATCTGACCCCGGTAATGACCTGGGCCAGGAAACCGAATCCTTGCAATCGACGCCAGTTCTTCTGGGCGCATTCAGCGAGTTTGAACGTAAGCATCCGACCCGTACCGTGTTGCAAACCCGCTAGTTTTATGCCGTTTCAGTTTCACTTTCCACTTGAGCGTGTTTCTCAAGCTTCACGTTCCATGGCAGCAGTTCACTGATCTGATTCACTTTATGATCAGCAATCACTGTGAGCACATGCGTGAGGTAGGTTTGCGGGTTGATGCCGTTAAGCTTGGCTGTGCCCAACAAACTGTAGAGCGTGGCGGCGCGTTCGCCGCCATTGTCTGAACCAAGAAATAAGAAATTTCTTCTTCCAATAGCGACGCTACGCAGGGCTCTTTCGGCGGCACTGTTATCAATTTCAACTTGCCCATCGGTCAAGAACAGCGTTAAGGCGTGCCACTGGTTTAGGGCATAGCCAATGGCTGTGGCTGTGATTGATTTCTTTGATACGGTCGTGAGTTGTGCAGTTAGCCAAGCATGTAGGTCATTCACGATCGGTGCCGATTGCTTTTGTCTTACCTTTAATCGTTCTGCAGGCAGTTTGCCCCGTATGGTTTGTTCAATGGCGTACAACTCACCAATCGTGTTTAACGCATGGGTGGTGATCGGTGTGGCGTTTAGCACATGCATGTCATGGAACTTACGTCTGGCATGCGCCCAGCAAGCGGCTTCAAGTATTTCACCCGATTTAAAGACCTCGTTATACCCAGCGAAGGCGTCAGCCTGCAGTACCCCCTTGTACCCTTTAAGGTGTGTTTGCGGGTGAATGCCTTGGCGATCTCTTGAATAAGCAAACCAAACAGCCGGCGGGCTAGTGCTACCCGCAGGTCGATCGTCTCGAGCGTAAACCCAAAGCCTAGCGGTTTTAGTTTTACCATTACCAGGCGCCAGTACTTTTATGGGCGTGTCATCGGTATGAATCTTAGTAGCCGTGAACACGTGTTGGTGCAGAGCTTCTAAGATTGGGGCTAATAAAATATGCACCCCACCGACCCAGTCACCCAAGGTGCTGTCACTGAGATCAACATCTTGACGGCCATAAATTTGGCTTTGCCTGTAAAGGGGTAAGTGATCAAGGTACTTGCTGACCATTACGTGACTGAGTAACGCTGGGCCAGCATAACCTCTGGCAATGGGGCGACTTGGTGCTGGGGCTTGCACGATGGTGTCACAGCAGCGGCAAGCTAACTTAGGACGAACAATGCTGACGACTTTAAAGTGGGCGGGAACATGTTCCAGCACTTCGCTGACGTCTTCACCCAAACGCACAAAGTCACCACCACAGCTTGGGCAATCGGTTTCAGTAGGCAGTATCTCTTGAACTTCACGTGGTAGGTGCTTGGGCAACGGTTGGCGTGGGGCACGAGGTGCGCGAGCTGCTTTAGGTAGATTAGCTTGGGCCTGCTCAATAATTTGAGCCTGTTCGCCTTGATTGATGTATAAGGTGGACCCTGTCGTCAAGACAGAATCTGTACGAGTTTAAGCTTCGTCCATTTCTTCCATCGCAGCGGAACAGCGCTGCCCTGGTTGCCCTTGG
>Ga0163216_101613_pt1 | contig 12072 bp, 9 predicted proteins | sample SynspAceP_FD_167610 | JGI IMG/M metagenome (GOLD analysis project Ga0163216, IMG submission 167610) | Saline lake microbial communities from Ace Lake in Antarctica - Synechococcus sp. Ace-P (Illumina Assembly) | ecosystem: Environmental > Aquatic > Non-marine Saline and Alkaline > Saline ...
CATTTCACTCCAGTGTCGCAGCAGTCCTGCTGCTCGCCTCCTTGGCCGACCGTGCGCTGATCCCGCCAGTGCTGATCATTCCGCTGGTGCTTGGTATCAATTTTGGCGCTGCGGTGATCGGCGCAGTCTTGACCCGTGGTGAGCGCGTCGATGCGCGGATCGTACCGCTGGGCAATGTGGCTATTCGGGGTCTTGGCACATTGATCGCTCTGGTGGCGCAATTGACCTTTGAGCTCCCGAGCAGCTTTTTCTCAACCCATTCCGGCGATGCGGTGGTAATCACCCATCTCGCCATCAACCTTGCCGTACTGGTTTTCGGGCTGCCGTTTTGCGGTCTCGTCGGCCGTCTTCTGAAGGCATGGATGAGCCCGGCTGTGCAGGTTGACGAGACTATCGCAGAAACCCGCATGTCGGCACTGATGCCCGAGCACCTCTCCAATCCGCATCAGGCCATCGCCAACGCCACCCGGGAAGTCCTTACCGTCTGCGAACGCATTGAACTGATGCTGACCTGGATTTTCGATGTGCTCGACAAGACGGACAAGCAAAAAATCGCGAGAATTGAGGAACTGGACGACGAGATCGACCAGACCCATCGCGAGATCAAATTCTATCTGGCAAAAATATCCCAGAGCGAACTCGACGATAAATCGGCTGCACTCCTGCAGGACCTTCTCGGGGCGACCATCAAGCTCGAGCAGGCAGCCGACATCATCGCCCAGAACATGGTGACTAGAGCGCGCAAGAAGCACGCGCGCAACATCGTTTTTTCACCGGAAGGCTGGCATGAGCTCAAGGAATTGCATCAGGAAGTGATGAAGAATGCCCGCCTGGCTTTCAATCTGTTTATCAATCGCGATGTTGAGCAGGCAAGACAGCTGGTGACGCAAAAAGAAGTTGTCCGCACCATGGTTCGCAACAGCGAAGAGCAACACATGCAGCGGCTGCGTGACGGCAACGATAACAGCTATGACAGCAGCTCTATCCATATCGACACCATGCGCGACCTCAAGGAGATCAATTCGCTGTTTGTCTCGATTGCCTATCCGGTGTTGGCCAGTGCCGGCATGCTGCGCAAAAGCCGTCTGCTATAGTGGCGTGATGTGAGCTGGAAGATCTTCCGCCGTCATTCCCTTGCCTGCGCGTTGCCCTGCCTCGCTGTGTAATGCCACGCCGGCACAGCTCGCCTCAAATGCAGGCATGCCCTTAGCCAGTAATCCGCCAATGATGCCTGCAAGCACATCGCCTGAACCGGCCGTGGCGAGCCAGGCAGGCGCATCCGCGTTGACCGCCGCGCGGCCATCCGGCGCTGCAATCACCGTATCAGCCCCTTTGTAAACCACCACTGCATTGAGGCTGCCGGCCGCTGCACGTGCGCGATCGATTTTTGACAGCGTGCCGTCATTGGCCAAGTCGCCAAACATCCTGCGGAATTCACCTTCATGTGGCGTCATGACCAGACGCGCCTCGCCACTAAACAGCTCCGCCAGTTCAGTGATATCCATCGCAAACGCGGTCAATCCATCCGCATCGAGAACCACCGGACGACCACTTGCGGCCAGCAATCTGATATAGGTCCGCGCCTTGTCGAGATCGCCGAAACCCGGACCGATCACAAAGGCTGACAGCCTTTTGTCCGTGAGCCAGTCTTCCAGCTCCGCCCCATCGCGGATCGCACGCTGCATGATGGCGGTGAGATGCGTGGCCTGAAGCATCACCGCGCTGGGAGCACTCGCCATCGTCACCAGTCCGGCCCCACTCTTGAGGCCGGCCATGGCTGACAGCCGCGAAGCACCTGACGAAATCAAAGGCCCCGAAAACACCACCAGATGGCCCCGGCTGTACTTATGCTGGGCTGCATCAGCAGCGGGCACCTGCTTTGCATAAAGACCGGGATTATTGCGCCAGACGGGATCACCGCTGGCAATCAGCCGTGCCGGTATGCCGATATCGCAGAGATGCATATGACCGCACAGCGCCCTGCCCGGCATCAACACATGTCCCGGCTTGAGAGCGGCGAATGTCACGGTGTGGTTGGCACGAAAACAAGCCCCTGTTGGCTCAGCTGTTCGGCCGGAAAGGCCTGAAGGCAAATCAACGGCAATAACCGGAGTATCGGTTTCACGCGACCGCTCGATCACCCTTGCAATATCCGCGTCAACCGGACGGTCCAGCCCTGCCCCGAACAACGCATCAACGATCACGTCACCGGCACGTTGGTGCCAGTCTTCAAGCGGAAGCAATGGTCCCGGATAGGCTGCATAGGCTCTTGCCGCATCGCCACCCGGTCTCGGCTCGACGCCGTAGCGCACAACCTCCACGCCGCTCTCGGCCAAAAGACGCGCTGCAACATGTCCGTCGCCGCCATTGTTACCAGGGCCACACAGAACCACCGCACGCTGACAGGACGGATAATGGGCCAGAAAAATTGCTGCCACATGGGCGCCTGCCGATTGCATCAAGCCAAAACCGTCGAGGCCACTTTCAACCGCGGCCTTGTCGATCCGGCCCATTGCGTCAGGCGTTACCAGCAATTTGTCATCAATAGCCATCACCGTTCGTTGCACGGGCTTTGCGTAGCGGTCAAGCCAGCCACGCAAGAGCCCGCGAAGTGAATCTCTCAAGTCGACAAATGCACATTAAATGCGCTGATTGCACATATTATGCGCAGATAGCGGCGCACAAAAAATCATCACCCGTCAGGTTCGATTTTGGACATCTGCTGATTTTCGAGGCCAAAATCCGCTTGCGTGCACCAAGTCACGCGAATCGAGGTCGGTTTTCCAAAGGTTTCGCTGGCGAATTGAATTATTTCGTCCCGATGCCGTGATTTTTTCACAAATTGGCACGGTGTGTGCTTTGATATACGCGAGTGGGTTTTTGGCGTCAGCACAAGCACCTGCTTTCACAGGACAGAGCGGAGAATTGGTTCTCATGAAAAAGATCGAAGCGATCATCAAGCCATTCAAGCTGGATGAAGTGAAGGAAGCTCTTCAGGAAGTTGGCCTGCAGGGTATCACGGTCACCGAGGCCAAGGGTTTCGGTCGCCAGAAGGGCCACACTGAACTTTATCGCGGCGCGGAATATGTCGTTGATTTTTTGCCAAAGGTGAAAGTCGAGATCGTCCTTGCGGACGAGACGGCTGAAGCAGCTATCGACGCCATTCGTAATGCGGCCCAGACCGGCCGTATCGGCGATGGCAAGATCTTTGTTTCCAACGTCGAGGAAGTTATCCGCATCCGTACCGGTGAAACCGGCAACGACGCCATCTGATCACTGTGTGCGGCGGGCCGCCGCGCACCCATCGTCATTTACTAACAGGGAATTTCACACATGACGACTGCTACTGAACTCCTCAAGCAAATCAAGGACAACGACGTCAAGTTTGTCGATCTGCGCTTCACCGACCCCAAGGGCAAGATGCAGCACGTCACAATGGACGTCTCCTGCGTAGACGAAGACATGTTCGCCGACGGCGTTATGTTCGACGGCTCCTCGATTGGCGGCTGGAAGGCCATCAACGAATCCGACATGGTTCTGATGCCAGACACAGCAACCGCGCACATGGACCCATTCTTCGCTCAGTCGACCATGGTCATCTTCTGCGACATTCTCGACCCGATCACCGGCGAAGCGTATAATCGCGACCCACGCACCACGGCCAAGAAGGCAGAAGCTTACCTCCAGGCTTCCGGTCTCGGCGACACGGTTTACATCGGCCCTGAGCCAGAATTCTTCATCTTCGACGACGTCAAGTACAAGGCCGACCCCTACAACACCGGCTTCAAGCTCGACTCGTCCGAACTGCCGTCCAACGACGACACCGACTATGAAACCGGCAACATGGGCCACCGCCCACGCGTCAAGGGTGGTTACTTCCCGGTTCCGCCGGTAGACAGCTGCCAGGACATGCGTTCTGAAATGCTCACCGTTCTCGCCGAAATGGGCCTGGTCGTTGAAAAGCATCACCACGAAGTGGCTGCAGGCCAGCACGAACTGTGCATGGTGTTCGACACCTTGACCCGCATGGCCGACAAGACCCAGATCTACAAGTACGGCGTCCACCAGGTTGCCCATGCCTATGGCAAGACAGCAACCTTCATGCCAAAGCCTGTCTTCGGCGACAACGGCTCGGGCATGCACGTTCACCAGTCGATCTGGAAGGGCGGTAAGCCAACCTTCGCCGGCGACGAATATGCTGGCCTGTCGGAAAACTGCCTGTTCTACATCGGCGGCATCATCAAGCACGCCAAGGCGATCAACGCCTTCTCCAACCCGTCGACCAACTCCTACAAGCGTCTGGTTCCTGGGTATGAAGCACCGGTTCTGCTGGCTTACTCAGCGCGCAACCGTTCGGCCTCTTGCCGTATTCCATTCGGCTCTTCGCCGAAGTCCAAGCGCGTTGAAGTCCGCTTCAGCGATCCGACTGCAAACCCATACTTGTGCTTCGCAGCCATGTTGATGGCTGGCATGGACGGCATCAAGAACAAGATCCATCCTGGCAAGCCCATGGACAAGGACCTCTACGACCTGCCTGCCAAGGAACTCAAGAAGATCCCAACCGTTGCCGGTTCGCTGCGTGAAGCGCTCGAATGCCTCGACAAGGATCGCAAATTCCTCACCGCAGGCGGCGTGTTCGATGACGACCAGATCGATGCCTTCATCGAACTGAAGATGGAAGAAGTCATGCGTTATGAAATGACTCCGCATCCAGTCGAATTCGACATGTACTACTCAGTCTGATTGATAAATACCGGGCCGCTCAGGCGGCCCGGTATAAAAAGGCCGGCAGAACCAAATTGGTTTCGCCGGCTTTTTATTAGCATTTTCATATATGTAAGATCAGTTCTTCAGTCGCTGCTTTAGAAGATTGAGATATTCCTCATTGCTGTCGGCAGGCGCCACGTCCGCAGCTTTGGTGCACGCAGGCGCATAGTCCAGCGCCATGCCAGCCTTGACGCACGACCCTACCTGCCAGCCCGGCGGCAATGCTGTCAGATCCACCGTTTTCCATTTCGGGTGGCCGGTCTCGCGCAACTCGTCCATTCCATTGAGAACGAGGCTGGAAAAATCCGAGACCGCCGTGCAGCTTTCGCGATGATAGGCATTCTTCTTGGGATCGTAGTCATAGGTCATCAGCACCGCCTTGACCGCGACGAGATCAACGGGGTCGGTTTGAAAGCCATAGGTCCCGGCAGGAATGCTGGTCTTGGTATACGTTGCCAGCAACGGCGCTTCGGTAATCGGCAGCAGATGGAATTTTTCCGGATCGATCTCTGCATTGGCAAACAGTGAAGCTGGCGCACCAGCGACATAGAAGAAGGCGTCGATTTCGCCCGCCAACAATTTCGGCAAGGCCTGATCAGGATTGAGCGGAACCCGCTCTGCTGCTTCCACCTGCAGGATGTCCAGGATCAACGAGGCGGTCAGGAACGTCCCGCTGTCCTTCACCCCGACTGCGACGGTCTTGCCTTCAAAATCCTTGAGGGTGGCTATGCCCGCGCGCGCCAGGACATGGACTTCCTCATTGTAGAGCGGGAACATGATGCGTACGCCGCGCACAGCGTCCTGAACTTCCGGGTCATTGGCCTCGAAGGTTTTCAGATATTCCAGCAAGTCGCTCTGAACGATACCGAACTGGGTATTGCGCCTGTTGCGTACACCGACAAAGTTTTCAAGAGACCCGGCACTTTCGACAACATTCAGCGTCAGCCCGCATTCAGCGCCAAGTGCGGCAATGTCCTGGCCAATGCGGATGTAGGTGCCAGTCGGCCCGCCAGTCATGATGTTACGTTCAAATTCGGCAGCCTGGCCCGCGGCGGTAGCAAACACCCATGCGCAAACGGCCAACAACAGGCCTCGAAGATTGATGGTACCGGTTCTCAAGGGTATTCTCCTTTTGTCAGCAGTCACTGTTCAGATCACGGATCAGGCTGCGCAGCGTCAGAATGGGGACACGCGCGAATACGGATTTGAGCGCGGTTGTCACGCATTCGCCGGAAACCAGTGTGTCCGTCAGCTTTTGCCGGTCAGCATCCGACAGTGTTTCAAGGCCCGGCGCAGTGCGCAAGGCTTGCGCCACGGCATCCGGCTCACGCAACTCGAGGGCAGGATTTTCGTCTGCATCCGGTTGCTTCACCGGATCGGTTTCAGCGCTATCCGCCACAATTTTCGACGTCTGGACTGTGCGCTTTTCGAGTTTGAGTGCGTCCAGCACCTCTTGCGAGGCCGCCAATTCTTGCTCGGCATCTGCAAGCCGTGCTTGAAGATCGGTAATGCGCTTGGCATCATAGGTATGCGTGTCGGCGGCGACTTTGGCGCGCGCCTTGAGTGCGCCCTGATCAGACAACATGATCAACGTTTTACGCTTCAACTGGTCACGCTCGGCGGTCAATTCCGGCAAGACTTCATTCTGCAAGCGTGCAAGCTCAGCCGCAATCTGACCCTCGGCATCACTCGCGTCCTGACTGACAGCAGATTGCTCGGCCTCAAGCCTAGCCAAGTTTGCCCTGAGGGTTTGGTTCTCTGCGGCCAGAGTGTCGCGCTCTCGGGTCAGGGTGTCGACAGCTGAGGTTGCGTCCTCTGCCGCCAGCGTCTCGCTGGTAATCGTGGCCAATCTCTCCGTCATTGCATCAAGCTCACGCGCCTGACTGGCAATTCTTGTTCTGAGTTGATCCACCTGCGCGTCATCAATTCCAGCTTCGATAGCAGACTGAGTGAACCGGAACGCGGCATAACCGCCGGCCGCGCCGACCACGAGAGACAGGATCACGGCAATGATGCTCAACGCCGGGCTGACGCCCCTGCGACCGGATCGGAATTCACTGTCCCTGCCCCATTGATTGGCCAATTCACTGCCTTTCGCATTTGCGCGCGTCGGCGCGTTTTATACCGCCGGAGTGTCCAGGTGGTGATGCCTGTCGGACCGACACCTGCGCCGCATATGGCGACGTTCGAACCGGGCAAGAGGTAACGTGAAAAAGTCGGCCACGCAAGCAAACCAGAGACCGTCACACCGGCGGCTGCGACCCCTGCATCAAAGTTCAGAAACCAGCGAAGCACACAAAAAACCGGAGCAGACCATAGATCCACCCCGGTTAATGTCAGTCTGGACGTCAGGTTGACGTCCAGACGCTATTTCTTGGCTTGGCTGCCGATGAAATCACGCACGATACGCACGATGCCGCGGCCAAGCACGGTGTCGAGTGCCGCGATGAACTCATCGACATGCTCCGGTCCGCAAATCAGCGGCGGCTCCAGCCGGATGACGTTGCGATTGTACTCGGTGAATGCCACCAACACATTGTGATCACGCAACAATTCAGCACCGACAAAGCCAGACAACGAGCCCTTGAGCTTGTCATCAAGCAGCGCCACCATCGGACGCAAAAGTGCCGGCAATGTCTGGCTGAAATCCTGGAATTCAAGCCCGACCATAAAGCCGCTGCCGCGCACATCCTTGATGATCTGCGGGTACTTGTCCTTCAACTCGTTGAGACGCTTGATCAGATAGGTTCCGACCTGGGCAGCATTGCCGATCAGATCTTCGTCATACATCACGTTGAGGCCTTCGATAGCCGTGACGCAAGCCTCGCCAATGCCGCCAAATGTGGCTTGCGCGTGGATCATCGCGGTCTTGGGCGTGCCATAGGCCTTCATGTAGACCTTGCGTGATGCGATCATCGCGCCCATGGCGCATTTGCCAGCACCGAGCGATTTGGCAAGAGCTGTCACATCCGGCACAACGCCTGCCTTCTCGAAGGCGAAGAAATGGCCGGAACGACCCATGCCACACTGCACTTCGTCGGCAATCCACAACACACCATGCTTGTCGCACAGTGCGCGCAGCTGCTGCCAGAACTCGACCGGCGCTTCAATGATACCGCCGCCACCCTGGATTGTCTCAAGCACGATGACGCCGATTTCTGGATCGGCCTCGAAAGCCGCGCGGATCGCATCGATGTCGCCGAACGGCACCTTGATGGTGTTGCCGGTCAGCTGGAAATCGCCGCGGTACAATTCGGAATCAGTCAGCGACAACACACCCTTGGTCTTGCCGTGAAACGAGTTCTCGGCATAGACGATTTTCGGACGTTTCGGTCCGGCCGCACGCTCGGCGACCTTGATCGCCGCTTCCATGGCTTCCGACCCGGATGAGCCGAGGAACACCATATCAAGATCACCCGGCGCGATTGCCGCAAGGTTCTTGGCCAGCGCCGAGGCATACTGGCTCATGAAGGCAATGGCGATCTCATGACGGTCTTCGTCCTGAAAATCCTTGCGTGCCTGAATAACGCGCGGGTGATTGTGGCCCAGCGCCAGCGATCCGAAGCCGCCGAAGAAATCGAGGATCTTCCGGCCGTTCTGATCGGTGTAATACATGCCCGACGCAGTTTCGATCTTGATCTTGTGGAAGCCCAGAAGCTTCATGAAATGCAGCTGCCCCGGATTGATGTGATCCTTGAACAGTTCCGTCATTTCAGCAACAGACATCGCCTTCGCATCCGAGACTGTCAGCAGATCGGGGCGATGACCACGGCTGCTCATTGGCTGGGACGCGGGCTGTGTGTCTGACAGCGGCGGAGCGTCGACTGCGACGCGGGTAGGTGTATCAAGCATTGTTGGGCTCCCTCGGAACGATTCATTCGGCCGGTGCGACCTGGGCTGCAGCGGACGGTCCACTGCGCGCCTTGGCGGCGCGATATTCGTCATAGGCGGCGATCAACATGTCTTCATCGCGGTATTGTGGCACCCAGCCGAGCTGGCGCTCGCCCTTGGAGACATCGAGAACGCAATTCTCGTCAGCAATAAGGTACTGCTCCGGGTCCATGATCGGCCTGTTGATCAGATCGAACAGATCAAGCGTGCGCTTGACCGCCCAGCCGGGTGTCGGGATCAGGAACGACTTCGAGCCGGCATGTTTGACCAGGTCACCGAGCAACTTGCGCACGGGCGGCGGGTTGATCGAGCCGAGATTGTAGGCCTCGTTCGGCACTCCGGCCTTCCAGGCCAGACGCGCGGCTTCAGCACAATCAAACACCGAGATGAACTGATAGGGGTTCCTGCCCGATCCTATCATCGGAACCGGCAGATTGGCGTCAATCAGCTTGAACAGTTTTTCAAGGATACCGAGCCGGCCCGGGCCGATGATCAAACGCGGTCTGAACAGCGAGATCGACATGCCGCGCTTGCGCCATTCCGCGGCCAGAACCTCGGTGTCGAGCTTCGATTGGCCGTATTCACCGAGCGGTGAAACCGGATGTTCTTCGGTCATCGGAAAGGTAACCGTGTGGCCGTAGATCATGTCGGTGGTGAAATGCACCAACTGATTGGCGCCCGCCTTGTCCATCGCCTCGATGATGTTCTTCGTGCCGTCGTAATTGACCGGATAGAAGAAATCATGCCGCTTGGCGCGAACCTGCAGCGGTGAAAGCATCTTGGCAGACAGATTGTAGACCATGTCACCTGCCACGATCGGCACCTTGGCGACCATATCGGGCCTGGTTACATCGCAAATGACCAACGTCGCATCCCGATAGAACGCCTTGTTATCGTTGACGATGTCCGCGACCACCACCTCTTCGCCATCGGCGAGTAGTTTTTGGGCAAGATGACGACCGACAAAGCCGTCGCCTCCGAATAGAATGTGTTTCATCGGGAAATCTCGTTTGTTGCTACGTAGATTTTTGAAAGCTGCGCAGTTTCATGTTCGCCGGTTGCCTGACCGTCACGGCCGGATTGGGCGATAAGAACCGTTCCGACGCATATGAAGGCGATGCCCGCGATCCGCCAGCTGTTGAGGTCTTCCCCGAAAAGCACATAGGCGAAAATCGCCACCGCTACATAAGCCAGGCTCAGAAACGGATAGGCAAACGACAGTTCAACCTTGGACAGCACATACAAATGCGACGCCATCGAAATGACGAAAGTCGCCAGTCCGGCAAAGACCCAGGGGGTGAACAAAATCTGGAAGATCCGCGAGATCATGGTCTCAGCGGTAAACGACACCGGGCCGAGCGAAATCATGCCCTGCTTGAGCATCAGTTGCGCCGCTGCATTGGTCAGCACCGTGAAAAGTATAAAGACTATATATTTCATGTCCCGCTCCGATTTAGGATAGGGCCGTTAATAGTCTTGTTTCCCCAACATCCGGTTCACTGGCGCGGTCAATTTTTAATTAAAATCCAGATGATCCCGAAATGGACCAGACTACACTTGCGCCGCAATCAGCTTTATCGGCTCAATAAAAACTCAAGCGTTAGCTTCCAGTCAGTCATCCGCATCGGCGTGCCGTGCGAACCGGTGTCAAACAGCACAAACCGTGCCGGATAGGCTTTGCCAGTGCTTCGCACCGCATCAAAAACAGTTTTCTGATCCTGCCAAGCATAGACTGTATCAAGGCTGCCATGGCTGAAGACAATCGGCAGTCGGGCTTTCACGGCAACACTTTTTGCAAGCCCCGGATCGGGCGCCCCGCCGAGCAACGCCATGCCGGCAAGTCTCGGCACGATAGCCGGATCATTGGCCAGCTTCGAACAGATGATCGCGCCCATTGAGGCGCAGGCCAGCACCACAGGCGCCCGACCGGCCAGGATCAGGGCTTTGACATCGTCTGAGCCCGTTTCATCAAAGCTCTCTATCGTTGGCGCCAGATAGGCGCCGCCATTGAGCACCATCAGGTTCTTCAGCCGGTTGAAATTCCCACCAAACGTATAGTCATTCATGCCAAGTCGTTGATCCCCGCCGCGGCCATGCACAAAAATGACGGAAAATCGGGCGCGAGAATAATCGCCGGTGACGCCGGTTTCGATCGCTCTTCCATTAGCCTCGTGCAGGGCCAGGCGGCTTTGTTTCTTCACCCCGAGCGAAACATATTTCGATCGCACCCGCCGTTCAGGCTCAATGTCACGGCGGTGGATATCACGCATCTTGTCGTAATTGATCACCATGAAGGAGCCATCTTCGGTGATCGACAGTATCCCCGGATAGGCAAACAAGCGGTCCTTGTGCCCCTTGAGTTCCAATGATTGCGCTGGTGAAATTGAACTGATGCCTATCATCAAGACAAGGGATATCGCCCCCTGCCCGGCAAGAACGCCGCGCAAAGCCGCAAACCAAATGCTACACAGTCGATTGAAGGGACGGATTCTGGCACACTCCGGGTGATTCGGTTCCCCAATCTACATCAGGCATTACGGCGATATGGACGATTCCAACGATCTTTTTTCCACAACCGGCGCAACGGCGGCAACACCCGCGCCAAAATCGGAAAACATCACTCCAAAACAAGCCGCTCCAGCTGCCGCGAAAGCGGCACGCCCAGCTGCGTCCAAGCCGGGTGCGCCGGCCAGTGGTGATGACTATGATGCTTCGACGATCGAGGTCCTTGAAGGCCTTGAACCGGTCCGCCGCAGGCCGGGCATGTATATTGGCGGCACCGACGAGCGCGCGCTGCATCACTTGTTTGCCGAAGTCATCGACAACTCGATGGACGAAGCGGTAGCGGGACACGCCAATTTCATCGAAGTCGAACTTGATGTGGATGGTTATCTCACCGTCACTGACAACGGCCGTGGCATTCCGGTGGAAAACCACCCCAAATTCCCCGGCAAATCCACGCTCGAAGTGATTTTGACGGTGCTGCATGCCGGCGGTAAATTTGACAGCAAGGTCTATGAGACTTCGGGCGGCCTGCACGGCGTCGGAGTCTCGGTGGTCAACGCCTTGTCTGATGATCTTGTGGTCGAGATTGCCCGCAACAAAAAGCTCTACCGGCAGACATTTTCCCGCGGCATCCCCCAGGGTGGCTTGGAAGACCTCGGTGATATTCACAATCGGCGCGGCACCAAGGTCCGGTTTCACCCGGACCCGGATATCTTCGGAGCCAGCGCCCGCTTTGATCCCGGCAGGCTATTCCGCATGGCCCGCTCCAAGGCCTATCTGTTTGGCGGCGTCGAGATCCGTTGGGTCTGCGCCCCGTCGTTGGTGGAAGGCACTGACACGCCTGAAAAGGCTGTGCTTCACTTCCCCGGCGGCCTCAAGGATTATCTCGAGGCCTCGCTTGGCAAGGAA
>Ga0163216_101614_pt1 | contig 12057 bp, 9 predicted proteins | sample SynspAceP_FD_167610 | JGI IMG/M metagenome (GOLD analysis project Ga0163216, IMG submission 167610) | Saline lake microbial communities from Ace Lake in Antarctica - Synechococcus sp. Ace-P (Illumina Assembly) | ecosystem: Environmental > Aquatic > Non-marine Saline and Alkaline > Saline ...
GGAGCCCAGCCCGTACCACACCTTGCCCAAATCGTCCGCCAACGCTGCCAAGTTTGAGCAAACAATAGACACAGCGCCACAAACGCATAGCGGGCCATGTTGCCCGCAGTTTTGCTCCTGTTACAACCAAAGGCCTGAGCGGGACGAACCCTTATCTGTTCCTGCACCGGATCGAGACCTCAAGCGCCGCGCCGGTCGCCTGGGTGGATATCGAGGTCAAGATGCAGAGTGGGATCAAACGTGTCGCCCGCAAGCTGGAACAGGGGCGCAACCTGTTCGATCTGTCCAAGGGGCTGGAGGTCTACAAGGATTTCGTTGTCAGCAATATCGACGCCCGCGACGACACGGTGCATTTCACCAATGGTGATGTGCTGCACGCGGGCGAAGCCTCGGGCGATGTGACGGAACGTGATATCCGGCGCATTCAGATCCGCGAGACGATCTCGGCCCATCTGGAACGCGAACAGGTTCTGTTCGCGCGCGGGATCAAGGTGCTTTCGCTGTTTTTCATCGACGAGGTGGTGAAGTATCGTGACTACGACCAGGCTGACGAGCAGGGCGAATATGCCAGGGTGTTCGAGGAAGAATACGCGCAGGCGGTTGAGGCACTTCTGGCTGAGTTGCCGCTGGAGAATGTGGAGTATCGCGACTATCTGGCCGGGATCGAGGTGGGCAAGACCCATCGCGGTTACTTCTCGATCGACAAGAAGGGGCGGATGACAGACCCCAAGGCCGCCGCGCGTGGCGAGTTGGCGGGCCAATCGACCGAACCCAGCGATTACGATTTGATCCTGAAGGACAAGGAGCGTTTGCTGTCCTTCGAGGAACCCACGCGTTTCATCTTTTCCCACTCGGCCCTGCGTGAAGGTTGGGACAACCCCAATGTCTTCGTGATGTGCATGCTCAAGCACAATGAAAGCCAGAACACCATCTCACGGCGTCAGGAGGTCGGGCGCGGCCTGCGGATTGCGGTCAATCGCAATGGCGAGCGGATGGATCATCCGGTGACCGTGCATGATATCAATGTGCTGACCGTGGTCGCTTCGGAAAGCTACAAGGGGTTTGTGACGGCGCTGCAGAAGGAGATCGTCGAAAATCTGTCGGCCCGGCCGAAGCAGGCGGATGCCGAGTATTTTGACGGCAAGACGTTGAAAACCGGCGATCTGGAGCTGGTCTTGGACAAATCGCTTGCCAAAAAGCTGGAGCGCTTCCTGATCAAGAGCGACTATGTGGATGAAGATGGCCACATCACCGCCGCCTATCACGAGGCCCGCAAGTCGGAGGCACTGGCAGAGCTTCCCGAGGAACTGGAAGCCCATCGCGATGCCGTCTTCGCGCTGATCGACACCGTCTTCAATGGCAGGTCCATCGACGACATGTTCAGCGACGGGCGCATTCCGAAAAGAAACCGGCTGAATGAAAATTTCCAACGCAAGGAGTTTCAGGAGCTTTGGCGCCGGATAAACCGTAAGGCAGTCTATCAAGTCGAGTTCGACAGTGTCGCACTGGTCAAAAGCTGTATCGACCGGTTGGAAAAGGATCTGCAGGTCGCGCCGCTGCAATACCTGGTGACAGAGGGTGCCTTGTCCGATGACGTGACAGATGAGAGCCTTCGGGCTGGCAGCGCTTTCGTGCAAGGCAAAATTCGGTCTGAGAGCGGCAAGAGCGCGCATTCACGCGTGTCATACGATGTCATCGGATCAATCGCTCAGAATACCGATCTGACCCGCAAGACCGTGGGCGAAATCCTGGCCGGGATCCAACCGGTAAAATTTGGTGAGTTTGCCAAGAACCCTGAGCAGTTCATCGCAGATGCCTCGCACTTGATCCAAGAGCAAAAAGCAACCGCGATCATCGAAAAGCTGACCTACGACGCGGTTGAAGAGCGCTATGATTCCGAGCTGTTCACTGCGGGTGAAACGGGCAACGACTTCAAGAAGGCCACCGAGAAGCTGAAGAACCACGTCTATGATTATGCGATCGTGGATTCCAAGGTAGAGCGCGACTTTGTCAGGGATCTCGACACAAGCGCAGAAGTTGTCGTTTACTCCAAGCTGCCACGCGGGTTCCTGATCCCAACGCCTGTTGGGGACTACAACCCCGATTGGGCGATCGCATTCAAAGAAGGCGGTATCAAGCATCTCTACTTCGTCGCAGAGACCAAGTCTGACCTCCCCTCGATGAAAATGCGCGAATTGGAACAGACCAAGATCAAATGCGCGCGAAAATTTTTCGATGAGATTGGCAGACGGATCAATGACAACAGCGTAAAATACGATGTGGTCACCAGCTACTCTGAGCTGATGGCGTTGGTTAAGCATGTAGGGTAAAGAAATCGCAGTGTCTGCCTCAAGTTCTCTGCTGTCGGTAAACCGATTGTATTCCGCTTGCCGGTCAGGGTGCCGTGTCATGCAAAATTATGTTTTTAAATGATAAAGTATCACAAATGAATCCCCTTTTTTCTCAGGGTTCACCCCTTTCTCGCCTCACCCAAGCTTAGCCAATAGCGCGTGTGCCGCCGCTCACCGGTTCGTTTAAGCGCATCTTTCTCGACGAGGTCCCGCAGATCCCGGGTCGCGGTCGCGCGCGAGGTGCCGGTGATCTTGAGGTAATTCTCGGCGCTGAGCCCGCCTTTGAACCCGGCGGGACCTTCCCGAAACATCCGCGCGATAGCTTTGTCCTGGCGCTCGTTCAACTGACCGCGGTGCCGGTCGTTAAAGTGCGCCTTGCTGATGAAGAACCCGACCCGGTCAAGCGTGACCTGTTGGGCTTTCATGACAATCTCGGCGAACCACACGAGCCACTCTGTCACGTCCAGCGTCTTCTGATGGTACTCGAGTTGGTCGTAGTAGGCCTTGCGTTCTTTTTCGATGGTGAAGGCAAGCGCTATGAGGCTCGGTTGGCCAATGTTCTGCGCCAACGATTTTTCAGCCACGGCGCGGCCCAAGCGGCCATTACCATCCTCGAAAGGATGGATGCTCTCAAAGTATAGGTGACTGAACCCCGCACGCGTCAGGGCTGAGAGCGGCGTTGCGCCGCCGGGTCCAGTCTTGTTGAACCATTCAACGTAGCGCTCCATCTCCGGCGCGACCTGAACTGAGGGAGGCGCTTCAAAATGTATTGTCGGTCGGTCAAGGCGGCCCGAGACGATTTGCATTGCCTCGGTGTGCTGTCGGTACTCGCCAACGGTTTCGAGACGGCGATTATGGGACAGGAGCATCCTGTGCCAGCGAAACAGCGTCTCGTGGTCGAGCGGCGCGGCAAATCTTGAATAGAGGTCCACCATCATTTCCGCCACGCCCTGCTCACGCGGCTTGGTCAGGTAGCTGCCGGGGTCCAGCCCCATATGGCGGCGCAAAGACGACTGTACGCTCAGTCGATCGAGGATTTCGCCCTCAATGGCACTGGTTTGCATCGCTTCTTCGCTTAGAAGTTCGATGCGCAGTTGTTCGCGCTCTGATGGGCTGACATGATGCACGGCACCGACGATCTCGCCCGACGACAGTAGAAATCTCTGCTCTAAAGGCGCCAGAACGGAAGCGTCATGCCGGAGATCCGGCCAATCAGGCAGTGTCCAGTTCCAAGGCATGAGTTATAGACATCCTTTCTATAACTCATGTATAGGCCATTTATGATGCATAGAAGTCAATGCTATCGCTCAGATGGCGCGCATTGCGAACAGCCGCTCGGGTTGCGACTGGATTCGGCGTTAGACATTCTCAAGATTTGACGGATCATGCGACCTCTGACCAGTGTCCTGCAGGTCGAGGGGGCCCTGCGCTGCAATCTGATCAAAAGGTTCATAGCGGACATCTGCAATGGCGTCATCGAACCAAGCCGGCTGCAGATCGCCATTGTCCCACTGGTAGAGATAGCCCACCAGGCTGTCGGTCTTCTTGCAGAGGATGCGCATGATCGGTTCGCCAGTCAGGCGGGGGGCTGGGGGCATCTTGCTCTCCTCTGAACTCGTTACGCAAAGCAACTGTTTTGCAACGGCATGACATTTTTGAGGACGTCTTAAAAACGTTATGCTGCACCTGCAACATACAATTTCGGGTTGAGGCCATCAGAATGCGGAAACTTGCTCAAAATCGAAAATTATCGTTCTAAGTCAGGGGGCATCCCTTGTGCGGCGCTGAAGCTACAGCTGTAGTCTCGTCGTTTTCAGAGCTCTGCGTTGCAGCGGACTTCAACTCCTCGAGGATCGCATCTACCTGTTGCCAGATGCGCCGCTCGACTTGGCCGCGTATGAGTGCCCATTTGCTTAGGACGTCGAGCGGGTCGTGATCGCGCAGCAGGACGGCCAGGCTTGTGGCATCAACAGCCAGCGACGTGCGGGCTTGCCATTGAGTGTTGCGGGTGCGCTGCTCGTCGGAATGTGGCGCGTAGATCGGTGACAGATGCCAGCCCTTGACTGCGCGGCGCAGAGCGGCTCGCACCACATGTGCGGGCTCGACGCCACAGGCCTGCAATGCCCCTTCTTGCCGTTCGAGAGCATTGACCCTGATATCGATCTTCCGGGTCGGGGTCTTGGTTCGGGTTGGCACGTAAGGCTTCGGACCAGGATCTTGGCAAGTGCTCTCCACGTGGACCGTATGCGGTGCCTCTGTCCTTTCAGTCTTGGTCCCTGAAGGGCGCATTAAAGGCTCGGCAACGGACGCGGGTTTCGCAATCACAGGCGCCGGTTCCTTTTCTCCCCTGTCCGGAATATCCCGGCCGGTCTGTACCAGCGCCGCAGAGTAGGTTGGATCAGGTCTCGTCACTGTCGGGATTTTCTTTCGCAATCGACTGCCCTCACGCCGCCAGAATGTTATTGAGAATGTCGGTTGCTTCCTCAAGTGCCTCGACGACATGACGCACATGCGGACGTATCAGCGGGTTAGGATCGGACTGCTTTTCCAGTGCCAGGGCATGGAGAAGCCCTTTCTGATCCATCTCTTTGTACGTGTTCCGACGCATCATCACGGTCTCAATCACCGGAAACCGTGTGAGTGCCTCTTCGATCAGAGCCGCGTCTGCCTTAGTGGTTTTGGGGTCGACCATGTTCAAAACGATGTGGTGACGCGGGAGGCTGCTCGGATCGTCAACCCGAGATTTCAGCATCTGGAACCAATCGGCCGTTTGCGCGCCGACGTCAAAATCTGAGGTCGACAGCATAACAGGCGTCACGATGTGGTCGGCGAGAATCGCAATGCCATCTGACCATTCAGCACCGACCCCGGCAGTGTCGATGAAGATGAAATCCGCCGTGTCCGCCACATAGGCTTGCTCGATCTTGCCTTCGACTCCAGCAACACTTTCGACGGTAGCGCAGTGGAGGAGCGGTGAGCCAAGACCCCCAGCCTCCGCCCGCGCGTGCCAGGCTCCGAGTACCCCGGTGCTGTCTGTATCGACCAAAAGAACTCTGCGACCGGCGGCAACGGCTGCGCTGATCAAGGCGCGCGAGAGCGTGGTTTTCCCACTCCCCCCTTTCCGGGCCATCGCGGCGATTACCACGAGATTATCGTTCGGCATTTTGGCGTCCCTCTGCAAGAATAGTGAAAAGCAACAATAAGGTTGAAACGTCGCTAATCGTTCGAGGTGGGAGGGTCAAGCAGATGTCGGGATGCAGTGCGCGTATGGCATGCTGCGGGGTCCGTCCTGCGTTCGGCATTGAGCACCTGACGTGCTGCGACTTCCAATTCCCGAAGGACGGTTGACGGGAGCCAGCATGCGGAACGCATTTGACGCGAGACGTGATCCTGCTGCCGTGCTGCGCTCGACATCATGCAGTCGGCGTCTGGCAAAGGACGTCCTGCGGGAAGCCGAAAACGGCGTGCGGACGGCGTGCAGCGCGATGCGTTTGCCACGTCGCGCAGTCCAAGGAGCGCGTTGCGCGATCCATTTGACAAAGGACGTCAAGTCGCCTCTTTGAGGCGATTTTCTACATTGAGTACAATCCCTTAGTGCCGACTCCACTTGCGTTGGGAGTCGGTGGGCTTGTACGAAGATGGCAAGAAATAGGAACGTTAACTTTACATGCCTCGTGCTCGTCGCCTCACCGAGAATGAACGTCTCAGCATCACCAAAGCGCGTGCTGAGGGTATCCCTGTGCGCGAGCTCGCAACCCGCTACGGGGTCAGTCGGGTGTCGATCTACAACGCGTCCAACCACGGCACCGAGCGGCAGGAGGCGAATGCCAGCCGCTCGCGCGTGATCGGCATCCGGGTCAGCGCCCGCGATCTTCGCGGTTTTGATGCGGCTCTCGGGCGAAGGGGCATCGCGCATCGCTCAGACGCCATGCGGCGCCTGATGCTTGCCGCAGACGACATCCTGCGCCCCGATGAGGCGATGACCGAAGAACTGCGCACGATGAGTGCCGCGCTCAATCGGGTGGGCAACAACGTCAACCAGGTGGCGCGACGACTGAACGAGGCCAAGGTTCGGGGTGAGCGTCCACCCTATACCGCGGCAAGCCATGCCGAGATTCGGGAACTGGCGGGCCTTGTTTTCGACATGGCCGACCAGATCCAGCAACTTTTCCGAGCACGACGTCGGACGCTCGATCTGGAAGTGACCAAGGCCCTAGCCGGTCTGTCTTGTGGGGGCACGAATGGCGCGGACTGAGAGCGCGCGCGGCGCAAGTCCTACGCTTTTCGACCCTGATTGGAGCCGGGTCTCGGGCAGCTGGCAAGGCCTCGCAAAAGGTGCGCAGATGGTCCGCGCCGCGCGGGGCTACTCGCCTGCGATCTTCAAGCCGATCTCCAAAGGTGGTTGCCATACCGGCGCGCAGTTTCGGACGCAGCTCACCTATCTCACCACCAAATCGAGCCACATCCTCGACAGCCGTGGGACTCATGACGGCAAGAAGACGCTGACCGAGGCGGAGATCGAGCGCGTCGCACGGCGCTTCGAGAACCAGTGGGGCGAGCGACACAGCCCAAAACTTGGCCATACCTCGCATCTGCTGATGGCTTTTCCCGTCGGCACGAAGGGCGAAGAGGTGCGCGACATTACCCAAGCCGTCTGCGAGCAGTTCTTTCAAGGTGAGGGGTCGCAATTTGACTATATTGCTGCAATACACCAAGATCGCGCACATCCACATGCGCATATTGTTCTCAACCGCCGCAGCAAGGATGGGGAAATGTTCTTCCTCGGGAAAGATCACCACTTCAACTACGACGCCTTTCGGGTCGCGATGGTTGAGGCGGCCCAGGTCCACGGGATCCGGCTTGAGGCGACACGTCGTCTCGACCGGGGGATTACGACCTACCGCGCTGAAATCGACGAGATCTACAAAGCGCGTGAACAGGGGCGTTCGCCGGTTGAACGCCAGCGAACCGGCACTGATCTGGCGGCAGCCTTGGAGACGGTTGGGCGCAATGCGCTGGTTTACCGCGGGCTTGCGGCCGAAGCGTCACGATCGAACTTCGAAGACTTGGCCGAAGCCCTCGAGCGCGGCAGCACCCTCCTTGCCAGCGGCAATTCAATCCAATCCGATGGAGCTATTTACATGTCCGACGACCAGACAGCGTTTGATACGCTGATTACCGAGTTTTCCCAGAACATCCGCCAGATCGAGGCGGTGATCGACAGAGCACCTGCCACCGAGCGACCGGAGATTGAGCGCAAGCTGACGGACGTGCTGGCCTCGGTCGCGCATTTGAACCCGCTGGGTGATCGTTCCAGCGCCCTGATCGATGCACCGTCCCGGGACGGCATTTATGCGCGGCCCAATGTGAGTGAGGATCATCTCGCGCGCCTAGATGTGAGTGAGGTGAAGGAGAAGCTCGCCGAGGCGCTGCAAGGGACCGGCATCGATGCCGAGACCGTCGCGGCCCGCATGCGCGAGGGGGCCGGAAATGCTGCGCTTGAGCGGCAGTGGCTGGCGCAGGACCTGCGTGCGATCGCAAAGGACGGGGATCTCGATCTGGAGAAAGCTGATGACCGCGAGGACGCACTTGACCGGCTGGAAGCGGTACATGTCCGTTTGGGCGATGTCCTGACGGGTGCGCAGGTCTTGCGAGCCGTCGATGAGGTTGAAAAGGGTGATGCCGAACTCCGGCTTGGCGATGGCGCGCAGCTATCAGGCCAGACCACCGAAGGTGACCGGCCGGACGTTTTCGCAGCAACGGAGAGGCAGGATTTCCGGCAACTGGTGGCGCAGTTCCGCCGGACTGATTTCAACTACCCGTTCTCGGACGATTCATCGGTGCGAGGGAGGGGTATGATCGAGGTGGAAGAGGCGCGCGCCGCGTTTGACGCCTACGCACAAAGATCGCCTCAACATGCCGAGCTGGCCTCATTGGCCTGGGACCAGGTGACTGACAGCCGCAAGCCGCCGCAATACGCGGTCGCGGAGCAAAACCGCACGCTCCACGCAGGTGACATGGACCTCGCCTTGCGGGATCCATCAGAACATCTCGGTCCGATCACCGAGGAGCTTCGCACGGTCGCCCGCTACCGTACGGAGATGCCAGATGACAACTTCGGTTCGGCGGTCCAGGACGAGATCAATCACCTTCGCGCTTTGGGTGCCTCACGCGCATATATCAGTGAACGCAGCTTCGAGATCGAGGATCGGGCGCGTCAGGATTATGCTGAGCGGCGTTATCTGGAAGAGACCGCCCCTACGGTCATGGCTTTTGTGCGCGAAGCCGCCTCCGGAGAGCCGGAACCGATCTCCGAGGCAGAGCAGCAGCGACTGGTCGAGCAGGTGAACGAACGGCTGTCGCCCGATGCGATCACCGCGTTGCGGTCCGGCAATGCTGAAGTGCTGGACAAGTTCACCGAGGATCCACTGCGTCAGCTCGAATTGGCCAAGACCTATCTCCAGAGCAGCGAGGTTACTGCCCATGGCCCGGCCATGGAGCGCGTCCTTGACGCCCTGGCTGAGGAACAAATCGAGGCGCAGCGCGCGCGCCACGCCGCGTCACATGGCGAAAAGGGCGTCACCCATGGATAGGGGCAAGATCATCGGAGGCGTCCTGAGCCTCGTGCTGGTCGGCCTTGCGATGGGCTATGTCGTGGCAACCGGGTTTCTCATGTTTCGATATGGGCTTTCGCCGACGCGTTTCGATGTCACCCTGCTCGCCCGCGAATATCTGGGTTTGTCACAATCTGCGCCCAAGGAATTCCTTTGGGTGAACCTCATCGTTGGCGGGTTCGGTCTCGCGGCCCTGATGCTGAGCGTGACGCTGCTAGGCGAGGCTTTGACGCGGTTCGGAACGACCCATTGGCAGACCAAAGGAGAGATGAAGCGCAATGGCTTCTTCGCCAAGCCGGGCGGCGGTTTCCTTCTCGGTAAATTAGGCCCCCCGAAATCGAAGAGGCCTTTCCTAGTCTCGAAGACATTCCCGCACGCGTTGATTGTCGCTCCGACCGGTCGCGGCAAGGGCGTGGGCTTCGTGATCCCGAACCTTCTGACCTATAAGGGTTCGGCTGTGGTGCTGGATGTGAAGGGCGAAAACTTTCGCGAGACCTCGCGCTTTCGCGCCAGCATGGGGGACAAGGTTTTCCGTTTTACCCCGACCGACTGGGATCGTCCGACGCATCGCTACAATCCGCTGGCGCGCATCGCGGCCATGACCAACCCTGACCGGCAGCAGATGGAGCTGAAGCTTACTGCTAAGCTCTTCCTCCAGACCGACAATGAGAAGCTGAGCGGGCTCCTGGCTGGGGGCATTGATCTCTTCGTTGCGGCGGGTCTTTTGGCCTTCGAGCGCGGAATGCCCACCATCGGCGAGATCTACCGCATCACGGCGTCTGGGGGCGACAAGCAGAAGGAATACCTGAAGCGCTCGCAGGAGGTGAAGAACAAGTCGGGCAAGTTGATCTTCGAGCGCATGGCTTCGACCAACAACGACACCCTGACCTCCTACCTGTCTCTCCTGATGACCTCGGGTCTCGACACCTGGGACAACCGGGCGATTGACGCGGCTACCGCAACCTCGGACTTCTCCTTCCGGGACATCCGACGCCGCCCCCATGCGATCTATCTCGTGGTCGAATCTGAGATGATCCGCCCGCTCGCCCCGCTGATCCGGTTGTTCTTCTCAGACCTTATCGCCTCACTGCAGGCCCAGGAACCGGGCGATGACGAGCCTTGGCCCGTGATGATCATGCTCGACGAATTCGACCGGCTCGGGAAAATGCCCATCGTTGCCGAAAGCATCAAGACGCTGCGCTCCTTCGGTGGCAACCTCGCCATCGTCACCCAGACCATCCCGGCGCTGGACGAAATCTATGGCGAGAACACCCGCCGGTCGCTCCAGGGCGGCGCGGGCGTGAAACTGTACCTCACCCCGTCTGAGCAGAAAACCTTCGAGGAGCTGAGCCAGGCAGTTGGTAAGACCACCAAGCGCGTGGTGACACGGTCCCGTGCTGTCGGGCGCAATCCGTTCGAGGGACGAAGCGTCTCCGAGCGGACTGAGGACACACCGCTCCTCACTGAAGATCAGGCCCGGCGCATGGACCTAGACGAGGTGATCCTCGTGATCGACGCGCAGATGCCGATCCGGGTGCGGAGGATCAAGTATTTCGACGACCCGGCGCTGAAGGTGCTGCATGCGGGTCAGGCGGGTAGCTTCCCATACCCCGACGAGGAAGGGTTGCGGCGGGATCGCCAGATGTCAGAGACCCGTGAGACCGTGGAAATGCTGCGGCAGGAGCTGAGGGAGGTGCGAGCGGGTGGGGCTTCGCAAGCAAATGCAACCTCGGCCTCTTCGCCGCAGACGGCAGAGATGGCGGGTGAACCGAAAGTGATTGCAAGTTCATCGAGAGGTCGATCCGCTCGCGCAGGAGCCTCTGCCGGGCCTGCGCTGTTGAATCTAGACCTTGGACGACTTGGGATCCCGGAAAGAGATGGGATAGCACTTGCCTCTGCCGTTCAGACAACGCGTTCGATCATTGAAGAGCATTTTTGAGGTTTTATTCGGGAAGGTAAGTGCTCAATATGCATAAAGCTCAAATCGTCAAAAAGGTCAGGACCACTGACTGTAAACGCCATTTAGAGATGTCACCGGTTGCGCAAAACAGGAATGTCACCACGGGCGCTGAGGTGAGCGCAGCCTGACAGAGCGTAGACTTCAGATATCGCATCTCTGGCTGACTTTGCGGGGTCTGGTCATAGGCCGATTTTGCGGCGCGCTTTGTTGTAGAAAGCTTTGATGCCTTTCTCGCGCACGAGTTCTTCGAAGGCGCGCCAGGCAAGAACGTCCCCGAAGAAGGGTGGGCTATCCGAAACCGTCAATGTTCTGAATTGGTTCTCGACGGACAGGATCCAACCGGGATCGATGCTGGTTCGGTAGATCTCGACATCGAAATGATGCCCGTCAATTATGATGGATTGCGTGTAATCTGAGAAGATGATCTCTGGGTCGTCATTGGCAGGCAACCATGCCGTCAAGTCTGAGCCTATTCTGCCGCCTGTACAAACGTCTTTTTGGTGCGCGTGCTGGAAGGCCTACCTTGCCGATTGCCGTTTGGTTTATAGCTCATCTTCTGTGAGTTGGTGCGCACCTTCGGTTTAGGCGGGGCTGCGTCCTGCATCTCTTTGATGTGTTCCAGAACAGCACCCAGGCGTTTGTTCTCGGTGATCGCGGCGTGGGTTACGCGCTGATTCATGTCAAAGATTTTGTAGGGCAGGGAGCGGCCTTTTGATCGCACTTCGAACCGGCCATCGACAAAGGCATAGGTGTCCACGTATTTGCCGACCAGCCCGCGTGTCACTTCGTTCTCTTCCAGCATGATCCGCTTGCGGTCATAAGAGAAAGTCAGCTGCTTTCCAACGTTTCTATTCTCCCGCCAGCACAGCACGTCGTCAAGACAATCCGGCTCTACATTGAGTGCGCGATGCAGGTTGTCTGGCTTGGCCGGTGCTTCGGCGAACTGCGCGTTGTAGCGGTCCTTGAAGCCTTGCAAATAGGCGTTTCCGGCTTCCATGTTGGAGATGTGTAGAGCGTCAACCACTTTGTCCGCGCGCGACAACCATCTTGGCCGGTTTTCAGGCCGCTGAGGTTGGCGTTTTGTTCGGTTTTTCGGGTTAGGTCTCTCCTTCGTTTTGGTTGTCGGTGATGG
>Ga0163216_101615_pt1 | contig 12046 bp, 14 predicted proteins | sample SynspAceP_FD_167610 | JGI IMG/M metagenome (GOLD analysis project Ga0163216, IMG submission 167610) | Saline lake microbial communities from Ace Lake in Antarctica - Synechococcus sp. Ace-P (Illumina Assembly) | ecosystem: Environmental > Aquatic > Non-marine Saline and Alkaline > Saline ...
CCGACCGGGAGATTGCGGCAGGATCCAAATAAATCACCCGCCGCACAGCCAACTTTCAGGTCGCAACCAATTCCGCCCACGGCTCAGCAGCTTGAAGGCTGCCCCGTGGTTATTGAGCAGTTACAAACTTCCTTCTCCACTGCAATGGGTGCTTCGTTTCGGGATGCGACGCATACTTAGTCGTGGTATGAAACCGGGCAGTCGCATACCGGGAACGAAGACTGGAACCGTCGGAGACGAAGTAGTCCCGTTTGATGTCGCGCGTGATCGCCTTCGTGTGGCACTCACACGATTGCAGGCAGGCGATGAGGCGATGAGCGATAGTCCGGCCTTTGGGAAGATGACGCACTCCGATCGCGTTGCCTTGAACTTACGACACGCAGAATTACACCTGTCGTTCCTCGATCCCGCAGGCCAAGTCCAAACCTCAAAGGCTGGCGGATAACAATGCCGTGGCCCGGAGTCGCGTGCCACGCGTTTTGGTAATTGTAAACTTTCTCGACGCGACCCGGTTACGGCTAGCGTTATTTGGCTTAAATGAAAACAGATCCAACGACTCGTCACTTTTCTTCCGTGCTGTGGTTGTTCGTTTTTACTTCAACTTGCATCGCGCAATCCGTTCCGTCCGTTGAAGCGACGCCAGTTCCAGTTGCCAGCATGCTTTCATTCCTTGCGACTGACATGCGAGTTGGCATCACGGCCATGGAGGGCACTTTGGTTGTCGCGATCAGTACATACTCTGACGAAGATTACGCGATTGCAGTTGAGACTAAGAATCTCGAACGATATCCACTTGCGGCAGAAGCCGCCCCGGGAAATCTGGCAATCCAGCGCGAACTGGAGGAGTTCATGAAGCTCAACGACCTGGCGGAAGATTCGCTAGAGTATATCCGCATTGCCACTCCTTCGAGAACGTCTTTCGGTAGAATTGAATCGGTCGGCGATGAACATGTTCTAGTGCGCCTGGGCGATCACTCAGCGGAAGGAAGAAAGGCGAGACTGGGACGACGTAAGATTATTCCGAAGTCGTTCATTGGGTCGATAGAACTCAATGCGATGCCGGTTCGGTTTGGCGGTTTTCCTTTGCGAACATCTTCCCAGACCGGCGAATGAAAATGAATTGCACTAGAGCCGGGCGTCACGGTTTTTAGCAGATCAAATACCCCTTTGCACGGCCTAGTGAATTCCGATGTTATTCGCGTCAGTAACCTCGCCCGAATTCCAACTTCCCCGGCCATACCAACCCGCAGCGCAATGCAGCGCAATGCAATGCAATGTGGCGTGAGTTCTCGGTCGTTCGTGTTTGCCAAATTCTTTGGAACGCAATGCGATTACCGGATACTTTGGTCAATCCGCTCCGAGCCGTGGTTGGGTTCGTTCGACCCGGAAGCTACGCTCGATCTCAATCTTTGACGATGGCGAAACGCATTTTTGATTGGAATTAAAGCCCAACCGCTTGCTTTCGTGGTGCTTGGTTCGCTAACATCGGGCTCTCAACACCGATCCGCAAATCAAAACCCCCACTACTGGAGAGTTGGTTCAGTGGCCGCGAATAACAAAACGGATGCACCAGAGCGGATTGGTGAACCAACCTGTAATAGAACATCGCTAATCCGCCCGGTGATCCTAGAAGCTTTATCCGACTAACGAATCTCATGGCAACAACTCGTGTATCATGCGTCAGTTGCGATAATCAAATTCTTCCCGATACCGCCGTTAGGAATAGCGGGCTATGCGGCGTTTGCGAACGCAAGCGTAAAAAACCAGTCGCTACAGCGGCGACAGAAGCGGCCATAACACCCCATCTAAATCTGGAGCCTTGGCTGAAAACGCGATTCCGTATTTTCAACGATCTTATTGCGGGTGACCTCCGACGGCATGCTGGCATGTTGACTGACGACAAGATCGACTTCTGCGGATACGCCATACTCGCGGAGGACTATACGACTATTTCCGACGACGATCCCCCATCAATCATGGTTGCGTATAATCGCGAATCAGACTTTACTGAAGCGAACTTAGGAAGCGTCTACGACCGATTTTCTCCTGACGAATGTGAAAACTACTTCTATTCCGGATTCGGAAAAACCAACCTTGCACTTCGGGCTTTGTATGCTGAGTTTCTTGAGCAATTCTTCCAAGATCCTTGCAACGAGGTTTGCGAAAAGAATCGGGGCACGTTTTTGACCTTGTTCATCGCACGCATATTGAAAGCCTAAAGAAGACAAGGACAGATGGAACCTTCCCATGGACTGTCTTTCTGGTTATCTGGATTTCTGATTCTTTGTACAGAATCATGGATGAATCAGCGCGTATTCTGAACTCGCCTGATGATTATCGCCTCTATCTGTCCGAATTCGAGGATAACGACGGATGACTTTACAGATCGTCTGGCGTTTCGGTCGGTCGCCCATACTGCACCCGAGCCAGCGGATGACAATCGGATGCACCGGAGTAATGTGCTCTTCGCTTCGGCGGGGTGTGCCTTCGGCATTGTACCAAGTCTCCGCTACGATCACATTACCCGATGATCCTAGCTGGACAGCGCCACTTTGGATTAGCCGTTTTGGCGTTAGCCACGGTTTTCGTGGGGAGAACCGTGGCTAACGCCAAAACGGCTAATTAAATGCAAGCCAAGCGATTTACGGGCAAGCCGATACAAAGTGGCGCTGTCCAGCTAGGCGACTATGAAGTCCGTGGTTTGACCTGAGGCGTCTGGCCGCTTTTTGAAAGTTTTTTCTTCATTGTGAATTGGGGTATGTCTTTGGAAGGTTCGTTGGGCTAGGTAACGACTTGGCTGAGTGCCTGTTCCAGGGCGGGCGAAGGTCCGGTTCGGTTCTATTGGTGTCGACATCGGTTTCAGATTGAGCCAGTTTAGCGGTTTGGCTGAGGCTGGCTGCTAGCTGCCGATGGCGGTGGGCGGGCGTTTTCGAATTAGCTGGGGAGGCTGTCGTCGATCGCTGGCTGTGACTGGTGCGGCGTTTCTAAAATCGCCTCACCGGGGAGTCACAACTCCCACGGTGAGACTTGACCTCCTGGGAGTTATCGCTCCCCCTTGGCCCAACTTCAGAATCATCGCTCGTGGTCCCAGTCGTAAGGGACACCACTCCGACTTTCTCCCCGAAAGTGTCTGCTCAAGGGGTGCGATCGTTCTTTCTCGCCTAATCATTACATGGATCGCTACTGCGCTGACGATTGCAAGGCTGACGCTCGACGTTGGCAGCGCGCACAGGCCAACTTGAAATATCGGGCCTCCCAACTCGGAAAGCAAGCCCGACAGGCTCAGGCCATTCGCTATCGAGCCCGCCGCAAAGAACAAAAAGACGCTGAGACTCGACAGCAGACTGCCAGCAAACAAGGGCAATTAAACGCATCCGAGCAGCCGCGCGAGGGCTGTCACCAAGACGAGTCCGAAGAAAAATCTTGCTGTGATCGACCGGGTTGCTAAAAACGCTTCACACCCCCGCTACGATCGCCGCTGCAAAAGTTCTGCTCGCTTGATTGTCGTCATGCTTTACGCTGCGTCCGCTTGCGCGAGCGACGCTGGATGCGATGGCTAGCCGCCCGCCAGCAGCGGACTCGCGGGCGGCCACCTTGAACCGTTCTGACGCGGCTTTTCGTGCGGGCGTTTATCGCTTCATCACCAGGTCCACTTACGCTTCTCAACCTGACACTATCAACATCCACTCCGGCGGCCTGGCCGATCCAGGGTGAATACGGGTTCCAAATGCGTGAGAAGCCATCGGCGATGTTAAAATCCCAACAGATGCCCCGCGAAATTCAAACCTTCGTGCGCGGTGACCAGGATCGTTTACTTGCTCTGCAAGATCTCGATGAGCGACTGCAACGTTATCGACTCGTCCAGCCTTAACTGGAAAAGCAAATGACGCAGTCACTCAAAGACTACGGACAAGTATCGCCCATCACCGTCTGTCAACTGGAAGGACAAACGGTACTCGTCGATGGCTTCAAACGCTTACACGCCGCCCGCTCGCTTGAAGGATTCACGCATCTCAAGGCCAGCACCTTGGAAGTCGACGAACAGGGTGCCAAGGCAGCACTGTTCAATCTGAACCGGATCGCTGGTCGACCCGTCGAACTCGAAGAAGCTTGGATCATCTACGCGCTCGTTCGTGAAGACGGACTGCAACAAATCGAAGCCGCCCTGATGCTCGGTCGGCACAAGAGCTGGGTCAATCGACGGCTCGCCTTGATCGAACGACTCTGCGATGAAGCACGCGAAGCTCTGCGTCAATCGCAAGCCGACTACGTTCATCAATGGGATCCACGCATGAGCGCCTCGGGCAACCGCGTCACCAAGCGGCTCACGCTGCTGTTGGACTGCCTCGCCAAAATGAACACTTGGCTGAGGTACACAGGTCGAGCGGAACTGCAAGCGGTCGATCGCGAACCACTCACCAGCGGCTTCGTCAAACTCTAGCAAGAAGCGACACTCGTCAGCGAAGCGACCTCGGACTTCTTGAAAGAGTTGAAGCTTCCATGAACAGCGAAGAACGAAACGAGATCATCCACCGTTGGCAAAACAAGCAATCATTACGCAGCATCGCCAGCGAACTGCACCTGACACCGAGCGATTTGAAACCGCACCGGGCGAGCAAGCTCAAATGGACTGGGCCACTTACGAACTGAACTTCGGCATAGAAGGCCGACGCCGCGTCAATCTGTTCAGTTACATCCTTGGATACTCGCGGCGTCAATACATCCACTTCACCGAAACGATGGATTTTGAAACCACAATTCGGCAACATATCCTGGCGTGCAGTATCTCAGCGGACTTCAAAGCAAGCAACGCAATAGCAAACACCAAGCATTGAAAGTGCTGGGACTTCTGCACGCTTATCATAAGCAAGATGTACTGCGTGCGATGCAGCGCGGGCTTAAGTATTACGCCCACAGCTACGCATCGTTGGAACGCATCCTCGCGCATCAAGCGACACCGAAACCAGCCTGGCAGCAGTTAGGCGAGCGAGAGCAAGCGACGTTGCAACGACTCTCCGACAGCGAACGTATCGGAGCACGTCACAGCCAAGAATATCAAGATCTCCTTTACGGCACCTCCTCGACTGACGAAGCACCCGATGGGCGAAGCGAATAAGAAACCCAGCGAAGCGAACAAAAAAACCAGCGAAGCGAACAAAAAAACCAGCCCACGCAACAAGCAGTCCATGCCGACAGCGGAGGCAACTCAGACGACGCTAAGACAGTCGATCTTGCAGCATCTGCTGACGCTGAAGATTCGACTCAGTGAAGACGAACTCGACAGCATCGTTCGCGACGCGACGCAGAACAATCACACTTCGTGGCAACTGCTTGAGCGGTTCCTGGCCGTTCCCGCGATGTCCGCCCGTGAGCGTTCGTACGAGCGACGGATCCGCACGGCCAAGTTCCCCACGACTGCCACGATGGAATCATTCGACTGGTCGTTCAATGCCGCGACGATCCCACGCGGGCCACTGGAAGAACTCGCGAGTGGCGAGTTCCTTGCCCGCCGCGACAACATCGCGTTAGTTGGTAAAAGCGGTCTCGGTAAATCGCATCTGATTCAAGGAATCGGACGAGCGTGCTGTGTGCTCGGTGTACGCGTGTGTTACGTGACCAGTGCCACGCTACTGGAGGATTTAACAGCGGCGATGGGCAAGAAATCACTTACACTGAAGATTCGTTACTACGCGAGTTTTGATCTGTTGATCATCGACGAGTTCGGGATCGACAAGCTTGAACGCCGCGAGTACCCCGAGTCGGCGAGTCTACTCTACAAAGTCATTGACGCCCGCAATGGACGCCGTTCGACCGCATTCGTAACGAACGTGGACTTCAGCGACTGGAGCGACTACTTAGGCGATCCACCGCTGGTGATGGCGATGCTTGACCGGGTGCTTGACAGTACGATCGTGCTGCGTTTCGAGGGCAAGTCGTATCGTCAACACCGCACCGAACAAAAGCAAGCGGCGGCGAAGCAGCGCTGAACGTAGCCGCTATCGTTAGCCGCTATCGTTAACCGCGTTCCCCACGGGTGATTGTTTCGATGAGCATCAACGATCGCGAGTTACGCGGTGAGTTACGGATCGAAGACGTCTTAAGTTGGATGTCCTGGTCAGCGACACAGCGAGTTGGCGATCAACTACGCGGCCCTTGTCCCTTCTGCGATCTCGCCATCGCGACATCCACCAGCGGCGTCCCGCCCCGCGTGTCCCGCACTTTCTCCGTCAACGTGCAGCGGCATCTCTTTCAGTGCTTCAAGTTCCATGCCAGCGGCAACGCCCTCGACCTCTGGTCACTCCATCGCCAGTTCCCGATCTACGCCGCCGCCCTTGAGATCCAAGCTCGCCTACATCAAAACAAGCAACCACCAAACCGCCCCTGATCCACCACAGATCAAGCAACCACACCCTCAGCCACCACCGCGAAACTGGCTCAATTCCTAACCGCTATCGACAATCTAATGCGATACAATAGACTACTCGATGCAGATAATAGCCTGTCATGCCTGACAGAAACGGTGAGCGTAGCAATCCATTCATTCGAGCTGCAAGTTCTATTTGGGATCTATAACCTGACCAATCCAGGCAGCGTCACCACTTCGGAGGTACTTGCGATGATCCGCGAGATGGGGATCACCAAAAAAGAGTTTCACTTTTTCGATAGTGAAGAACAGTTTATGCAATTGGCCGCAAAGGCTCCTAGATCACATTGCGTACTTGATAGCTCCAACGCTGTTGCCGCAGGTCTCAATCTTTCTCCAGTTCGAGCCGCCTTACGAGTCGCACTGCTGGATTGGTCAGCATCAAAACTCAATCAACCGTGACACCGGCGGCAACTCATTGGACACTAGATCGACTGCTATCTCCATCGCCATAGAGACCTGCTTTAGTAGCCGGGCAAATTGGTGATTGCAGTTTAAAACCACTCGAAACAAGTCACTTTAATGCTAAGCATCGGTACTCGAGAATCTTTCGCAAATCTGAACCAATCAAAAGATTCGTTCGATCCAGACGACATGGCTCATCAAGCCCGAGTGCTTGCGTTTCTTTGAGAAAACAAACGCAACACTCCCCCTCTACTTAGCCACAGGCTTCGTGGATTTGAATTAGCCAAATTATCTTTTTCTATTAGACGCTGTCCCGCTACGGCTCTTCTTTGCGGTCGCATTGCTCGCAGTCTCAATCGGCACTCCGTGGCTCGTTTGTACTATCAAATCAATCTCGAGCTCTCGGGGAATTCTGCGGACGCGTGTCTGCATTTGGGAGAGACACTGATTGAGCAAGGCAAAATCCCACTTGGGATGAAATGGATCAACCGTGGGATTGATGATTCGCCCGAAAAGATTAGCGGAAGTTGGTTCTGGAATCGTGTCAGGGCTCTCCCCGACGAAACTGATTGGCAGCCCGAGCTGGGAAAGGTTGACCATCTGCTTCAGACGTCGAACAAATCCTACTCCGACGAGACTCATCTTTTGTTTTGTCGAGCTTTCGCCCTTGATCAACTAGAGCAGACCAAAGAATCCTTTGTCCAATACCGAGCCGCTAACGCGAGAAAACGAAGGCCATCGAACGCGAATCCAACTGAGGTCTTTGAGCAGTACTTAACCACAAGTCTCTCAGAAGGAAATGCGGATCTGGCTGACGGCCCACCAGTATCCGGACTCAGTCGTCCAATTTTCATTGTCGGAATGCCACGCAGTGGCACCACTCTGGTTGAGCGACTGCTGGTGCAGTCGACTGGAGTATTTACGGCGGGCGAACTCTTTGACATCAAGGTGATGGTCGATAATTCGAGTGATTTAACGCTCCCGCAACAGTATCGGCGATCTTTCTTTTTCTTAAGTGAAGGTGCCGAAGCTGTTGTCGACAAGATGCCCACTAACTTTCTGTTTCTTCGGCAGATCACCAACTGGTCTCCCGATGCATTGATCATTCACTGCCAGCGCGACGATCGTGCTGTTCGATGGTCGTGCTTCACTAGTAACCTCGGATGGCCATTCGCGGATCTAGAATCCTGCCAAGAATACCAAGTGGCATACCATGAACAGATGGGAAATTATCTCTGCGATCCGTCCGTTCAGATGCTAGAGCTAGAATACGAAAAAACGGTTGCGAACCCAGAGGCCACCATTCAGCTGTTGATTGAATTTCTCGAACATCATCGCGTATCAATTCGTCCGCAGGAATTACTTAAGTTTGCAACTCGGACGCCCAATAAATTCTCCGTTCATTCTCCCGTACATACTCGGTCTGTTGATCGTTGGAAAAAATACCTCGACCTCTAGCAACACAAGCAGCGTCAACAACCCGAACTATCTGGATGGAGCCGGATCGGCAATCGGGAAACGAGTCGGACTCCCCGCGTTCTTGGACTGCATTTGCACATAACCCCCTTACCCAATCCCGAAGATGTATCTCTGGGCTTTATCCCAAGCCTTAAACCCGACCTGGTCACCTAACTCACGACCACGCAGGTCGCCTTCGTCGAAATGGATGCCGCCATAAATCCTGGAAACCCCTGCCTGGTCCGCAGCATCTCTGAATGTATCCCACTGAAGCGTAAGCAGTTCACGAGGCACAACACCCGGTTCAAACCGCGACGAGCCAATGGGAAAACTCAGTGACGCACCGAAGTCGCTCGACCCAGAAAACAGTTCAAGAACCGTCGCTCCGGCGGCACTAAAGCCACTGTGACCAGATGTGTATTCTGAGAATGGCGGTGATGGATCACTGCCAGGCGTTTGGTAGGTCAGGAAGTCAGTAGCCAGAATCGATTGCGTCCCCCCAGATGGTGTCCATGCGTCAATGACCCATCCAGCTTGGCTCTCATCATAGCGACCAATCAAGCCAAGCTCGCCAAGCATTCGAATTGCTCGAACAGGCCTCACGTAGTCAAACTCGATTTTGGCGTCCCATGTAGCAATACTCGCGTCAAAGATCGCGTTGGAGAGCGTAAAGAAGAGTTTAGCATCATCGTCAAGCGAGTGCTCGTCGCGAGCCGAAAGATAGTGCCCAAACGTCATCCAAGTGCCAGGTGGAAATGATGTATGCTTGGCGTCTTCCCAGAACTCTGCGATCAGTTTCTGCTCATCAGTCAGGCTTGCGCTTGCATCAACCACGCGTTCAGCCTGTGCAATAAATTTCGGATTGATAACCGAACCAACGAGATCAGGGGTGATCGGCAGTAGCGCACCATTGGAAAGTGTAATTTCCTTGGATGCCACATCGACACTTCCATTGACGAGCAGAAATGGCTGAGGTGGATCAGGTCGGAAGGCCTCCACGTCGCTGAATCCGAACGGTGTTACCTCGCCCCACTGCGGTGTCAAAAATTGCTGTACGTGATCGTGCCCATGGTCATTTGGTGAGACCCCAATCGGAACATACTCTGGAGTCCATCGAGCTGGCGATTTGAGTAACTCTGTCGAATTGCTGCCGGAGTAAACGGTCACATTGGAATACGGAATCCCCGGAATGCCATTTAGGCTGTCACCCAGTTGATTCGATCCATCTTGATGGCGCGAAGCGAGCAAGGCATCGGCCATGATGTATCCTATCCCGATAGCCGTGTCCGCCTCATGACTCACAATTTCCGAATCAAATTCCAATTGTTCCATCGCTGTGTTGAACAGATCTACTTCACTGGGAAACAAGTCAACCAGCACGCGATATGCGGCAAAGCTCATTGCCTCTGCTTTATTCGCCAGATTGCTTTCGCTGCCGGGTCGCTGCATCGAATCGGCAAGGTTCGTCGAGATCGCTCGGGGATCATAGGCCGACCACGCGTCGAACATTGCGGTGTGCATCATTGCGTAAGCTCGCGATGCTACCGTCGGCCCCGGTGATGAAGAAACGACTGCAGTTTGGACAATGCTATCCCAGAAAACTGATATTGTCGGGTGCTCGGACGAGACGGTCACGAACTGAGTCGCTGGATCCACAGTGAAAGTAAAACGATTGTTTAAGCCTACTTGTAGTCCATCCTCCGGCACGGCGTTACCGGCCGGATCGCAAATAATCGATGGCAGCCGAATTTCGTAGCTTCCGTTACCAAGCGGCTCGCCCAAGCCAATGACTAATTTGGAATCATTCTCCACGGAAAGCGAACTAGCAAATGTCTCAAAAGCGGCCTGCGAGATCCCGCGGACTACAATTTCCGCTGGATCGATGCTCGCTACTTCGGAAGCGAGACTTTCATTGAACTCTACAATTATTTGCCTTCCATCTTGCGTGATGCGAGGCGCTTCCGTCGAGCCAGCAGTGTTCGGAGAAGTTCGATCGAGGTTCATCTCAAATTCGACGTGTGACGAACTACCTATGGCCCGTATCGTGATCTTGTGCTTACCATCGGCAAGCGGACTCGCTGTCAGCAAGTCAAGTGTAGTAGCCGTCAAGCTAATTCGATCACCAGATCGGAACGAATCAATCCCTTGCAAAACTTGATCATTGATCTCAACCGCAACGCTCGCACCTGGTGAAGCCTGGATTTCAAAACCAGGATCATTGGTAATTAAATCGTGATTGGTTGTTCCTGAAAATGCCGAATCATGCGTTAGCCGCGAGCTAACCAGAGGGATGTCGCTGTTGATTTGATTGATGATGCGAAGTGCGTCAAGAGCTGTCAACAGACTGTCCCCAGTTACGTCTGGATACCCTGTCCAGCCAGCAATGAACATCGCTTCATTTATTTCCGTTGGATTCAAGTCTATTGCCGAGAACACATCAGCAACGTCCTGCTCGTTCACTAATAGATCAACGTTAACATCGAGTGGTTGGTAGGGTGACTGAAAATCGGCCGCCAACAATGTTCGCGAATCGAGCCTTTGCAAACTCAATCGTCGGCGACGGCTTGGACTGTTGTAGCGGCTCATGGTGAACGACCGAGAGGAAAAGGCTGGCGATTCGTCACGAATGACAGGAGGTGCCTTGCAGATCATAAGAGATTCCTTGCCGCCGTGCCGCCAAATATTTCGTTTCACCAAGAATTTCAAGTCTGGGCTCATTTACCACTCGCGTCAATCCACAAGTTAAAAACTTCGTCTCCTATGGCCAAAACTCTTACTTGACGCGAAGCTACTCGAATTGCACAGCACCTGGGCGATACAATCCTAGGAATCTGAGAAGACCACCCAACCCCGCACGCCGCTCACCGCTCAAATGAATCACGCTCAACCTGCGGGCTTCCAGAAGAATATTCCCGCCCTGAAACTCGTCGAAAAAATTCCTGATCAGCTCCTTGAAAGTATTCTCTCTAAATTGAACGAGGTCTACGAGTGGTCGGAAACGCGAGCGAGTCGATACCGAGTTCATGCAGCAACACAGTCAGAGGAACTCATCCGGTCGCCGCTCCATGGTGACTTCTTAAATGAGATCGACTTCGGTGAACAACATGGGCGTTTTACGGCTGAGTTAGCTGACTTGGAGTTACTGCTGCGGCGACACTATCGGTCTATCTACTCTGCTATCTGCCGCTGCCTGTTCGTCAACCTACCGGCTGGTTAATCGGTCCTGTTATATTGCGACCAAGGTTCTGGATTGATGATTGGAGCTAGACTTCACCTGCCAGTACAGACATCACCTCACGTTCGTTTTCACGTCGGCGAGTGCTCACGACATCTTGACGCAGGGAGCCTCTATGAGATCGACAACAGCTCACTCCATTTCGTGAAAAATGGAAGCAGCATCGATCGCATACACCTGATTTTCAATCTCTACCGAATCGATCGACAAGTCGAGTATTTCAAACGATGGATGACTAATCAGGCGATACCGGGGAAAGATCAGGCACAAGACGCAAGGAAATTGATTCGAACCTGTGGTGGCCATGTTCAAGAGAGAATCTGCTAATCACCACTGCCATCTCATCTGTTCATTCTTTCCGCCGATAACAGCGGCTCGACTGTTTTGTCCAACCACCTAGCTGGACAGCGCCACTTCGTGGCTTTCGATTTAGTTTCACGGTGATTTTGGCTCGACGCTTTTGATTCGATCCGGATCAATTCCCATCGCGAGATAGTCCGCTATGCGTTTCTTGCGATGGCTAC
>Ga0163216_101620_pt1 | contig 12016 bp, 11 predicted proteins | sample SynspAceP_FD_167610 | JGI IMG/M metagenome (GOLD analysis project Ga0163216, IMG submission 167610) | Saline lake microbial communities from Ace Lake in Antarctica - Synechococcus sp. Ace-P (Illumina Assembly) | ecosystem: Environmental > Aquatic > Non-marine Saline and Alkaline > Saline ...
TCGGTTTGTTTTGTTTGTTGCGAGTGGTGTTGGCCTCTCGATGAGTTGGATTTAAGGAAGAAGTTCGAAGATTTAAACGGCAACAATTCGTTCGCAAAACCTGAACATTCACAGACGCGTGAGACCGACAGAGCCAAACCGCAGAACTCTGCGGATTGGAAATCACAACCTCACGGAAATGCGAGATCACCTCACAACCCTGTGTATCGATGTGACAAAACTGTGTTTGAAAAATATGGGGAATTCGGCTTGAAGAGCGAAAATCAGTCGGGCAAAACGACATCATATTGAAATTTTGGCAGCAAGCGCCCCGGAATTGATCCAGATGGTGACGAGCCAATCTGAATTGCGCCCATATGCAGATAAAACGGCACCGCATTCGGATCACCGTCGAGCGTAAATTGGTTGATCCCCAATTCGCTGGCTCTTGCAACGGCCCATAGGAACAGATGTTTCCCAACACCTTTCCCAATTGCGCCCCCATCTACAAACAATTTTTCCAGAACACCCACCGGCGGCGAAACATCCAATTGCGCCAGCCCCAAGATGACGCCGTCCACTTCCGCAACAATCAATTCTGATGTTTGTAGAATTGTATCCGTCAGCGTGAGTTCATCTTTGCAGGCTTCCATAAAAGCTGAATCGTAGCCCCAATAGGCTTTTGAACTCAGGCATAAGGCTGTCAGGCTTTCGCATTCTGAAGAAATCGGCGGGCGTAAAATCACAATACGCAAGCCCCACACTCATTGAGGCTCAAGCAGCCCACAAAACGATCAGCGTTAGCCCTGCAAAACATCTGCGTAATCCGGGTGTCGTTTAAACTGGACCTTGGCAAAAGGGCAAAGCGGTATGATTTTCACACCGCGTTCTCGTGCCAATTCAACACCACGCTTTACCATCGCGGCTGCAGCTCCGGTCCCTTTCATGAAATCATCTACGCCCGTATGATCGATAATCCAGGAACTCTTGCCTGCCTTGGAGAAGGTCATCTCACCCGACTTAACCGGCACATCATGACCCTCCTTTGGCGCGTAGAGAGAAAAGAGGCCCTTTGTTTCACCTTCACTAAACAGGATTTCAAATTCAGCCATTGTCAGTCTCCTTGTCCAAATTCAGCCCTGCATGGTTCAAAAGTTCATCACGAGTCAGCGCAAATCGCGTTTCAATCCAGATTTGCTCCAGCCGGACAAGACTTTGCCCCAGATCCGGCCCCGGCTTCATTCCCAACTGTATCAGATCATCTGCCTTTACAGGAAAGTCTGGTGGCTGCCAGTTTTTCAATGGCTTGGCCCACGCACCATATTGGCCCTCTGAATTCGGCTCGAAGCGGCTCAGCACATAGAGCGCGTCATCAATTACCCCGGCACCAAACCGATAAGCCGCAATGTGCACCTGAAAAGCATCGGCCAAATCACGTTGTTCCAGAAAGGCAACGACGTCGTTCAGCAAATTAATACGGGCACTGTCAGCCTTGGAGAATTTCAGCTTACGAATGGCCTGTTGTAAAGTCTCTATTCGATGCCGCCATAGAATTAAGGCCCGCAACGACCAGTCGGTTCGCTCACACTTCGCCAATGCTTGATGATCCGCACCATCTACATAAAGCTCAATGGCATCAAGAATTGCGGCCCCCGCCTTCACAGCCAAACTTAACTGATCGGCCCGCGGGGCGCTCAGTGTTTTCTTCAACTCGGTTTGAATGCGCTCGGCTGACAAATGGCTCAATAAAGAGACACCTTCATTGGCTGCAGCAAGACCCGGCCCATCCAGGGCTCCATCGCCAAAATGAGCGGAAAAACGAAAGAAACGGAAAATCCGTAAAGCGTCCTCTGCAATGCGGTGCTGCGCGTTGCCAATGAACCGCACATGGCCCGTGCGGCAATCCTCAAGACCGGACACCAGATCATGAAGCACACCGTCCCGATCGACACAAAGCGCATTCATGGTGAAATCCCGGCGCTCCATATCACGCTGCCAATCTGTGCCGAAACGCACGATAGCGTGCCGACCATCGGTTTCAATATCTTCGCGCAAGGTCGTCACTTCATAGTGGACGCCTTTCCCGATAACAGTCACCGTACCATGCTTAATACCCGTTGGTACTGTCCTGAAGCCTGCTTTTTCTGAACGCGCAATCACCTCATCGGGATGATGGATGCAAGCAAGGTCAAGATCATTGACCTTGATCCGCATCAGCGCATTACGCACAGCACCGCCAACAACGCGCACGTCCTGTGCGGTACCACCAAGTGCCAGCATCAGATGCTGAAGCTGTTCATCCTGCAAAAACGAGCTTTGAAAAACGCTTCGATGCGCATCATATTGTGTCACAGCTTACTCCGGACTTGGAGCGTCCGGTTTGACAATTGTACCCGGCAGCAAACGACCATCCTCGAAGCGGGCCGGTTGGTAGACACCATCAGCGTCAAACCCGGTGAAGTTGGTCAACACCACAATCACAACAACCGTCAACCCGGCTCCCACGACCGAAAGCCAGCCCAACGCTTTGACCGTCAGGCTTTCGCGGATAGCGCCCCGGCCCAGGCTGAAATAGATATAGCTCACATACAGCGCAAAAGGGACAGCGAATAGAAGAGCGTAAGTCAGATAGAATCGCGTCATGTTGGATACAGACTCTCGTAAAGCGTTTTAAGGATTCCTGCGGTTACTCCCCAGATATAGTGCGTCTTGTAAGGAATTGCATAGGCTTGTCGTTTCGTGCCGTTCCGTTCAAGCTCCAGCTTCTGATAATTGCTTCCTGTCATCAGAAATTCCAGAGGCACTTCAAAGATGGCACTCACCTCATCTGGATTTGCAGACAGGCTCAAAGGTGGCTGAACCACGCCAACCACAGGTGTGATTTCATAGCCGCTGCCCGTGGCGTAGCGATGCATGCTGCCAAGCAATTGCACCTGATCAGACATCAGCCCAATTTCCTCGCGTGCTTCGCGCAAGGCGGTCAAAGGTGAAAACGCATCACTCGCATCGACCCTTCCCCCCGGGAAAGCGATCTGCCCGGCATGGGCTGACAGGGTCGCCGTACGCTGCGTCAAAAGGACCGTTGCGCCAAATTCATGCTGGATGATTGGAATGAGAACAGCAGCGGGTTTCAAAATCTCTGGTGGCGAAGGACGCTGCAAATCCAACATGTGATCACCTGTCTCGACATGGGGTTTCCCCGGTCCAAATGCCGCAGAAAACCTTTCCCGAAAACGGATCAGAACAAGGTCGGGCTGGCCTGCATCCTGTGGTGCAATTGCATCCATCATATTGTGTCACTGTCCATGGCCCGGGCTAGATCGGCCACCCGCATCATTGGGAAAAAGCGACCACAACTGGTAACACCAAACCAGTCCTCGTCTTCGATCCGGGCTTCACCGCCCAAATCAGCGAGCTGATAAAGCAAAGGGCGTCCAAGCCGCGCTTCCAGCCGCCCACGGATCAGGCAGTAAGGCGTCAGACCACCGGTCTCAGTATCAATATGAAAGCGCAAAGGATGGTCTTGCGATATCACAACCACATCATCGACATTGGTGCGCAACGTCAGAGCGTCTGTGCCATCATCCAGCGTTACCTTGTCCAGTTCAACGCCAACAAACGGCACATCATCGACCTGAAGACCTACTTTTTCCACAGGTGTGATGAGCAAATACTGTCCATCTTCCTCATGGCGCAGCACAGAGGCGAACAGTTTTACCAGCGGCATGCGCCCAATGGGTGTCCCCATATAGAACCAGGTGCCATCTCTCGCGATTCGCATATCAAGATCACCGCAAAATGGGGGATTCCAGAGATGAACTGGCGGTTTGCCAGTCCTGGCATGATGGTTTGCGGCGCTAAGAATGCTGTCATAACGCGCTTGTCGCTCACTCTTATCGAGCCCGCTTTCTTCCGATCCTGCCACTTTTTCCCCACTCATAGCATTCCAACGCCCGTTCCCAGCCCTATGTGTATCTAGGCAGGGTTGAGGAAAACTGCAAAAGCAGACGACATATTTCCTGCCAATTTGTAATATTTAAGGCCTCGACGCCTGTGCTGGTTTCGCCCAAGATGCTGGCAATCAATCCGTGCAAAGGGGATGCCATGAGTGACACAACCACTGTGAGCGATGCAGCACCAAATCAGCTCAATGAAGCTGATATTGTGGCTCAGGCCGACAAGGCAGCCGAAACTCTTCTTAACGTCAAATCTGCCATAGGCAAGGTGATCTACGGCCAGACTGACGTGGTCGAGCAGGCGCTGACAACCGTTTTGGCCGGTGGACACGGCCTGCTGGTTGGTGTTCCAGGCCTTGCCAAAACAAAGCTTGTCGACACAATGGGTGTTGTTTTGGGTCTCAATGCAAGGCGCATCCAGTTCACGCCTGATTTGATGCCCTCCGACATTCTTGGCTCCGAAGTTCTGGAACAGGGAGATGATGGCAGCCGCAATTTCCGTTTCATCAAAGGGCCCATATTCGGTCAGTTGCTGATGGCTGATGAAATCAACCGCGCCAGCCCCCGAACCCAATCCGCCCTATTGCAAGCCATGCAGGAATACCATGTCACCATTGCAGGCGAGCGATTTGACCTGCCAGCCCCATTCCATGTTCTGGCAACCCAGAACCCATTGGAACAAGAAGGCACATACCCATTGCCGGAAGCACAGCTTGACCGGTTCTTGATGCAGATCGACGTGCTCTATCCCGAATTGGAAGCCGAACGTCAGATCCTGTTGGAGACAACGGGATCACGAGATGTAACGCCGAAAGCGGTGCTCACACCGGAAAGCCTCATTGAGATGCAAACCTTGGTGCGCAACATTCCGGTCGGTGAGAAAATCGTCGAGGCTATTCTGGCACTGGTGCGCGCAGCACGTCCTGAAGGCAATGATGAAGATGGTCTCACCCGTCATGTTGCCTGGGGCCCAGGCCCCCGCGCCGGCCAGGCCTTGATGCTGACTTGCCGCGCCCGCGCCCTGCTAGATGGCCGACTTGCGCCCTCCATGGACGATGTGGCCGCGCTTGCAGGCCCGGTTCTGCAGCACCGCATGGCGGTTACCTTTGCAGCGCGCGCAGACGGGATTACCGTTCGCAAACTGATCTCTGACCTTGTTGGGACCCATCTTTGAGAACCCCGCTGGATCATAGAGCACATCTGGAGCATTGGATCATTTCGGCATTGCGGGGTGCTCGCTAACTTATGGCATGGCCGACCACTTCCTCAGCCAACAAGGATACTGCGCCGGTTGATTCTGACTTGCAGATTCATCAAGCACGCGAAGTTGCGGATGTTTTGCCAGACATTCTGGTGGCCGCCGAACGGATTGCAAACACTGTCACGCTTGGCATGCATGGACGCCGCAAATCGGGGCCCGGCGAGGACTTCTGGCAATACCGTCCCTATACATATGGTGAGCCCGCAACCCGTATTGACTGGCGTCGCTCCGCCAGTCAGGAAGAATTGCAGATACGCGAGCGCGAATGGGAAGCCGCCCACACCGTTTGGCTTTGGCCCGATATGACCGGGTCCATGGGCTACCGGTCACATCTATCCGAAACCGCAAAGCGTGATCGCGCGTTGGTTTTGACCCTGTCTCTGGCCATGGTTCTGACACGCAGCGGAGAACGTGTCGGCCTGCTTGGCGCAATGCCAGCACGCGCCGATCGCAAGGCCGCAGAAGCCATTGCCGACATGCTTGGTGCCATGAAAGACCCCACTGCATTGCCGGTTGGGGCAGCACCAAAACGTTTTACCGATGTCGTGGTGTTTAGTGATTTTCTGGATGCTGTTGATGATGTGAACGCAGGCATTGCCCGCTTGTCGGCGCTTGGCGCACGCGGCCATCTGGTACAAATCAATGATCCTATTGAGGAAAGTTTTCCGTTCACCGGCCGCGTGCAGTTCAGCGAAGCCGAAAGCGGCCTGAAACTGACTGCCGGGCGCGCAGAGGTTTATCGGGCTGCCTATCAGGCAAGGCTTGCCGAGCGCCGCGACCGTCTTCAGGCCTTCTGTCGCAAAATGGGTTGGACCTTTGCCATCCATCATACTGACCGCTCAATCAGCGAAGCATTGATGGCACTTTACACACGTCTGACTGACGACGGCACCTCAGATGCCCTTCCCTCCGAACAGATAAGTGGGGCGCTATAGATGCCAATTGCATTCGCAACCCCCTTCCTTCTGACGGCCCTTGTGCTTCTGCCTGTCATCTGGTGGCTTCTGCGCCTGACACCTCCCAAGCCGCGCGATGTGCAGTTCCCGCCTACGCGACTGCTGTTGGAGATCATCAAACCCGATGAGACACCAGCACATAGCCCATGGTGGCTCACCGCAATCAGACTGGCGCTTGCGGCGGCAGTGATCCTGGCCTTGGCTGGACCTTTGTGGCAGCCGGATGAAAACCGCGCACCGCTAGCAGGCAACGCTCTGCTTATTGTCGACAACGGATTCGCCTCGGCGCCCGATTGGACCGCGCGTATGGAAGCGGCCGATCGGATCATAGATGACGCAGCAGAGAATGATTATCTGATCGCCTTGTTGCCAGCAATTGTGGCGGCCGGCACATTTTCCGCCAATGCTGGCGTGCAACTCCCACAATTGCTGTCGCCTGCCGAGGCACGAAGCCTCATACAAACTCTTGAGCCCCAGGCTTTGCCGCTCAACCGCGCGATTCTGACGGACAATCTGCGCGCTTTTCTATCGAGTCCCGAGGGTGGACAGATCGAACAGATCGTCTGGTTTTCAGACAAATTATCCACCACCGGCGAAAATGACCCGGAAGGCATAGCGGATCAGGCACTTATCAGCACCTTGAACGACAGCGACTTGCCGGTGATCCTGTTGCGGGACAACCAAACTCTGCTGGCGCTCAATCCCCCGGTAAATGGCGTGGCTGAAATGACGGTTTCGGCAAGCCGGCTGGATCCAACCGGGCAAGATTCTAGGCTGGTAGAAGCCTATGATTTGCAAAACCGGCTCATCGCCACCTCCGAACTGACTTTTGACGAAGAAAGTTCAACGGCAGAAACGTCGCTCGATCTGCCCATCGAATTGCGTAATGACATTGCGCGCATTGAAATTTCTGGTGCTGGAACCGCAGCAGGTGTCCAACTGCTGGATGACAGGTTCCGTCGCAAGGTCGTCGGCATCTTGTCAGGCGAAGGCGCTGAAGCCGCGCAACCATTGTTGTCGCCTGCCTATTATGTACGCCGGGCCCTTGGTCCCTATGCTGATCTTCGGGTCGAAGCAGACGCCAACATTGCCACCTCCATAGAAGCCTTCATCAATGAGGGCGTCTCCGTGATTGTCATGACCGATGTTGGCACATTATTGGGCGATGCCGGAGACCAGTTGCAAAGCTTCATCGACGCCGGAGGCCTTGTCATTCGGTTCGCTGGTCCACGCCTTGCCTCAGCAGAAGATACGCTCGTACCCGTTTCATTACGCTCGGGCGGACGCATTCTGGGTGGCAGTCTGTCATGGGAAACACCCCAGCAATTGGCTGGCTTTTCAGATCAAAGTCCCTTTGCGGATATTGAGTTGAACGAGCAGATTCAAGCTGAAACCACTGTGCGCCAACAAGTTCTTGCAGAGCCGGATGCAGGCCTGTCTGACCGCACCTGGGCTTATCTTGAAGACGGCACGCCACTGGTAACGGCCCGGCAGATCGGCAATGGCTGGCTGGTTCTGTTCCATGTGACAGCTGATGCGAGTTGGTCGGACCTGCCATTGTCAGGCCTGTTTGTGGATATGCTGCGCGTCACATTGCCATTGGCACGCGTTCAGGAAGCCAGCGGAACTGCACAATTGTCCAACACCACACAAAACAGCCAATTGGTGCCATTCCAGTCTCTCACAGCAACGGGTCTGCTTTCACCATCGGAGAATGCAATCAAAGCCATTCCTGCCACCGGCGCAGTTGTCGCAACGCCTGATAACCCGCCCGGATTTTACGGAGTGCCGGAACGCTATCGCGCTCTCAACGTATTCGAAACAGACGTCACGCTGACAGACCTCAACACAAACGATCTGACCACAGAAACAATTTCCGATTTTGCCCCAGCTACAACGGTGGATCTGAAACCAATTTTCTTCACCCTGGCGCTGTTGTTGTTGTTGGCAGACGCCTTGGCGGTCCTGATAATGCAGGGCGTGTTTGCGCGCCTGTTCAGGACCCGAACGCTCGCTCGTGGCACAGCAAAAACGGTCATACTTGCATTGGCATTCAGCGGGTTTCTGGCTACCGACCGCGCGTCAGCGCAGGAAAGCACCGAAAATGAAGATGTCACCGCGCTTCAACGAGCGCTGGAAGATGCGAATGAAACCCGCCTCGCCTACATCATCACCGGCAACCGGGAAATTGATGATATTTCGCGGCAAGGCCTATCTGGCCTGAGCCAGTTTCTGGCAAGTCGCACATCTCTGGAACCGGCCTATCCGCGCGGACTGAACCCGGAAACCGATGAACTGGCTTTCTATCCGCTGATCTACTGGCCGATAGACCCGCAATCTGAATTGCCAAGTCTTGCTACGATGGCCCGGATTGATGCGTTCATGAAACAGGGTGGCTCTGTGTTGTTCGACACTCGCGATCAACTATCAGGCTCTGGAACATCCGGCTTTGGCGCAAGTCCTGCAAGCGCCAAACTGCGCAATATGTTGGCCAGTCTCGACGTACCACCCTTGGAACCCGTGCCACCTGACCACGTTCTCACAAAATCCTTCTTTTTGTTGTCAGTCTTTCCGGGACGTTATCTGGAAAGTCCGCTTTGGGTTGAAGCGCGCAATCAGGATGGCACCACAGATAGTCGTGTCGCCGATGGTGTTTCTTCGATCATGATTACAGCAAATGATTTTGCAGCCGCTTGGGCCGTAACAGTTGACGGACGACCATTGTTGCCAACAGTGCCAAACAATCCGCGCCAGCGCGAACTGGCCTTTCGGACAGGTGCCAATATCGCCATGTACACATTGACCGGCAACTACAAGGCAGATCAGGTTCACCTGCCCGCGCTGCTTGAACGGCTGGGGCAATAAAGATGACCTGGTCCCTCGCATTCGAACCTTTAATTCCGCTCTGGGCGTTTTTTGCAGCTGGTATTGCGGCCCTCGCTTTGGCGCTACCCGGTCTGGCCTATCGATTGCGCGGAGCACCATTGCGCAGCCTTGCTCTGGTTGCGCTCATTCTGGCGCTCGCCAATCCTGTCGTCGAACGCGAAGAGCGCGAACGGCTGACGAATGTGGCCAGCATTGTTGTAGATCGGAGCGAAAGCCAAAGCCTGGACGGACGGGCGGAGCAAACCGAAGCTACTCTGGAAGCTCTTAAAGAACGGCTTGGTGCTCTGGACAACGTTGAATTGCGGGTCATTGAAGCAGGTGAGCGGCGCGTGGCTGATAGCGATGGCACAGCCCTGTTCTCAAGCCTGACACAGGCGCTGGGCGATGTGCCGCCCGAACGTCTTGCTGGCACATTCTTCATTACAGATGGTCAGGTCCACGACATTCCGGCAGATGCAGATGCAATTGGACTATCCGGTCCAATCCATGGACTTATCACCGGCCACGAGAACGAGCGTGACATAAGGGTGGTGCTGGAAAGCGCGCCTCGTTTTGGCATTGTTGATGAAACCCAGACTGTGCGCCTGCGCATTGAAGACACAAGAGCACCATCGGGATCCGGTCTCCGTCCCGAAATGCCGCTGACTGTCAGCCGCGACGGGGAAATCATAGACACCTATTCCATTCCAGTCGGTGTCAGCGTGCCTGTGACCATCGAGATTACCCATGGCGGCCTGAACCTCTTCCAGTTCCAGCTGGCTCCCATTCCCGGCGAACTGACTGAAATTAACAACACGGCTCTTTTACAGGTGGAAGGCATACGCGAAAATCTGCGCGTTTTGCTGATTTCCGGCAAGCCCCATGCCGGCGAGCGAACTTGGCGTAATCTGTTGAAATCAGATGCCTCGGTTGATCTTGTGCATTTCACAATTCTGCGCCCACCGGAAAAACAGGATGGCACGCCCATCAATGAGCTATCGCTGATTGCCTTCCCGACGCGGGAGTTGTTTTCCGAGCGTATTGATGAATTCGACCTCATCATTTTCGATCGATACGAGCGCCTTGGCGTTCTGTCACACGTCTACTTCTATAACATTGCCGAATATGTAGCACGTGGTGGCGCTGTTATGTTCGCAACTGGCCCTGGATATTCAAGCAGCGATTCCCTGTTTGACAGCCCGCTCTCATCTATCTTGCCAGCAGAACCCACAGGCGCGGTTCTGGAACAGCCGTTCCATGCGCGCGTCAGCGATGTTGGCAAACGCCATCCGGTCACGCGTGCCCTACCTGGTGCGGATCAGGAACCACCCGATTGGAGCCGCTGGTTCCGGTTGGTGGACGTAACCCCTTCCCGGTTCAACGGCACCACAAACACGATCATGACAGGCACAGATGAACGGCCCTTGCTGATGCTGTCTCGCTACGGCGAAGGCCGCCTGGCCCTCATGCTATCCGATCATGCCTGGCTCTGGGCACGCGGCTTTGAGGGCGGCGGACCCCATGTGCAGCTTTTACGCCGTCTTGGCCATTGGCTGATGAAAGAGCCCGATCTGGAAGAGGAGCGCCTGACTGCCACGGCTGAAGATGGCCGATTGATCATCGAGCGCCAGACATTGGAAGATTTGGATGAAAGCAGCCCCGATCTTGCAATTCAGATCGAAACGCCGCGCGGCGAAACCCGAACCACCAATCTGACACTCCAGGAGCCCGGCATCTGGCAAAGCACAACGCCAGTTGAAGATCTTGGTCTTTACCGCGTCAGTGACGGCACGCGGGAAACACTGGTGCAGGTTGGACCGGACAACCCCCGCGAATATCGCGATGCGCTCAGCACACCTCTGCCATTGACGCCGCTTTCCGCCTCAACGGGCGGTGCGATTGTCCGTGTCGCGGCCGCAGAGGGTGACGCAATCAGCCTGCCCCGTATTCTACCCGTGCGCAGCGGTGGCGCACTATCAGGTGGTGGCTGGATGGGGCTTCAAATGAATGATGCCACGAGGTTGATTGGCATTGACCGACTGCCTTTGTTCGCAGGATTGCTTGGGCTTGCGCTGTTGCTCGGCCTGTTATCCGCGATGTGGTATCGCGAAGGCCGTTAAACCCGCTCAGTGCAAGTTAGTTCCCTTAACTTCACCTGAAGCGGTAAATTCTGTCCCATCCGGTAAAACGCATACCAGCAGCCGTGCCGGATCGACCGGCCCCGGCATCTTGATCTGGCCACGTGTGATCGGGCGAAAACCAAATGGCCCGTAATAAGGCTCATCACCCACCAGTATGATGGACTGATATCCGGCTGACCGAGCGCGCTCCACGGCCTGACGCATCAGCAACTTCCCAGCACCTTTATTTTTGTATTCCGGTGTAACAGCCAATGGCCCAAGCAACAGGCTCGGTGTGTTGCCAATGGTAATGTGGCTCAGAACCACCGAGCCAACAATTTTCTCGCTTTCGGTACTATGTGCCACAAAGCACAGTTCACCGGCCATTGCAGCCGTCTCGCGAATGCGAAAAGCCGTCCGAGCAAACCTGCCAGGACCAAATGTTTTTTCGTGAAGTGCATGTATCTCAGCCGCATCGGCTGGGGTCTGCAGGGCAAGCGTGTAATCAGGAGTAGTGAGCATATTTCAAACCGCTGGAAAAAAGTTCAGATAACAGTCCCGCAGTTTGATGCCTCGTCTATACGACCAAGGCTTCGTCACAGGCAGGACGCACGATTGTGCATGCGCGCAAAGCACATGCGATCAGTCGTCGTCGGTTTCCAGCAGTGACGCAATAATATGTCATAACACTCGAATTCACCCAGAAGATGGGCGCCTATAGCAGCGCCTACTCATCTACGCAAGAAAACAATCCATCAGCAAATCGCGTTTGACCCAAGGCGATACCCGTGATCAATGGCGGCCATGGAACTCTGGATCATCATTTCAATCGGCGCTGCGTTTTTGCAGAATTTGCGCTCCGCCCTGCAAAAGTCACTC
>Ga0163216_101631_pt1 | contig 11902 bp, 9 predicted proteins | sample SynspAceP_FD_167610 | JGI IMG/M metagenome (GOLD analysis project Ga0163216, IMG submission 167610) | Saline lake microbial communities from Ace Lake in Antarctica - Synechococcus sp. Ace-P (Illumina Assembly) | ecosystem: Environmental > Aquatic > Non-marine Saline and Alkaline > Saline ...
TACTTTTAAGTCAAGAAAGAAAAACGCCATAGCTTGCCAGAAATACTGACGTCAATCTACGGTTCAATGTTTGTTTGCTTGTCAGCTGGACTGCACCGGTCACCGGCAACTCCTACAAGTCCCCCCCCCCCTTTGTAGGAGTTCCTTTAGGGACGAACAAATCAACCGAAAATGCTAATTTAACAGCCAATGTCCAATTATTAGCTAGGATGACTGTTCGCAGCTGAACCGCGCCGGTCACCGGCTGCTCCTACAAAAGACAAATCAACCGAAAATGCTGATTTAACAGCCAATCTCCAATGATCAGCTAGGATGACTGTTCGCAGCTAAACCGCGCCAGTCACCGGCAGCTCCTAAAACAACGCCCCCTGTCGAGCGGCTTTACCTCGAAACTCGTTGCTCGCTGCTCGCTGCTGCTTTATGCCCTAAATAACATTGCCCATTTCAAAAATAGGCAGGTACATGGCTACAATTAAGCCACCAATGACCACCCCTAATACCGCCATTATCAGTGGTTCTAATAAACTGGTTAAACCATCAACCATATCATCTACCTCTGCTTCATAGATGGAGGCTATCTTACTGAGCATTTCATCTACTGCCCCAGCCTCTTCACCAATAGCAATCATTTGCACCACCATTTCTGGGAACACACCAGTCGTTCGCATCGCAGCATTCATTTGAATACCGCCTGCTACTTCTTTTTTAACAAATAAAATGGCATCACGAAATATGGCATTACCCGCTGCTCCCGCCGCAGAATCGAGGGCACTGATAAGGGGCACACCGGCTGCAAAGGTTGTAGATAAAGTACGGGTAAAACGTGCCACTGAGGCTTTTTTTAGGATCTCCCCAATAACAGGGATTTTTAACATTTTGGCGTCAACCGAATCCCGTAATTTTTTTGATTTTTTATGTGCGCGCTTGAATAAATAACTGGCGGCAAACAAACCTGCGCCCACAAACAAACCATAATCTTGCATAAAACGCGAAATCATTAAGACAAATTGGGTAAAGGCAGGTAATTCTGCACCAAAACTACTGAAAATTTCTTCAAATTGTGGCACCACAAAAATTAATAATATGGTGGTTACGATAAACGCCACCACAACAACTGCCACAGGATAAAACATGGCTTTTTTGATTTTTGATTTTAGCGCTTCGGCTTTTTCTTTATAGATTGCAATACGATCATAAATAGTTTCTAGTGCTCCGGATTGCTCACCGGTTTCCACTAAATCACAGTAGAGATCATCAAATTGCTCGGGGTGTTTGCGTAAAGAACTGGATAAGGGATTACCGGCTTTTACTTCGTTACTGACATTAGCCAACATTTTCCGCATATTCACATTGTTATGGCCTTGGGCAATCATATCAATGGATTGAATCAATGTTACACCGGCACTGAGCATGGTAGCTAATTGCCGAGAGACCACCGCAATATCCATGGGTTTTATTTTTTCTGCGCCTTTGCCAAACAATGGTGTTGTCAGCTTTTTAACTCTTTTAGCAGAAATACCTTGGCGGCGTAATTGATTTTTTGCTTCTACTATCGAGGTTGCCGATATTTCACCTTTAACCGCCTGACCACGTTTGTTAGCGCCCGTGTAGGTAAAAGTAATGGGAGCAGTAGCCATAATGTTGTTCCTTCTTTACAGTAAAATCAAAAAAGCCCGGAGAGTCCGGGCCTGTTTGCAATACAAAATCAGACTAACACAAAGTAGCTGGGTCACATACAGAAGTCCAAGTAAGGTTTCCGCTAGCAGTCAAATTTGGAGTCAAAGTATAAGTACCAGCACCAGTAATATTGGTGGCGTCAGTAGCTTTAGTGGCAGTGATAATACCAGCCGCAGTAGTTACCCCAACAATACCAGGTCCTGCTGCGATAGTAGCGGGTACGCCATTATCACCCGAATTACAATCAGCTAAAGCTGCACCCATTTGTTTACATATTTCAACGGCAGTTTTCGCTGCAGACGTCGCATTAGTCACTTCAGTAAAACGCGCTTTTTCAGTATAAGACTGATAAGCAGGTAAGGCGATCATGGCCAAAATACCGATAATAGCTACCACTATCATTAATTCGATTAGTGTGAAGCCGCCTTGTTTTTTAACATTGTTCATTTGATTCATGTTCATGGTGTATTTCTCCAACACTTTATAAGTGCGTAGTGGTTTTACAAGTTTGTGCCAATGACAGTGGGCTGCTTAATGGCGTTCTTTAAATTCCTGTTTAGTATAGAACGACTTAACAATCTGACAAGTATGTAGAAACATACTTAAGTCTAAAGCGTCAAAATCAAACTACCTTAACTGAGCTTTATCACTCTTAACGATAAATCAATGGCATTAATATTTTTAGTCAGCGCGCCAGAAGAAATGTAATCCACTCCTGTTGCAGATAACGCTTTTAAACGTTCACGGGTCACGTTGCCAGACACTTCGAGTTTACTTCTACCTTGATTAATTTTTACGGCTTGTTCAATCAAGGAAATAGTGAAGTTGTCTAACATAACAATATCGGCCCCAGCCTCGATAGCTTGAGTTAATTCCGCTAAGTTTTCTACTTCGACTTCAACCGCTAACTCACTGTGTTGTAGTTTGGCTTGTTGAATGGCCTGGGCTATAGAGCCACAGGCCATAATATGGTTTTCTTTAATTAAAAAAGCATCATACAAACCCATGCGATGATTTTTTCCACCACCACAGGTCACTGCATATTTTTGCGCGAGCCTCAATCCGGGTAATGTTTTGCGTGTATCTAATAGTTGCGTATGAGTACCAACTAGTTCAGCAACACAGGTGGCAACTTGTGTTGCTGTGGCGCTTAAGGTTTGTAAAAAATTTAAGGCCGTTCTTTCTCCAGTCAAAATAGCACGAGCACCACCACTGACTTGAAAAATAGCTTGGTTGGCTTGCAGGTGCTCACCATCTGTAACCAGCCACGTAATGTTCACATTGGGGTCAAGTTGGCGAAAGGTTTCATTCACCCATTCAGCCCCCGCTAATACACAGGGTTCTCGAGTAATGACTTCAGCCTGAATCAATTGGTCTGGAGGAATTAAATTGGCGGTGATATCACCAGTTTCAATTGGCTTGCCACCTAAGTCTTCAAATAAAGCAAAGCGTACTGATTGTTTAATGTGTTCTAGCAACATATTTTCTCTTTTTTGTTTTATTTTGGGTTATTTTTTACCAACTAATCACATTTTACGTAAGTGAGCCGTCATCTTGCAGCTCAAAACTGCAGTTTAGATTTTTCGTTGCTACAGCCGCACCTACAATGAACGTAATATTAGCCACTCACCTTTTTGAGTAAATTCTAGCTGCCTCAGAGCACTCATACCTAATAATATTTCATCACTTTGGTCGGCAGGATTAATACTGGCTCGAACATTAAACAGTTGTATATCTCCAATTGATAACTGCGCAATTGTGGTCTGCGCAACCTGCACAATGCCATTAGCGGTTTGCACCGGATACAATGCTCCCGCAGTTAAATTAAGTCGTTTAGCTAGGCGCTGCGGCACAGAAACATGGGTTGCGCCTGTATCTAACAAAAACACCACAGCTTCATTGTTGACCAAACCATTGCTAACATAGTGGCCACTGCGGTTTTGTTTTAATTGAACCTCACTGACTCCCTGCAAGGTGCTTGAGATGGGTTTCCTATTGGGGTTAAATTGCGCTTCGAGTTGGTCATCAAACACCACTACTAGCAACGCTAAACCGGCTACCCAAGCAAAAATTAACATCCATTTTCCCATTGCACTATGTTGTTCAGACAAAGTCATCTCCTATTAAATAAATACATTGACTGGCGCTTGACCAAAGCGCCATCCTGTTTACTATGATAACTGCCTGAGCATACTATTAGAAGAAGCCACATTATCGATACCTTACCAATCCGTGACTTTTATCCGGCTGCTGCCCAGTGTCCGAGCACACATTGGGATGCCAGACCTAAGCCAGATGATGTGTCATTATTAGTTATTCACAATATTTCCTTACCGCCTAAGCAATTTGGCGGCAATTATATTGAAGCTTTTTTTTGCGGCTTACTCGATAAAAGTATTCATCCTTATTTTGCTGAAATTGGTGATATGCGGGTATCAGCCCACTGTTTGATAAAACGCGATGGCGAAATAATCCAATTTGTGCCCTTTACTCAACGGGCTTGGCATGCCGGCAAATCAAGTTTTCAGGGCAGAGGTATTTGTAATGATTATTCTATTGGCATTGAGCTGGAAGGCGCCGATCACATTGCCTATACTTGGGCTCAGTACGCTAGCTTAGTCAAACTAACGCACTACATAATGCTATATTTTCCGCAGATAAAATTATCACGTATTGTTGGGCATTGTGATATTGCACCCATACGTAAAACCGATCCGGGACAGGCATTTGATTGGCCTTTTTATCGTCAAAGCTTGCTTGCCCTTTAGCGGGGTTTAAGTGGTATATTAAGTTTGTTATTAATTTTGGAGAAAATGTCTTATGACAATAATCAGTTTGCTCTTGGTCTTACTGGTTGAGCGCGTGACCACAAAGTCACAATACTGGCAATTTGAATTTTATTTCAATAAGTTAGTTAAAGCCTTCAAAAAAGAGGATCTAGAAGAATCAAGCAAAAGCTATTGGTGGCTAGGAAGTATCATCTTACCGGTATTTGTCGTCTATATTTTGGTACAACAACTGGCTGGCGGATTGATCGAATTAGTTGCCAGTACGGCGATATTAATGGTTTGTGTAGGTTGTCCCGCAGTACGTGCAACCTATAAGTGCTTTTTACAAGCAGCCAACCGTGGGGATTTAGAAGCTTGTAGCCTTTATGCCGAACAAATCGGTAGTAGCGACGAAGGTATCGAATCTTTCGGGCGTAACTTAGTTTGGCAAAATTACTTACACTATGCAGCTGTCATCTTATGGTTTACTGCCTTAGGTGCTGCAGGCGCATTACTTTATGTACTAAGTCGAGAAATGAGCAAGCAACTTAAGCTTGATTCTCATTCTGCAGCAATTGATGCTGACAAACTACTTTACGTATTGGATTGGGTGCCAGTGCGCATTACGGCTTTAGGTTTTCTGTTAGTCGGTCATTTTTCACGGGCCTTTCCTATTTGGTTCGGCTATTTACTGGATCCGCAGATTGATGCTAAGAGTTTATTACTAAACGTCGCCAAACAAGCAGAAGAAGCCGAACCTGACGAAAAAGACTGTACCGAAGAACCTTGCATTTTGGTGCGTTTAGCTAAGCGCAACGTCATGTTTATCTTAGTCGCCATTGCACTTCTAACCCTATCTGGCTGGATAAACTAGCTGATCAGACCACCTCAAAAATATGATAAATCCTATGAAAATCAAGGTGATGAAAATCAATATCGTTCAAGCATCACCTTGATTTTTACTCACCTATTTACTCATCTTAAAATGTCTAATAAGCTAGTAGGTTAAATGGTCTTACCAATTGACCAAGATAGCTGATTCAATACATATTCGTTAGTGTAATAATCCCAAGGGTGGCAATGCGCAAAGTTCAATCTAGAAAACTATCAGATGACATTATGGAGCAACTTGAATCCATGATTTTAGACGGTACTTTTTTAGCAGGCCAAAAACTACCACCTGAACGTCAACTTGCTGAACGATTTGCCGTTTCCCGCCCCTCGGTGCGCGAAGCCATTCAAAAATTAGAAACTAAAAACTTAGTTGAGCGTAAACAAGGGGGTGGCACCTTTGTTAAACCTAAATTAAATGAATTAATAACCGATCCATTATTGCTTTTACTGTCAGATAGACCAGAAATGCAATTTGATTTGTTGGAATTTCGTCACGCGCTTGAAGGCATGGCCGCCTATTACGCGGCTCTACGTGGCCAGCCAGATGATTATACAGCCTTGAAAAAGGCTCTAGTTGATTTACCTCTCGGTGCTAGTTTTGCGGATAAAAGTATTGAAGCAAAGGCCCTTGTTAGCTTTTATCTGACGATGGCCGGAGCGGCCCATAACCTAGTACTTTTGCATGTTATGCGCAGTTTACAAACTATGTTGCAAGACAACATTCAGCGTAATTTAGAGGTACTAACAACTCACTCTGAAGCACAACTGGTGATCAACCGACAACGAGAACTTATTGTAAAAGCAATTCTGGCCGGTGATCCAGAACAGGCACGTCAGGCGAGTAATGAGCATTTAGCATATATAGAAGAAACTTTGTTAAATATAAATCGACAAGACATGCGTATGCAGCGTGCCTTGCGTCGTATTGAAGTAAAATAAAGAGTAAGTACCAAACAACTTATTGAAATTACATGCCAAATTAGGAAATTAAACTATCCTTAATGGTTTTTAGTAAGTGTCATCATTAACAAACTAATATAGGAAGCACCATGGCTGATATGATGCATTCGGATGTGGATCCACAAGAAACCCAAGAGTGGTTAGATTCGCTAGAAACAGTTCTAGAAGAAGAAGGTGTAGAACGTGCACATTTTCTACTTGAAAGTCTAATAGAGAAAGCTCGTCGTAGCGGAGCGCATTTGCCCTATGATGCGACAACCGCTTATCTAAACACCATACCAGCAGGTCAAGAGCCGACCATGCCAGGTGATCAAACCATAGAAAGCAAGATCCGTAATGCGATCCGCTGGAATGCTATGATGATGGTAGTACGAGGCTCTAAGAAAGACCTTGACCTCGGTGGCCACATTTCCAGTTTTGCGTCATCTGCCATGTTATATGATGTGGGTTTTAATCACTTTTTCCGTGCGCCAAATGAAAAAGACGGCGGCGATTTCTTGTTTGTCCAAGGACACGTCTCCCCGGGAATATACTCTCGTGCATTTATCGAAGGCCGCTTGAGTTCAGACCAACTTGATGGCTTTAGACAAGAAGTTGATGGTAAGGGCATATCAAGCTACCCCCACCCTAAATTAATGCCTGATTTTTGGCAATTCCCTACTGTATCTATGGGCCTAGGTCCAATGCAGGCTATTTACTTAGCACGTTTCTTAAAATATTTAACCAACCGTGGTCTAAAAGATTGTTCTGAACAACGGGTTTGGTGTTTTATGGGTGATGGCGAAGTAGATGAGCCAGAAAGCTTGGGCGCTATTGGCTTAGCCACCCGTGAAGGCTTAGACAATTTGACCTTTGTGGTTAACTGTAACTTGCAACGTTTAGATGGTCCGGTGCGTGGTAATGGCAAGATCATTCAAGAGTTAGAAGGCACATTCCGTGGCGCTGGCTGGGAAGTGTTGAAAGTCATTTGGGGCCGTTATTGGGATCCATTATTGGCTCGCGACACTACGGGCAAGCTACTTGATATCATGAATACCACTGTCGATGGCGAGTATCAAAATTACAAAGCTAAAGGCGGCGCTTACACCCGTGAAAACTTCTTTGGCAAGTTTCCAGAAACCAAAGACATGGTCGCTAATATGTCAGATGATGACATTTGGCGTTTAAATCGTGGTGGTCATGATCCAGTTAAAGTGTATGCAGCCTACAAACGCGCGACAGAAACTAAAGGTCGCCCACAGGTCATTCTGGCCAAAACCGTTAAAGGTTATGGTATGGGCTCTGCCGGTGAAGGCAAAAACATCGCCCACAACGTCAAAAAAATGGATATGGAAGCCATCCGCCACATTCGTGACCGCTTTAATATTCCGTTAAGTAACGATGAGCTGGCTGAGTTTCCGTATTACAAATTTGACGAAGACAGCGCTGAAATGAAATATCTGCGCAGCCGTCGTGAAGCGCTGCATGGTTACATGCCAAAACGCTTAGCAAAAAGTAGCGAAAGTCTGCCTGCCCCTGCCCTATCGGCTTTTGATGCGATTACCAAAGGTTCTGGCGACCGCGAAATTTCAACTACCATGGCCTTTGTACGTGTATTAACCGTGATGTTAAAAGACAAAAAAGTTGGTTCTCGCGTTGTACCGATTATTCCGGATGAGGCACGTACTTTTGGCATGGAAGGTTTATTCCGCCAAGTGGGTATTTATGCCAATCAAGGACAAAAATACGTTCCGCAAGATGCTGACCAAGTAGCCTATTATCGGGAAGATACCAAAGGGCAAGTATTGCAAGAAGGTATTAATGAACTAGGTGCAATGGCCTCTTTTGTTGCAGCAGGAACTTCATACTCAACCAACGATTTACCCATGATCCCGGTTTACATCTACTACTCCATGTTTGGTTTCCAACGAGTAGGTGATATGGCCTGGGCCGCTGGTGATAGCCAAACTCGTGGTTTCTTAATTGGAGGTACCGCGGGGCGCACCACTCTTAACGGTGAGGGTTTGCAGCACCAAGATGGTCAGTCACATACTCAAGCGTCGCTTATCCCCAATTGTATTACCTACGATCCTACTTATGGTTATGAGGTTGCGGTTATTGTACAAGACGGTATGCGTCGTATGTTTGAAGAACAAGAAAACGTATTCTACTACCTCACTGTAATGAATGAAAACTACGTGCAACCCGCCATGCCAGAAGGTTCAGCCGAAGGCATCGTAAAAGGGGCTTATTTATTAGACTCTGTTGGTAAAAAGAAAAACAAACTTAATGTTAAATTACTGGGCTCTGGCACCATCTTGCAACAAGTTCGCCTTGCGGCCACGTTGTTAGATGAGAAGTTTGGCATAAGCTCGGAAGTGTATAGTGTGACGTCGTTCAATGAACTGGGCCGCGATGGTCTAAATTGCGAACACTTCAATATGATAAACCCTGAGGGTACAGAGAAAGTTCCCTATATTACCCAACTATTAAACAAGGGTAACAAAGGTCCAACTATTGCGGCAACTGACTACGTTAAAGCCTATACCGACCAAATTCGTGCCTTTGTACCAGGTCAATATAAAGTGCTAGGTACTGATGGTTATGGTCGTTCTGACAGCCGCGAAAATTTACGTCGTCATTTTGAAGTTGATCCTGCTTTCATTGCCATCGCGTCTATACGTGAACTAGTGAAAGCCGGTGACTTAGATAAAAAAATATTGGTTGACGCACTGAAAGAATTTGCCATCGATGGCAACAAGACTAACCCGCTTTACGCTTAACCGAATAGGAGACGATCAAAATGTCAGATTTAAAAGATGTATTGGTACCAGATGTCGGTGGCGAAGAAGTGGAAGTCATTGAAATTTGTGTGGCCGTTGGTGACACGCTAGACGCAGAAGCTTCACTTATTACCGTCGAAAGCGACAAAGCCAGTATGGACATTCCTGCTCCATTCGCTGGAAAAGTAAGTGAAATACTGGTTAAAGTGGGCGACAAAGTCAGCCAAGATACATTAATCATGAAAATGTCTGGTGTTGGTGGAACTGAGTCTGCGCCGCCAAAAGATGAGGCTCCGGCTGAAACTAAATCAGAGTCTAAACCAGAAAAGCAAGAAACCAAGGAAGAACCTAAACAAGAGTCGAAAGACAATGGTGGTTCTGCTGAGCTTATTGAAGTTGAAGTACCCGACATCGGTGGTGATACTGATGTTGAAGTAATTGAAATACTTGTTGCAGTTGGTGACAAAATTGAGGCAGAAACCGGCCTTATTACTCTTGAGACCGATAAAGCAACCATGGATGTGCCTGCCCCTAAAGCCGGCATTGTTAAAGAAATTAAAATCAAGGTTGGCGACAAGGTATCTCAAGGTAGTTTGGTCCTTATGCTAGAAGTAGCCGGTGCCGCTTCAGCCTCTGCACCTGCAGCGAAAACAGCAGCACCTGCCCAAGCTGAGTCTGCATCAACCAGTTCATCCAGCGAAAGCGAAGTGATCGAAGTGAGTGTACCTGACATCGGCGGTGATACTGATGTTGATGTTATCGAGGTTCTGGTTAAAGCTGGCGACAAAATTGACGCCGAAACAGGCTTGATTACCCTTGAAACAGATAAAGCCACTATGGACGTGCCGGCGCCTAAAGCCGGTGTTGTCAAAGAAGTTAAAGTGAAGGTTGGCGATAAAGTGTCTCAAGGTAGCTTGGTACTCTTACTCGAGGTTACTGGCAGTGCAAAAGCTGCCGCACCTGCCAAAGAGAACAGCAATAAAGCAGATGCGGCACCCGCTAAGCCGACCGTCGCACCAGTATCTTCAACCCAGAAGGCTCCACCTGTGCCACACCACCCATCAGCGGGTGATCAAGGTAAAGGCGGTAAAGCCCATGCTTCGCCATCAGTGCGTCGCTTAGCCCGTGAATTTGGAGTTGATTTAGCCCAAGTTAGCGGTACAGGCCCTAAAAATCGTGTATTGAAGGAAGATGTTCAGTCATTTGTAAAATACGAGTTATCTCGTCCCAAAGCCACTAACAATTCAGTGTCAGCGGGCGGCTCAGGGGGCTTACAAGTATTAGCTGCACCCAAGGTTGATTTCAGTAAGTTTGGTGAAATAGAAGAAGTTCCATTAACTCGTATTCAAAAGATTTCTGGCCCTAATCTGCACAGAAATTGGGTGACTATACCCCATGTAACGCAGTTTGATGAGGCTGATATCACCGCATTAGAAGACTTTCGTAAAGAACAAAACGCGATTGCTGAAAAACGTAAGTTAGGGGTAAAGATCACGCCGCTAGTGTTTATGATGAAAGCCGTGGCCGATGCGATGAAAGCTTATCCTGTATTTAATACCTCTTTATCAGAATCGGGTGAAAGCTTGATTCAGAAAAAGTACTTCCATATTGGTATTGCGGTAGAAACACCTGGGGGCCTAGTTGTTCCTGTGGTGCGTGATGTGGACAAAAAAGGCATTTACGAACTGTCACGCGAATTGACTGAAATCAGTATCAAAGCCCGTGACGGAAAACTCAAAGCGCCTGATATGCAAGGCAGTTGTTTTACTATTTCCAGTTTAGGTGGAATTGGCGGAACAGCGTTTACACCTATCGTCAACGCGCCCGATGTTGCCATTTTAGGTGTATCTAAGAGCGAAATGAAGCCTAAATGGAATGGTAAAGAATTCGAGCCTCGCTTAATGTTACCTTTGTCGCTATCTTACGACCATCGTGTCATCGATGGGGCAGTGGGCGCTAGGTTTATAGTGCACTTAAGCAATGTACTCGGTGACATTCGCCAAATGTTGTTATAACAAATATGAAAGAATTGGCGTGTTTTAGCGCCTTTTCTTTGCTAACTCTCGGGCGACTAGGTAGAATTTCAGCGTCCATACAAAGCAAATAAAAAATTTAAAGAAATTGAGGTCATAATGAGCGAAATTAAAACCCAGTTAGTAGTATTAGGCGCAGGTCCTGGCGGATATTCTGCGGCATTTCGTGCTGCTGACTTAGGAATTGAAGCTGTCATCGTCGACGCCCGAGAAACTCTAGGTGGTGTTTGTCTGAACGTCGGTTGTATTCCGTCAAAAGCCTTATTGCATGTCGCAAAAGTAATAGATGATGCAAAAGACATGGCCGCCCATGGTGTTGTCTTTGGTGAGCCTAAAATAGATTTAGACAAAGTTCGCGGTTGGAAAGACAGCGTTGTTAGCCAGTTAACCAAAGGCTTATCTGGTATGGCAAAAATGCGCAAAGTTAAACATGTGCAAGGCTTTGGAAAGTTTACCGGCAGCAATACTCTTGAAGTAGAAGGCCCTGACGGTAAAACCGTTATTACTTTTGAACATGCGATTATTGCTGCAGGGTCTGAGCCTATCAGCCTACCCTTTATTCCTAAAGATGATCCACGTGTCATTGATTCAACTGGCGCCCTTGAGATGGCTGACATTCCAGAAAAAATGTTAGTACTCGGTGGTGGTATTATCGGTTTGGAAATGGGTACAGTCTATCGGGCCCTAGGCTCGAAAATTGATGTAGTTGAATTTTTAGACCAACTTGTTCCTGCCGCAGATAAAGATGTTGCAAAGGTTTATCAGAAATACGTTAAAGAAAAATTTAACGTGATGTTAGAAACCAAAG
>Ga0163216_101635_pt1 | contig 11841 bp, 10 predicted proteins | sample SynspAceP_FD_167610 | JGI IMG/M metagenome (GOLD analysis project Ga0163216, IMG submission 167610) | Saline lake microbial communities from Ace Lake in Antarctica - Synechococcus sp. Ace-P (Illumina Assembly) | ecosystem: Environmental > Aquatic > Non-marine Saline and Alkaline > Saline ...
ACTCATTTTTATGGGTGCTTTTTTTTGATCAAAATAGACAAGCCGCGCGCATTGCGTTGGCGCTTCCTTGTGGTCACAGTATGATAGTGTGATCACAAGGAGATTTTATGCATTCATCTGACAATCATCGTCATTGTTTTTTATTAACGGGTTCTATCAATGACATTTTGTCGGATTTTTTGCATCTGAGTAAACACCTTTCCGCGCCGCTGATTTGTGCCCACGATGTGACTGAATACGATCAGCTGAACACATTATTATCGGACGATTCATCGGTAGAAACACCGTCATTTCGCACTTGTTCCTTTAAACAAGTTCGACAAGAACTTGGCAGCACGCATGAAGCCATCTTGGTGGATCTGACCCTGGGTGTTTCTGCCAGTGCTCTAGCGATTTTAGCAGGAACCGTGCGAGGCAAGGGCGTATTCGCGATTGCTTTACCGGATGACGATTGGCTCAAGATGGTCGACCACGATCTACCTCGTTATTTGCCATGGCCTTATGAAAGCAAACAGATTAAGTCGAGTTTTAAACGGTTTCTACTGAGTCATCTATACAACGACGCTTCTCCTTTTAAGGTCATTCAGTCCCATCCAGTACAATCCAATCAAGTGCAATCCAATCAAGTGCAATCCAATCAAGTGCAATCCAATCCATTACAAGCTTTGCCGGCATTGGTTTCAATAGAAAATAATGCGCCATTAACCAACGAACAAGCCAAGGCGCAGTCTTGTTTGTTTGATGAAGCCGCCAAGTCTTATGTGCTTATTGCACCTCGCGGACGGGGGAAATCCACCTTATTGGGCGACAGTCTGGCTAAACTGCTGCAAGCAAATAAGAACGTCGCCTTGACGGCGCCTAACCAAGCCGCGATCCAGACCTTAAAAGCTCGCTTCGAGCACCTATTAAAAGAAACCAATCTAGACGCCCCGCTACCCTTCTACGCTCCCGACGCTTTGCTCGCGAATGAAACCAGATGGGACATGCTATTTGTGGATGAAGCCTCGATGATTCCTGTGCCTTTGCTGATGGCACTTAATCAAAAAGCAGAGCATTGTCTTTTTAGTACCACAGATTATGGCTACGAAGGCGCAGGAAAAGGCTTTGGCATTCGTTTTTGCCACTATTTGGAAGCTCAATCTACGACAAAAAAATTACCACTCCAGCCACTTACATTAAGCCTACCCATTCGATGGGGGGGAAATGACCCACTGGAAACCTGGATCAACGATTGCTTCTTTTTAGCACCGACTCAAGATGAAGAAATACCGTTTATTCATGCCGAATCGGCCTCGTTTGCTCAGGTTTACAAAGCCATCGTGGGGGAAGCGTGGCTAACTCAACCAGATTTATTAGCTCGTACTTTTCAATTATTAGTAAGCGCGCACTATCAAACTTCGCCAGATAACTTACGCTGGATATTAGATGACCCTTCTGTTTCAGCTTACCTTTCATTACAGGGCTCGGCGGTGAATAGTGTGGCAATTATTACCGAAGAAGGCCTGTTGCCAGACGAGCTTAGCTTAGCTGTTCTGCAAGGAACTCGTCGTCCTCGTGGTCATTTGGTGCCGCAATCTTTATTAGCGCATGAAGGAATAGAAGACGCCGGACACTACCGTTACTGGCGTATCAGCCGTATCGCTACTCAACAAAGCGAACAGAACAAAGGCCTAGCGAGTCGATTGCTCAATCACATAGAAACCGCGGCAAAAAAACACTTAACAAATGAAACCGTACCATGCGACTTCCTTAGCACCAGCTTTGCCGCAACCTCTGATGTCGTCGCCTTTTGGCTAAAAAATGGTTTTATACCTGTGCGTCTTGGCACAACTAAAGACCAAGCCAGCGGCTGCTACTCGTTGATGATGGTAAAGCCGTTAAATAAAAACGCACAGGAAAAAGCATTGGTCTGGCATCACGCGTATTTGGCCAATTTTGCTATCAACTTACCGAGGGATTACCCAGATATAGACGCGAACTTAGCAAACAAACTCAACAAGGGGCTCCTGAGCAAAGAGCCATCAATAACTATTTTTAGTGAAAAAGACAAAAAAGACCTCGCTCTGTTTGTGAACCACCACAGACCGTACCTCACTATTCGAGCGCAACTCACTCGCCTCGTAAAGCACGCTATGACTCATAAGCAACTAACAAGGAGTCACAAAAATTACTCGCTGCTAAACACCGTCATAACGCAATCAGCAAGCGAAATAGATTTCACCGTTTTTGGATTGAAGACCAAGAAACAGGTAGAAAAGTATTTAAAAACAGTGGTAGAAGAGCTGTTGCGATCAAGAGCTTGAAACCTTGATTAAAGAACCAAAAAAAGGGAGACCGTAAAGCGCCTCCCTTTTTTGCGATGTGTTTAACGGCTTTTATGCTCTTTTAGAGGCTCTCAACATCCAAGCTGTCTTCTCGTGTATGCGCATACGGTCAGACACCAGTGAGGCCGTGGATTCATCGTCCGCACCTTGTGCTATTTTTAATACCTGACGAGCTGTTTTAATGACCTGCTCATGCCCTTTGGTAAGTAAATCAACCATCTCTGATGAACTTGGAACACCGTCTACTTCTTTAATGGAGCTGAGTTTAGCAAATTCTTTGTAGGTTCCCGGTGCTGGAACATCAAGTGTTCGAATGCGTTCCGCAATATCATCAACAGCCGTCGCTAGTTCCGTATAATGTTCTTCAAACATCAAATGTAATTCACGAAACTGCAATCCGGTGACATTCCAGTGAAAGTTATGCGTTTGTAAATACAGCGTGTAAGAGTCTGCTAAAAGTCGCTTTAAACCGTCTGAAATTTCCGTTCTGCTTTCTTTGTTTATGCCAATATCGATATCAGTCATGTTCTTTCTCCATGCCAAGAATTGTTATTAACCATAATATTTATATGAGGCTCATGCTTGTTATCACAACCCCCCAAAAGAAAATCATCAAACATTCGCATAAATGATTGATGCAAGTCATAGGGTCTGGGCACATTAAGAACCTTTATGAGCGGACAGCCACCCATAGTAAAAATAACTTTGTGTGTAATCTCACCCATTCTACCCTTTAGATAAGACTCATCAGGTGAGTAAATCATCCAAATAAAAGTCATTTCCCTTTAAAATCAACATGTTAATAAAAAACTTAAAGAGTTGGCATAGATTGTGTAAACAGTATGATCACGCATCACTTGTTTTGCTCTGCCTATCTATAGCAAAAAGCTAGGCTAAAAAAACAGGTACACAATAATAATTCAGTTTTTGGAGTTTCATAAAAATGAAAAAAATCAGCCTTGCTCTAACCTCTTTAGCACTTGCTCTTTCTGCCGGTACAGCCGTTGCAAACTGTGATTCAGGTGAACGCGTTGTTAAGTTTAGCCACGTTACTGGTGGTACAACTCACCCTAAAGTCGTTGCCGCAAACAACTTTGCAGACCGCGTAAACAAAGAAATGAATGGCAAATTGTGTGTTGAAGTTTTCCCTAACTCCACATTATTTGGTGACTCTAAAGAACTTGAAGCCCTACTTTTAGGCGACGTTCAACTATTGGCGCCATCATTGTCTAAATTCGGTTCTTATACTGACAAATACGGTGTATTTGACCTACCTTTCATCTTTAAAGACATGGACCATGCCATTCGCTTTACTAAAACTAAAGAAGGCAAAGGTCTATTGACTGAGATGGACGAATACGCAGGTTTTGTTGGTCTTGGTTACTGGATGTCAGGCATGAAGTATTTTTCTGCCAACAAACCGCTTATCGTACCTAGCGATGCAAAAGGCATGAAATTCCGCGTACAAACCTCTGACGTTGCAAAACAAATGATTGCAGCAATGGGTGCTTCTCCACAAGCGATGGCATTCTCTGAAGTATACGGCGCATTGCAAACAGGCGTTGTAGATGGACAAGAAAACACTTGGTCAAATATCTACACGAAAAAATTCTACGAAGTTCAAGACAGCACAACGGAAACAAACCACCAGTTGTTGGCTTACTTGTTTATGACGTCGTCTGAATTCTTGAAGAGCCTTTCTGCAGAAGAGCGTGCTCAGTTCACTCAAATTGCGGATGAAGTAACACAAGAAGCAAACTTGAATGTAAAAGCAGCGGAAGCGGCGAATCGTGCCAACATTTTGAAGGCCGGTGGCAAGATCAATTCTTTGACTCCAGCACAACGTCAAGAATGGGTCGATACCATGGCACCTGTTTGGACTCAATTTGAAAGCTACATTGGTAAAGATCTAATCAAAGCCGCTGCCGGCGCTTAATTAAATCTCTACCCAGCAGTAAGCTGACCCTTTTGGGTCAGCTTTTGCGATTCTCTCCACTCGCTTTAAAACAATACGTTACCTATTGATTAGTTAAGCCAGTTTACAGACCACGCAGCACTGCTTTTTATTTGTTCAGGTCCACTTGTTTAGGAGACCCCCATGGCACATTGGCCGCATCTTTATTTACTTATATTTATTCTAATCCTTTGGGCATTAGAAAAACGCTTCCCAAAAGTCATGGAGCGGGCAGAAGAAAACCTTTTAATGATCGTTATCTCTTCTATTATGGCGGTATCGTTTGGGCAAGTAATCGCTCGATACGGTTTCAACACTGGCTGGGATGCTGCGCTTGAATTTAACACCGTTGCCTTTTCTTGGTTAATCCTTCTAGGCATGAGTTATGGCATCAAAACGGGCCTTCACCTTGGTGTCGACATTGTCTTAAATGCCGTACCAAAACGCATCTCCAAAGGCTTGTCCATGTTTGGTGCCGCGGCGGCGATGCTGTACGGCTTGATCCTACTTGATTCCACTTGGTTGGCTATGCTCGGCGTAGACGTTAGCGGTGGCGCGATCGAGTATTGGTTGAAAATGTTCAACATTGGCATAGGTTCAAATGAACTTCGTTACCCTGAATTCGTACAAGAAATGTTTGGTTTACGCCCTCGCGTACATCGTTGGATCGTTCTTGTTATTTTGCCAATCAGTTTGGCTCTACTTTCTTACCGTTCTTTGCAAGCTTTTATCGATATTGCACGTGGCAAACGTGACATGTTGATCAGTGGCCATGAAGCACAAGAACTTGTCGAAGAAAACAAAAACGTCTTGAAAGACTAGCGCTGGAGCTTAATTGTGGAATCTATCATTCTATTTTCCTTGGTACTAATCCTGCTATTTATTGGCTTGCCGGTTGGTATCTCATTGGGCTTATCGTCCATATTGTTTATTACTTTTTTCTCACACGACTCCTTGTCGTCTGTTGCAATATCTCTGTTTGGGGCTGGTCAGCACTATACGTTGCTGGCTATCCCGTTTTTCATTATTGCCTCGTCTTATATGTCGACCGGTGGCGTTGCAAAGCGTTTAATTAACTTTGCGATTGCCAGTGTGGGTCACTTCCGAGGCGGCTTGGCGATGGCGTCTGTGTTGGCGTGTATGATGTTCGCGGCCTTGTCTGGTTCATCTCCAGCGACGGTGGTTGCCATCGGTACGATTGCCATCGCAGGTATGACGCAAGTGGGTTATTCAAAAGAGTTCGCCGCTGGCATCATCGCTAACGCAGGCACATTGGGTATTTTGATTCCGCCATCCATCGTCATGGTTGTGTACGCGGCGTCTGTTGACGTTTCTGTTGGCCGTATGTTCTTGGCAGGTGTTATTCCTGGCTTGATGGCGGGCGGTATGTTGATGTTGGCGATCTATGTGGTTGCTCGTATTAAGAAGCTTCCTGCAGAAGAATGGAAAGGCTTTGGGCATTTGATTCGTGGTGGTAAAGAAGCGGGCTGGGGCTTGTTCCTTGTTGTGATCATCATGGGTGGTATTTATGGTGGTGTGTTCACACCCACTGAAGCGGCGGTTGTTGCCGCCGTTTACTCTATGTTTATCGCCTTATTTGTTTACCGTGACATGGGACCTTTGAAAGGGAAAACATGGACGAACGATGAAGACGCGCCGCACGCTCGTGTTGGCTTTAATGGTACGGTTTATGGTGTGTCGTTCTTCCTGGTATGGGAAATCATGTCTTTCTTTATCTGGGCAGACAGCGAAACCATTACTGGCGGCGACCGTGCGGTTTGGGGCGCAATCATGTCGGTTGCATTGGCAATCTTCTACGTCTACAAACGCGCAAGCAAATTAGAACAATCCATCGGTGTATGTTTGGCTGCTGGCCTACCTGTTTGGGGTCGTAACTTGTCTATGATGCTACGTGGTTTCTTCCCATCGTTGTTCGGTGAAGAGTCTCGTAAAGTCATGCTAGAAGGCACAAAAACAACCATTATGCTGATGTTTATCATCGCTAACGCTTTGTTGTTTGCTCATACGCTTTCTGCAGAACGTATTCCACAAATGATCACCGAGTGGATGCTTGGGGTTGGCTTTAACTGGTTTACCTTCCTTGTTGCGGTGAATATCTTGTTGTTGATTGGTGGCCAATTCATGGAGCCTTCTGGCCTATTGGTTATCGTGGCACCCGTGGTATTCCCGATTGCGATGGAACTGGGTGTTGACCCAATTCACCTAGGCATCATCATGGTGGTTAACATGGAAATCGGTATGATCACACCGCCGATCGGTCTGAACCTATTTGTTACCTCGGGGATTACCGGAATGAGTTTGGCGCGTGTAGTAAAAGCGGCCATGCCATTTGTTCTCGTGTTAATGGTGTTCTTGGTGATGGTAACGTACATTCCAGCACTGTCTACGGCATTACCGTACAGCATTATGGGACCAGAAATCGTTCAATAACGGTTTCAGTTCTACAAAAGATCATACAGTTCAGCGCCCTTCGGGGCGTTTTTTTTACTTTAAAAAAGGCGTAAACAGATGATTAAAAAAAGTCATATTATCGCGGTATAGAAAATAATACGTTCATCACATCTACTAATAATCCTGAATACATTGTAAACATTTTTTTCACTATACTGAGATTACCATGTGTGCATTACGTCACTAACATCAGGAATACACATGGAAAAAAAAGAAAATCACCCATCTAAAAAGACACCTTTTCAATTATCTTATAGTGCTTTGGCTGGTCTTTTGGCGTGTTATTACACCATCGTTGTTAATATTCCGATATATTTCGAGTTTTATAAGATTTTATCGGAACTAAGCAATGTCCATGTAATTTTTGTGTTAGCTATTCCTGTCTTTATATTTTTAATATTGAACATCCTATTTAATATTTTTTGCTGGCCGTATTTCGCGAAACCTTTTTTTATCTTTTTATTAATCAGCTCTAGTCTGGTTAGCTACGCAATGCTGTTTTACGGTATTAATGTAGACTATGGCATGATAGAGAATACCTTCGAAACAGACATTAACGAAGCCGCCACCTATTTGAGCTTACAGTCTTTAGCTTGGGTAGGAATAACGGGGATTATACCGTCCATATTACTTGCCTTGGCTCCTATGAAACCAAGTGTAGGAATATTTAAGAAGCTTATGGTTATTGCCCTGTCTGTTCTTATTCTAGTAATGGTATTATTTTTTACCTACAAAGATTTTAGTTCAGTTGGGCGTAATAATAGCTATTTGAGAGAGATGGTTATACCGACCCATTACACTTACAGTACTTATAAGTACATAAATGAAACTTACTTCACTTCTCCTATTCAATATAAAAAGATTGGCTTAGACGCCAAAAAGACAACTAACACTGTGGATGAAAAACCGACATTAGTGTTCTTCATTCTGGGAGAAACCGCTCGTTCGCAAAATTATGCCTTAAATGGTTATGCAAAAAACACCAATCCCTACACGGAGAATCAAGGTGTCATTTCATTCCAAAATGTTAACTCTTGCGGCACAGCAACAGCGGTATCTGTTCCTTGCATGTTTTCTAAAGAAGGGCGTGATACATACAATAAAAAGCAGGCCAACAACCAAGATAATGTATTGGATATATTGAACCGTGCTGGCATTTCTTTGTTATGGAAAGAAAACGATGGTGGTGATAAAAACGTCGCTAAAGGCATTACAAAAATTGAAATAGATCACGCTAAAAGCAATCCACACTGTAACGGTAGCACTTGTTTTGATATGGCTTTATTGGAAGGAGTCGAGGAGGATGTCTCAAATCTGACTGGCGAAGATAAAATGTTGGTCATGCACATCATGGGCAGCCATGGACCCACATACTATCTTCGCTACCCTAAAGAACAACAACATTTCTTACCAGATTGCCAACGCAGTGATATTGAAAACTGCAGCACAGAACAGATCATTAATACTTATGACAATACTATTGTTTATACAGATTACGTAATTAGCCAAGCAATTGATAAACTCAAAAAAATGAGTAAAGAATACAACACCGCTTTGTTTTATATTTCTGATCACGGCGAATCATTAGGAGAGAAGGGGTTATTTTTACACGGCGTGCCTTACGCATTTGCACCGGCCACTCAAACAACAGTGCCACTTATTACTTGGATGTCTGAAGGTTTCAAGAAGAGTAAGCATCTTGATGAATCCTGTTTGAAGAATGAAGCACAGAACAATACTTATTCTCACGATTATATTTTCAGTTCCTTACTTGGCATTATGGATGTTCAAACCAAGGCCTATAATAAAGATTTGGATATTTTTCAGCGCTGCCGCCAATAGCGTTTAAATATTCTTTGCTCAAGTAAAAAAATATCGACCAGTAATGTAAACCCCATTACATTGCTGGTTTTAACAAATAGTTAAAACTAAAAAATTAATTATTTTACAACATACATACATTCATTATAAAGAGGTCAAGGTGAAACCAAATACAACAGGTGTTCGAAGGGTAATCAATGCAGCAGGATATTCATTGAAAGGGTTTAAATCTGCCTGGCTGTTCGAGGCGGCATTTCGACAAGAAGTCGCATTGTGTATTATTTTTTCCATTGTTGCGTTCATGCTTCCCGTCAGTAATATTGAACGAATCATAATGATCGTAAGCTTGTTATTAGTAGTTATAGTCGAACTAATAAACTCTGCGATTGAAGCTGTGGTAGATCGGATTGGTGATGATTGGAATGAGCTTAGTGGAAGAGCAAAAGACATAGGCTCTGCTGCTGTCTTTCTCTCACTTTTTCTAGTCTTGTTTGTGTGGGTTTCAATTTTATTAGATGTGTATTAGTGGTTTTTAATAAAAAGTTTGTAGTCTAAATACCTGAAAAAAACGTATTTATTCTAGACGCCGACTTATTATCTTAATGTAAGGCACCTACTTTTTATAGTAGAACAAACGACTGCCAAATTAAACGTAACGCCATTAACGTTAATACTATGTTAAAAATGCGATGAAAGTAGCGATCAGGCATACGTTTTAATAATCTAAGCCCTACCCACGTTCCCACCGCGCCACTGATGACCATACAAGCCAACAAAGGTAGCCAAGCTTCTAGCGGAAACCCCGCTACCTCAAAAACCGTCACTTTCAAAATATGTTGTAGTGACATTGCGGCTGCAAACGTCGCCACAGTGCGAAAACGATCTGCGTGGATTTGCTTAACAAATGCCGCTACCAAGGGACCTGTGGCACCAGCAAATAACGTAATAAACGTGGTAATCGCACCCGCCATAGCGGTTCCCCATTTACCCAATACCATTTTAGGCAGCTTAGGTCCCCAACATAAATACAAGATAAACAGGGCAATCGTTAAGTACATAATCGCCGGCGGCAGCGCGACTAATACAAAACTTCCCAGTAAGGCACCTAGCAACGCACCAGGTAAAAAAGCACCTATCAATTTCCAGTCTATGTGTCGCCAGCTCATCGCCGCACGCCCAGCGTTTGACCCTAACTGCGCGACACCATGAAGCGGAATAATTAGCTGAGGTGGCAATACTTGCGCCATCACACCAAGCAACATGACGCCACCACCTGCCCCAAAGCTTGCGGTAAAGAAAGATGTCAGCCCAGACACAGCAACAAGCATGATAAAAATATGAGGGGAAACTTGGTCAAAAAATAAAGCGGATAAAGTCATATAAACGGCAGGAATTCACAGCATAATAAGAAGAATAGAATAGCAAAATGAGTCTAATAAATCCCAGTAAACTCACCGCCATTAGTCATACACAAAGCTAAAAACATTCAATGTCTGATGGATTGCTTATACTTTTATTGTTTATGCTTTTATTGTTTATAGATGTCTTTGTCCAAACCATATTTACGCATTTTGTCATAAAGGGTTTTACGAGGTAGACCGAGCGCGTCCATGGTACTTTTAATAGAGCCTTTCTGGCGCATCAGCTCTTGCTCCAATAAGGTTTTTTCAAAGCGCTCTAGCTGCTCAGGTAAGGTCATCACACCAGGGTTGTTTTCGTTGATGATAATCTGGTCAAACTCAAAAGAGCCCGATTCGCCCATCAGCACATAGCGCTCCGCAAGATTACGCAACTCACGTACATTACCTGGCCAGTCGTAGTTTAATAAACTGTGCATACGGGCCGCAGAAAGCGCTTCTGACTCACGCTTATATTGCGCAATTGCCACCAAACAAAAATGCTGCCAAAGCAAAGAAATATCATCTTTTCGTTCTCGTAACGGCGGAATATCCACGCGCACTACGTTAAGGCGATAATACAAATCTTCGCGAAAAGTACCGCCTTCACTCAATTGCTTTAAATCCACTTTGGTCGCGGCGAGAATGCGTAAATCAAGATCGATTCCGGTGTTAGAACCCAATCGCTCTAAACGACGCTCTTCCAATACCCGCAATAAACGAATCTGCATCGACATAGGCATGCTTTCAATTTCATCAAGAAAGAGAGTGCCACCATTCGCATGTTCCAGTTTACCAATGCGCTGTGTTTTCGCATCCGTAAAGGCACCCTTTTCATGACCAAATAATTCAGACTCCATAATGGAATCTGGTACAGCACCACAGTTTATCGCCACAAAAGTATGACGACGGCGAGAACTGTGTTCGTGGATATATCGTGCTACCAGCTCTTTACCTGTGCCCGTTTCCCCTTGAATAAGAATATCCGCGCCCGTATCCGCCACATGCAATAACGCCTGACGCAGACGGTGAATACCCGGCGTATTGCCAATAATTCGAGGGCCAGGGGCATTTTGAGCGGCAAGCTCTAGGCGTAAGTTTCGATTTTCTAAGGTTAAACGGCGTTTTTCTGACGCTCGACGAACCACATCAAGAAAGTCTTCGTTAGAGAACGGTTTTTCAATGAAATCGTATGCGCCATCACGAATAGCGCTCACGGCCATACTGATATCGCCATGACCGGTAATCAAGATAAAAGGAATTTCAGCATCAATTTTTTTAACATCTTCGAACAACGCCAAGCCACTTTTACCGGGCAAGTTAATATCACTGACGATGACACCAGACCAATCCAAAGACAAACGCTCAACAACACCTTGGGCGGTGGTAAATTCCACAACATCAAAATCTTCAAGCTGCAACGTCTGAGAAATCGCCATACGAACGACTTGTTCATCATCGATCAGTATTACCTGCTTACTATCGGGCATTAACGTTCCTCTTTAGGCGCTTTTGACAGGGGAGAATGGTGAATAAAACGCGGTAGAGTAACACAAAACTTGGCGCCGCCGTTTACTTGGTTTTGAGCGCTGATCTGTCCACCCATCGCCTCTACAATCCGCTGACTAATAGACAGTCCAAGCCCCAGTCCTAAACCCGACGACTTGGACGTAAAAAACGGTTCAAATAGATGTTTAACCGCATCATCGCTTAAACCATTGCCCGAATCTTGCACACAGATAACAACGTGGCTCTCTGTCATCGTTTGTTCAATACAAACGCGTCGCTCGTTGTTTGGCTCTTCTAAAATAGCATCGGCGGCATTGGCCAATAAATTCACCAATACCTGTTCTAAAAAGACCATGTCACCATT
>Ga0163216_101636_pt1 | contig 11835 bp, 9 predicted proteins | sample SynspAceP_FD_167610 | JGI IMG/M metagenome (GOLD analysis project Ga0163216, IMG submission 167610) | Saline lake microbial communities from Ace Lake in Antarctica - Synechococcus sp. Ace-P (Illumina Assembly) | ecosystem: Environmental > Aquatic > Non-marine Saline and Alkaline > Saline ...
GCGGTGGATCGCTGTATTGCCGCTCTGACGGCGTGCGTGGTCGTGGCGCTCCCGTGACGAACTTGTCCCATAATGCTTCCTTCCATTTCTGAGAAAGGATCGCACCATCAAACCGTGGGATCAAACAGGTAGCGGATTAAGCCCGTTCTCAACTATGTCTTGGGCCAGCTCTAAAACTCTCTCCTCACGACATAAATGATCAATCGCTTGGTCTTGATCGTCAAATGCCTTATGTTGGGATTGTTAAGATCAAGGAAGATGCGGTCAGCCTTGACCATCTTCGCACTAGAGATGCCGTAGACCATACTGTATCCACATTATGTTTTGAACCATTCAGAGATAGGTTCCCCAATGCTTGAGAAGAGTCAACTAGACCGCTTCAAGGAAGCGGCCAAAGACGTAGGCGCTGACACCTCCGATGATGCCCTTGATAAGATCATGGACAAGCTGGACCTGACCAAAAAGCCGGAAGCGGACAGGAAAGACGAAGACTAGCTAACCGCGTTTAGGGCGTTGGTTTGGCTCGCTATCGCCGTGGGTACGCAAAGTATAATAACGCCTAACAATGTTGGGGACGTTAACCTTTTGTCTAGGATTGGCACCGCACACCATCGCCGAAATCAAGCGGATTTTCGCCCCCGACCTCCGCACCGCCAACTGGCCTTGCCTCACTGCAATGTCAGGACGCTGGGGCTAGGCAGGCGACGATACAAACGGTAACGGTGGCGTGACTGGTTTTCTCGGACAGGACGTCTCATATGCGCCGCTATCTCGCCCCCCTCGCCCTCGCTTTGTTATTGCCTTTCACGGCAACCGCCCAGAACACGGGCATGGACATGTCAGACGCGGACCGCGCCGCCTTTCGCGCCGAGGTCCGCGCCTATCTGCTGGCCAATCCTGAGGTGATTTTCGAGGCTGTCCAAATCCTTGAGGACCGCCAAGCCGCCCAACAGTCCCAGACCGATGCGGAGATGGTCACGTCCAATCTGGACGAGTTGTATGACACCACGAAGTCTTGGGAAGGCGGCAACCCCGACGGTGATGTCACGCTGGTCGAGTTCATCGATTACCGCTGTAGCTATTGCCGCCGCGCCCATGATGAGGTGCTGGAATTGGTGGCAAGTGACGGCAATATCCGGTTGATTACCAAAGAGTTCCCGATCCTTGGCGAGGCCTCGGTTGCCTCCTCGCGCTTTGCGATTGCCGTGCTGCAACTGGCCGGGCGCGACACCTATAAGTTGGTCAATGACGCCCTGATCCGCCTGCGCGGCGAGCCCGATGAGGCGACGCTGAGCCAGCTTGCGATTGAGGTTGGCTTGGACCCAGCCGAGATCTTGGCCCATGCCGCAACAGATGCTGTGACCGAGGTGATCGATGCCAATCGCGCGCTGGCCCAAAGGCTGGAAATTCGCGGCACGCCGACGTTTGTAATGAACGGCGAGATGTTGCGCGGGTATCTGCCGCTCGATCAAATGCGCGCGGCGGTGGACGCAGTGCGGGGGTAGGCACGCCAATGGCGGGTGGGCAATCTGCCCACCGCGCCGCGTGTGTGCTCGGTATCTATAAATCTGGCAGGGAAAATACGGACCCGCATCGGTGTTGCGGCGTGATCTCTGTGTCACCAGCCGGGTTTTACGCCGCAGGTGTGCCCTTTGGCGCGTGTTAAGCACCACCCTTGCGCGGTTCGGGCTGCGGCGTGAGATGCCACAGGGAAACCACTACCTTAAGTATGTGCGGCTTGGGACTGATTGCCCTATCCACACCGGATCCGATGGGTTGGGGTGTGACAGATGGGCGTTAAGAAAATGTCAGGGACTCGCGCGGCGCGCAGTAGATTCGCGCAACACCCCTTCCCCATCACCCGTTCGGCTTGCCCCGATACGGCTTTGGCGCGTCTGCGGGCGCTTTGCCCAGATGCTTCCTAAGCCGCGACGGCGTGGATTTTTTCTTGTCCTTATACGGGTTGTCCTGATTCTGACCGCGAAACCACAACCGGATCGGCGTGCCCGGCATGTCAAAATCCGCGCGCAATCCGTTGACCAGATAGCGCTCGTAGGACGCGGCCATCTTGTCAGGGTAGGACGCCATCACCACAAAGCCCGGCGGGCGGGTTTTGGCTTGGGTCATGTAGCGCAGCTTGATGCGGCGACCGGAGGGGGCGGGCGGCGGGTGCGCCTCGACCATCGCTTGCAGCCAGCGGTTCAAGGTGGCTGTTGGGATGCGGCGGTTCCAGACCTCATGGGCCTTCAACACTGCCTCTTGCAGACGATCCAGACCGCGTCCGGTTTTGGCCGAGACCGTGACCAAAGGTGCGCCGCGCAACTGCGGCAACAACCGCTCGAACGCCTCTTTCAGCACGCGCAGCTTGTCCTGCTTGTCGTCTTCCAGATCCCACTTGTTGACCGCCAAGACCACCGCGCGGCCTTCGCGTTCGGCCAAATCCGCGATGCGCAAATCTTGCTGCTCAAACGGGATCGCGGCGTCCAGCAACACCACGACCACTTCGGCAAACTTCACCGCGCGCAATCCGTCTGAGACGCTGAGTTTCTCCAGCTTCTCCTGAATTTTCGCCTTCTTGCGCATCCCTGCGGTGTCAAACAGCCGGATTGGCACGCCTTGCCATTCCATCCGCACCGAGATCGCATCACGGGTGATCCCGGCCTCGGGGCCTGTCAGCAAGCGCTCCTCGCCTAGCATCTGGTTGATCAGGGTGGATTTTCCCGCATTGGGCCGCCCAACCACCGCGACCTGCAAAGGCTTGGCCTTGGTTGGCACACGGGGTGCGTCGGCATCCTCGTCTACATCAACATCCGTCTCCGGCCCGTGGTCGAGGGCTGCTTTATCAGCCGCGTCCACCAGCGGTTGCAGCACCACCAGCAGGTCTGCCATCCCCTCGCCGTGCTCGGCAGAGATCGGGATCGGATCGCCAAGGCCAAGGCCGAATGCCTCGTAAATACCCGCCTCGGCAGCGCGACCCTCGGCCTTATTCGCCGCCAAAATTACCCGCTTGGACGAGCGGCGCAAAATATCGGCAAACACCTGATCGGTCGGCGTGATCCCAGTGCGCGCGTCAATGATGAACAAACACGCATCGGCCACGCCCACGGCGCGTTCGGTCAAACGGCGCATCCGACCTTGGAGGCTGTCATCGGTGACCTCCTCAAGCCCAGCCGTGTCCACAACCGTAAAGCGCAGATCGCCCAAGCGTGCCGCGCCCTCGCGCAGATCGCGTGTCACGCCGGGTTGGTCATCGACTAAGGCGAGGCGTTGGCCCACAAGGCGGTTGAACAGGGTCGATTTGCCCACATTGGGCCGCCCCACGATGGCGAGAGTAAAGGACATAAGGTGTCACGCGCTTTCAAAGATAGACGCGGGCTTTAACGCATAAGATCAGCGTCGGAAAGCCCTAGCGAAACGCGTGCAATGTGCCATTGGTCGAGACCACATAAGCCACACCACCCACCACGATCGGCGATGCAGCAGCCCCGCCGGGGATTTCCGTGGTGTCCATTAGATTGCCCGATGCCGGATCAAACCCACGCATCAAGCCATCATCCGAGGCAACCAGCAAACGCCCACCCGCCAGCACAGGGCCGAAATGGGCCGTGATTGCCCGCCTGCGGCGCGGATTATCGTTCTCGAAATAGGGCAATTGCTCAGCCCAGACCGTCTCGCCGGAGCGTGCATCAAGCCGCACAAGCCGCGCCTCGTCGGAAATCAGGAACAATGCGCCGCCTGCGGGCCAAACTGGGCCATAAGCGCCCTCGCCTGCGGTCCAATCGCGTGCGCCCGTGTCGGCATTGATCGCGACGACCTTGCCTTGCGGGTTGCCCGTATAGATCGTGTTGCCCACGAGCACCGGATCAGAGGTGATACCGTCGAAGATCGAATAGGCGCGACCGACGCGCTCGCCTGCGACAGAGGTGCCCCAAACGCGAATGCCAGTTTGCTTCAGGACCGAGATCAACTCGCCCGACTCCAAAGGCAGCACAACCTTGCGTCCGTTGATGATCGGGCCAGAGCCGCCTGTCAGGCCAGTTATGTTCGGCGCGCCTGCGATCAGCCATTCGACCTTGCCCGTGCGGGTATCAATCGCGCGGGCCACTGCGTCGGTGGACACCACATAGACGCGGTTGCCTTCCACGGTCGGCGCTGCGGTTGCTGGCGCGCCCAGAACTTGCGTCCAGCGCACAGTCCCCGATGCAGTATCAAGTGCTGAAATCGTGCCAAAAGCCGACGTTACATAGAGCGAGCTGCCTGAGATTGCCAAACCGCCGCCCGAAGCGTCATCGCTGCGCTCGCCTGCGGGCGTCAGATCGCGCGTCCAGAGAACCTCGCCCGAATTCAGCGCCACAGCCGTCACAGTTGCGCGGCTATCAAGGGTAAAGATACGGCCATCTGCGGCCACAGGACTTGCGGTGATGCGGTGCTTGCGGCTGTCGCCTGCGCCAATATTGGCAGACCAAACAGGTGTCAGGCTGGACGCGAGGGCCGCGTGGTCCGTGCGATGTTGCAGCCCGCCATTGCGGTGGGTCCAGCTGGTGATATTGCGCGTGGCAGGCAAGCGGATCGGCACGGCGGCACGGGGTGCAGCGACGGCCACAACCTCTTCGCCCTCAACGGTCGCATCGCCAAGCCCGTTGGCGGCATCATTCGTGTCGGCGAGCGGGGTCCGAACGGCGAAGCGTTCACCCGGCAAGATCAATTCACGTTCGCAACCTGCCAGAACAAGCACAGAGATCAACGCCAAGGCCGCCCCCCGCTTGAGCGGTGATGCGCCCTGAAAGAGTGACCCGCGCTGCGAGGCGATGTTGTGTTTGCTACCAGCCATGCTCAAGGCCCGTCCCCAAAACTGTTCCTGAGGGCCGCTGATAACGGGGTGTCACCCGCCTGCGTGCCCAGATTTTGCGCGACCTTACCGCAGCTTGTGGCAAATCGGAAGGCCCAAGCGGCAGTCCCGGCTCGGATCGGCAAAACAGCGTCATTCGAGCCGATTTTGGTGCCAACCGGAGCGCTCGCGTTACTCCGTGGGTGCCTCAAGCTCGATATCCTCAAAACTGCCACCCAGCGAGATCACAAGTTGGGCCGCGCGTTGGCGTTGCCCGTTGGTCGATGTCGCGTCCTCGGCAATATCGATCAGCAATTCAATCGCGCTGTCGGTCTCGCCCTGCTCAATCATCACCAAAGCCTGTTGTTCGCGCGCAATCTGTCGAAACGGCGCGCCGGGGGCCGACAGGGCCTCGATCCGGGCCAAGCGGTCTTCGATGCCCAGCGCCTCGCCGCCCAGCAACAGCAAGCGCAGATTCGCAAGGTCGCGGTAGACCGCCGGGGTCAATGGATCGTCGGCCAAGCTGCGCAACGCCGCCAGCGCGCGGTCGGTGTCTTCGGCCGCAGTGGCCTCGGCGGCTGTCAGCAGTGCCAAAATCGGTGCGCCGTCTTCAGGTGGGGTAATCGCGGCAAGCGCGTCCACGCGGCCATTTGCGTCTTGGGTATTTAGCGCGGCAAAGATTGCATCACCGTAAGCTTGCGCCTCGGCCCGGTCTTGGGCGCGGGTCCATTCGGTATAGGCTGCGGTCCCCACGATCGCGATAATGGCCAAAGCCGCAATCCAGCCGTAGCGCTTGAAAGTCGCAAACAATTTGTCGCGGCGCAGGTCTTCGGAGACCTCATCAATGAAACTGTCAGGATTGCTCATCGGTCGCCTCTTTCAACTTGGCCCAAACGCTGACCCAAAAATGGGCAATTCGCGCAATTTCCGCGCGTCTAGCACGCGGCGCACAGGCGTGCCAGCCTATGTGCGCCCCCTCGCGCGTTCGGAACTGTGGTTTTCTTGCGTGCCAGCCCCGAAATCGTTAATCTGAACTGGTCGGTTCACCCCTCAGCGCTTATGTCCCCCTATTGGCGTGCCCCTTACGAAATATCAGGCCCACTCACGCCGCACTTGGGTCTTCGGAGTAATGTAGACGATGCGCATCTTTCCTATCATACTTGCTGTTGTCGTCATGACGGCCCTGTTTTTGTTCGTGCTGCAACGCGACGCGCTGCTTGGCTTTGCCGGAATCGGCGCGGACGACGCTGAGCTCAGCGAAACCGCCGTCTCGCCCGAAGTGGACACACCCGACGCCGTTGCCGCGATCCCCGAGCGACGCGTGTCTGTCGTGGCCCTGAGCAGCACGGCGCAGACAGTGGAGAATGCGGTTGTCTTGCGGGGGCGCACGGAAGCGCTGCGCCAAGTGACGGTGCTGGCGGAAACCTCGGGTCGCGTGGTGTCTGAGCCTTTGCGCAAAGGCAGCCAAGTGGAAGCTGGCCAACTCATGTGCCAGCTTGATCCGGGCACGCGCGGCGTAAATCTGGCTGAGGCCGAAGCCCATTTGCTTGAGGCGCGCGCTCGGGTGCCGGAGGCCGAGTCGCGCGTCACAGAAGCCGCCGCCCGTTTTGAGGAAGCCCGCATCAACGAGAATGTAGCCCGCCGCTTGGCCGCAGACGGCTTTGCTTCAGAGACCCGCGTGGCCGGGGCCGACGCCGCCCTCGCAACCGCACAATCAGCAGTCTCGTCGGCCATTACCGGTCTTGAGACCGTAAAGGCAGGCATCCAAAGCGCGGAAGCCTCGGTGGAACGCGCCGAGCAAGAGATCACGCATCTGACCATCACCGCGCCTTTTGCCGGCGTGCTAGAGACGGACACGGCAGAGTTCGGCGCATTTCTGAACACCCAAGGCGGCAACGCAACCTGTGCCACAATCCTGCAGCTGAACCCGATCAAGCTGGTGGGTTTCGTGCCCGAGGCCAATATCGATCTAGTTCAAGTGGGCGCGCGCGCAGGCGCACAGCTTGCCTCGGGCCGCGAAGTGGCGGGGCTGGTGACGTTCCTGTCGCGCTCGGCGGACCTGACCACCCGCACCTTTCGCACCGAGATCGAGATCGCCAACCCTGATCTGGGTATCCGCGACGGCCAGACCGCCACCATCGGCATCGCAGCCGAAGGCACGCCTGCGCATTTGCTGCCCGCCTCAGCCTTAACGCTAAACGACAACGGCGAATTGGGCGTGCGCCACGCGGTTGAGACCGACAATGGGCACGAAGCCGCATTCGCCCCTGTCGTGCTGCTGCGCGACACAGCCGCTGGCGTCTGGGTCACGGGCTTGCCGGAGATCGCAGATGTGATCGTCGTGGGCCAAGAATATGTGACCGAGGGCACGCTTGTGACCGTCACCTACCGGGAGGACGGCGCATGACCGGTATCGTTGATTGGGCCGCGTCGCGCGCGCGGATGGTTCTGGCCTTCGTGGCCTTGTCGATTGTCATCGGCACCGTTGCCTATATCTCGCTGCCCAAAGAGGGCGAGCCCGATATTGAGATCCCGGCGCTGTTCGTGTCGGTCCCCTTCCCCGGCATCTCGGCCGAGGACAGCGAAAAGCTGCTCGTAAAGGTTATGGAGACGGAGCTGTCTGATCTGGACCGCCTCGACAAGATGTCTGCGACCGCCGCCGAAGGCTTCGCGGGCGTGATCCTTGAGTTCGAGTTCGGCTGGGACAAGTCCCAAACCATCGCCGATGTGCGCGACAAGATGAATACCGCAGCGGCGAATTTCCCGACCGGGGCCGATAACTACACGATCAACGAGATTAACTTCTCCGAATTTCCCATCATCGTCGTCAACCTGACCGGCAGCCTGCCCGAGCGGACGTTGTTGCGGCTGGCCAAAGACCTGCAAGACACGCTTGAAGGGCTTGAGCCTGTGTTGGAAGCGGGCCTGACCGGCCAGCGCGAGGAAATGGTCGAGGTTGAAATCGACCCCCTGCGCTTGGAAGCCTATAACGTCACCGCAGGCGAATTGCTCGCCGTGGTCCAGAACAACAACCAACTGATCGCAGCCGGTCAGGTGGAGACCGCGGGCGGCGCGTTCTCGCTGAAAATCCCCTCGGCCTTTGACGAGACCTCGGACGTGTTCGGCCTGCCTGTGAAGGTGAACGGCGACCGCGTCGTGACCCTTGGCGATCTGGCAAATATTCGCCTGACATTTGAGGACCGCGAAGGCACCGCGCGCTTTAATGGCGATGCAACGCTGGCCTTGCAGGTGGTCAAACGCAAAGGCTTCAACATCATCGATATGGCCAACCTCGTGCGCAGCACGGTTGCAGCCGAGCAAGCCGCGTGGCCCGCTGAGTTGCAGCAGGCCGTCACGGTGTCGATCTCCATGGACCAAAGCCGTGTCGTCGGCTCCATGGTTAGCCAGCTCGAAGGCTCGGTCCTGACGGCGATCGCACTGGTGATGATTGTGGTGCTGGCAGCCCTCGGGACACGTTCGGCCCTGCTGGTGGGCTTCGCGATTCCAACCTCGTTCCTTTTGTGTTTCGCCTTCTTGGCGATCATGGGCATCACCGTGTCGAACATTGTGATGTTTGGCTTGATCCTTGCGGTCGGGATGCTGGTGGATGGCGCGATTGTGGTCGTGGAATACGCCGACAGACGGATCGAGGAAGGTGCCGGTCCAATGACCGCGTTCACTGAGGCCGCAAAGCGGATGTTCTGGCCAGTGGTATCATCGACTGCCACGACACTATGCGCGTTCCTGCCGATGCTGTTCTGGCCCGGTGTGCCCGGACAGTTCATGGGGATGCTTCCCGTGACCTTGATCTTTGTTCTATCGGCCTCGCTGGTTGTCGCACTCGTCTACCTGCCTGTTATGGGTGGTGTTGCAGGCCGAATGAGCCGCTTTTTCGAGACCGCCGCCTCGGGCCTGATGGGTCTGCCCTATTGGGTGCGTTTCGTCATGGCATGTGCGTCCGGCCTCGCGGTGTTCGTGTCGGCCATGCAGGTGCTGAACCCCGGCTATGTGCTGGGTCTTGATCCTGAGGGCGGCATTTGGGCCTACGTGCCCGGTGCCTTGATGTTTGCAGTCGCGGCGGCGCTGTTGTCGGTGACGATGACCGCCGCAAAGTTCCAGCGCGCGCGCACCCAGCGCATCCGCTCGGGCTTTCGGCGCACACCGTTTGGCTGGGCGATCCGGCTGATCACCAACAATCCGATCATGCCCTTGGTGGCGATTGGGGCTGTGGGTGTCGTGGTTGCGACGACATTCTCGCTGTTCTCAACCAACAATTACGGGGTTGAGTTCTTCGTCGATTCCGAGCCGGAACAGGCCATTGTCTACGTCCAAGCGCGCGGCAATCTCAGCCTTGCCGAGAAAGACGCATTGCTGCGCCAAGCAGAGGCGATTGCTAATGACACCCCCGGTGTCGAGTCGGTCTTTGCCTTTGCAGGTGCGGGTGGCTTGAACCAGAATACCGGAGGGGCGTCCGCACCGCTGGATACCATTGGCCAAATTCAGTTGGAATTGGTGCCATGGGAGGACCGTCCACAGATCGAGGTGCCCTGGTTTGCGGGCCTGAGCCGCCATGTCGTGAATCCCGCCTTTGACGGCAACGCCGTGATCGACGCAATGAGCGCGCGGTTGGCCCAAATCCCCGGCATTCGGTTCGAGGTGCTGGCCGCAAGCCAAGGCCCGGCCTCAGCCAAGCCCGTGCATCTGCGCATCAAGGGCGATGATCTGGATGATCTTGAGACGGCTGTGACTATGGCGCGCACGCAGTTTGAGGCGACCTATGCGCTGACCGGTATCGAAGACAGCCTGCCCCTGCCCGGCATCGACTGGCAGATCGACGTCAACGTGGCCGAGGCAGGTCGCTACGGTGCCGATGTCGCCACCGTGGGCGCAATGGTGCAGTTGATCACGCGCGGGGTGCTTTTGGGCAACATGCGGGTCGATAGCTCGGATGACGAGATCGAAATCCGGGTGCGTTTTCCAGCACAGGACCGCGTTTTGTCAACGCTCGATACCTTGCGGGTGCGGACGCCAAATGGCCTCGTGCCGCTGTCGAACTTCGTGACACGCTCGCCAGTTGCAAAGCTAGCGCAGATAAACCGGGTCGATGGGCAGCGTTATTATGATGTGAAGGCGGGTGTGGGCGCGGACCTCGTCAATGACGAGGGCGTGGCAATCACCCCTGCCGAGCGGATCGCCGGGCTGACCACATGGCTGGAGACCGAGGCAGAGTTTCCCGCAGGCGTAAACTGGGAATGGACCGGCGACCAAGAGGACGAGGCTGAAAGCCAAGCCTTCCTCAGCCAAGCCTTCCTCGGCGCGCTGTTTTTGATGTTCATCATTCTGCTGGCACAGTTCAATAGCTTCTATAACGCCATTCTGGTGCTGCTCGCGGTGGTTCTGTCGACCACGGGCGTGCTGATCGGGATGATGTTCATGCAGCAACCCTTCTCGATCATCATGACCGGCACGGGGATCGTGGCACTGGCGGGGATTGTGGTGAACAACAACATTGTATTGATCGACACCTACCAAGAATACTCGCGCTACATGCCCCGACTGGAAGCGATCAGCCGCACAGCGCAGATGCGCATTCGTCCTGTGTTGTTGACCACGATCACGACAATGGCGGGTCTGACGCCGATGATGCTCGGGCTGTCGCTTGACTTCTTCGGAGGCGGCTACTCGATCAATAGCCCAACAGCGCTCTGGTGGAAGCAGCTGGCCACAGCCGTGGTCTTCGGACTTGGCGTCGCAACCGTTCTGACCCTGATCTTCACGCCCGCTATGCTGGCGCTGCGGGTCTGGATTGAGGACGGCGCATACGGTGCGTGGTTGCGCATGCGCGCCGTGTCTTTGGGCAAAGCCAGCCGCGAGGCGCGCGATATTACTCTGCGCCGCTCGGCCAAAAAGCTGCGGCAACCAGAAGTGATCTGGGACGAGGAAGGCGACTTGTTTGACCCAGCCGCACCCGCCGCCAAACCAGCGTCTCTGCGCGCCGCCGAGTGATGGGCGCGACGGACAGCCAGCGCCTGTGCCTGACACCGGGCGGGGGCCTGCCGCGCCTGCTGGAAATCATGCGCCGCCTGCGCGATCCTGCGACGGGGTGTCCGTGGGATATCGAGCAGGATTTTGCCTCCATCGCCCCCTACACGATTGAGGAGGCCTATGAGGTCGCCGACGCGATTGAGCGCGCCGATTGGGACGACCTGAAAGGCGAGTTGGGCGATCTGTTGCTGCAAACCGTCTACCACACAGCAATGAGCGCCGAGGCTGGGCGCTATGATTTCCACGATGTGGCCGAGGCGATTGCCCAAAAGATGATCGACCGCCATCCGCATGTGTTTGGCGACGAGAACCGCGATAAAAGTGCCGAGCAACAAACCCGCGACTGGGAAGTCCAGAAAGCCGCCGAGCGCGCGCGGCGCGGTGAGCAAGGCGTGCTGGACGGGGTCGCTCTCGGGCTGCCTGCGCTAATGCGGGCAGTGAAGTTGCAAAAGCGCGCAGCACGGGTTGGGTTTGATTGGCCCGATGACAGTCACGTGCTGGCAAAGATCGAGGAAGAGGTGGCAGAGCTGCGCGAGGCGCGCGCCGAGCTGGGACCAGAGAAGACCGCGGAAGAATTTGGCGATCTGCTGTTTGTGATGGCAAATTTGGCGCGTCACTGGGAGATTGATCCAGAGGTCGCATTGCGCGCCGCGAACGGGAAATTCACCCGGCGGTTTGCGTTCATCGAGGCGGAGTTGGCGAAACTTGGCCGCGCGCCAAAGGATAGTGATCTGGCCGAGATGGACGGGCTGTGGGATGCGGCAAAGGCGGCAGAGCGGCAGGGCTAAGCGCAGGATGCAGCACCGCCAAGACGTTAACAAACTCTTAAGTTCCCTAACTGTTCCATCCCAGACGATCACATTGACCCTCGGCGATTTGCATTTTTCATGGCAAGATCGGTTCTGAGGGACATTCAGAACGGGGTGCTGCCATGCTGATTCATCTTCACAAGCAAGCGACGA
>Ga0163216_101638_pt1 | contig 11832 bp, 11 predicted proteins | sample SynspAceP_FD_167610 | JGI IMG/M metagenome (GOLD analysis project Ga0163216, IMG submission 167610) | Saline lake microbial communities from Ace Lake in Antarctica - Synechococcus sp. Ace-P (Illumina Assembly) | ecosystem: Environmental > Aquatic > Non-marine Saline and Alkaline > Saline ...
TTCATGGGAACTCCTGGATTGAGTAAACGGACTAGAGCGCTTTAACGTTCGATGAACCATGACAACGCTCTAACGCCTTGTCCTTACGCAAGTCTGAACGCAAAACCCGTTTGTTTGCGGTCAGACGGTGCTGTGACCTCGTTTACTTGAGGTTCGGGGCAATCGCGATGCAGGCTTCGCAAAGACCGGCAACCGCAGCCACCGAGCTGTCGAATGCCTTCTGTTCGGTCTTGTTCATTTCGATCTCGATGATGCGTTCGATGCCGCCTTCGCCGATGACGCAAGGCACACCGACATACATGTCTTTGACGCCATACTGACCCGACAGGTACGCAGCGCAGGGCAGAACCCGCTTCTTGTCCTTGAGGTAGCTTTCAGCCATCAGGATCGCCGAGGCAGCCGGCGCATAATAGGCCGAGCCGGTCTTGAGCAGTGCAACGATCTCGGCGCCGCCGTCACGGGTGCGCTGGATGATTTCTTCGAGCTTTTCCTTCGAAGTCCAGCCCATCTTGATCAGGTCTGGCAGCGGAATGCCGGCAACCGTCGAGTAACGTGCCAGCGGAACCATGGTGTCGCCGTGGCCACCAAGCACGAAAGCTGTGACGTCTTCGATCGAGACGTTGAACTCTTCAGCGAGGAAATGACGGAAGCGGCCCGAGTCGAGCACGCCGGCCATGCCGACAACCTTGTTCTTCGGAAGACCGGAGAATTTCTGCAGCGCCCAGACCATCGCGTCAAGCGGGTTGGTGATGCAGATGACGAAAGCGTTGGGGGCATATTTCTTGATGCCGGCGCCAACCTGTTCCATCACCTTGAGGTTGATGCCCAGAAGATCGTCGCGGCTCATGCCCGGCTTGCGGGCGACACCGGCGGTGACAATGCAGACATCTGCGCCTTCGATTGCCGAGTAGTCATTGGCGCCAGACAGGCGGGAATCAAAACCTTCAGCAGGCGCGGACTGCGAGATGTCGAGCGCTTTGCCTTGCGGCGTGCCCTCGGCAATGTCGAACAGGACGACGTCGCCCAATTCTTTCAAGCCGGCCAGGTGGGCAAGCGTGCCACCAATCATTCCCGAGCCAATCAAAGCAATTTTATTACGCGCCATATCGAAAATCTCCGCAGGTCGTTGTGGTCTGGAACCCGCCGAACGCCTGGCCCCGATTTCGATATTTCGCATAGACCTAATGGCTAAGAGTGGCAACTCAAACTTTCGACATGAGCGTTTTCAATCGGTTAGCTTCTGAAAGTCTTACGTAAACGTAAATATTATTTGCTCTCGCCAACCATATTCGGCAACTGATTTGCCTGGCTTGCTTCCAGATAGGCCTCGCTTTGCATTTCGTTGAGCCGGGACGCGGTGCGGGCGAATTCAAAACTCTCGGTCCCGGTCTGGCTCTGATACAGAGCATCCGGGTCCGCTGCAGCGGAAACAAACAACCGGTTCTTGCGGTCGTAAAGTGTGTCAATCAGGGTGATGAACCGCTTCGCCGCATTGCGGTTGGCTTCCGCCATCACCGGCACACGGTCAACAAACAGCGTGTGATAGTGCTCCGAAATCGCCGCATAATCAGACGCGCCGAGCGGCTTTTCGCACAGATCCGCGAAGGAAACCCGTGCCGCCCCCGCTCCGGCCAGAGGAACAGGAACCTCGCGCCCTTTGACGTGGACCGTATCAGGGGCGGTGAGCTTGCCTGCGGTTGCCTGCTTCCAGGCCAGATCCATGGCGCCATCGCCTTCGCCCTCAGTCAACCGGTGATAGACCGGCATCCGCGTGGTCGACTCCATCCGGTAATCGGTGCGCGCATCCAGATTGAGAATATCCACATTGTCTTTGAGCAACCCGATGAAGGGCAGGAACAATTGCCGGTTCAGGCCATCGCGGTAGAGCTGATCCGGCTCGACATTCGAGGTCGCCACCAGCACACAGCCAAGTTTGAACAATTGCTCGAAAAGCCGCGACAACAGCATGGCGTCGGCGATATCGGTGACCGAGAATTCGTCAAAGCACAGCACCCAGGCCTCTTCGAACAGTTGGGCCGCTACCGGCGGCACAGGATCGTTTTCCTTGGTTTCGCCGTTCTTCAGCTTCTGCCGGTGAGTATGGATGCGCGAATGGGCATCGGCCATGAAGTCGTGAAAATGCGCCCGCCGCTTGCGTTTGGCCGGCACCAGTTCGAAGAACATGTCCATCAGCATGGTCTTGCCGCGGCCGACCGCGCCATGAACATAAAGCCCGCGCGGCGGCTTGTTGGATGCCTGCTTGCGCCCGAACATCCAGCCCAGTGCGCTGGATTTGTTGGCCAACCGCTTGGTGGAAACCTGCAGAAGCAGGACATCCAGCCGGTCAGCAAGCATAACCTGCGCCGGATCCAGGGAAAATTCGCCGCTGGCCACACGGGACTCATAGGCGCTCGCAACCGTGTCGTGTCTTTTCCAGCTCATAAACCGGGGCCTATCGCGCCAAACAGCGCCCTGATCTTAACGGGAAAGCGAGATTGACTGACCCGACGATGTCGACCCGTCATAGCGCTCATTGGCCGACTGATAGAGCCGCGCAATCTGGTTTCCGCTGGAATCAGCCAGAATGACCTGCTTGCCCTGAACATCCCACGCCGCAATTGCCGCCGCATTGCCGACACAGCCGCGCGAAGCAGCGCGATATCCACCAGTCCATTTGGTCAGAGACAGGAAAACATCGCACGTAGAGCCGCCGGAACCCGCAGACCAGCGGCCAATCAGGGCTTCGCGTGTCAATTCGGGTGCATTGGCTGCCGCCGCCATCTGCGGTACAGCTGAAGCATCCGGAGTGGTCGGAGCCGCAGGAAAATCGTTTTGCGCAGGCATCATCGGAGGCGCAAGCTGGCCCGATTGGACACCGCCGACCGGAGCCGGAATGAGCGGAGCGGGCTGTTGCTGGGTGTTCATGCCGCCGAACGATGTTCGCTGGCATCCGCCAAGGACTGCCGCAACCGCAACTGCGACCAGCAAAGTGTGCATCTTCATAGATAAGCTCCGGTTGCGCGAAACATGTGCTTCGCTGTTCGTCCCATTACACCACATAAAATGTCCATAGGATGGAAATTGCAAGGCAAAGTGCCCTCAGAAACATATTAGCAGGACGAAAATCCAATAATATTTCCGCCAATACACCAGTCATACCATGAACGCCACCCGTCGAATTTCACCCCTGCCCTCCGAAGCTGGCTTTCCGAATCACAAACAATGCTCCCGACAAACCGTAAGGCCTGCCGGGATTTGCTGTCTCCGCATGCCAATTTGGTGCGCATGCCACCCCAAAATGGCAGGAAGCCTTCAGCGTGCTTCAATCAAGCAGGTATGCCTATTTGACAACACCGAAATCCGCCTCATCGCCCCAGAGCGATTTGACACTCTTGTCGCGGCCACAGGCGCGGCGGTAATAATTGTAGCGCACCGGACTCTTTGTATAAAAATCCTGGTGGTACTCTTCCGCTGGCCAGAATTTGGCCGGTGACGCGATCTCGGTGACCACAGCCTGGCCAAGTGTCTTCTCGGCCTCTGCCTTGGCTGCTTCCGCAAGCGCTGCCTGCTCATCATTCAGCGCGTAGACGGCTGTCGTATAGCTATGGCCGCGATCACAGAACTGCCCGCCATCATCGGTCGGGTTGACCGTCCGGAAAAACGTCTTGAGCAAATCCGCATAGCTGACCACTGCCGGATCATATTTGATCTCGACCGCTTCCCGGTCACCACCTGCGACATGGCTTCTGTAGGTCGGATTGTCGAGCTTGCCGCCGATATAACCCGATATGGTTTCGGTGACGCCTTTGACGTGATCAAAATCCGATTCCACACACCAGAAACAACCACCAGCAAAGACCGCCACGCCAGTCTCATCAGCATTGGCGGGAGCGGCTGTTAGGGCAACAGTCATCAAGGCGGACGATAGCAGCAGTCTGAGCATGGAATTCTCCTTTGTGTAAGAGAAACCTATCCCAGAGCGCGTTTATGACAACTCACACTTCCGCACAAAGCCGTGAAGCCCCGCGCCAGCATAAAAGCCACATCAAACCACCTGATGCTCAGCCAACCGCATCGAACGCATCCAGCGCCTCGGCGCCGTAAATCATTGAAGGTCCGCCGCCCATATAGACCGCAACGCCAATGGTCTCGACGATTTCCTCGCGGGTGGCACCATATTTGCGCGCTGCCTTGGCATGGAAAGCAAGGCACCCGTCACACCGCGCAGTAATGCCAATGGCCAGCGCGATCAGTTCCTTGGTCTTGGAATCAAGCGCGCCGGGCGCAATCGCGGCCTGCGCCAGTTGCCCAAACCCCTTGGATTGCTCGGGCATCGCCTTGCGAAGCGCTGCCATCCGGGCGTTGGTTTGATCAATGAAAGTGTTCCAGTTCGTCTCGGCCATGCGCGTATCCCCAGGGTATGTTTAAGACACAACAGATATCAGCCCGTGGGAGGCAAGGATTTGATCGCCGTCAAACCACAGCAACCAAATCTCAAACAGGCCTAGCCGTGCGTGGGCCAGACCCGGTGCTCGTCATCGATGACAAAGACATGACGATGCCGCGCACCCGGCGCCGGATGATCGCGTAGATGTGGATGATCGGCCGGCAAATCGGCATGCTCGTGCTCCACCACCAGTGCATCATCAAACGGCCAGACCGCCACGGCCACAAGCGCACCGACAAGGGCTATCGCACCCAGGATTGCCATTGCCTCCGGCAACCCCAGAGCGCTTCCGGCCCAGCCGGCGATCGGATAGGCCAGCAGCCAGCACAGATGCGACAGCGTGAACTGCGCCGCAAACAGCGAAGGCCGGTCCTCGGCATGGGCCGAGTTTCGCAGCAACCGTCCCGACGGGGTCAGGATTGAAGCGTACAGCACCCCGCTCAATCCCCAGACGACCAGCAACCCGCTCCACGGCGGAAGACCGGCAGTCAACTGATACGCGGCGTGCAACAGCGTCAGTGCGCTCAACAGGAACCCCGCGCTCACCATGATCCTGCGATCTGACATTGTTTCAAGCAGCCGCGGCAGCACCAAGGCCGCAAGCATCGATCCCCCACCGAAGGCCGCCAGCGCATAAGCCACCTCCGCATCACCCGCACCATAACCGCTACGCACGACAACAACCGTGTTGACCAGCACGAAAGCCCCCGCTGCCGCAGCCGAGAGATTGAGTGCCAGCAGGCCCCTGAGCCGTGGCGTCGCCACATAAATTCGAATGCCTCTTGTCAGGCGATCCAGGAATGGACGAACCTTCGATTTGTGTTTGGCCACCGGAATGGTTGCGGCAAGCACCAGCACGGCCGACCCGATGAATCCGATAACGGTGCCGCCAAACAGCCAGTGATAGTTGACAAAGGCGAGCAGCAGCCCCGCCAGTGCCGGGCTCAGCAGATTTTCCAGATCATAAGCCAGCCGCGACAGTGACAGTGCCTTGGTATAATCCCGCTCATCGCTCAAAATATCCGGAATGGTTGCCTGAAACGCCGGGGTGAATGTCGCCGATGCAGCCTGAAGTATAAAGATCAGGCCGTAAATCTGCCACACAGCGTCAATGAACGGCAGCATCAGAGCCACCATTGCCCGAACGATATCCGCCCCGATCAGCACGCGTTTGCGCGGCCAGCGTTCGGCCAGTGCACTGGCGACAGGCGCCAGGCCGACATAGGCCAGCATCTTGATGGTGAACACTGCCCCGAGCACCACACCAGCCCGGTCGCCAGCAAGATCATAGGCAAGCAAACCCAGCCCCACGGTCAGCAAACCCGTGCCTGTCAGCGCAATCACCTGAGCGGCGAACAGGCGGGCATAGGCTGGATGTTTCAGAACCTCGATCATGCCCGAACCTAGCAAATTGCAGGCGGACACAGATAGATGCCAAATACCGCGAGACGTCGTTTTCCCGCGCTTAATCCTGCGGCAATCCCGGATCCGACACGTGTCGAGCGGTCTGGTGGTCTGACCGAAACAGATGATACCCATCTGTTTCGAAAAGTCAGCCCACAAGCTATTGATCTGGTGGGGCGGATCGGATCGACGAGCCAGAGCTGCCATACGGGCGCGCCAATTCCTTGGCCATGAGATCAAACACCAGCCGCACCCGCCGGCTGGTGTGGACTTCGCGATGTGTCACCAGCCAGACCGGGACGACGATCGGATCGAGGTCGGGCAAAACCTGAACGACATCAGGTTCCACATCGCCGATATCAGCCGCCATGATGCCAACCCCAAGCCCCTGCCGGACATGGCACCATTGTACCAGATGGCTTTCCGACACGACGGGGAAGTTCTTCTGGGTCAGCGTCAGACCGAACCGCGTCATCGCCGCTATGAATTCACCTGAGCGGTTGAAGCCGATGAAATCCGCCTCGGAAAAACCCTCTGGCGTCAACGGATTGCCGATACCGTCGAGATAATCCGCTGTTGCATAGATCCGGCCATGGATGTCGCGGATTTTGCGCGCCACCAGATTGGGCTGCGTTGGCCGATAATTGCGGATCGCGATATCGGCCTCGCGTCGCCTCAGATCGCTTTCGGCATTGGTGGCGACGATCTCGATATCGATCCCCGGCGCAGTTTCACGCACCAACCGAACAATCTCCGGCATTCTGAACGCGGCGTCGACCTCGCTGGCGCTGATCGAGACGGTACCCTCGATGGCTTGCGCCTTGCCCGATGCGGATAACGACATCCGGGACGCCGCCTCACCCATGGCGCGGACATGATCCATCAGCTCGAGTCCGCTCGGTGTCAGCGTCAGGCCGCGGCCGACCCGTTCGAACAGCGCCACGCCGAGTTCCAGCTCCAATGCTGAAACCTGACGGCCAAGCGTCGGTTGAGCCATGCCAAGTGCCCGCGCCGCAGCCGACAGCGACCCTTCCTCGGCGGTGACCAGAAAGGCCCGCGCCCGGTTCCAGTCAAAATTCACGCTTTTCCAATCCATGCAAAAATGCATATCATGTCAGCGTTTATGGTCAATTTATTCTGCATCCAAGCATTGATATAGAATAGCTACAAACTGGAGATCTGATCAATGAAAGCCATGACCTATTCCAATTATGGACCGCCCGACGTCCTGAAACCCACTGAGCTTCCCAAGCCGGTGCCAAAACCGAATGAGGTGCTGGTCCGGATCCACGCAACCAGCGTCACCTCTGGCGATTACCGCGCCCGCAGTCTCGACATGCCGCCGGGCTTCGGCCTTATCGGGCGTTTGGTATTCGGGCTTTTCCGCCCGCGCCGCGAAGTGCTGGGAACCGAATTCGCCGGCACAGTCGAGGCAATTGGCAAAGACGTCACCTGCTTCAAACCGGACGACCGGGTCTTGGCTTACCCCGGTGCGGGGTTTGGCGGTTACGCCGAGTATGCTGTCATCAGCGAGAATGCCGCCATTGCCCTTGTGCCTGAAAATCTCGAGCTTGATGAGGCGGTGGCGATCCCCTTTGGTGGGGCAACCGCGCTCGATTTCCTACGCAACAAGGCTGGTATCAAACCCGGCGATCAGGTGCTGATCATCGGCGCGGCGGGCGCCGTCGGCAGTGCTGCGGTGCAGCTGGCCAAATATTTCGGCGCCCACGTCACCGGAGTTGCCTCCACCGGGAGCCTCGACATGGTGCACACGCTCGGCGCAGATACGCTGCTCGATTACACAAGCCAGAATGCCGCCGATGCATCAGATGCCTATGACATCATTCTCGACACCAGCGGTACTGCGACCTTTGCCAAATATGGTGAGGCGCTGAAACCCGGGGGTCGGCTGTTTCTGGTCTCCGCCGATCTGTGGCAGCTGCTCGGAACCCTGCTTGCCCGCAAGACCGGCGGCCGCAAGGCCTCTGGCGGCTACTCGCCCGAACGCGCCGAAGACCTGCAGTTTCTCGTGAGCCTCGCAGAAAGCGGGCAGTTCAGGCCCTACATCGACCAGCGCTTTCCTCTCGAACAGACTGCCGAAGCGCATGCCTATTTCGAAAGCCCCGCCCGGAAAGGCAATGTCGTCATCACCCTGGGACCCGCCTGACCGGACCGGTCAGGGAGCCTGCGGGAGGGCATTGAAATTCACCGCAGGACTGCATAGACCCGAGGGGAACGGCGGAACGCAGTGCGCGTCCGGAAATCTGGCCGCTCTGCCAGGGAAAGACAGATACACATGACGCTCCCCAATGACCTCAAGCCCTCCACCATTGCAGCCCAGGCCGGCGGCGTTATCGACACTCCGTCGGGCGGCGTGGTACCGCCAATGCAGCCCTCGACCACTTTCGTGCGCGACGAAAACTATGCGCTGGTCAATCCCGACAACATCTACCTGCGCGACAATTCCGACATTGTCCGCATCGCAGAAAACGTGCTGGCGCGGCTGGAAGGTGCCGAGGAAGCCCTGTTGTTTCCCTCCGGCATGGCAGCCATCGCTGCGCTGTTCCGCACACTGCCGAACGGCGCCACGATTGTGGTGCAGTCAGGTATCTACTGGGGCACGACCAAATGGTTGAGGGATTTCTCCGCCCGCCGCCAGATCACCCTGCACGAGGTCGAAGCTGCCGATGCGGCCGTACTGGAACAGGCCTGCACTACCCATAAGCCGGATTTGGTGTTCATCGAGACGCCTTCGAACCCTTGGCTGAAAACAGTCGACATCGCCCATGCGGCCAAATGCGCCCACACCGCCGGCGGCTTGCTGGCCGTCGATTCCACCGCCGCTACGCCGGTACTGCAGCAGCCTTTGGCATATGGCGCCGACATCGTCATGCATTCCGCCACCAAGGCGATCAACGGCCATTCCGATGTTCTGGCCGGCGTGCTCGCCACCTCGGCGCCCGCGGCCAAAATATGGACCGACATCAAGGCCGACCGCCACGACGCCGGCGCCGTGATCGGGCCGTTCGAAGCCTGGCTGTTGTTGCGCGGCATGCGCACGCTGCCATTGCGCGTCGAACGCATGTGTCGCTCAACGCAAGAGATTGCTGAGTATCTCACCGCCCACCCGAAGGTGGCGGATGTCTACTACCCCGGCCTTCCCAGCCACCCGGGCCACGCCATCGCCACCCGTCAGATGCAGGGCGGTTTCGGCTGCCTGTTCTCGTTCCTGGTAAAGGGTGGCGCCGAGGAAGCCTTGGCGGTCGTCGGAAAACTCAAGCTGTTTCACCGCGCCACCTCACTCGGCGGCGTCGAAAGCCTGGTCGAGCACCGCCACACCATAGAGCCGCACACCGGCATCCCCGAAAGCCTGATCCGCGTCTCGGTCGGCATCGAGGATGCGGGCGACCTGATCGCCGATCTGACCCAAGCGCTGGGGTGAGCGGCGCACGGAGCCATCAGGTTACTGCCGTACCCTTATCGGTCGGGGCCGCCGCAGGTGAAGCGCTGCCCCGGCCCGACCAGTCGAGCGAAGCGGTCGAAAACATCACCGCCGCCAGCACGACAAAGGCGAAGATGGCGCCTGCCAGCAAGGCAAAGTCCTGCATTTGCAGGAACAGGTAGAGCAGGCCGAACACCGTGGTCAGCAGCCCCGCAACCAAACCCCCGAGCCACCGGCTGGCCAGCAGCCGGGCGCAATAGGTCGAGACCAGAGCCGTGGTCGCCAGCCCGGCCACGCCATAGGCCAGCATGAAGCCGATATGCTCGGCCAGCGCCAGAAGCAGAACGTAAAACAGCACCAGCGCCAGACCCATCAAGGCGTATTGCGCGCCGTGCACCGCCCGGCCGGACCTGCTTTCAAGCACAAACACGGTGACAAAAACCGAACCGATGAACAGCACAGCATATTTGATCGCCCGGTCCACCAGGGCGTACTGATCGACCGGCTGGTAAAACCGCACACCCAGGTTCTGATCGGAACTCAGCCCGAACCGGGTCTCCATACCCGCGCTGAAGGCCAGCGGCATCGACAGTGCCAGATGCGGCACCGTCCAGTCAGCTGCAAACCCTTCCGCGGAAATCGTCGAGCTGTCAGGCAGATAGGCCCCGCTGAAGCTGGGATGTGCCCAGTCCGAGGCGATCTCGACATGCGTGGTGCGCGCTCCCGGCACAACGGTGAACGAGGTGGAACCTTTCAGGCCAAACGCCAGCCGGAAGCTGAAGCCGGATGGCGTGTTCTCAAACAGCTTGCCTATGTGAATACCTTTTTGCGCGGTGCGGTTCGGCAACCCGGTTCCGGGCTCGATAGTCCGGGACCGGCCATCGATTTCCACCTTGGCACCGGCGCGAATAGCGCGGGGATCGGACACCGGCATGACAAGAACCGCCTCGCCCCAGCGCATGTCGGCATCAGTAAAACTGCCGATGTCACCGGGAGCAGGCCGCTTGAACCGGCCCGAGACCAGAACACTCGCATCATAAACCGGCACGGTGAAAATGCCGCGCTTGCGCTCATCAGACCTCGACCCGACATTGTAGGTGATCTCTTCAGGCAGAAAGATTGCGGTTTTGCGGACCTGCTGGATCACAACACCCTCGGCGGTGTGCATCTCTTGTTGCGTCTCGTAGGGAACCGATATGAACACCCCGCCGAGCGTCTGCGCCCCGCCCCAACTTTGCGCCACCTCGGCTTGCGCACCGGCCGCACGGTCCTGTCGCTCGGTGACCAGCATCCAGACCATCGAGGCGGGGATCAGAAGAAAGAACCCGATCAGCCCGATGACAAAGAACTTTGCACCCGGACTGCGAAGCGCGCCCTGCAATGCGGAAGGAGGTTGCGTTGACATATTGTTGCCCCTTGAAACAATTCGAGAGGCGCAACTTTCACTGCAATCATGGCCGTCAGGCGGTGCGAAAGTGGAAACTTCGGGGCAGACCGGGGTTCATACAGTGGCGACGGCCAACGAGACCCCCACCACATCCGGCGCTGAAACGACAAAGGCCACCCTCACGGGTGGCCTCCTGATTCAGTTTATGTCTGGTCGGTGACTACACCCGGCGCTCGACCATCATCTTCTTGATTTCGGCAATCGCCTTGGCGGGGTTGAGGCCCTTGGGGCAGGTTTGCGCGCAATTCATGATGGTATGGCAGCGATAGAGCCGGAACGGATCCTCGAGATCATCAAGCCGCTCGCCGGTGGCTTCATCTCTCGAATCGATCAGCCAGCGATAGGCCTGCAGCAGCACGGCTGGACCGAGATAACGGTCGCCATTCCACCAGTAGCTCGGGCATGAGGTCGAGCAGCAAGCGCACAGGATGCACTCGTAAAGGCCATCAAGCTTTGCCCGGTCATCATGGCTCTGCTTCCATTCCTTCTCCGGCGTCGGCGACACGGTCTTGAGCCATGGCTCGATCGAGCGGTGCTGGGCATAGAAATTGGTCAGATCCGGTACCAGATCCTTGACCACCGGCAGATGCGGCAGCGGATAGACCTTCACCGCACCGTCGATTTCATCCAGACCCTTGGTGCAGGCAAGCGTGTTGGTGCCGTCGATGTTCATAGCGCATGAGCCGCAGATGCCTTCGCGGCAGGACCGGCGCAGCGTCAGCGTCGCGTCGATCTTGTTCTTGATCCACAACAGGCCGTCGAGCACCATCGGCCCGCAATCATCCATATCGATATGGAATGTGTCGATACGCGGGTTCTCGGCATCATCCGGCGACCAGCGGTAAATCTTGAATTCGCGGGTGTTCTTGGCACCTTGCGGCTTCGGCCAGGTTTTGCCCGGCTTCGGCTGCGAATTTTTCGGGAGTGTGAGTTCAACCATGGTCTCTGTTCCCTCTCAATACACGCGGGCTTTGGGTGCGATCTTGGCGAGATCGATGCCCTCGGCGATCAGCTCGGTGTGAACCGGGCGGTAGTCGAGCGTGACCTTGCCCTTGTCATTCACCCAGGCCAGCGTGTGCTTGCGCCAGTTCT
>Ga0163216_101639_pt1 | contig 11820 bp, 10 predicted proteins | sample SynspAceP_FD_167610 | JGI IMG/M metagenome (GOLD analysis project Ga0163216, IMG submission 167610) | Saline lake microbial communities from Ace Lake in Antarctica - Synechococcus sp. Ace-P (Illumina Assembly) | ecosystem: Environmental > Aquatic > Non-marine Saline and Alkaline > Saline ...
ATGAAGACGTTGCTGAGATCATCAAGAAGATTAACAAGCGGCCTAGAAAATGCCTTGGCTTCAAGACGCCAAATCAACTATTCTTAGACACCGACCAACCTGTTGCACTGGTGAGTTGAATCCGCGTCTCTATAACGGCGGTCGCGACACTCTTTACCGGATCCATGGGACCAACAGCACCGAAACGGTGGGCGGGTTCGAGACATCTGGTTGTTTTCGTCTGACCAATGCCGATGTGATTGAATTGTTCGACAAGGTCGCGGTCGGAACCAAGGTCATCGTCAGATGATCTGCAATTTTTGGGAGGTCAGCCGGTGGTAGGTAGGTTCTTTAGAAAACCAGCAGGGGACGACCCCGCGACTGCGTTGGAACGGCGCGTTGCGTCCCATACCGAGGACCATACCGATGCGGTCAGTCCTGTACCGGGGCCCACGATCCTGCCCAAGGCACCTGCCGCAGCAGCAGGGATGCCTGATCTGGTTGCGGAACGGGTGAACCTGCACCGGTATCTGCTCGACAAGATCAATCTAGCTGTCCTTGACCAGATGGAAGAAGAGCAATTGCATAACGAGTTGCGCCCTTTGGTGCGCGACTACGTCAAGGCACAAAACCTGCCGTTGAATGCCAAGGAGCTTGATAGTCTCATTTCCGATCTGGGTGACGAGATGCTCGGCTTGGGGCCGATAGAGCCGCTGCTGAAAGATGACACGATCTCGGATATTCTGATTGTCGGCCCCAAGACAGTCTTTATCGAGCGGGCTGGCCGTCTGAAGCGGACGGATGTGCGTTTCAAGGACGAGCAGCACCTTCTCAGGATCATCAACAAGATCGTCGCATCGGTCGGACGGCGGGTCGATGAATCGTCGCCGCTTGTCGATGCACGTCTGGCTGATGGGTCTCGCGTGAACGCCGCGATCCGCCCTGTGGCGGTGGATGGCCCGCAGGTGTCGATCCGGAAATTTTCAAAGCGTCCCTTCCAGCTTGAAACGCTGGTACAAAACGGAGCCATCCCCGCCGGTATGGCAAAGCTTTTAGCCGCTGCTGTCGAAGGAAAAGTTTCGATGGTCGTGTCAGGTGGAACCGGCTCGGGCAAAACCACGATGCTGAATGCATTGTCTGCCTTTATCCCGCATGAGGAACGGCTTGTCACGATCGAGGACGCGGCCGAACTACAGCTGCAGCAGCCGCATGTCGTGCGATTGGAAACCCGACCTCCGACGATGGACGGGCGCAATGAAATCATGCAACGCGACCTTGTGAAGAACTCTCTGCGGATGCGCCCTGACCGGATCATCATCGGCGAGGTGCGCGGCGGAGAGGCATTCGACATGCTTCAGGCAATGAACACAGGCCACGAAGGGTCGATGACCACAATTCACGCCAACAACCCGCGCGATGCGCTTAGCCGTATGGAACAGATGGTCGGTATGGCCGGAATGCCCATGTCCCAAATGAGTATCCGGTCACAGATATCCTCGGCCATCCAGCTCTTGATTCAGTTGTCCCGGATGCGCGATGGAACGCGTCGCGTGACAGCCATCTCGGAGCTGACGGGCATGGAGGGTGAGGTCGTGCAGATCCAGGACATCATGAAATACCATCGTACAGGTGTGGATGATGATGGCCGGGTGCTGGGCGAGTTCCGTTCGACCGGTATCCGCCCGCGCTTTCTCAGTGATATCAGCACAATAGGCTTGCAGGTAGACATGAGCATGTTCGATCCGACAACCAAACACTGACGGGGTTCCATGTCCATCATCGTAATCTACGGATTCATCTTCGGCGCCGTCCTGCTGGTAAGCGAGGCTATTTTGCGCCGACTTTTTGGTGCGCGCAGCACCAACCGCGAAATCAACACGCGGATGGAGCGTCTCAAAGCCGGCTCTGATCAGCTGAGCACCTACCAGAGTCTGCTGAATGAACGCGGTGTGGGGCGCAGCGGTATTCTGTCGCTGGAATGGTTTTCACGGCTTTACCGTCAGTCCGGTCTGATGCTGACCCTACCACGTCGGGTTCTTTATACGTTGGTGATTATGCTGGGTGCATGGATTCTGGCGGCATGGCTCACGCCTGACCCAGTTTTGCAACTCATACTGACCCTGGCCATTGGCCCGGGAGTGATTTTGGCTCTCATCATACGGGTCCGCACAAGACGTGTTGCAAAATTTGTCGCGCAATTGCCCGACTCGCTTGATATCATCGTACGCAGTATGAACTCTGGCCATCCCCTGACATCGGCCATCGCACTTGTCGGGCGCGAAATGCCCGATCCGATTGGCAGCGAATTCGGCATTCTCAGTGATCAGTTGACCTTCGGGTCGGAACTGGACGATGCCATGCTCAGGATGGTGGACCGTGTCGGCGCGGACGAGTTGAACTTGCTGGCAGTCACCGTCAGCGTGCAGCGCAGCACAGGCGGCAACCTGTCCGAAATCCTCGAGAACCTGTCCAGTATGATCCGTGACCGCGCCATGCTGCGCAACAAGATCCGGGCCATTTCTGCGGAAGGCCGCATTACCGCGATCATCATGGCAGCCTTTCCTTTTGCTCTCTACCTCATGATCTCGTCGATGGTACCAACCTATTTCGACCCGGTTTGGGAAAGCGGACACGGAACGACAGTTGTGGTGTCCATTCTCGTCCTGATGAGTTTCGGCCTTCTGATACTTTACAAGCTGGTGAAGTTTGACTTCTGACCCCAAGGAAACGGCAAAGCGCCATGAATGACACCTTGATACTTCTCGCGGTTTTTATCGCGGTTCTCCTGCTGATTTTCACGATAGCGAATGCGATAACTCGCCGTCGCGACATACGTCGCAATCTCGATACGGTCTCGGTCGAGCAACAGATCCGCGATGCGCGCGCCGAAGAAGTCTTTGGCTCCGAGAATGACGATATCCAGCATTATTACGAGGTGATGCGTCGCAACGATACTGAAGGCCTCGAGATGCGCTTGATCCGCTCAGGCTATTTTTCGCGTGATGCCAAGCGGACTTTCATTCTGATCCGGTTGGTCGTGACGATCGCGGCATTCGTGCTCGTCTGGTATGCGCTGGTAAATTTCACGGGTGCTTTGACATCTGCGATGGCGTTGATTTTCGCGGGGCTTGCGGCAGGTGTGGTGTTTATTCTGGCGAACGCCGTATTGGACCGTCAGGCGAAGAGCAACGAGATTAGCTATCGCAAACTTTTTCCCGAGTTTCTGGACCTTCTGGTGGTTTGCGTCGACTCTGGCATGAGTATCGAAGCGTCAATTGATCGGGTTGCCCATGAGTTTTTGTCAACCAAGCCGAGCTTCGGGCAACACCTGGCGATTATTTCGCTTGAGGTGCGTGCAGGCCGCCCGATGCATGAAGCGCTGACCAATTTCGCAGACCGCATCCATCTTGACGAGGCGCGAACCTTGTCCGTTCTATTTCGCCAGTCGTTGGAATTGGGCTCAAGCGTAATCAAGACACTCAGGGTGTTCAGCAAGGAAATGCGGCAAAAACGCCTGATTATGGCCGAGGAAAAAGCGAACACACTGCCGGTCAAGATGCTGTTCCCAATGGCGGGTTTTCTGTTCCCGGTTAACCTGATCATCGTGCTTGTGCCGATCATGATGCAGATCATTGAGCTGTTCTCGACCATGTCGCCCGCTGGTCTTTAAATTGATCTGGGCTTGCAGTCCGGCAACTTGTGGATCGGCTTTGGAAGGAATATTTCCGGCTAAGTTGTCCAAAAATGCGCATGCTATTGGTTTTGGCGGTCAGGACCTTTCGTGCTTTCGTACTGTTCCTTCGGCGCGTTCACGCCACATTCCTTCTGACAACGACCGGATTTTTCCGGCCCGGTGCTCTTGAACCGCCCCGACTTTTGCAGCTTTGCAGTTTCACCGAAGCGTTAGCTGCGAAAGCCATTGCTTCCGGCATAACACCAAGCGCGAAGCCAGTTGCTGGCGTGATCAAAACAGATAAGCGAATGCAACGACCCAGATCGACAGTACAAAGCCACAGATCAGCGTGTAAACACCATTCCACATCAGCCCGACACGGGTTGCGCTGATACCGGCAAAGGAACCGATCAGAAGGGTTGTTGCAGTGAACGGCGAACTTGCGCCGCTCAGGGCCCATCCTGCCGTGATTGCGACCACCAGCGCTGTCGGCTGCACCCCAAGGTCAGTGGCTGCCGGAATGAGCGGCGCGATCAGTGTGACGGCAAGGATCGGGTTCATGCCGATCTGTCCTGCCAGCGGTATGATCCAGACCAGTAAGACAAGGATGGCCCAGGAAGGCAGGTAAGACGGATCGAAGCCCGTCGCCTGCACCATTGGCGCAAACAGCTGCGAGCCTGCGGTGCCAATGAAACCTGCCATCATCAGCAAGGTCAATTCCCCTCGATAGCCCGGAAGCTCTTGCAGCACATAGGTCTTGATGCGTGTCCGTGTGGCGGCAACGGGATTTTCGTCCCAATGCTGAATAAGCATCCATACCACCGCGATACAAGGCACCAGAACAGCGACAATACCCACCACCCGAACCTGCGTCAGCGCGCTCAGTGTTACCACACCAAAAAGCAGAACCGCCAACAACACCGCCAGTGGCAGCATCGCCGCCCAGGTGCCGACCGGCGCGCTGCGGACGGGTGTGACCGTCAGCCGTGGCTTGAAAATCGTGTCGAGCGACCAACCGATCCCCGCCAGCAAAACCGATGTCACCAACCCAGGAACCAATGCCTTGCCCCAGGTGGCATCTGGAATGACACTGATTGTGATCGCGACCGCGAAAGACAGAGGCGACCATGGCAAGGTCGAGACAAAAGCACGTTGAATCGCCAGAAGCATCCGCCGGATGCGGTGCCCACGGATTTCCAGATTGGGTTCAACACTCGCATTGGAAGTCGCAAGCGAGCCAAGCAGTTGTAGTGACCCGTAGTTCAGTAGCAAGGCAAAGGCCTGGCCGCCGACGGTCAAGGCCGCATAGCGCCTGCCGGGGGGCTGACCCGCCAGAAAGGTACCCGCCCGCTGGATCGCCGGAGAGGTCTGCGCGACAGTACGCAGGGATGACAGTGCGGTGAAAAAGGCGCCGATGAAGGCAGCGGTTTCAAGACTACGCGTGATGATCCCGCGCCAATCGGGGTTTGTGGCAAACAGCGCGGTACTGATCAGCAGGGCCACGGCGATAAACGCCTTGCGCGACATGCGTACCTGAAAAAGCAGGATCGACACGAGGACAAGGACCAGCACAGGCTTGGCAGGTTGCGTCCAATCCGCGACGCCCCATTCCCTGCAAACAACAAGCGTTGTGATCGCGCAAAGCAGAAGGCCGACCATTCTGTTTGCCAGGCTGCCCATCGCGGTTACCTTTTGAGCTTCGTTAGTGTATCTGTGTGCAGGCTGCTTGCCCAAGTTGCAAGTTGGCGGCGCACAACAATATCCTTTTGCTCCTGCGGCACGTCTTCCCACAGGTTGATGTGGAAGGAACGATTGTCGCCGCCCCGCGTTATCTTAGACAATTCAAAGGGGCCACAAAGGGGCCTTCCTATGGGCGATGGTATTGAAAATGCTCGATTACCCTCGTTTCTGACGCATAGAGCTTGGCCGAACGCGTCATTCACCAAAAAGCCAACAAAGAAGGAAAGTGACTATGAAAATTCTGATGGTTCTGACATCTCACGATCAATTGGGGGACACTGGCAAGAAAACGGGCTTCTGGCTCGAAGAGTTCGCGGCGCCCTACTATGTGTTCAAGGATGCAGGTGCAGACATAACTCTTGCTTCGCCAAAGGGCGGTCAGCCGCCACTGGACCCCGGCAGCGACACCGATGACGCGCAGACTAAAGCTACTGAGCGCTTCAAGGCAGACGAGGCCGCACAAGACGTGCTTGCCCAGACAGAGGTTCTTTCGACGATCAAAGCCGATGGATTTGATGCCATCTTCTTTCCCGGCGGCCACGGTCCACTGTGGGATCTGGCCGAAGACCGCGACAGCACACGGCTGATTGAAGCCTTCGCACAAAGCGATAAACCCGTCGGGGCCGTTTGCCATGCGCCCGCCGTGTTCAAGCACCCCAAGGGCGCTGACGGCATCCCGCTTGTATCGGGCAAGACAGTGACCGGCTTTACGAACACCGAGGAGGAAGGCGTCGGCCTGACCGAGGTCGTGCCTTTTCTGGTCGAAGACATGCTGAAGGCAAACGGTGGGAAATACGAAAAGGGTGCTGACTGGAGTTCGTTTGTCGTCGTGGACGGCAAGCTGGTAACCGGCCAGAACCCCGCATCGTCAGAAGAAGCAGCACGCAAGCTGATGGCGCTGCTTTAAGATCGGATCGGGGGGCGTTTTTGGCGCCCCCGATCCACCACAGCAGATTGCATCTGTTGAATGCGCCCGCATTTGCAGCCTGAAGCAACAGACTCCGCGCGCGGGATGAATTTGACTTGATCGCAGTGGTGCCGACCATCTGTTTGTTGTTTCAAATTTGTAGGTACGCGGTGCTGTGGACGCTCTTGTATCTCACGGTCGGCCAACATCTTTGGTTTATGCGCAAGATGCTGTTTCAGGAACGCGAGGATGTTCGTCCCCGCGCCCCAACATGCGATGTTCGAATACAAGGCACGCAGCAGCGATGATCGCTTTGTTCGTGCCAAGGCGTTGTGTCAGTCACTTTGCGGAACTTGAACCGGTGCTGTCTGTGCAGGCTCTGGATCGGCAGGTGCCGTCTCAGTCGCGGGTGCGTCAGTGCCAGTTGCCGGCGCGTCATTGGATTCGACACTGATTGATACATTACCTCCTGACGGCTGGGACGACCCAGATGTCAAAGACCCTCCGTCACCCAAAACAAAGTAGGCGACTATCGCCACAACAACAATGATACCCCCCATCAGAAACCACATCATCCCACCACCAGCGGGCTTGCTATCTGTGTGATTGATGGTTGTGTGCGTACTGGTCGGTGTTCGGTCGGTTGTTTTTTCGTCCATGTTCGTGATCCTTCAAATATGATGTTCGATTGGGTGGAGGGCCGACATCTCTACACTTCCGGACAAGGACCCGTCCTGCGGGTCGTACGCAGGAAGCATAACCGTCCAACATTAACTCTTGCCGTTGGGTGTGGTTCCACTGGGGTGCCGGATATCTCCACCCGGGCACGTCAATGAGGTCAGATTTCCAAGCAAATTCCGGTGTCGTGATGGTTCAGGGACCGCTGGGCCAAGAAACTGAACATGGTCCCCCAACGGGCATATCTCGCCACCGGAATGTCTAAAGCCCGCTGCCCCCCAGCTTGAACTGCTGTCTCCAACCCTCATGGGGAATAGAATAATGCGCCCGCAAGACCTGTCGTGGAAAAGGCACAGGTCCGGATTTTGTCCATGCAGGCACGTGTGTTGGCGGGAACCGGCCTGCGGCCGTGCGGGAACCTGCCGCATGGGCAAAACCTAATCGGGAACTTTGCTGTCACTCAGCCGTTTCCTTCGTGCCATTTATCCGGTCAGCGTCTGGCGGACTGGGTGTGGCGGTCAACAAAAGGAGACCAGAAAGATGAAACATTCTGTATTTACAATGGCCATCGTAGGTATTCTATCCGCACCTGCCGCCTATGCGCAAACCACGGCTCAGGCTGCCACAGCCCTTAATCTCCGCGCTGGCCCCGGCCCGGCAGAGGAAATCATCTCTGTTATTCCGACAGACGGAGAAGTCACTGTCGTGGGCTGCCTCGACGCCTCCAATTGGTGTGAAGTGAGCTTTGAAGGAACAAGCGGCTGGGCATACGGCGATTATCTCACTGTTCAGATTGAGGACCAACCTGACCCCGTTGTACTCTACGAGAACAGAGACCGGGTGACGGTCCATACGATCGAGCGCACAGACACGTCAGGCGAGTCCGCTCTGGGCGCAGGGACTGTGGGTATGCTGGCCGGCGCAGTGGTCGGTGGACCGATTGGTGCGGCGATTGGTGGTATATTGGGGGCAGGTGCTGGCGCCGCCTTTGATCCGGGTGAACAGGTCGTCACCTATGTGCAGACCAACCCGATGGACCAGATCTATCTTGATGGCGAGGTTGTTGTCGGCGCGGGTATCCCTGACGTTGTGGAGCTTCGCAGCGTACCGGAGAGCCAATATTCCTACGCATACGTCAATGGAGTTCCGGTGGTTGTAGATCCGGAAACCCGGCAGATCGTTCATATTCTGCGCTAAAACCACTATCTGTTTGTAAGGCTTTGGAGGGCGCGACTAGACACAGCGCCCTCCTTTTTGTTTGGTGGATTGCGGCCTTGATACATCAATGAGGTCAAAGGAAAGGTTCCGTTCGCGGTGATATTGATCCCTGTGCTCATTCCTGTTTGAGTTCGCCTCTGGCTTCCCCGAGAGGACCATAGGTGACACGCAGCAGAGCAGCCTAGTTTCAGATCGTTGGCCCCTTGAAAAATCACGATGCCGGGGCTTGTGAAGCTCGATGCGCAGTGACGACAGCGCAAGCGAAGATATTGGTGAGGAAGCTATCCTGCGGATACTGTTGACAGAAGATTGTCTTCTACCCAGCGCGCAGAAAACTTTTATTTAAAAACAAGGCAGTAAGTCTTTAAGCGAAGAGCGGTTCTGGGATTCTGTCAATCCAACCCACAAACTGTAGCATCCGAAGAATGATCCACCCCTTGACGCCATGGGCTGCAACAGAAACAAACCGCTCAGCATGAAGTCGCAAAATGTCCCGAGGCGTGAATCGGGGTCTATCTGACAAGAACGACGCGTTTCCATCTCTCATTTCCTTTAGGAGAAATTCATGAAGTTCCGCTTTCCCATCGTCATCATCGACGAAGATTTCCGCTCTGAAAACTCGTCGGGTCTGGGTATTCGTGCCATGGCCGAGGCGATCGAAAAAGAGGGCTTCGAGGTGCTTGGTGTGACCAGCTATGGTGATCTGTCAAAGTTCGCACAGCAACAGTCTCGCGCCAGTGCTTTCGTGCTGTCCATTGATGACGAAGAATTCAGCCCCGGACCGGATCTGGACCCGGCAGTTCTGAATCTGCGAAGCTTCATTGAGGAGGTGCGCTGGAAAAACGCGGATGTGCCGATCTATGTTTACGGCGAGACCAAGACCAGCCGCCATTTGCCCAATGACATCCTGCGTGAATTGCATGGTTTCATCCATATGTTTGAAGACACGCCGGAATTTGTGGCCAGACATATCATCCGTGAGGCAAAATCCTATCTCGAGGGCATCCAGCCGCCCTTCTTCAAGGCGTTGCTGGATTATGCCGAGGATGGTTCCTACTCTTGGCATTGCCCCGGTCATTCTGGCGGCGTTGCCTTTCTAAAAAGCCCCATCGGGCAGATGTATCACCAATTCTACGGCGAAAACATGCTGCGGGCAGATGTCTGTAACTCGGTTGAAGAGTTGGGCCAGCTGCTGGATCACAACGGCGCAATTGGTGCATCCGAGCGTAATGCCGCGCGCATTTTCAACGCGGACCACTGCTTTTTCGTGACCAACGGCACATCGACTTCGAACAAGATGGTCTGGCATCACACCGTGGCCCCCGGCGATGTCGTCGTGGTGGACCGCAACTGCCATAAATCCATCCTGCACAGCATCATTATGACGGGAGCTATTCCGGTCTTCCTGAAGCCTACCCGCAACCATTGGGGCATCATCGGCCCGATCCAGCAAAGCGCCTTCGAGGTTGAAGCGATCAAGGCCAAGATCCGCGCCAACCCACTTCTGGCGGGCGTGGATGCCGATGCCGTCAAGCCGCGCATCATGACGCTGACGCAATCGACCTATGACGGGGTTCTGTACAACACCGAAACCATCAAGGGCCTGCTGGACGGCTATGTCGACAACCTGCATTTCGACGAAGCATGGCTGCCGCACGCCTCTTTCCATCCGTTCTACGGCAATTTCCATTCAATGGGGCGCAAGCGCGCGCGACCGAAACATTCGGTAACCTATGCCACGCAATCCCTTCACAAGCTGCTGGCAGGGATCAGTCAGGCCAGCCATGTTCTGGTGCAGGACAGTCAGGATACACCGCTCGACCGGCACTTGTTCAACGAAGCCTATCTGATGCACATCTCGACAAGCCCGCAATACAGCATCATCGCAAGCTGTGATGTCGCCGCTGCCATGATGGAGCCGCCGGGCGGCACCGCTTTGGTCGAGGAAAGCATCGAGGAGTCGCTGGATTTCCGTCGTGCCATGCGCAAGATCGACGAGGAATACGGTGATGATGATTGGTGGTTCAAGGTCTGGGGACCGGAGGAACTGAGCGAGGAAGGGATCGGGCGCACCAAGGATTGGGTGCTCAAACGCACCGATGCCGATGGGGTGCAGCCTTCGGATGGCGAAGACAGCTGGCACGGTTTCGGCGACATGGCGCCCGGCTTCAATATGCTGGACCCGATCAAAGCGACGATTATTACACCCGGCCTCAACCTTGATGGCCGCTTCGAAGACACGGGTATTCCCGCCTCGATCGTGACCAAATACCTTGCTGAACACGGCGTGGTGGTCGAAAAAACCGGCCTCTACAGCTTTTTCATCATGTTCACTATCGGCATCACCAAAGGTCGCTGGAACACGCTTTTGACAGCGCTGCAACAGTTCAAGGACGATCACGCCAAGAACCAGCCGATGTGGCGCGCCATGCCGGATTTTTGCGTCAAGCAACCGCGCTATGAAAACATGGGCCTGCGTGATTTGTGCGAGCAGGTACATCGCCAATATGCCAAATATGACGTGGCGATCCTGTCGACCGAGATGTATCTCAGCGATCTGACGCCTGCAATGAAACCAAGCGATGCCTATGCACATATCGCGCGTCGCAGCACGCAGCGTGTGCCGATCGACCAGCTGGAAGGGCGCATCACAACCAGTCTTGTTACACCCTATCCGCCGGGTATTCCCCTGCTGATCCCCGGTGAGGTGTTTAACAAAAAGATTGTGGATTACCTGCGGTTCAACCGTGAGTTCGCGCGCGAATGCCCGGGTTTCGAGACTGATATTCACGGTCTGGTGCAAGAGAAAGACGAGGATGGCCAGATGCACTACTTTGCCGATTGCGTGGCTCAGTAGACGTTTGATAGGGCCGTGTTGGTTAAAAAAAGTCCGGAAAAAGCTTGAGGGCTTTTCCGGACTTCTTTTGACTTTCGGACTTGCGCAGGTCTTTCCAGAGAAAGGCAAACTCCGTAAACTCGAATGTTACCGCTTTTTCGCTTTGCGGTTGGCATAGCGCCGATCGCGTTCGGCTTTTTGCGCGATCTCATCATTTATGACACGCGAAACCCGGTCTTTCTGAACCTTCTCGCGTGCTTCGGCTTCGGAATTGGCCGCCGCTTCGGCCTCCTTTTTCAGTAGCGCAGCCTCTGCGAGAATGCGCTCCTCTTCTGCGAGCTTGAGCTTTGCGCGCTCCTGCTGTCTTTCGGCCTTGGCAGCGGCTGCGGACAGGCGTTCTTCCTGTTTTGCAAGGCGGGTGGGTTCTGCAGCTTCTTTGGCGGCAAGGTGGGATTTCAGAAGGGCAGCCTTCGCATCCGCAGCAGCCGTCCTGCGACTGGCGTGATCAGTATCTTTGAGGTTTCTCATTCTTTTTTTCCGTCAGAAGTCATGTTGTATTCCTGATGTCTCTCTGACCTGTTTCAAGACAAAGCGAAACCCCTAGAGACATTCCAGAACAAGCCGACAGGTTTGTCTGGGGTTAAAGCTGTGTCTTTACAAACAGTTGAAGTTTGCCTGATTCAAACAAAAATCGTAACTGCCCAGCATGGCTGGATGTGCCTTGGCAGTGATCAGATATTCATCCGAAGCGCAGTTGTGCGATCAACTGATCTGACGGTTTCATCAGGG
>Ga0163216_101640_pt1 | contig 11812 bp, 12 predicted proteins | sample SynspAceP_FD_167610 | JGI IMG/M metagenome (GOLD analysis project Ga0163216, IMG submission 167610) | Saline lake microbial communities from Ace Lake in Antarctica - Synechococcus sp. Ace-P (Illumina Assembly) | ecosystem: Environmental > Aquatic > Non-marine Saline and Alkaline > Saline ...
TCGGGAATGTATCCCGACCAGATCTGTTTGAAGGGCCTAGCTGCCGTGCTTCATCATGTTGACCGGCTGGATGACACCGTGTTGCTGCATAATGGCTCCACAGGCGTCTGACTTAATATAGGCACACATGCCATCGCGGTCAGTAATTGTCATTGTCAGGGCCACCAAATCGCCGCCGTCCACATCAACATGGCTTTTGATATTCGTGGCAAAAGCCCCGAGATTTGCGCTCCGCTCATCGTCAAAACTTTTCCACTTGGCGACGTCTTCAACTCTGTGCGTCAATACGATTTCCGACATGTTCTGCTCCTATTGATCTGTTTGGCATTCCGGTGAAACACGCTTGTTCGCGTTTCGTTGAAATAGAATGCAGCCTTTCAAGAAAATTTATAATATAGGATTATTGAGCTTCTTAATTCGACTGGGCCGAACAATGATTGATCATCTCCGAGCCATTGCAATCTTTCACGAAGTGGTGGAATCCGGCTCGTTTCGTGCAGCGGCGAAAGCCCTGAAACTGTCTCCATCCGTTGTCAGCCATCATGTCTCGCAGTTGGAACAGCGACTTGGGACGGCGCTGCTTTATCGCTCAACCCGCAAGATTTCCCTGACTGAAAATGGCGCTGTGCTGTTTGAGGCCGGTCAAAAGATCATGGCTGCTGCAACAAGTGGAATCGGGTCCATTCAGCACCAGACAGATCTGCCATCGGGGCGGTTGCGCGTTGCAGTGTCTGGTAACCTGTTTGAAAGACCACCTTTCAGCGATCATCTGACCGATTTTGCAAAACACTACCCGGCAGTCAAACTTTCGCTGAGCTTTTCAGATCAACGTGTTGACCTCATCGGCTCCGACTTTGATGTGGCCCTACGGACCGGGTGGCTTGAAAACTCACAGTACAAAGCCCGGAAAATGGTGGACCTGGAACATGCTCTCGTTGCGTCAAAGGCCTATCTCTTCGGAAAGCCCTTGCCGAAGACAATTGATGACCTGTCAGAAATGGACTGGATCGGTTTCCGGCAATTTCCCATCAACAAGCAGTTGACCAACACGAAAGGCGAGATGCCACGGATCAATCCAGAGGTATCAATTGAAGTCGATGGTGTTGTTGCTATGTGCCAAATGGCCAAAAGCGGATTGGGACTCGCAGCAGTGCCAAAAGTCGTTATCCAGGATGATCTGGACAGGGGAGACCTCATCGCTCTCAATCCAAATTGGCCCCTTAAGCCAATTTCTCTTTATGCGGTGTGGCCGAACAATGTCTCAAAGGAAAGTCTGACACTTCTGTTTGTGCGCTTCCTGGCGGACAGAATGGCCTCAGGAAAAGACTAAACCTTCGGAAAACCGGCAACTTCCAGTGCCTGCTCAAAACGTTTGCTATGCTCGGCATCCGGATAGGGGAACATTCTAAGTGCGTTTTCCATTCGATAGCGTGGTGCCAGTTTGCGGATGGATGCAACCATCTCAGCGGCCTCACCCAGCCTGTCTGTTTCCGCATAGAGCCGCGTCAGTTGGACGCGGGCGGGAATGAAGCCCGGAACACGATCCAGAACGGGCAACAAATACTCCAGAGCCTGATCGTAATCCTGAAGCAGAATTCTGGAATGGCCGCGTGCAAATTCCCAACTTGGTGGTGCGTAGCTGTCTATGCCAAAGGCTGTTTCCAAACGGCGCAAAGCTTCCACCGGAAGAGCCAGCCGGTTGAGGGTTTCGCCATAGGAATGCCAGACCTCGGCATTGGACGGGTCCAAATCCAGAGCCTTTTCAAAGGCTTCAATGGTACGATCACGATCTGCCAGAAAGCCAAGCGTCCAGCCCAAACGAGCAAAAGCAATGGCGGAGCTTTCATCCAGTTCGATGGCCTTTCGTGCCAATTCTTCTGCAACACCGAGATCATCATCAGCACCAGGCCAAGTGAAGACAAAGTTCGATGTTCGGCAATAGGCCTGATAGGCGAAGGCTTCCGCATATGTGCGATCTGCTGCCGTTGCAGCTTCAAAATGCGTGAGCGCCTTGGCAAGGCTTGCCGGCTTATACTGGTAGTATTCAGCCCGGCCTTTTAGGCAGTGCTCATAGGCGTCTTTGTTGCGCGTGCCGCCACGGTCTGACAGCGCTGAAAACTGCACTTTCAGATTGCGCGCAATTTTTGCACATATCGTGTCCTGAAAATCGAATATATCCCCCATCGTGCCATCATATCTGTCAGACCAAACCTGGGTTTCAGTTTCGGTTTCCGACAATTGCAGATTAATCCGGAACCGGTTTTCGCTTCTGCGGATCGAGCCTTCCAAAACATGGCTGATGCCCATTTTATCCCGCAGAACCGCGGGTGCAGTCTCTACACCTTGCAGTCTGAAAGATGCACTGCGTGATGCAACACGCAGATTTTTTGCGCTTCCCAAATCATTGATCAGATCTTCTGTGATTCCATCTGCCAGATACTGATTCTGATTGCGCTCGCTAAAATCGGCAAGCGGCAGGATGAACAGATGCAGACCATTATCTGATGCCAGCTTTGTTTTGGGTGCGGCGGCATCACTGGTCACCTCAGTGACGTGCGCGACAAACCGAACGCCTTTGCCGTGAATGGTACGAATATAGCGCCGAGGCGTTTCAACGTCACCAAGAGCAATCCGCGCGGCTTTGATAGCCGCAGATACCGCCCAATCAGAAACCGTGCGGCCAGACCAGATGGTCTCGATCATATCTGCTCTGGAAATCAGTTGGTCCCGGTTCCGGATAAGAAAATGCAACAAGGTCAACGTTTGCGGCTCGACATGAATCTGTTCGCCCGCATGTTTCAACTCGAACTTTGTGTAGTCCAATTCAAATTCGTCAAACTGATAAATCACAACGCCAACCCGGATCGTTTGAAAGAACCTCCAAAATTCCTTCAAAAATACTCAAACCGGACTCAAGCACCAATTTCCATTCGTTGGTAGCCCTTTGTTGGAACAACAGGGAAAGGAAACCCAATGAAACTTTCACACATCCGAAACATAGGCCTGTCAGCTCTGGTTGCGCTTCTGACATTTTCATCCGCACAGGGCGCCACGATCAAAGTAAAGAGCGAACTGCCCGTCAGCGACGTTACTGCCAAACTGGAAGCCGCCATAGAAAAAGCAGGCGCGCGCGTCTTCACAAAGGTAGATTTTCAGCGGGGTGTCAAAAGCGTTGGAAAAGACATTCGCCCTACGACAGTCCTGATTTTTGGCAGCCCAAAGATTGGCGCGGACGCCTTTTCCATCAGTCAAACCATCGGGCTTTACCTACCACTTCGTGTTCTGGCCTATGAGGATGCATCGGGACAGGTCTGGCTGAGTTACCCCGATCCAGCCGATGCGGCCTTGGAACATGGCATTCCAGTGGATCATCCCGCCATCCAGGCCATGCAAGGGGCCTTGAAAAAGCTGACAATGGCGGCCAGCGGTAATTCCGTCGGAAATTAAGATTCTACCCTGCAAATGGCATACAGGCGGTCAATTGGGCACAAATCCAACAGGCCGTCTGTCCGCTCAGGCTTTGGTAATGATTTGATGCAGCAGACGAAGCTATGGATGCGAAAATACTCTAAGCCGCGTTGGACGCCATATCCTGCGTCAGAACGGAATAGATGGCGTCTGCATCGCGTGTTTCGCGCAATTTCGATGTGATTTGGTTGTTGCGGAACACTCTGGCGATGCGCGCCAGAGCCTTCAGATGATCTGCCCCGGCCCCTTCGGAGGCCAGCAAGAGGAAAATCAGGTCGACGGGCTCACCGTCAAGCGCTTCAAACTCGATCGGTGTTTCCAGACGGGCAAAAACGCCAATGATTGCGTCAAAGGTCACCAATTTTCCGTGAGGAATGGCAATGCCGTGCCCCACGCCAGTGGACCCAAGCCGTTCACGTTGCAGAAGCGTGTCAAAAATTTCGCGCTCCGGAACACCAGTTAAAGACGCAGCCTTTTCAGCCAGTGCCTGTATGGCCTGCTTTTTGGATTGCACCTTCAGGGTGGGTATTACGGCATCGGGCGAAACCAGATCACTCAGATCCATCGCAAACATCCATTATTGTATTTGTCATTGTCGCGGCACATATTTCTGTTTCAAACACAAGCTGGTAACCGGTGACTGGTGGCTACCAGCTTGGCTTACAGATTAAAAATGCTGTCACGCCTACTCTCAAGACCTAGCCGTTCCCGGCAGCCCGTCAAGTCTGCAATGATGGATCAACCCAGCCAATATTGCCGTCGGCGCGACGGTAGACCACGTTTACACCACCATGTCCAGCGTTTCGAAACACCAGCAGCGGCACATCCGTCATGTCCATCTCCATGACTGCATTTCCAACGGTGAAAGTTGGCAAACTGGAAGCCGTTTCAGCAATAATGACGGGATTGAAATCCTCCGGCACTTCTTCATCTTCGGCGGGCGCAGCCAGAATGTAACTTGCTGCCATCATTGCGTTTTCACGGTTAGCGCGCTGATGATGGTCTTTCAGTTTGCGCTTGTAGCGACGCAACTGCTTTTCCACACGCTCTGCGGATTTCTCAAAGCTTGCGCGTGGTTCTGATGCCTTGCCGGATGCGGCCAAACTTGCACCCGTGCTCAGATGAATCGAGCATTCAGAGGAAAACCCGTTCGGCTCCTTGGTCATGGTGACCTGTCCGGAATAGGTTCCTGAAAAGTATTTGTTTAAAGCCTCGCCAATCCTGTTTTCTATTTCGCCACGCAGGGTTTCCCCCACATCCATATTTTTTCCGGATATGCGAAGTTCCATAATCTACCTCTCGCTTGAGCCCCGGCATGGGACCGTTTTTCAACTCGCCCACCGGTTCACAAGCCGGTTTTGGACGCTTAGCCACTGAAAATGAGCCGGTTACCCAATTCAAAGTCAGTGCTGCACTCGATGCCACAGTCAGCATCGTAGCCATGTTCACTGCCGGCCAGGCAGCTCATACGGCCTATCTGGCTTGCCCGCCAACCGTCCGCTTCTGGCGCCGACGTGCCACACTGGAGGGTATGCCAAGTGCTTCGCGGTATTTTGCCACGGTTCTGCGCGCAATGTCGATGCCAGAGGCCTTCAATTTTTCCACAAGGGCGTCATCACTGAGAATGGAACCGGCCGCTTCTTGATCAATCAACTGTTTGATTCTGTGCCTTACAGCCTCTCCGGAATGAACTTCACCGTTCACACCTGCGATGGAGGACGAGAAGAAAAACTTTAATTCAAAAATGCCGCGCGGCGTCGAAATGTATTTGTTCGATGTCACGCGGCTGACCGTCGATTCATGCATTTCGATGGCGTCTGCGACCTGCTTCAACGTCATGGGTTTGAGATACTCAATGCCATAAAGGAAGAAAGCGTCTTGCATTCGGACAATTTCCGTTGCCACTTTCAAAATGCTTCTGGCTCTTTGATCCAGTGCCTTGATCAGGCCGCTTGCCGATTGCAGACTGGTGTTCAGGAAGGTCTTTTCATCCTCTTTGGCGTGTTTTGAGACGGTCTGGTAGTAAACCTCATTCACCAGAAGGCGTGGCAGAACTTCACTGTTGAGTTCAATATGCCAAGCGCTGTCACTTCCCTCGGCGCTGTTTGGTCTGACCAGAACATCCGGCACCAGACTTTCAGGCTCCAATGCTTCAAACATCTCTCCGGGTTTGGGGTTGAGAGAACGGATGCAGGCAATCTTGCGGCTGATGTCTCTATCCGACAAGCCAGTGAGGCTTTGCAGAGCATCGACATCCTTCTGTCCCAGCAACGCCAGATTATCCAATATGAGGCGCATGGAAGCATCCAGCTCACCCTGATCTTTCAGTTGTAATTCAAGGCATTCCTTCAGACTGCGCGCGCCAATGCCAACTGGCTCACAAGCGTGAATCAATGAAACCGCCGCTTCCAGTGTTGCTTCCTCAATTGAAAACTGCTCGCAAATGGCAGCACTGTCGAGTTGGAGATAGCCGGCGCCATCCAACTGACTGACCAGATACTGACACAGTGCCCGCATCACCTGATTGGTTGTCATCAGGAAAAGCTGGTCTTCCAGGCGTGCGCGCAAGCTGGTTGTGCCAGCCAGTGTGGCATCAAAGGCCATATCCTCGCCGACGGCGGCCCCAAGCATGGAAGGGCCTTCAAGAGCTTGATCGTAAGGGGTTTCCTGCGAAGGTGTCAGCGCCTTCTCATTATCATCCTGATAAAGATTGCTATAATCGGAATCCGGCGGGCCGCTGAGATCAGTATTGGTTTCTGTCAGTTCCCGTTCGTGCCAGTCATCTGTCTCGACTTGAGGTGCAGGATCGTCAGCATCGCCTTCGGATTCGCGTTCCAGAAGCGGATTTTTTTCCAATTCATCTTCAACATGTCCCGACAATTCCAGATGCGACATCTGCAAGAGTTTGATCGCCTGCACCAATTGAGGCGTCATGACCAGAGATTGAGTCAGATTCTGACGCAAACCGGGGGCGAGTTTCTGACTCATCCCGCCTGCAAAAGAAAATGAACTTGGCCCTGACATAGGCGGTTTGATCCCTACGATCTTAGAATTTTTGACGTGTTATTCTGAAGTGTTTGCTATGATGTATTGTCTTGTATGATCCAGCATTCTTCCGGACCCGTTTTCCATCTAGCATTATACCAGATGTCGGGTTAATTCGACTTTAGCCGAGCAGGCCATTGTATTCAAAGAGTAAATTGATCACCAAGGTAAACGCGCCTTACATCCTCATTCTGGACGATGTCTTCAGGCGTACCTTCCATCAGAACTTCCCCGGAATGGATGATGTAAGCCCGGTCAATCAGTCCCAGTGTCTCGCGTACATTATGGTCGGTGATCAGGACACCAATCCCGCGCGCCGTTAACTGCCGGACAAGTTTCTGAATATCCCCCACGGCAATGGGATCGATGCCAGCAAATGGCTCATCCAGCAACATGAAAGCCGGGCGACTGGCCAAAGCACGCGCGATCTCACAGCGGCGGCGCTCACCTCCTGATAAGGCAATACTGGGCGAGTTGCGCAGGTGATCAATACCGAATTCCTCTAACAGGCGCTCAAGGTCCTGCTTGCGCTGGCGTCGATCCGGCTCGACAATCTCCAATACCGCTTTGATGTTATCTTCCACCGTGAGGCCCCGAAAAATAGACGCCTCTTGCGGCAGATAGCCGATTCCAAGCCGCGCCCGACTGTACATGGGCAGCGATGTCACATCCAATCCGTCAATGCGAATTGCGCCCCGATCCGGGCGGATCAGGCCGGTAATCATATAGAAAACTGTGGTCTTACCAGCACCATTTGGACCCAACAGCCCAACAGCTTCACCCTGACGCACAGCCAATGTGACATCACGAACCACTGGGCGCCGACGAAAACTCTTTGCCAGATTCTGGGCAACCAGCCAGCCATCTTCATCACTGAATTGACGGCCTTTTTGTTTGGCGGCCTTTCGGATTGCAGGCTTGCCGGGTGACAATGCCGCGACTGGTGTCGATACCGAGACTGGTGTGGGTTCGACAAATGCCTCAGAACCGGTTTCTGAACGCGGCGCTCTTTCTGCTCTCAAAGGCGCTGTCCGGGGTGGTTCCGGGACTGTTTTTGGCTTCCGTTTAAAGCGCAGCGCTTTCAAGGGGCTCAAAGCAGCACTTACTGTTTCCCGAATTTGGAACGTACCGCGATCACTGCTTCTGGGTCCGCCTGGTGGCACTAATTCGTCATGATCATCATCATAGATCGAACGCAATTGGCGGCGCTGGGAAACTTCGTTCTCTATCTGCGCATCATCCCAGTTTTCAGAGCCGGAAATTCCGGTCTCGGAGAATTCAGGCTCAACAGGAGCGGGCCTTGAATCAGGTGCTGCTTCGCGCGCACGGTTTTCCGGCCTGGATAGTCTGAATTTCTTCACTGATGCGGACACCCTGAAACGTGATCGGCCCTGCTTTTAACAGGTGTTGTTTTCAATAGCCTGCTTCAAAAGCCATGTCGATGTGCAAGCGTGCTGTTTCCTGCCGCATGGTTTCCCGGCCGACAGCCCCTATGCTTACCGTTTTCCTGGCAGGAAGACACCTCGCACCCGTCCGCCGGACTGACTGTTGGGAGCCTCAACACGGCTTTCGCCGGTTTTCAGGTTCACGATCAAGCGCTGGCCTCGCAATTCATTGCCGCCTTTGGTGAGGATGACATTGCCGGTGAGGGTCAGTATCTGGCTCGCCATCTGAAACGTTGCCCGATCCCCGCGGGCCGTCTGATCTTGACTGGTGACGCGAATGGGGCCCCGTGCCTCAACTTTTGAAATCTGCTGATTGGCTCCCGTCGCACGGCCATCGTAATACACAGTTATGCTGCTCGCTCGCAGGGTTGTCGGACCCTGCACAAGGCGCACATTGCCTCGGAAGACAGCCGTTTTTTCGCGATCCTGAACTTCCAACTCATCTGCTTCAATCTCAATTGGATCTCGTGATGAGGAAGACAAGCCAGAAAAGGCATCTGAAACATCCTGCGCCTGAACAGCAGGCGTCAAAAGCAAGCAAGCCATCGCAAAGGCACCCACCCACTGTAGAAGCCTGTTCATGCCAAGCACTTTGCTCTCTCGCGCAACAATACTCATGTCTGGAACCATTCTCTCGCCATCTTGCTAATTATCATTCTTGTACAATCAGCTTTCCATCAGAGTCCGGCGGCACAATCGTGACGCGTATGCCATTTGTGAACCGGATTCGTTTGCCATTATTGTCAATGATCAGCTGGTTTGCCTGCATAAAGCCGGTCTCACTGCGTACTTCAACAGGTGACTGGCTGGTCAACTTTCCGCTTTTCAGATCGACCTCGGCATTTTGCAACGTCACCTTGTAACCTTCACTTGAGTCTACCTGGATAGGTGTTTGAATAGTGAGTTCCGAAGATTCGTTATTATACAAACCCTCTTGCGAACGCACATTCGCCCAAGTCCCGTCCTCAAGCGTAATCTTGGCAAATAGGCCATTCAAATTGATAAGACCAGGATTGAGAATCGACTGGGTCGCGCTGTCCGCTTTCACTTCATAGGATTGGCCATCATCACCGAACCCGCTGAGTTTTGGGTTGTTCATCAAGATTGATGAGCCATTAAATGAGAGCGTCATACCGGGATCAAGCTCAAGCCCGCCTATGCCAATTTTGGGAACAAAGGTGGTTATGAAAACCAGGGCTCCTATCGTTCCGATACCGAGCACGGGCAGGAGCAGCCTCAATATGCGAACCAGGATGGAATGTCGGCGCACTTTTCTGAAATGCTTTGCCCTGTCAAAGGACATCAGATCATTGGGTGCAGGCAAGTGACTGCGGACCGGCACTACTGCGCCTGCCGTCACACCACCTGATCCATTTGAAAGCATCTCACTCAACAATCAGCAAACCCGAATATCTGTCATTTTTAACATCAGCCAAACGGCCTCTTTATGACCATACAGGCTAAACTTCACAATTTCTATAAACGGGAAAGTTTTGGTGAGATTGTGTCAGGCGAACGCCAAGTTGCTAGCCTGTTGGTCTTTGAGCCTTTGGTTTGGGCCTTTTGGTTTTTGAGCCCTTGGTTTTGGGCCCGTTGTTTTCAGGAATGAGCGAATATGTCGGTTTCCGGCCAGCCCATCAGATCAAGCCGCACTCTTGTAGGCAGAAAATCAAAACAGGTCTGTGCAATTTCCGTGCGGCCTTCACGTGCAAGGCGCCCGTCCAGTTGTTCTTTCAGGGCATGAAGATACAGAACATCGCTGGCCGCATATTCCAGCTGTGCCTTGGTCAATTCATCCGCGCCCCAATTGGAGCTTTGCTGATGCTTCGACAGTTCCACGCCGATCAGTTCGCGGCACAATTCTTTAAGGCCATGGCGGTCTGTATAGGTGCGCACCAGTCGAGAGGCGATTTTGGTGCAGTAGATCGGCGAGGTCAGCGCGCCAAACCGGTGCAGCAACACCGCCACATCAAAACGGGCAAAATGAAACAGTTTCAATACAGAGCGATCATTCAGAACCCTTGTGAGATTTGGGGCTGTCTCCTGGTCCTGAGAGATCTGAACCAGATCTGCGTTGCCATCACCAGTAGAAATCTGCACCAGACAAAGCCGGTCCCGATGCGGGTTCAACCCCATGGTTTCGGTATCAATGGCGACAGAGCCGCCCGGATCATAGCCATCTGGCAAATCATTTTTGTGCAGGCGGATGGTCATATGGATCATTCTTTCTTGAAACAGGCACGGAGGCTTTGCTCTATATCCTGATACGCCAATGAAAGCCCCAATTGATGCAAAGAAAACTGCGAAAACTGCTATTTTTCTCGAAATGCATGTCGAAGTTGGTCGGAGAACGGTTTGAGAAAGTAATTAAGCGGGCTGCGTTCTGATGTTTGCAGGAAGGCCTCAACCGGCATGCCCGGTCTCAGCACCAGCGGACCCAATTTCGTTTCCTCAGCCTCGGCCAGACGTAGCCGAACCGTGTAGAATGGGGCCGCATCGCCACCCGGCTGATTCAAATCGGCAGAAATGCGAATGACCTCACCATTGATCTGGGGAGTCAGCCTTGAATCGGCATTTGGAAATTGCAGCAAGGCACTTTGACCGGTGCTGATCTGGTCAATATCCTGAGGGCGTACCCTTGCTTCCACCACCAAAGGGTCTCCTTCCGGCACCAATTGCATAACTGTTTCGCCCGGTGCCAGAACTGCGCCGATGGTGGTGACCAACAATTCATGCACCAATCCGGACCGCGGCGCGACAATTTCGGTGCGGCGCAAGCGAGCGGAAACTGCAAGGCGACGTTCGCGATATTCACTTAACTGTGCTTCTGCATCACGCAATTCATCCAATGCGCGGGCGCGAAAATCATCCGTGATCTGAATAGCCTGAAGTCGGGTTTCACTGATGCGCCCCGAAATACGCGCCCTTTCCGAGCTCAATTGGCCAGATTCACCGCCAAGACGGGCTTGTTCGCGCTGCAGCGACAGAACACGGGTTTTGGGAACCAGACCTCGGCTTTCGAGGGACGCGATATCGGTCAGTTCCTCCGTGATGAAAGCAGTCTGCGCATCTTTTGCAGCCTGTTGGGCCACCAGTCCCTTTATCTCATCATCATATTGCGCGATGCGCTCTTCCAGCTGATCAAGCCGGCCCTGAATGGCTGCATTCTGGGTTTGCAGCAAGCGGCGCTGCCCCAGCAGCAAAGCGGCCATCTCCGGATCGCTCTGGCGAGACAAAAGATCCTGGTCAAATACGATGTCTTTTGAAAAGTCGCGCTCGGCCCGAAGGCGCGCAATCTTTGCCAGTAGTTCCAGACGCGCCGCATCGAGAATGGACAATTCTGCCTGGGCATCTGTGCTGTCAATCCGAAGCAATGGATCACCGGCAGCAACCGTATCGCCCTCCTCCACCAGGATTTCAGCGACAATGCCACCTTCCAGATGCTGAATACGCTTGGTGTTGCTTTCAACCACAATCGTGCCTGAGGCAATGACCGCACCGCTGATGCTGCTGAGCGTGGCCCAGGCCCCAAGGCTGCCCAGAACAAGCAGGATCGCCAGCCCGCCGGCGCGCTGATAGCGCTTCATGGACTGTTCCGAAGAGGGCATCATGTGGACGTCTCCTTCACAGGTTTGCCAATCACCTTCAGCGTCTGTGCCCCATCAGTTTTGGGAGGTGTGGCCTCTTCGCTCTCGGAAGATTGCCGGGTTGCAATGACTTTGCCCAATACCTCATCCTTATCGCCAAATGCCATCATTCGGCCGTTACGCAGCATCATCAGCTTATCCAGGGCAGCAATGGCACTGGGACGGTGGGCCACCAGGATCACTGTTCCACCCCGGGCACGCACCGAC
>Ga0163216_101644_pt1 | contig 11775 bp, 9 predicted proteins | sample SynspAceP_FD_167610 | JGI IMG/M metagenome (GOLD analysis project Ga0163216, IMG submission 167610) | Saline lake microbial communities from Ace Lake in Antarctica - Synechococcus sp. Ace-P (Illumina Assembly) | ecosystem: Environmental > Aquatic > Non-marine Saline and Alkaline > Saline ...
ACAGGGTGGCCGGATGCTCCGGAATCAGTGGCCGGATAAAATCGGAATGGGTGGCCGGATACTTTCGGAATCACTGGCCGGATGACCCCGGAATACGCAGCGAAACAGCCGGGTCCGTGCAAGCTGGGCGCGGCGGTAGTCTTCCGTTGAAAAACCTGCACCGCGTTCGGCAAAACCGACAAGCACCGGATCCATCAGGTCGCGATGATTGTCGATCAACGCCCCGTTGGCGACGGCGATGTTGGCCTGATACATCACCCTGCCCTCATACTCGATCCAGTCGATTTCTTCCGTTACTTCCTCGACCATTGCACCCCGCGCGGCAAAGAGATCGAGAACAGCCCGCGTATTCGTTTCGACATCCTTCGCCACAAGCGTATTGGTGGCGCAGGCGATATATCCGACGCGCAGACCATGCAGCGTGGCACCGACACGGTGCGCCACAGGGACGGGCGCGGCAATCGACCAGGGATCAGCGGCGTGAGGCCCGCAAATCGCGCGCAGCATCAAAGCGGCATCTTCGATCGTGCGGCACAAAGGGCCGGCAGCGGCATAACTGAAGAAACCGTCAACTGCCTCGCCATAGGGCAAAAGCCCGGGCGACGGTTTCAGCCCGACAACACCGCAGGCAGCAGCGGGGATGCGGACCGATCCTGCGCCGTCGGTGCCCAGCCCCAGGGGCCCTGCCCCGGCAGCGACAGCCACCGCCGCCCCTCCGGATGACCCGCCAGCGGCAAGCGAGGGATCCCAGGGGTTGCGTGTCGTCCCGAAATGCGGCCCGTCTGTCTGGCCCTTATGGCCGAATTCGGGTGTCGTCGACTTGGCAAAGATCACCGCCCCGGCAGCCCGAAGCCGCGCAACAAGCACATCGTCGGATGTCGGCACATTGCCCTTGCGGGTCGCTGAACCGTATTCGGTCAGAATACCACTTGTCGGGAACAAGTCTTTCACATGCACCGGCAGTCCGTGAAGGGCGCCGAGCGTTTCACCGCGCGCAATCGCATCACCAGCGGCGCGGGCCTCTGCACGGGCACGATCGGCCACAATCGTGGTAAAAGGGTTCAGCGTCCCCTGAACCTTTTCGGCCCGTGCCAGTATCGCATCAAGGTATTCCAAAGGCGAAATTTCCTTGCGTGCCATCATTCTCACAGCTTGGGCGGCACTCAGCCAGATCGGATCGGTCATTTTGCAAATTCATACTCATATAGATGGCAAGCAACGCTGCGCCCACCGATATCGTGCAAACGCGGTGCCTCAACCTTGCAGCGATCAAAGGCCTTGGGGCATCGCGGGCACAGCGCGCAACCGGCAGGACGGTTTAAGAGGCTTGGCACTTCGCCGCGGATCGTGGCTTTGCGCACCCCGGCCTGCGCGCGTGGAATCGCAGCCAGCAAGGCTTGGGTATAGGGATGCTTCGGGTCCTCATAGAGGTCGTGCTTGTCGGCCAGCTCCACAACCTCACCTGCATAGAGCACTGCAACGCGCCGCGCCACGGCCCGTACCACAGCCAGATCATGCGCGATGAACAGATAGGACAGGCCAAGCTTGTCCTGCAAATCCATCAGCAGGTTGATGACCTGTGCCTGCATGGAGACGTCCAGCGCGGCCACCGCTTCGTCGCAGACGATGAAATCCGGGTCGAGCGCGAGGGCACGGGCAATCACGATCCGCTGGCGCTGCCCGCCGGAAAACTCATGCGGAAATCGGTCGGCAAAGCTGCGCGACAGGCCAACCAGTTCAAGAAGTTCGCCGACCCGGTCCTCCCTGTCCTTGCGCGTCCATCCGCCACGCGTGTCCAGCGGCTCCGCAATCAGGTCTGAAATCCGCATCCGCGGATTCATCGCTGCATGGGGATCCTGAAAGACAAATTGTAACCGGTGGCGCACCTGCGCCAGCGCAGCTTTGCCTTTCCTGCCGGTAATCTCCTGCCCAAATAACCTTATTTCGCCAGCGCTTGCAGGCATGAGTCCGACAATCATGCGCCCTATAGTCGATTTTCCAGACCCGGATTCGCCCACAAGACCTAAAGTCTCTCCGGCATGAATATCAAAATTGACGTCCCTGACGGCATGCAGGGTTTGTTTCCCTTTGGGACCCTTGACGGTAAAATCGCGGCACAGCCCCTTTAACTGGATGATGGCTTCCGTCATGAGGCGCCTTCCATAGCTGCGCAGCGGACGGGGCAGCGAATGAAGTGGTCATTCCCCACCTGTTCTAACGGTGGCGGTTTCGCGCAGACAGGTTCGACGTATTCGCAGCGCGGTGCAAAGGAACAGCCCTCGGGCCGGTTGGCAGGATCAGGGATCCGTCCGGGGATGGCATAAAGCCGCCCCATATCCTTGTCTGCGGAAGGGATTGCGCGCAAAAGCCCCTCCGAATAGGGATGTGCCGGGGTTTCGAATATCGTCCTTGAGGGTGCGTCCTCTACCACGTCACCGGCATACATCACCAGAACACGCTCGGTAAATTCTCCGACCAGACCCAGATCATGCGAGATCAGAATGACCGACATGCCAATCTCTTCCCTGAGGTCGCGCAGCAGCTCAAGGATCTGTGCTTGCACGGTGACATCCAAGGCCGTCGTCGGCTCATCTGCAATAAGCAGACGTGGGCGGCAGGCAATCGCGATGGCGATCATCACCCGTTGCCGCATGCCCCCCGACAGTTGGTGCGGATAAGAGTTCACGCGCGATTTCGCATCCGGTATGCGCACCAGATCCAGCAGATCGATGGCCCGTTTTCTGGCATCGCGTGCGGAAAGCCCCTGATGGATGCGCAGGGTTTCCCCGATCTGGTCACCCACGTCCAACACCGGATTCAGCGAATGCATCGGATCCTGAAAGATCATTGCGATGTCGCGTCCACGCAGTTCGCGCATTTGCTTTTCGGGCAGTTCAAGCAAATCTGTGCCATCGAAACGGATCGCCCCTTGGGTGCGGGTGCTGCGCGGCGTGTGCAGCCCCAGGATCGAAAGGGCGGTAACCGATTTTCCTGAACCGCTTTCTCCCACGATCCCGAGTGTCGCGTTGGCAGGCATACTGAAGCTGACATTGTCGATCGCGCGGATCCAGCCATCTTCGACCCGAAAGTCCACATTGAGGTTCTCGACTTCAAGCATCATTCAGCCCTCCATCTTCAGGCGCGGATCAAGAACATCGCGCAGACCGTCCCCCAGGAGGTTGATGCCCAGAGCGGCAAGGCTGATCGCAAGGCCCGGGAACAGCATGATCCACCAGGCTTCAACGGCATAGTCGCGCCCTTCGGCAATGATGTTTCCCCAGGACGGATGCGGTGGCGGTGGTCCGATCCCCAAAAAGCTGAGCGTTGCCTCGGCCAGAATCGCATAGGCAAAGACAAAGGTGACAGAGACCAGAATGGGCGCCATCGAATTGGGTAGGATATGGCGAAAGATGATCCGCGAGGAACTGGCGCCACTCACCAATGCCGCGTCCACATATTCCAGATCGCGAATGACCAATGCCGTCGCGCGTGCGATGCGCGCCATCCGCGGAATATACGCCGTACCGAGCGCGATGATCACGCTCGATATCTGCGGCCCAAGAGCGGCGTTTATACCGATGGCCAGCAGAATGGCGGGAAATGCCAGCAACGCATCCATCATCCGCATGATGAGTCCGTCCAGCCGACGGAACCACGCCGACGCCATGCCGATCAGTGCTCCGCCGATGGCTGCGATCATCGCAGCGGAAAATCCGATCCAAAGCGAGACGCGGGCCCCGTACAGCACACGCACGAAAATATCGCGCCCGAAGTTATCTGTTCCAAAGGGAAATTCCGCTGAAGGTGGTGAGAACCTGTTGCGAATTGACATGGCGTTAGGATCACCATTCGAAAAAACCGGTGCCAGCACGGCCATTAGGACAAGTACAAGAAAAACGCTAATTCCGATCCGGAAAGAGCGGTGCCGCCACAGCCTGCGCGCAAGTTTGCGGCCTCTGGAAGACGGAGGGGGCACCGAGGTGTCGCCATTGAAGTCAAGCGTTTCAGTCATAGCGGATCCTTGGGTCAACCCATGCATAGATCAGGTCGATGATGATATTGACGAATACAAATGCAAATCCGAGCAGAAGCAGCGACCCTTGCACCACCGGATAATCGCGTGCCATGATCGCCTGCACCAGCAGCCGCCCGATGCCGGGCAGTGCAAATATCTGTTCAATCACCACCGACCCCCCGATCAGCAGGCTGAAAATATAACCTGATACCGTGACCACCTGCATCAGGGTGTTGCGAAATGCGTGCTTGAGGATTGTTACCGAGATCGACACCCCCTTGGCGCGCGCTGTCCGGATGTAATCCTGATCCAGCACATCGAGCATGGCGGAGCGGGTCATCCGGGCCAGATATCCGATTTGAAACAACGCCAGCACCACGGCAGGCTGTATCAATGAAGTAAGCCAGCCGGAAAAGCTGGTGCTGATCGGCACATATCCTGCCGAGGGAAACCAGCCCAGCGTCACCGAAAACAGGATGACTGACAGGATCGCAATCCAGAAATTGGGAACGGAAACACCCAGAAGGGCAACCAGCATCACAGCGCTGTCGACCCAGGTATCGCGCCATACCGCGGCGACAACACCGAGCAAGATACCAACAGGGATAGTTATGACAAACGCGACAAGCGCCAGCGAAAGGGTCACGGGCATGCGTTCAAACATCGCTTCAGATACGGGTTGGTTCAACATCAGGGACCGGCCAAAATCCCCTTGCATCAGGTTGTAGATCCACAGCCAGAGTTGGGTCAGCAACGGCTTGTCCAGCCCCAGATCGCGCCTGATCTGGTCGATTGCAGCCTGATCTGCCATGTCTCCCGCGATGATCGTCGCGGGATCCCCGGGCAGCAGATGCATCAGCATGAAGGTCAGAAGGGCAACGAAAAACATTACCGGTATGGCCTGCGCGATGCGGATGGCAACAAGTCGTGTCATTTAGCCCGCTCCCTTGAAAAATCCGGGCGCCCAATGCGCGCCCGGAGTCTTGTCTGGTTCATCCGGCTCACTTATCCAGCCATACATCCCAGAACATGTTGATGTAGTAACCGCTGAAGTTCTTCACATCATCGCTGATTGCGCGGTTCAGACCCCGGTTTGACACCTTGATCATGTAGGCGTTTTCGAGCACTTCGGCCTCGATGTTTTTCCAGGCCGCCACACGATCTTCCAGTTCCAGCGAGCTGTAGAAGACCTTGTAGTTCTCATCGAGAACCTGAGTGTTCTTCACATGCGGGAAGTTATAGATCATTGTCTGCCACTGTTGTGGCCCGAGGATCGGGTTGGAACAGAACGACGTGGTGGATACGTTCCATCCGCCATTACCCGACTGCATATTCGAGGCATTGGTCGTCCAGTCGGTCACATCGATCCGGACGTTCATACCGGCAGCTTTCAGCTGCTCACCGAGCAGAATGATCACGTCGCGCATGTAGGGGTAGTTGCTGTTGGTCTGCAAAAGGATTTCTTCGCCATTATAACCAGCCTCGGCCAGTAGCGCCTTGGCGGCTTCTGGGTCGTTCTGGTCATACCAACCGGCATTTGCCTCACCGATGTAGTATTCACCGTTCGGATATACCATGGAGAATTCCGGGCTCGCCGCTTCGCCGCTGACAATGATCAGATCTTCCACACCGACCGCGGTGCGGATGGCCTGCCGAACCAGCTTGATGTCTGTCGGTGCCTGCTGCGCGTGAACGATCAGATATTGCTGGCAGAAGGGGAAGATTGTCTCTGTCCTCACGCCTTCGGTTCCGTCGAGGCGCTTCATGATATCGACAGGCAGCGAGGTCGTCACATCTGCCTCTCCGGTCTGCATGGCAGCAATACGCGAATTGGGCTCGGGAATGAAATTGTAACGCACCGCATCAAGATAGACCGTTTTTCTACCCGCATAACCGTTGCGGACTTCAAAATCCATGTTGGGGCTGTAGTCGTCATTGCGTTCAATGATCAGGTGGCTGTCCTTCACCCATTCACCCAACTTGAAAGGCCCGGTGCCGATGATATCGATCTGGCGCGGCTCCTTGTCTTTCTGGCTCGCTGGCAGGATCGAAAACGGATAAACAGGGGTCTTGAGCCTATCGACAAAAACCGCATTTATTTCGTTCAGTTCAATTTCGAAGGTATAGGGATCCGGCGTCCGGTACTCCTTTACATCTTCCAGAGTGGCCTTGCCCGGGCTGATTAGAGCATAGCGCTCGAAAGTAGCCAGCACATCGGCGGATGTCATTTCCTCGCCATTGTGGAACTTGACCCCTTCCCGCAGATGGAAGGTAAATGTCTTGCCATCCTCAGAAATATCCCAGCTTTTCGCCAGCATCGGCTTTGCAGTAAAATCCTCGCCCATGGCAACGAGGTTTTCGAAAAGATGTGCGATCACTTCGAGCTCTACAAGGCTGGCGGACATGTGCGGGTCAAGCTGACCGGGGCCGGCATTGTTGGCATAAATCAGTGTCCCGCCCATCTTGGCGTCCTGCGCCTGAGCAACCGCGAGGGGTGCCCAAAGCGTTAGTGTCGCTGCCAGCACGGCGCTGACAGCACGTTGGCGTGTATCCAATATTCTCATGTCTTCTGTCTCCATGTTTGAGGGCCCGGCAGTTTTGCCGCATTTCTGGTCGTTCGTTTTTTCAGGCCGATGCCTGCGTATACAACGTGACACTGGCCGCGTGGGCATCGACTGCCGCGCGGCTGTAGGGCATCGGCACCATGTCGCCCTGCGCCCACAAAGCGTTCTGGTCTTGATAATGCGCGTGTCCTGCCGAACCGGAAGCTCCGTGCAGGACGATCCACCGGCTGTTGTCCCAATCTGCCAGATCGAAAACATAACGTGCGACAGGGCCATAAATCGATCTGGCACCGGTTGCCGGCAATGCACCGGTCGCCAGCACGCAATCCCCGTCACCCGATGTGGGATGGCTGACCGGGGCCGCCACGCCCGGCGCGTCCGGGAAAAGATGGCTCAGCGGGTGAATCATGACCGGCAGATGCGCGGCACCCCAGGGGGCAGGTGTCGGACCATCGGCCACTTTCTTCACCGCCTCGCGGATGATGCTGTTCCAGTCCCGGCCGCCCAAAAGGCTTGTATCGTCTGTTCGAAGAAGGTTCGGCAAGGTCCACCAGAGCTGCGCGAGGGGTGACACACCGGGTGCCGGACTGATCGCAGGATGCTTTGCGATGTCCGACAAACCGGACAGCTGGCCGAGGAGCCGCGTCATTTCCTGTCTGATCGCATAATATATCGTGGGTGCCGTCAATCCGGCGTCCATCCGGCCGTCCCATCCGGCAAGGGTTGCGCGCAGGGCCGCACCTTCGGTCGCGCCTGATCCCAGAATGCGTGCTGTAAATTCGCGCGCAGGTGCGCTGTCTGTATCGCGCAGGATCTCCATCATGTCGCCCGGGGTCAGGTCGGCGGTCCGTTCGATACGCTTGGCGACGCGGGACGCACGCGTGCTCGGATGGCAATCTGTCAGCAGGTAATCCGGGTGATCCGCGTCCACCAGCCGGTTGTTCGCCGTCACGATAAACCCGCGGTCGGGATCCATCTCCCGTGGCATCCGCTCAAAAGGGATCATGCCACGCCATTCATGTTCTCCGCTCCAGCCCGGTACAGGCAGCCAGCCGTTGATCCGATCGCGTTCCGGCACGATGGCGCGGACAAGACAGCCAATGTGACCGTCGCGATCCGCACCCACCACACTATGATCTATGACGCCCCAACCCCGTCCGGCATCATAGAAATCCGTAAGGTTCGTGGCCTTCAGCATCGGCAGTAAACAGTTGAACGATACATCGGTATCAAACAATTGCACAGATTTCAGCGCCAGCGCCTGACCATCCGCAGGATCGCCCGCGATGATCGGGCCGTGCTCTGTCTCCGTTACCGTAATCGTGCTGCTTTCGGCGCCTCTCACGATGATGGTTTCGAGCCGTATCTCGCTCTCTTTATGCCCATCCGCCGTCCGGTATTCGGCGCCATCCTTTCGGAACTGCTCGATATAGACATCGTGAATATCGGCAAAGGCATGGGTGACACACCACGCCACGTCTCGCGTATGACAGAAATGTGGAAAGGCAGGAACGCCAGGCACGGCAAAGCCGATGGCGTCGAACTCGGGACAGGTCAGGTGCAACTGTGTATAGATGCCGGGCACTTCGTACTGGCGGTGCGGATCGCCCGCAACCATGGGGCTGCCACTCGCCGTTCGGGTACCGCTGACTGCCCAGTTGTTCGATCCGCCCACCATGCCATCTTCCTGCGCAGTGCCGGTCAATGCGTCGATGGAGGGGCGGAGCGCCTCCAGATCCGCAACCCAGCGTTTCCCGGATGCGCCTTGCGGCAGTACGAAATCCTCGGTGCCACCATCATCGTACCGCAGCAACGGCACCAGATTGGCCCCGATCGTCCCAAGCGCTGCCGCCCGCCACAGCTTGAACCAGACGGAGCCCATAAGGATGCCGCGCTGGCGCATGACTGCAACCGAGAACCACGGCTCCCACCGCATCGGGGTCATCCCCAGGAGATCATGCTCGGCGGTGCTGTTGCCCGCGTCGATCCATGCATTCACCCCTTCGGAATAGGCTTCCAGCATTGCGCGGGACTCCGCGTTCAGCGCGGCGTAGTCTCGGCGTGATGCCTTCTCGGTTCCCAGTCGCCGGGCAAGTTGATCGGCGGGCAATGCCTGAGGGCCTGCCATCTCTGCAAAACGCCCGGTCGCGCGGCGCAAGGCCGCCTCCATCTGCCACATGCGATCCTGTGCATGTACGAAACCATTCAGCAAGAATGCATCGTGGGAGTTTTCCGCGCGAACATGCGGAATTCCCCATTGATCGCGGATTATCTGCGCAGGTCTCTGCAACCCGCTCAACCGGACCTGCTCCGCCCTATGGTCGGAGAGTGTCGTATCCAATTGCTTAGTATTCATCCCGGAGCTCCCTCATTTGGATATATCAAAAAGAGAAATTCATCACTTTGCAAGCTCTTTGTTTTCTTACCTAAACCCTAAAATTGCTGGTTTGCACGCGATATCCCGGAATGGTCGACGATTTAAGGCCATTTTGGTCAAATGCTGATATATCGAACATCCTTCGACCGGTCTGCGCAGGCAAACCAGCCTATCGCACCCAAGGGTGCCTCCAAACCGGTGAGCACTACCACTCATGAAGAATGACAGGAGCGCAGCGAAATGTCTGCACCTATTTCAGATACATGCCGCTCCCGGCCCTGCAATGTTCACGGTGACAGGTCTTCATGGCAACGATGCTCACCCAAGCAAAACCGGCACGCGCATGCGCTCAGTACCCCAGCGCTATACCATCCTTGCGCGGGTCTGACCCGCCTATCAATGTTCCATTCTCAGGATCGATCCAAATGGCCTGCCCTCCCCCGAGAGGCGCACCGTTCACATCGACAACATGTCCGCGTGCGGCCAGACCGGCAGCTGTTTCTGCACAGATCGTCGACTCAAGTTCCAGTTTTCCGTTCAGCGCAAAGCTTCTCGGTTCCGAGAGTGCCTGCTGCGGATCCATCCCGCGTTCAAGGATGTTAGACAATAGCGTGGTATGTCCGACGGCTTGATAATGCCCCCCCATGACACCGAATGGCATCGCCCCTTCGTCACCCTGCATCGCCATGCCAGGAATGATTGTGTGCATCGGCCGCTTGCCAGGCTCTATCTTGTTGGGGTGCTCATAAAGACGGAAGGATGATCCGCGATTTTGCAGAATTACTCCAGAATTGCGTGTAGAAACCCCTGTTCCGAACCCCTCAAACAATGAATTGATGAGCGAGAGCGCGTTGCGGTCCTTGTCAATCACACACAGGTACGTCGTGTCGCGGTGGGTGATATCTGGAATTTCTCCGAACGGCCCTGCGCGCTGCGGATCTATTTCAGCCCGCACGGCGTCCGCTTCCGATTGCGCCAGCATGATGTCTTGTGCGTCAGTTGCAAAATCTGGATCAGCAATCAAAGCATCGCGCCGACGAAAGGCAGCCTTCGTGGCCTCCGCAATCAAGTGGATGCGGTCCACTTCGGATGTGTTATCCGACAGATCATAGCCCGACAGTGCATTCAGCATCAACAGCGCAGTGATGCCCTGGCCGTTGGGCGGAATTTCGCAAATACGCAGCCCGCGATAGGTCGTGCTCGCCAGCGGGACATACTCTGCCGCAACTTTTTCGAAATCCGATACCTCATGAAGGCCGCCCAGTTCCGTCAGCCGCGCAACGATATCCTCGGCAACGGGTCCGTGATAAAAACCGTCCCTGCCCTGCTTGGCGATGCGCCGCAAGGTTTTCCCCAGCAGCGGTTGCGCATGAATTTCGCCAGCCCTTGGCGCGCGCCCGTCGATGAGCATGGATTGCGAGGAAACCGCGTCGCCCGCCAGCCGTGAGGCAAGCCTTGCCCAATCGCGCGCAACCCGATCAGCCACGATATACCCCTCTTCGGCCGCCTTGATCGCGGGTTCAAGAAGACGGTCCCATTCCAGCTTCCCGTAATCCGAATGGAGTTTGAACCAAGCGTCTATGGCGCCGGGAATCGTGACGGCATGTGGATTTTCGATCGGTATCTCGGACATGCCCCGATCCTGATACCAGCCCAGATGTGCCATGCCCGGCGCGCGCCCGGATCCGTTCAAACCGACGGGATTTCGACCTTTGGGCGCGTAAATCGCAAAACAGTCTCCCCCAATGCCTGTCGCATGCGGTTCGATGACACAGAGCAACGCAAGCGCCGCGATTCCCGCATCCACAGCGTTGCCGCCTTCGCGCAGGATATCGAGTGCCAGCAGGGTAGCCTGCGGATGGGCCGTGGCGGCCATGCCGTTTTCCGCACGCGCCGCTGATCTCCCTTTGTTGAAGTCCCTGAGCATCTAAATTTTCCTCTGTCAGTATGGTTCCGGAATTTCGCAAACCAATTGCTCGAACAACGTGTCCAGCCTGTTTGAGATAGCTGACCTGCTATTCTTGTTTTCCGCAATGGAAGAAGTTCGCCGCTTTCGTTTCATCGCTCTTTAACAGTACTCAACATGGCGAAAGTCAGAGGTGGTTCCGGAAATCTGAACAGCCGGGATAGGTGGATTTTCCGCGTAACAGCAGCATGATGCTGCGAGCAAGGAGATGACCATGGCAAGACGACCACGCCGGAATCACAGCCCGGCATTCAAGGCGAAAGTGGCGGTGGCCGCGATCAAGGGCGAGAAGACGCTGATCGAGCTGGCACAGGATTTCGACCTTCATCCCAACCAGATCAAGCAGTGGCGTGATCAGCTTCTTGAGGGTGCGACCGGGGTGTTCGGTTAGCCGCCGTCCTGGACTGGTTCACCCGCCGGGTGTTGTCATGGCGCGTGTCAATCACGTTGGAGGCCGACTTCTGCATCGAGGCCGTCGAGGAGGCGCTGGCCCGGCATGGCAAGCCGGAAATATTCAATACGGATAGTCATATGATGGTAACCAGTTCTCGGGCGGTTTGACTCAAACACCGATCGACCGTTCGCTGGGTTGGTGCCGCTTGGCTTTCCGGTTTGGTTTGACCCAAACAGCGACCGACCAGACTTGTGTCTTTCCCTGGACCTGTCGACCGCCCGGGAACGCCTTGCGGCGAGGCTTTGTCTCGAAGATGCCGCGTGACCCAAGAAGGGCCTGACCCCTCCGTGCCAATAAGAGTGAGACAATTGAGTGGCTGAAGTTTACACTTGAGGGTGTAGGAGAACGTACCCATGGTTATGCCTTCGAAGACACCGCTTTCTGACGATATTGTGTCTG
>Ga0163216_101646_pt1 | contig 11751 bp, 15 predicted proteins | sample SynspAceP_FD_167610 | JGI IMG/M metagenome (GOLD analysis project Ga0163216, IMG submission 167610) | Saline lake microbial communities from Ace Lake in Antarctica - Synechococcus sp. Ace-P (Illumina Assembly) | ecosystem: Environmental > Aquatic > Non-marine Saline and Alkaline > Saline ...
GATTTCGATGCCGGCGATCGTGATGGGGGCGGGCGATTCGGGTTCTTGCTTGCTCATTGGCGATAGAGAGCGCGAAATCGCCTGTCCGTGTAAAGATCAATCCAGACGGATTATTGAGCAGTTACGTGACGTTCTCAGATAAAGAGACTGGGGAGCAGTCCGTATTTGCTGACAACGTTTTGATTAACGCAGGCCCGCAAACCTTTGCCCAATTGTTTGACCAAATGTGGAAGCCAAAGGACGAAGATGAAGGCTCCGTCGTCAAAATCAATATGCTGCTGCACCGACTACCGAAATTGAAGACCGCCGACACAACATCCTCCGATGCATTCGCGGGATCATTTCATATCGATGAGGGATTCGAGCAAATGGAAGCCTCTTGGCAGGCTGCCCGCAGCGGAAAGTTGCCCGATCCTGCACCAGGAGAAGTCTACTGTCACACGCTCTCAGATGACTCAATCCTTTCGCCCGAACTCAGGGAAAAAGGCTACCATACGCTAACACTTTTTGGCCTCGATATGCCATGGCGGCTCTTTGAATCAGACAGTGGCGAAGACGCGAAACGCGTTCAGGAACTCTACCTTCGAGGGCTCAATGATTTGTGTGATGAGCCCTTTGAGGACTGCGTGGCGGTGAGTCGCGATGGCGGAAAATGTATCGAAACCAAGACGCCTCGTGATCTACAATCCGAAATTGGCCTCGACCAGGGCAATATATTCCATAACGCTCTCTCGTGGTTCTATGGCGACGCCAACCAAGTCGGACAATGGGGCGTTGAAACGAAATATCCCAGGGTCTTCCGCGCTGGTGCCTCCGCAATGCGGGGTGGCGCCGTCAGCGGGATACCCGGTCACAACGCAGCTATGTGCATACTACAGAATTCTTGAGATCCGTTGCGACGTAACCGTACACCAGAACCATTGTAGGCGTGAGGTTTAGGTTGGTGGGTTTTGCTATGTCTCTTCCAACGGAGAAAACCGATGCCCGGAACCGACACCGCTAACCTTTGGGCCCAGCGACTGCGGCGATTTGATCAGGCTGACATGACGGTCGCGAAATTCTGTGACAGCGAAGGCGTCTCGCAGCCCTCGTTTTTCCACTGTGTCTAGCGACAATTAGTTTTCCCTCTCCGCGACAATTAGATTTCCCCTGTTGAGCGGATCGACATTCGGTTTCACGCTGCGGTGTTTCCCGGTCAGCGACAATTAGAATTCCCCTGCTCGGGGAAATGATCGCATCATCACAAGCTCCTGCTTTCAAAGGAGATTGCGATGACCACGGATGGACAAGTTTCTGAACTCAGGCGATGCCTTGCCGCTGGCAAGTCACTCGCCGCCTCTGCCAGGATGGCTTCGATGGACAAAAAAACAGCACGATCCTATCGCGACGACCAGGCACTTCCTTCGCAGCGAAAGAAGCCTCGGCAGTACCGAACGCGCCTCGATCCCTTTGTCGATGTCTGGGCCGAGGTCGAGCAGCTGCTCCTTGCCGAACCAAGACTCAAAGCTAAAACTCTTTTCGACGATCTGCTGGCGCGATATCCTGGAGAGTTCGATGACTGTCGGTTTGCGCCTCAAACAGTACCACTCATTGGCGCTTCAAACGGTACCAGTTGGTGAGAAGGAGCCGCTGGGCGGCTCGGTGGTACTGTTTGACTTAAGTCTCTTCGGTCGACGACCCGGTTGGCGCTTTGGTACTGTTTGAATTTTTTGATGAATTTCCCATCCGGTAGCTGCGGCCGTTGATTTGCATCACGTCACTGTGGTGCAGGAAGCGGTCCAGGATAGCCGTCGCGCTGGGCACGTCGCCGATGAGTTTGCCCATTCCTCCAGCGGTCGATTGCTCGTCATCATCGTGCTGCGGACGTCGTGACGACGCATGATGACCTCGAACAGATACTCACCGCTTCGCTTGGGCAACTGCTTCATGCCCATGTCGTCAATAATCAGCAGATCCGGTTCCAGATATCGTTTCAAAATTCGCTCGTGGCCATCGAGCGCCTCGTCGTGAAGGAAGTCCCGAACGACGTCGAAGATGCTGCGGTAATACACCGTCATCCCCGCGCGAATCAGCGACAGTCCGATCGCTTGACTCAAGTGGCTCTTGCCCGTTCCCGGCGGCCCCAGCCACAACACGTCGCGACGCTCGCGAATGAAGCGGCCCGTCGCCAGCTCGAACACCGCACTCTTCTTGATCGTCGTATTGAAACTGAAGTCAAGATCTTCCAGCCGACGAACGTCACGAAAGCCAGCCTTCTTGATCCGCCTCGCGATCTGACGGTCTTCGCGAATATTGATCTCGTCTTGCAGCATCAGCTCGAAGAACTCCATGTGCGTTAGTCCCGTCGAAGACGCTTCGTGAAGACGCACCTCCAGCGACTCGGTCATGCCACCGAGTCGTAGCTTCGTTAACATCGGATTGAGGATGTTGTTCTCTTGCACGTAGTCAACACCGCGTTCCACCTTGCCCTTGTGTCGCGGCGTTCGCACTCGTGTCGGCATGAACGCGCATCCGTCGTGTTTGCAAAAGTCGACGAGCTTCGGGTTGAGCTCTGGGTCATAAAAGTCAGGAGTTTTGACGGCGCACTTCGCGTTGTCAAAGATGACTTTCATCGGCACGCCACCGAACGCCCAAAACGTGTTCTCGAGACAGCGAATGAAGCTCTCGGTGTCTTGCCGAAAAACGACTTCGGCATATCCCTTTCGTGAATGACTCAGGACGGCCCGAAAGACGTGAGTGCGACGATGAGTTCCGTCAGCATTTCGAATCTTCGCACCGGTTCCGAAGTCGACTTGCAACTCTTCGCCGGGCTCGATTTCCATCCTGCGAAAGGGCAATTCACGGTCGTTGTCGAGGCTTTTAACGAAGCGATTAACGGACCAGTAACTGACGCTCGCGCCGTGGTCGGCGACGAGGTCTTGATGAATACGGCGAGCTGATAAACCGGCTTCCTGTTTCTCGCTGATGACTTGGCGAAATGGCTCGCACTGACTGCTGCTGGTAGTGGCCAAATCGGCGGGATCGGCAGGTGCTGCTTCGTCGCCTGACCCGGTTGGCGCCTTGGTACTGTTTGAATCGTCCGAGCCGGTTGGCGCCACAGCCTCCGGACCCGTTGGCGCCTTGGTCCCGTTTGAAGCCTGGCCCGCCAAATGCCGCCGAACGGCCCCTCGGGAGACATTCAGGGTTCGGGCGATCCGCCGCTCAGAGTAACCGGCCGCTCGTAAGTTGTTGATTGCAAGGGACTTGTCCATCTTCAGTTGATTCGCCATGAGGCCCTCGTCGGTAGGTTTTCGGAAGTGAAAACCCATTATCCGACGAGAACCGAGGGTGTGGGATCAACTGGTACCGTTTGAGACGCCAATCACTGGTACTGTTTGGGCGCAAACTGACAATTGGCGAAACGTTTCGTTGACACAATCGGCGTTTCCCCCATCAAGTACCTGACGAACTGGCGATTGGAGTTGGCCGCCGCACGTCTCTTGGACTCCGACGATTCCATCGCGAGGATTGCTCGGGACATCGGCTACGATTCCGAAGCGTCTTTCAACCGCGCGTTCAAACGTCATGTTGGATCGCCGCCGGCGAACTGGCGTACCAGCAAGCGGCTCTTAGTGGCCACTGCCTGACTGTACCGACAGCGGTACGAATGATGCATTGTTGTATCCTGGCTCATGCAACCGCTATGGCGGAGATTGCCGCTGACGTGACGCGGCGAAGTCATGCCGTGAAATAAAGCCCCTTATTTCGATTCGTGGCGAATTCAGAGAGAGGGGGTCCAAGCCATGTTCCACGGAGTGACTGCACGATTGGCAACCAGCGACCCGACGGTAGCGAAATCGTTGCCGCTCTGATGCGAGCAGTGTAGACCGATGATGGGCGTGTCGCCTGGAGCGAGTTGTGTTAAGAACACCCAGACGCTCTTTGTTGAGAAACGGTGCCGCCGTGTGGGCAGCGGCTACGGTAGGCAAGGTCAACATCCACTCCTCCTCAAGCCCGCTGGTCAGCGCGAAGGCTCTACTCTGCAGTGGTGTCGCTAGTCGCCTGGCGACCGTTGGTGTGATTAGCAACGACGAATGTCAACGCTACTTCTTGTCCCACGTTGTGTTTTTCACTGACGTGATGGTCCAGCGGACCCCGCAAGTTGTTACCCGCCAGGTCTTCGAGTTCGGATTGGACGATTAATTGATACGTACCTATCGTCCAGGATTGCTGCGGAAAGAATCGGCACTGCGTTTCCCGATGACCGAGCTCGATCCGACCCGGCACTTCACGGCCGCCTGCGTCCCGAACAGAAAGAAGACGTTCAAGCAATGCGTGGTCGAGCGGTCGGTCAGACCTTAACTCCAGTGGAGCCCTTGAGCCAGCTTTCGGCGGAGCGAGAGACCAGCTTTCGGCTTTCACAGCGGACCGCACGGGTGAGATCACTCGAAACGCCTTCTCGTAATCCGTACCTAACGGTCTTCCAGCCGCATCTGGCCAAGAACCATCTACCAGTAGTTTGTAGCGCCGACCCACTTGCAAGGCTTGCCCGAGCCGGACGTTGGTTGCGACACCGCGCTTGATTCGACCTGGGTCCAGAAGCAAAGTCAGACGTTTTTGATCGGGCCCCCAGAGCTCTTGTTTGAACTCCATGAACACATTCTCGACTTCGTTTCCATTCTCACTTTGCAAACTGATCGCTCGGTTTGCCCAACCACGCTGCATCGGATTTGAAAAGTAGACGTAGAAACGAAGGATATTCTCCGGTAGTTCGTCGCTTGTCGGAAAGATTCGTTCAACTTCCGGTGGTGGAAGCGATGGCGATGCGGGAAGGGAGAAGGGTATTCCAACGAAAGAGCGACCGAACCGTTCAACGCGAACGCCATGCAGGTCTTCTACCGCAGCGAAGTCGGATGCGACATATACGCGGTACTTTACGCCGGGCGAGAACGGGAAATCGGGCTGAAACGTCAGCTTGTCTTCTGCGAACCGATAAGTTCCCTGGACCGGACTCACCGATGACAAGGTGTCGGCTTCGTCCACGTAAATAGCGAAACACGTCTCCCAGTCGATGGGCTTATCCGATTTCGGAAGGCGTACGCGGAGCACCAAGGGTTCGCCGCTAGATCCTGGGAGCGCAAGCAAATCTGGCTGCGAAATCCCCGACGGGGACCCGGTAAGCCACAGGGCTCCAACGATCATCAGAACCAAAAAATATTTTCCAGCTGTGTACAACTTGCAACTCCCATTAACACGAGTGTTTTTCAAACCAAGCAGCGTCGGCGGGAGCCGTAATCTCCCGCCTTGTATTCCCGAGACAAGCCTTACTTACTCCTGCTCCCGAGGCGTACCTTGAAAGTTAGGTGCACCGACTCCGGGAAAATCGTACTCGCCATACACGTCGAACAAAGTAATTGGAAGCATGGTGGACAGCGACTGTAGATTGAGGTTGCCCGTTGGAGCATCCCGAGTCAGCGATACAAAGAATTGGTCATTCAAAACATCAATCTGGAGTGAAGACCCCTCGAACATGACTGGGCTGCCAAGAGGTCCCATTGGAAAATCGCCCCGGGCATCCAACTTGAATCCCTGTTTGGTATTCTCCAGCGTGTATTCCTTCGCTTCCGCAAGACCACTAAGTGGAAAGACCTGTGGCATCCGGCTGTTGTTTGTCATAAACATGAATTCTTTGCCCTCGGCCATCATGTTTTTGTAAACGACCATGTCAATTGGTTGTCCGTTGCCAATATCGCCAATCGTACGACCGGTGACGGAGGCTCCGTCTTTTAAAGATTCGATCGGGATGAGTACGACCGGGCTGCAAGTATAAGACGCAATTAGATAGTCCGTGCCGCCGAGATTTTTTGCAACCATCGAGCGAATCGGGGCGCGAGTCTCGAATTGGTCGTGGGCGAGGTGGAAAATCCGGACCTTGGTCGACGAGTACTTGTCTTTAAACGGGTAACCGATGCGACGAAGCGTAGAGGCGAACTCTTCGTTTGAAATGCCGGAGACGAAAATTTCGCCATTAAAATATTCGATGTCCATGATTGCCAGAATGTTCATCGGCCGCTTTGCTTTGATGACATCCTTGGCTGACGGTGGCCCCATCAATCCGCGAGCTACGAATTGCTTGCTTCCGTCGGGAACATCGTGCAACACTTGCCGCGTGGAATTGAGCTCAGAAAGTCGCACATTGTGAACTTTTCCGCCAGCGTCGACTCTCACAATGGCCGGTAGCGACTCTTTTCCAACTCCGCGAGATACCGAAAGGTAGACTTCTCGAGTATTGGGGTGCACGGCCATGTCATTGATGACGATTGCAGACTTGTTTACCCCGAGTACGGCGGCGACGACAGCGTCGATGCTGTCGACATCAACATTTGTAGCCTTTTCGGGAGCCTTTCCATTGCCGACCTCAAAAGCATAAATTGCCCCTCCGATATTGTCGCCCACGAACAGCACGCCGTCTGGGCCGAACTCCAACGCTCCTGCAGAACGAAAGTCCCTCAGGGTTTGTCCATGTACTGTCGAGGTAACTCCGCTGACCAACAGCAACAAGACCAGTGTATTGATAACGCGTGAAATGTTTGTTCTCATTGTTCTTTCTCCTGGGTTTGGGACCGCTAGGTCCATATCGGTACAAAAAATCAATCAAACGTCGATAGAATCACCTTCACTACTCGATTCAAAGATGCTCGATTCGGATTTACTTTTGCCATCAGTTGCAGCCCTCCGACTGAGGTGACAACAAACCTGGCGAGCGTCTTGACATCTTTATGCTCAGAAATTTGGCCATCCTGCTGAGCTCGATGAAGCCGTTTAATAAAAAGCTTTTCAGTGCTCGACATTGAATTCCTGACCATTTGTTCAACCTCTTCGTCATGCGGACTGAGTTCTGCCGCCGTGTTATAGAGCATGCAGCCACAGGGAGCTCCATTCTTTGGGGCCGACATCTCAATCACAAAATCAAGGATGCCGCCAAACGCAACTCGAACGTCGTCCACGCCTAAGGCGGCCCCCATCTGAGTGTGTCCGGTGCCGATGTAATGCCGTAAACATCGCAAAAAGAGTTCGCGTTTACTTCCAAACGTTTTGTAAAAGCTACTCTTGCTTAGTCCCATCGCATCAAGCAAATTCTGTGGCGTTGTGGGTTGAAATCCTTTTTCCCAGAACACTCGCATCGCCTGCTCAACCGCTTCAGCTTCGTCAAATTCCCGTGGTCTAACCATTTTCGCCTCTGTTGCCTATCGATTCTATCAGTTTGGGACTTCGAAGTCCATAACGAATTCAAGAAAATTTTCGTATTGGCCAATTTAGTAATCTGCAGGCACCGTAGTCGGCCGACGCCGTCGAAGCGCCTTGCCTCTAGGCAAATGCCAAGGAAATCGCGTTCTTGAATCCGGCAACCACTGATAGAATCGGAAAAGGGGAAGGGGCAGGGGGCAATAAACCGCGAACATGCCTGAAACTACCCCCTTCCCCTTAGATCGGGTTTTCCATCACATGCGAGTTTCTCGGTAGACGCTTCGTCAAAATTGGTCTGTCGGTGAATGTTCGAAGAAGGCGGAGCCAGCTGCAGTCGGGCTGCCCTTTCAAGCTTCGGATTGAGCACATCGAGCCGATGAATGAGTCCAACGCCATCTTGAAGGAGCGGGAATAGCACACGATCTTCAGAGACATTCAAAAGCAAGGCGAAGGGTTCATCGCAAAACACGACGATCAGCAGGTCCAATTAATGTTATGCTGGTTTCCATACGAAAACGACATCGAAGCCTTTGTCGAGGGTCTCGAAGCTGGAAAGGTGACGAACGGCGTCGATAAACCAGAGAGTGGTCAACAGCACCTATTCCCTCAATGACGAACCACGGCTGCTATGTTGTCGGGTTCCGCCAGCGAATCCGAGCTCGAGGAATACGAACGCACGTTGGCCGAGTCCGATGAAACGAGCGACTCGGAATAGCGAACATCGTCCGTAATCCCAGGTCCCACCGACCGCTGATAGCCTCAATCGTGCTCACCGTGTTGCCGTCGACCATGCGCGTGATTTTTCGACCTTGAATTTTGAACCCTTGCCAGTACCGCCTCCGGCGTGCTCATCAGACGAAGGTTCAATTGACCGCCGTCGGCTTGTGTCGCTCCAAACGCGTATGCAACAGCACCAAACCCGCGATCGCAGTGGCACCGATATAGAACCCACGTCCGAGCGATTGATAATCGGCAAAAAACAAGGCTCCCATCAACATGCCATAGACCGGCTCGAGGTTGTTGGCAAAGTTGATCGTAAACACGCTCATGCGTTTCAACAATTCGACGTATTCACTGTAGGCGTACACCGTACAAACGACCGCCAGCACGACGAGGCAAACCGTATCAAAAAGGCTCGGCCGCAGGTCCAACCCGACGCCATCACTGAGCCACTTCGCGGAAACAGGCAAGCACAAGGCGCAGAACAGAAAAGCACCGCCCATTTCATAGCATGCGATCACGCGGTGATCCAAACGCCGGGCGAACGAGGCATTTAAAATCGAAAAAATCGCAGCCACGAAGGCAGATGTGATCGACACCGCGAACCCCACCGCGTGATCGGTTTCACTGCCGACGATCGAAGCCACTGCCGCAATGATCAGTAATCCGAAAACAAAATCGCCTCGCCGAAATTTCGCCGAACGTAGCATCCAGGGTTCCAACACGGACGTCCACAACGACACCGTTGCCATGCCGACCATGCAAACGGAGACGTTTGAGATTTTGACAGCCAAGAAAAACAACACCCAGTGCAGCCCAATCAACGCACCGATCAGCGTCAGACGCACTGCATCCCCAGCGGCGAGGATTGCCCGACGCCTCAAAAGGATAGCCAGCGTCAAGGTGGCGATCAGACAGCGAAAAAAAACGATTTCAACGGCGGGAAGTTCAATCAGTTCCCCCAAAACGCTCGTGAAACCCCATAAGAGAATGATGAAATGCAGCTTGAAGTAATCTCGCCGGGAAGTCGTGGATGGATTCATCGAGTGGATCGGATTGCCTGTTTGAGTGAATCCCGGAAGGGTATCCGAAAGTGGAGAAACGTCGACCAAGGACCGTATTTGGAGCCACCCTTTTTTTATCATTTTCTGACGCAGCAAAGTCGCTTTGCCAGCTTGGAAGAGGCGGCAAAGGTGTCAGGATACGGCAAAGGCGTCCACCTCTTTGCTGCAAGTGTAGGGGCAACGGACAACCTGCGGACGGACTGCGCTTTTGACGCAGCGTGACCGTTTGTGCATCAATTATCCATCGTCATCGCCGCGAACCCAACGTTCACGGCATCGACAACACAGTTACGCGAGCACCCCCACAGGCCTCAAGCGGCTAAGTCACACCGGTCGCCCAGATTTCAGAGACTTTGTCACACCCGATATTCACGCCTGCGAAAAGACGTCGCCGAACGGACGCAAAAATCTGCGTTGCTCTGACCAATCGGTGATGGCGAACACGATGCGTTTGAACGACCCGGCAAATTCGCCTTCCAGGGCATCGTGAAAGTCCTTGGCCGTTTGTAGCGGATCATTCGCGAACACGCCACATCCCCAAGCACCCAACACGAGCGACTCGTACTCGTAGGCTCGAGCGATGGCCAGCACGCGGCGTATCCGCCCGCGAAGCATCGGCTCTGCATCCAGTCGACCGATCGCCGGAGCGTATGGCGCCGCGCAGGTCAGAAAGCTGAGCGACCACGGCATGTCGCACTCCATCCCGGCGTCGTCACGGAACACCGGCACGTCGGGTGAAAGGATCGCCCAGTCACTCGAAGCGGCCGCATCGTTGTCACGATGAAACTCGTACATCGGATCGCCGAATAGAGTGGCGTACAAAGCACTGGACCGGCACAGCGTTTCCTCTTGCGCCGTCGCGCCCCGCAGAAACCCACCTCCGGGTTCAACGCCATTGGCAAAGTTCAATGCCAGCGGCCGATGTCCCTCGGCAACCAAGACATGAGCGGCGGCCAGCGTCGTCTGATTAGCGACGGTCACCAGTGTCTCGGCATGGCTAGCACCGAGCGTTTTCGTGGACGCGTCCGGCAAAGTCCCGTCCGGCGGAATGGAAACCTTCGCCGCCTCAGCCGATTTGATTTCCGCCGACCAATCCACCAACCCATGGTCAGTCAGATATTCGCCGCTATCAATGGCCGCAAGCGCAGAGACTCCAAGCGACTCCGCGATCTCGTACCTAATCCCAAGCACACGCTGGTGCTGCCGAGCCAATTCATCGGAATCAATGCACGAGATAAAACGCAGTCTACTCATTGCTTTTCCTGCTCCAGTCAAGCATCGGCGTCTCCCTTTCCAACCCAATGAAACTTATCCGCTGATAGTACCCGCTCGCCGTCCCAGCGATACGCCACCAGTTTCCCACCCTTGGCGACGCTGTCGTCCGTACTCGCCACGTTGGCCGCCAGCGGTACCGTTACCCGTCAGCCAATAGCGTCCCACAAACACCGGCGGTGCGTCGACCGGATAGCCGGTCACTCGCCCAGGATCTCCGCGATCTGTCGCACACGGTCCGCCGTCGGTGGGACGTAGCGACCCTGTTCGACCTGCGACAAATACGTCGACGAAACACTGATCATGGTCGCGAACTTCCGCAACGTGATCTGCTTCGCCAATCGCTTTTCTCGCAACCGAGCACCAAAATCCATCCAACGAGGATCCCAATCTCCGGAAAAACCCGCCGGCCACCTTCGGCCGACCCAACCAACACCCCCGCAGCCAAGAACCAACCGGCCCCACGAATTCGCGAAAGTGAAGTGCGCACTTTGCAAATGCGTTCCTAGCTGGACAGCGTTACTTCGTGGCTTTCGATTTAGTTTCACGGTGATTTTGGCTCGACGCTTCTGATTCGATCCGGATCAATTCCCATCGCGAGATAGTCCGCTATGCGTTTCTTGCGATGGCAACGACTCGCCTCGGCGTTGCGCCGTTGGTGGTAGGCGATCCGCTTCAGCTCGGCTTCGTATTCTTGTTGAGCGAACCGATGTGGTAGTCCTAGGCAGCGAATAACCACGTCGGCCGCGCGACGAACTTGCTCAAGGGTCAGACGCTCGGCATCGGTTACGATTTCGCTGGCACATAGCTTGTGCCGAACGCGAGCGCAGAACAACTGAGTGGTCGAAAGTTGGAAAGTTGGTGCCACCCATCTATTGGCGAAGCGGCGGCGACGTGCTTCCCTGAGGAGAACTCGCTCAACGCACCACCAATCCGGAGACGGACATGCCGCGTACACCACGATGCGAAGTTACCGACCCCGAATCAGCGCACGTTTTTCATTTGGTTCAGCGCTGCGTGCGTCGAGCGTGGTTGTGCGGAGAAGATCCGCACTCGGGGCAGTCTTATGAGCATCGCCGAAGCTGGATTCGCAGTCGCCTGGAGTTTCTGAACTCGATCTTCGCTATCGACTGCCTCACCTATACTGTGCTAAGTAACCACATGCATTTGGTCCTGAGAACACGTAGCGATGTGGTTGCCCAGTGGAGCGATGAGCAGGTCGCCCGGCGATGGCTGAGGCTGTTCCCGTACCGCAAGAAAGACGACGGGACGCCCGAAGAGCCGACGCAGCCTGAAATCGACATGATCGTCAATCAGCCCGAGGTGCCTGCTGAGAGACGTCGGCGGCTGAGCGATGTGAGGAGCGTGGATGCGTTGCGTGGCTGAAAACATTGCCCGACGTGCCAACCGTGAAGACGAGTGCACCGGCAGATTTTGGGAAGGGCGTTTTAAACTTCCAATTTTACTC
>Ga0163216_101647_pt1 | contig 11737 bp, 10 predicted proteins | sample SynspAceP_FD_167610 | JGI IMG/M metagenome (GOLD analysis project Ga0163216, IMG submission 167610) | Saline lake microbial communities from Ace Lake in Antarctica - Synechococcus sp. Ace-P (Illumina Assembly) | ecosystem: Environmental > Aquatic > Non-marine Saline and Alkaline > Saline ...
TGCCGCGTCAAAGCGCTTGACCGGGCAGAAAGCCCGCTCTGCGCGCATTTCCTTGCATCTCTTTGCCATTTGTTCTGCTATTTCATCACCCATAAAGGGTCCGCACCCTAGCCCGTTTAGCCCGATTGTTCGCGCGGCATGCAAATGCGACGCCCATTACCGGCGCGGATAAAATCAATCATATTTTTAACCAGTGAGCTGTCAGGATAGGCTTCTGAAACCTGATCCACGCGCTCTTGAAAAGACCCTTCTTCAATGAAGAGTTGCGCATAGGCATTGCGCAGGACGTGAATTTCGGCCTTATCGATGTTCCGACGCCTCAGTCCAACCAGGTTCAACCCCCCAAGACGCGCCCGATTGCCGATAACCGACCCGTAAGGGATCACATCATGCTCGACGCCTGTCATGCCCCCGACAAAAGCATGTTCGCCGATACGCGCAAACTGATGAACAGCGGAGAGGCCGCCAAGAATTGCGTGATCTCCGATATTCGCATGCCCTGCCACAGTCGCGTTGTTGACAAATATGACATGGTTGCCAACCACACAATCATGCGCGATATGAGCACCAGCCATGATCAAACAATGATCCCCGACCTTGGTGAGCATACCGCCGCCTTCAGTGCCTGTATTGATGGTGACACTTTCCCTAATGGTGCAGTTCGCACCGATTTCGAGGCGACTGGGTTCACCGCCATACTTCAGATCTTGTGGTTGAGCGCCAATGCTGGAGAATTGAAATATTTCGGTCTTCTCTCCAATCGTCGTCCGTCCTTCAACTACAACATGGGGGCGAATGGTGACGCCATCTCCCAATGTAACGTGCTCTTCGATAACGCTATAAGCGCCGATTGCTACATCCTTTCCCAATTTGGCATCAGGATGGATGATTGCGGTTGGATGAATGGTCACTTTTTTTCCTATTTATCGATCAGCATGGCAGAGATTTCGGCCTCGCAGGCCTTCTTGCCATCGACCATTGCTATGCAGCCGAATTTCCACACGCTGCCTCGGCTCTGTATCTTCTTGACGTGATATTCGATCTGATCACCGGGCACTACAGGTTTGCGAAATTTCGCCCTGTCGATACTCATCAAATAGACTAGGCTTGGTGGCGAATCTACGGATTGGGCCAGAATACACAACGCGCCAGCTGTCTGGGCCATGCCCTCAAGCATAAGGACTCCAGGCATAACTGGCTGTCCGGGAAAATGTCCCATGAATTGTGGTTCATTTGCCGAAACATTTTTAATGCCGACACAGGCGTTGTCCCCATCAATATCCTTAAGTTTGTCAACAAGAAGGAAAGGATATCGATGCGGAAGGGCTTTCAGCAGATCGAGAATATCTGCCGACCCCAATTCGGTCGTTGCTGTTTCACTCATTAGCTATTTTGCCCCCTTTATTACAGTTTCCGGCATCACAGTTCCTACTATCGCTGACATCCAAGATCACTCTTTTTCAGAGTGTGAATCTGTCTTTTCGACGACGACAATCTCTTTATTTGCCAATTGGTTCAATAACGTGATTTCTTTAAACCATTCGCGCACAGGCTTTGCCGGGACGCCTCCCCAGCGCCCGCCCGCCGGAACATCGCCGTGAACAGCACTGACACCGGCAATCTGGGCGCCGTCTCCAATTCTTACATGTCCTATGACACCAGTTTGTCCGCCAATTACAACGAAATCTCCAAGTGTGGCACTCCCCGCGATCCCAACCTGGCCCACCAGCACACAATGACGTCCAATTGTCACGTTGTGCCCAATCTGAACCTGATTGTCGATTTTGGTTCCTTCACCAACAATTGTGTCGCGATTGGTTCCCCTATCAACACTGGTATTTGCACCAATCTCCACATCATCCTGAATGATGACGCGTCCGATCTGTGGAACCTTCAGGTGGCCAGATGGCCCCATCGCGTAGCCGAAACCATCCTGGCCAATGCAGGTTCCAGAATGCAACACAACACGATTGCCAAGCAAAGCATGCTGCACGACCGTATTTGCACCGATGAAACAATTTCGACCAATTTTAACGCCGCGCCCAACAACTGCGCCAGCGGCAATAATGGTGCCGCTTCCAATTTCTGCTTCTTCTCCAACCGTCGCATTTGGCTCAATCATCACATCCGACTCCAACTTCGCAGTCTGATGCACACGCCCGCGTATGATTTTCGTATCATTTGGTCCGGTTGCTACCATTGGTGCTGGACCAGCCGCCTCTGGATAGAGGGCCGATACGAGCCGGGCATAGGCGTGATATGGAGTTGAGGTTACCCAGGCAACGGCAGTGGATGGAACCTTGTCTGCGTATCTTTTTTTGCAGAAGATCAATGAGGCCGTACACTCAGCCAGCAAGTCGACATATTTGGCGTTATCCAGGAATGTGGCGTCTCCCTGTTCGGCGTCATCCAACGCTTTTGTGTTGCCGATCGTCATAGCCTCATCCGCCCCTTCAGGAACAGATTCTCCCAAAAGGTCTGCAATCTCTTTCAGTGATATCGGGGCTGGTACTGCAAAAAATCTTGTATCAGACAAGTCACTGATCCCTTCACGGCAACGCATAATCTTTTGAACCATCTGGATGAACTATGTGCCAGCTGACCAGACATAGTTCCAACAGGCACGCTTATTACGCATAGATACGCTCTAATAAAAAGGGCCGCCACTGTCTTCCGACAGGGCGGCCCTGATGAGCAATTTTTGACTAGAACTTGGTTCCACCACCAAAGCGGAAGAACTGTTCTTCGTCATAGTCTTCCTTGGTAAGTACCTGCGCAATGTCAGCACGCAATGGACCGAATGGGCTCTGCCACAAGATACTGGCACCAACAGAAGAGCGGATAGACGAATCGTCCTCGAAGTCATCTGTCTGACGCTCATCAACACCCCAAAGTGAGCCTGCGTCAGCAAACACCGCGCCGCGAATTCCGAATGATTCCGGCAGGCCCCAGATCGGGAAGTTCACCTCGGCAGTCGCATTCCAGAAATTGTTACCACCAATCAATCCGGTCGTATAATTATCATAAGGACCGTATGACTCGAAGCCACGAATGGTTTCTCCGCCCTTAAAGAACGCATCCGAAGATCTTACGCCCTCACCAAGGCCGGTTATGTTACCGGCTTTAGCGCCAACCAAACCGACCAAATCCCAGTCTGTATGAAGTTGACGATAGATGCGTGCATCAGCCAATGTACGGATGTAATGAACGTCACCACCAACACCGGCAAAGTCCTGGGTAATGCGAAGGAACTCACCATCTCGTGGTAAAATCTGACTGTCGATTGTGTTGTAGGTCAGTGTGTAGCCAACGGATGAGGTGATGGTTGCACCCGCTGCAATATCCGCCAGCACACCAGTCGTCAGATCAGTCTCATCACCTGTCAAAGTTGATTCTGATTGCTCAATTCCGTACCGCAGGACCAGACCAAGGTTTTCCTTGATCGGAAGGCCGAAGCGCAGGCCACCGCCAATTCTCTCGATGTCGTACTCGTCGTTTTCCTTAAAGCGACTGTATACATCGAAGCCTGCTGACATGCGGCGTCCAAGGAAGTACGGATCGGTAAATCCAAAGTCATAATTCTGCTTATCAGCACCGGCACTGATGGAAGCTTTCACTTTGTAACCGCGTCCCATGAAGTTCGATTCTGTCAGAGACACGTCACCGACCAAGCCATCACCAGTTGAGAGACCTGCCCCAAAGGAGAGTTCACCGGTTGGCTGATCTTCAACAGTTACATTCAGGATCATGCGATCCGGAGAAGAGCCAGGTACGCGACTAATATCAATGGTCTTGAAGAAGCCGAGCCTGCGCAACCTGCGCTCTGCAACGTCTACCAGCACCTTGTTATAGGCATCACCTTCGGCCAGATCGAACTCACGGCGAATGACGTAGTCACGCGTCCGGGTGTTGCCACGGATGTTGATCCGCTCAACATAAACACGAGGGCCTTCGTCGATGACATAAGTCAGGTGGATGATCTGCTGGTCGTAGTCACGATCACCACGAGGACGAATCTGCGTGAATGGGAAGCCCATCCGGGCTGTTTCAAGTGTCAGGTCTTCAAGAGTTTTTTCAATCAATTCAGCGTTATAGGTCTTGCCGGTTTTTGTCCGAAGCACATGGCGCAGTGATTCACCGTCCAAACCGATAATGCCCGAGTCGATTTCAATATCGCCAAATTCGTAACGCTCGCCCTCATCAATTGTGAAAGTCACAAAGAATTTGTTGCGCTCACGATCCAGGTCAGCCGCTGCGGAAATGATTCTGAAATCCGCATAGCCCTTACGGTAATAGAAGCTGCGCAGGCGCTCTTCATCAGCACGCAATTTGTCAGGATCGTAAATATCGTTGCCGCTCAGAAAGCTCAGAAAGTTCTTCTGGCTGGTGTCAACAACTTCCCGGAGCTTACCGTCGCTATAAGCGTAATTACCAATAAAGCTCACACGGGAGATTGATGTTTTGGCAGATTCGTCAATTTCGAAAACCAGATCAACCCGGTTTTGAGGAAGGTCAATCACCTTCGGTGTCACACGTGCATCGAAGCGACCGGAGCGGCGGTACATTTCCAAAACGCGCTGTGTATCAGTCTGGACCTTAGCACGGGTAAAGACGCCACGCGGCTTACTCTGCACAATTGCTATCAGCGCGTCGTCCTTCAACCGATCGTTGCCTTCGAAAACAACGCGGTTCAGAACCGGGTTTTCTTCAACAATCACCACCAGAACAGTACGGCGGCGTTCGATTTCCACATCAGCAAACAAGCCGGTGGCAAACAAAGCCTTCAGAGATTCGTTGATATCGGATTCAGTGTAGCGCTGACCAGGCTGCACTGAGAGATAAGCAAGAATTGTATCGTCATCGACACGCTGATTCCCCTCAACCAACACTCGGCTTGCGGTTTGCGCATATGCTGAACCGCCGCCCCCCAAAACTGGAAGACTTGCACCAATGGTGACTAAAGAAAGCGAAAGGACCGCAAGAACTGCGACTTTACGGAGAGACGAAAGCATAAAATACATACGGCCACTTGCCTGACTTTGCCGATTTTTGGTTCCCTGAAAACACAGGGGCGCGTCCATCGGACTCAATTTCATATAGGTGACTTGTTTTACAGGGTTTTAGTCTGTGTTCAAGCCATAGAGCGAATTGGTTTGCTGTTTTGTAAACTCCGTTGCAAACAGGTCACGCATTCACAACATTGTTCAATCCATTTGGCGTCATGGTTAAGACCCCATTAAGAAGTTGATATCGTTCCAGTTCACAAACAGGAATAACAAGAGAATCACCGCCAGCCCTGCTCTGAAGCCATATTCCTGCGCACGGTCACTCAACGGTTTCCCCCGAACGGCCTCGACTGCATAAAATGCAAGATGCCCGCCATCCAGCATTGGGATGGGAAACAAATTAATCAGGCCAATACTCGCTGATAGAACTGCTGTCAGGTTGAGCAACGCGACAAAACTGATCGCAGCGACCTGGCTTGACATGTTTACAACGCGGATCGGACCTCCGAGCTGATCGGCAGATTCGCGGCCGGTCACGATTCCCCATAGATAATCCAGCGTACGGGTTACAATGAAGGTTGTTTCCTTCACGCCCTCAACGACACCGGTTACCGGGTTAAAACTTTTGATGACAATGTCTTCGCGCTGTGCGCTTTGCCGTATGCCCAGAACACCCACGCGTTGGGTGTTTCCAAAGCGATCTGTGAGTTCCTGACGTTTTGGAACTGCTTCCAGCACAACCTCACTACCGTCCCGATCTACCAACAACGCAATCTGGCGATCAGCACTGGCTGTCACGATGCGCTGCAGGTCGGTAAAGGATTCAACATCCGCGCCGTCTACTGACAGGATGCGATCATCAATCATCAGTCCTGCTTCCTCAGCAGCACTACCTTCAATCACTTCACTGACGATGGGTGGAATGATGGGCTTGCCCAGAAAAACGAACATCCCGGCAAAAATAACCACCGAAAGCAGAAAACTTGCCAATGGCCCAGCAGCGACAACGGCTGCACGTTGCCCAACAGGCTTACCAGCCAATGTCTGACGCCGCTCTTCTTCTGCCATTGCATCAAGTGCCGCACTATCTGGAACGCTTGCAGCATTTTCGTCACCGCTAAATTTCACATAGCCGCCAAGTGGTATCCAGCAAAGCTTCCAGCGTGTACCGCGCTTGTCGGTGTAGCCCACCATCTCTCCGCCAAACCCGATGGAAAATGCTTCTATGCCAACATTGCACAGCCGCCCAACCCAATAGTGGCCAAGTTCGTGAAAGAACACCACGACCGTGAAAACAAACAACGCGGGCAAAGCGTATCCCAGGAACCCGGATCCCAAGCTGGGAAGGCTAGTCAAAAAATCCATTTAGTATATTTTCCAAAAATGCTTGAAGCCCCAAAACTGACTTTGGGCTAAAACTACGTCACAGGATTACGAATCCTACCATTGCTTCTGCTGAAGATATTTGCTTGCGCGGTCCCGCGCAATGCGATCACTCTCAATTGCCTGATCTATATTCTCGAATTCCATCGAGCCTGTCTCTTTGACTGTTTCTTGCAAAACCGTGTCAACAATATGCGCAATCCCGCCAAACGGGATTTTTTCATCAAGGAAGGCTGCAACCGCAATTTCGTTTGCCGCGTTCAACGCGCATGTCGCAGTGCCGCCTACCGACATGGCGTCATATGCCAGTTGGAGGCAAGGAAAACGCTCCAGATCTGCTGGTTCGAATGTCAAAGCGGTGATTGTGGAGAAATCCAGTTTTGGCGCTGGCGACGTTCCTCGGATCGGCCAGTTCAGGCAATAGCTGACCGGTACGCGCATATCAGCGCATCCCAATTGCGCCAAAACGGACCCATCACTGTAGTGAACCAATCCATGGATAATTGACTGTGGATGAACGAGCACGCGCAACTGCTCGACTTCCAGGCCGAATAAATGCTTGGCTTCAATCAGTTCCAGTCCCTTGTTCATAAGTGAGGCTGAGTCGATCGTGATCTTGGACCCCATTTCCCAAATGGGGTGCTTCAGAGCTTGCAGTGGCGTTGCGGAGGCAATCTGTTCTTGTGACCATGTGCGAAACGGCCCACCAGAGGCGGTTATGGTGACTGTTTCGATTGCAGTCTTGTTGCCTTCGTCAAACACCTGCCAAATGGCATTGTGCTCAGAGTCCATAGGCAGTATCGGCTTGTTCTGTCGGCGCGCCTCGCTCATGAACAGATTTCCGGCAGATACCATGCATTCCTTATTTGCCAACGCAATCTGGTTCCCGGCTTTCAAGGCTGCCCATGTGGGACGAATGCCGGCGGCCCCTACAATTGCTGCCACAACCAGATCAACCGGCTCAATTGCAACCGCTTCCACCGCTTCTGGTCCTGCGGCGCATTGAATGCCTGTACCGGCCAAAGCACTGCGCAGGGCTGAAAGCTCCCCCACTTCCGCCAGAACCGCAGTTTTTGCGCCCGCTGATATCGCAATCTTGGCCAGTTTGGTGGCTGAGTTTTTGGCCACCACGGCATGCAGCTTGAAATGGTTGGGCTGAGCAGAGATGACACTCAGCACACTATCACCAACGGATCCTGTCGCACCCAACAACGTGATTGTTTTCAGTGTCTGGCTGCCGGTCATCTATGCTGAACCAAAAAACAAAGCCTGGGCTGGTCTGTCTAAACTGCCATCGAAAACCCAGGATAGAAAAACGGCAAAAATGACGGCAAATACAAGCCCGTCCACACGATCCATGACACCGCCATGCCCGGGGATAAGGTGACTTGAATCCTTTACTTTGAAACGTCTTTTGACCCAGCTTTCAAACAAATCCCCGCATTGGGAGGCAATCGACAGCAATAGACCCATTACAATGAGACGGATCAAAGAAACATTGTCGAGCAGACCAATGAAGGCAACACTGGCCAATACGCCTGCGCACAGGCCGCCAACGGCGCCCGACCAAGTTTTTCCCGGTGACACTGCGGGCCACAGCTTAGGACCACCAAACGTACGGCCAACCACATAGGCGAAGATATCTGTTGCCCACACCACGGCTACGATCAAGGCAATTGCAGCCATGCCAAATTCGGGGTCATTGCGAATAAGCAACAACGCTGCGCCAAGGAGAAACGCATAAGCAAAGCCTGCCCCCAGCCAGAATTTCTGGCCCGAGGCATAACCCGCGGTCAGCATGCCGCAAAACAAAAGGAATATCGGCCAAAAGGCCGTCACCATCGAAACTGTCGCTACAAAATAGAGACTGGCGAGCATGAGGGCCAGAACCAGCGCTATGGGTACTGAACGCATCTGAGGGGATATGATTCGAAGCCACTCAAAGCAGACAGCCAGTGAAATGATCAGAACTACAGCCAGAAATGGCCACCCGCCCCACCACTCAGCCGCGATAACGATTGGAGCCAACACGAGTGCGGAGCAAATTCGGGTAAAGAGATTGCTGTTAAAGAAGTTATGCTGCGGCGACTGCTGACTTGCCATTAAACCACACTTTGAGTGGAACAGACATTGCCATAGCGACGATCTCGCTTGGCAAAATGTTCCAGTGCCTGATCAAAATCACCTTCTGCAAAATCCGGCCAGAAAACTTCCAGAAACACGAATTCTGTATAGGCGCTTTGCCACAGCAGAAAGTTGCTCAGCCGGCTTTCGCCTGATGTGCGTATCAACAGATCCGGATCCGGCAAGCCCGTGGTATCAAGTTCATTGCTCAACAATGTCTCATCAATTTCGTCCGGGCTTAACTCACCGTTGGCCACCCTATGCGCAATTTTTTGAGCCGCACGGCAGATTTCATCACGAGCGCCATAGTTGAAGGCGACAATGAGCGTCATGCCTGTATTTGCTTCTGTGGTGTTCTCAGCCTCAATCAGATAATTCAAAATATCGGCTGGCAAATTGTCTCTGGAACCGATGATTCTGATGCGCACATTTTTTGCATTCAGTTCCGCCAGATCGCTTCTGACGAACCGGCGCAGAAGGCCCATGATCGCATCCACTTCACTGGCTGGCCTAGACCAGTTCTCAGAGCTGAAGCTGAACAGTGTCAGATATTCCAGTTTCAGTTTCAGTGCATGGCCAATTGTCTTGCGCAAGGATTCCACACCAGCCCGATGGCCAGCGATACGGGGCAAACCCCGTTGCTGCGCCCAGCGGCCATTGCCATCCATGATGAATGCGACATGACGCGGCAGGATTCGCTGCTCTTCATCAGTTTGTGTCAGCGAAGAGGACATCGCATCATGCATAGCTGATCCTTCAAGAGAACAGGGTCAACGGACTTAAAGTCCCTTATACCTGCATGATCTCCGCTTCTTTTCCGCTCAACGTCTCGTCAACGTTTTTAATGGCATCATCGGTCATCTTTTGAACCTGATCTGAAAATGTTCTGGCGTCATCCTGACTGATGTCACCTGATTTTTCGCTCTTTTTCAGTTGGTCCATGACATCGCGGCGAACATGGCGCACAGAAACTTTCGTGCGCTCAGCGTATTTATGAGCCACTTTTACCATTTCCTGGCGACGCTCTTCGTTCAACTCGGGGATTGGAATGCGGAACAAATTTCCTTCAACCACAGGATTGAGGCCAAGTTCAGATTCGCGAATGGCTTTTTCAACTGCTCGCGACATGCTTCCGTCCCAAACCTGGACGCTGATCATCCGCGCTTCCGGTACGGATACTGTTGCCACCTGATTGAGGGGCATACGGGACCCATATGCTTCAACATGAATTGGATCCAACAAGCTGGCTGAAGCCCTTCCGGTCCGTAGGCCACCCAAATCGGATGACAAGGCCGCAATCGCTCTATCCATTCGACGCGTCACATCATCAAAATCGATAGGTGCTTCATCATCCATTTTGGCTTCTCCCAGTGTGTAATTCTGCCAACATCGCTGTTGTTCTGTCGTTTAACATTTTCTGTCTCTTCAAGACACGATTGTCGCTGTGCCCCGGCCCTGCGCAACTTCTACCAGACCGCCCGGTTCATGAATTGAAAACACAACGACCGGTATGTTGTTGTCCTTCGCAAGGGATACCGCTGCCGTGTCCATGACTTGCAATCCGCGCGACAGGACTTCCTGATGGCTGATTCTGTCAAAGCGTACGGCATCCGGATCCTTGTTCGGATCAGCCGTATAGATACCATCCACTTGTGTTGCCTTCAACAACGCATCGCACTGCATTTCCACTGCGCGCAGTGCAGCACCACTATCGGTGGTAAAAAATGGATTTCCGGTTCCGCCCGCAAAAATCAGAACGCGGTGGTTTTCTAGGTGCTTCAGGGCTTTTCTGTGGGTAAAGGTTTCGCAGATCGTCGGCATGCCAACCGCTGACATGACGCGCGCATTGCAGCCGGTGTTGTTAATGGCGCCTTCCAGGGCAAGGGCATTCATGACTGTTGCCAGCATGCCCATCTGATCGCCGGTAACCCGGTCGGCCCCCTTGGCCGCAAGAGAGACACCGCGGAAAATGTTTCCGCCGCCAACGACCACGCCGATCTCGACACCCAGAGCAACAACTTGAGCAATTTCGTCGGCGATCCGCTTGACCACTGCATTGTCTATACCAAAGGCCAAGTCTCCCATCAGAGCTTCACCAGAAAGTTTCAGGAGAATTCTGCGATACGGTAGCGACATGGTACAGACCTTTAAACACACGGTGAATCACGCTGTAGGGTCGGATACACGAAGGGCGCCCGCTTGTCACGGACGCCCTTCATTTTTGACGTGTATAGATGCTGAATTCAGCAATCAGCCTTTAACGGCAGCCGCAACTTCAGCCGCGAAATCTGATTCTTCTTTCTCAACGCCTTCACCGACCTTGAACGAAACGAAGGATGAGAGTTTCACATCAACACCAATTTCCTTGGCAAGACGCTCCAAAGCACCTTCAACAGTAACGTCAGGATCAATAACGAAAGTCTGCTTCAGCAAGGTCACTTCTTCGTAGAACTTGCGAATACGGCCTTCGACCATTTTTTCCACGACACCGTCTGGCTTGCCGGAGGCTTTTGCCTGTTCGATCAGCACATTGCGCTCACGCTCAACAACCGATGGATCGAGGTCATCAGGACCTAGAGCCAATGGGCTTGATGCAGCGATATGCATTGCAATCTGTTTTCCAAGTGCCGCCAACTTTTCAGCATCACCAGAAGATTCCATGCCGACCAGAACACCGATCTTGCCAAGATTTGGTGCAACTGAATTGTGCACATAGCTGGCAACCACACCCTGAGACACAGACAGTTTTGCCGCACGGCGCAATGTCATGTTCTCACCGATGGTGGCAACTGCGTCTGTGATTGTCGCTTCGACTGCTTTGCCGCTGACGCTGGAGTTAGCTGCCAGAATACCAGCAACTGTGCCGTCAGATTTCAGCGCAATTGATGCCACATCGCGAACGAGATCCTGGAACTGTTCGTTGCGACCAACGAAGTCAGTTTCAGAGTTCATCTCGATGATTGCTGATTCTGTTCCAGCGACCGATACGGCAACCAGGCCTTCAGCAGCCACACGTGAGGATTTCTTGGCGGCTTTCGAAAGACCCTTTTTACGCAGCCAGTCAATGGCGGCATCAATGTTGCCATCATTTTCCTGAAGCGCGTTCTTACAATCCATCATGCCGGCGCCGGTGGATTGGCGCAGTTCTTTGACCATTGCAGCTGTTACAGCCATCTTACATACCCCTTTGTTCGTCGAAACGCCGCCGGTGGGTCCGACGGCGC
>Ga0163216_101649_pt1 | contig 11713 bp, 10 predicted proteins | sample SynspAceP_FD_167610 | JGI IMG/M metagenome (GOLD analysis project Ga0163216, IMG submission 167610) | Saline lake microbial communities from Ace Lake in Antarctica - Synechococcus sp. Ace-P (Illumina Assembly) | ecosystem: Environmental > Aquatic > Non-marine Saline and Alkaline > Saline ...
GCATTGACTTTTTGGACAATTTTAGCCTCAGCCACTTGTTCAATTTCAACTTCGATGCCTTTTTTATCTTCTTTTTTAAATACAGCGATACCGCCAAATATAACAACTGCAATTAACACTGCACCGACGATTATTTTAGTTTTCATTCATTTACTTCCCTATAGTTTGTTTTAATTAGCGGAATTAGCGTCTATTACTTAAAAGGATAGTCGGGTTTTAAGCTAGTGAAAAAGCGCAATACGTAAGAGAAGATGTATAAACGTAACAAGACGTGCAAAAAGCAGGAAGTAGCGATAGGTAACAGCGTGTTTGAGGATTAATGCAATCGCAAATTTATGCCCTAAAAACACAATATCCGATGCAGGAAATGACTTATAAAATCACCATGACTAGCCTACGGCACATGCCCTATCGGGGTTGTTACCGCCTTTTTTGATACCGCGGGAAATTATGCAAGAAATTCGAGGTAAATGAGTAATGACCCACTTTGCATGTAACAGTTTGTCGATGCAGTTTGTTACAAATCTCTGCAAGCAGTATCAGCACTAAAATAAAGGAAGGGTATTCAGTGAAATTCTCGTGCGAAAGCACTCACTGCATCAGCTGTCGGTCACCCTTATCACCTAAGTCAACTTTTTTAGAGCTGCCTCAACGACTAAAACGCTTAAATAAAAAAGCCCACAGTGAGTGGGCTAATTATTTTATAACTTAAAAAAGTTTAACCAAGCAAATTAGCAAGCTGTTGGCCTACTTGTTCCACTGGCTGAGTACCATCTAATTTGTGATATTGACAATGCCCAGCTTGTGCTTCCTTAGTATAATAAGACACTAAGGGTTTAGTTTGATCATGGTAAATAGCGAGACGTTTACGCACGGTTTCTTCTTGATCGTCGGGACGAATAGCGAGAGCTTCGCCCGTCTCATCATCTTGCCCCTCAACCTTGGGGGGATTGTAGCGTAAGTGATAAACTCGGCCTGAACCTGGATGAACACGACGTCCACTCATGCGCTCAACAATGATTTCATCATCGACATCAAACTCAATAACATGATCAATTACAATACCAGAGCTTTTCATGGCATCCGCTTGCGGAATGGTGCGAGGAAAACCGTCTAGTAAGAAACCTTTAGCACAGTCAGCCTGAGTGATACGTTCTTTGACCAAGCCAATAATTAAATCATCAGAGACGAGTTTACCTTCGTCCATCACTTGTTTTGCGGCAAGTCCTAGTTCAGTTTCTGCTTTAATTGCAGAACGTAACATGTCGCCTGTCGATATTTGAGGGATCCCAAACTTGCCCATCAAAAACTGAGCTTGAGTTCCTTTACCTGCACCCGGTGCTCCAAGAAGGATAATGCGCATACTGTGTCCTCTGCTTTAACCCTGCAAAAAATATGAGCCCGCAACTTTACACATTCACCCTTGATGTTACAAGAATATTAAGCTGACAAGCACCATACAAATCGTAACTTTCGTGATTATAGTTACTTCAAACAAAAACGGGCACTAAGGCCCGCTTTTAATAACATAAACCTTACAATACTAAGCCTATTTAACCAAGTTTATTAGTAGCTTGTTCAAATTCTGCACAAAGCTTGCTGGGTCCTTTAAACTACCTTGTTCAGACAAAGCGGCTTGATCAAATAATACTTCTGTCCACTGAGAAAATTGCTCTTCATCTTGCACATCAACCAATAATTTAATCAATTGATGTTCTGGATTAAGTTCAAAATGATACTGCGCCTCAGGAACTGGTTGACCTGCAGACTGCATCAACTTTATCATCTGCGTTGTCATACCATTTTCATCCGCCACGATACAAGCAGGAGAATCAGTTAAACGATGAGTAAACTTAACGTCTTTTACTCTATCACCTAAAGCAGCTTTAACACGCTCAGCTAAACCTGAAACTTGTTTTTCAGCTTCTTTCAGTGCATTTTTGCTTTCTTCGTCATCTAAGTCGCCTAAATCCAAGGCACCGTGAGTGATAGACTGCAGTGATTTATCTTCAAACTCAGTTAAATGCGACATCAACCATTCGTCAATACGCTCAGACATTAACAATACCTCAATGCCTTTTTTGCGGAATATCTCTAAATGAGGGCTTGATTTGGCGGCTTTATAGCTGTCTGCCGTAATGTAATAGATCTTTTCTTGCTTCTCTTGCATACGGCTAACGTAATCAGCCAATGAGACGTTTTGCACATCAGAATCATTATGGGTCGACGCGAAGCGCATTAAACCCGAAATTTTATCTTTATTAGCAAAATCTTCGGCCGGACCTTCTTTCAATACGTTGCCAAACTCGCCCCAAAAACTTTGATATTTTTCAGCATCATTTTTGGCAATTTTTTCTAACATTTGCAATATGCGTTTGGTACAACCTTGACGCATGGCTTGTGTTACTTTGTTATCTTGCAAAATTTCACGAGAAACGTTTAAGGGTAAATCGTTAGAATCTAACAAACCTTTCACAAAACGCAGATAGTTTGGCAGCATCTGCTCAGCGTCATCCATGATGAATACACGCTGCACATAAAGCTTTAGACCGTGCTTCTGATCACGATTCCACAAATCGTAAGGGGCTTTTGCGGGAATGTATAACAGACTGGTATATTCGGTTTTACCCTCTACCTTGTTGTGTGCCCACACCATAGGGTCAGCAAAGTCATGAGAGATATGTTTGTAAAACTCTTTATATTCATCGTCTGATACTTCTGACTTATCACGAGTCCATAAAGCAGTGGCTTTATTAACAGCTTCCCACTGCGCTGGTATGGCAGGGATTTTTTCACCGTCTGGACCGTCACTTTCTGGTACTTCAGCTTTTAACATCTTAACCGGGATACTAATATGATCAGAGTATTTGCTCACAATAGAGCGCAAACGCCAATCATCTAAAAACTCTTTCTCTTCTTCTTTGAGATGCAAAATTATTTCAGTACCGCGACCGACTTTTTCGATATCAGCAATCGTAAATTCGCCTTCTCCCGCTGATTGCCATTCAACCCCAGTGGCTTTATCAGCACCTGCTTCGCGAGTCCGCACTGTTACTTTATCGGCAACAATAAAGGCAGAATAAAAACCCACACCAAATTGACCAATTAATTGTGAGTCTTTGGCTTGATCACCGGATAATTTGCCGAAAAATTCTTTGGTACCTGATTTTGCTATGGTCCCCAAATGCTCAATCGTATCGGCCTTATTCATACCAATGCCATTGTCTCTAATGGTAATGGTACCGGCATCTTTATCGATACTTAGTTTGACGTGTAAATCGCCATCGCCTTCATACAAGCTGTCATTTGACAGTGCTCTGAAACGCAATTTATCCGCAGCATCGGCAGCATTGGATATTAATTCTCGTAGAAAGATCTCTTTATTCGAATAAAGTGAATGGATCATCAGCTGAAGAAGTTGTTTTACCTCAGTCTGAAAGCCGTGAGTCTCTTGATGAACTGCATCAGTCATGGACTAAAATCTCCTAATGTTTATTGACAAATTTTGTTAGTCAGGAGATAGGGATGAACTTAGAGATTTCAAGTCACAATTTACTTAAGATTATGCAATTGCTGCATAAATAAGCCATTTAAAACGAATTTAAATGGCGCGACGCCCACTAAAAGCATGTGTCAGAGTATTGCCATCAATAAACTCTAATTCACCACCCACTGGCACTCCATGGGCAATGCGTGTGGCTTGGATTTGCTGAGATTTACACATTTGTCCAATATAATGCGCCGTAGCGGCCCCTTCAACAGTGGGGTTAGTGGCCAGAATAACTTCACTAATATCGCCAACTTGCAAAATCTTATCGAGTTGGTCTAAGCCGATATCGGCTGGGCCTATACCGTCTATAGGTGATAGATGGCCCATCAACACAAAATAGCGACCTCTAAATTCTAGGGTTTGCTCAACGGCGAGCACATCTTGCGGCGATTCAACAATACACAATAGTGGTGAACTCTGGCGTTCAAGATTGGCACATATTTCACACAAGCTATTTTCGCAAAACGTACGACATTGCTGACAATGTTTAACATGTTCCATGGCATTGTGTAATACCGAACTCAATTGCAGCGCGCCCTTACGATTGCGTTCAAGTAAATGAAAGGCCATACGTTGCGCACTTTTGGGACCCACGCCAGGAAGTATTTTCAGGGCATCGATCAATTCTTTTATCAAAGGACTAAATTGCATGGCTTCGGTATCAGTAAAGTTAAAACGGAATATTGAAGGCCTAAGGCAGCTCCAATACTATTATTTGGAATTGTATTATGTAATCGCATGTACTGAGCGGTTCCTTAAAAATTATTAACTGAGACGTGCGATGTCTCGCTATTTAGCCCTATTAAAAGGCCCAATATGAGCGAATTACTCGTGCAGGGCGTATGGTTTGACCAACAGCTTTGGCGGATTGCACGATTCTATCAGTATTATCAAACTGTTCAACCTGCCCCCTTTTGTTTAAATTCAGCAACCATATCATGGTGAATTTGCCAGCGCCCATAAATGCACTCCCATATTGGCATCAACAAAAAGGTCTCAACTACTGGCGCCATAAGCTGATTTGCGAGTTTCTATATCAGTATTATTAAATACGAAAGTTTCTACTGTTATGAAAAAATAAAGACTTCTGCAAATTCGACTTAGTTAATATCTTATCTTTTGGCACTCACTGCATTTAGGCACATATTCAGTTGGTCAAATAGAAAACTTAAGTCTGCAAAAGTTTCATTACTTATCGAATGGGATTTATCAAAAGTATGCGAAGTGATAACACCGATTTCTTTTTGCCCAATTTTTACTGGCGTGATGGACATTGAGCCATTATTGATTAAACCCTGAATATCTGCCGTCATATAGTTACGCCATTGCAGGTGCTTGTAATCATTAATTAATATGCTATTGGACTGATGTAGCCCATAACTCATTACATTCTCACCTTGATTGATTGGGATAATACAATCAAAAATCATTAACAAACCTTGAGCATCAAAGCTAAGTCGCGTTTCTAGTTGTGATTTGTCAACACTTAAGACCCAAAAGGAGCAACGATCCAAGGCAAAAATTTGCACCGCATCTTTAAGTGCTTGGTGAAGATAACTATTTATCGTATTACTATTTTTTGTCAGTTTTGTCAGCTTTTGCAAGGCAGCTAACAGTGCTTGTTCTTTGCTAAGGTAAACGGGCTCTTGAGGCGGCAGTGGATGGCTAAAATCAATAGACTTAGGCAATGGTTTTAAATAACTTTGCAACACAGTAGCGCCATATGAATTAAGTAGTTCAAGGGCCTCTTTGCGGGTTTGTTCAATTTTTAGCTTCAGTGTAGAAACATCAATTTTCATCAAAGTACTGATATCTGACAATAGCTTGTCAAACTCCGCTTCAGTTTTTGGCGGCGAACAGATTGCACTGGTAAGCTGATTGGCGAAATTGATAATTTTCATTTCACTGGTGCGGCTTTCAGGATGATCAAGAGACTTAATCAGCATGTCGCCTAAATTCCATGTTTTCGCAAGACCGACACTTAGGTCTTTAAAATTAACCCCTATCATTGATGCACAATATTTTTGGAATTCATTATTGGGCATATGCGAATGTTCTATTAACTTTTCAGTTAAGTCTGAACCTGTGCTCCAAAATGAGGTTTCACCTATATGGTAAAGCATCGCAGCTAAATAGACTTCTTCCTGAGTACTCTCATCATAATTCGGCACCATAATACGCGCCAACATACCGGCATAAAAAGCGTTTGCCATCAACATCATTAGGCGATCATAAACAGGAGGAACTAGGCTTTTACTGTGCAACAGCCCCTCGAGGATTTTGGCTGTTAAACAAATATTCTTGATTGAATGAATGCCCAATACGATTGCGGCCCGTGAAACTGTCGTGACTTTATTTATCGATGCACGATGAGAGCTGTTGGCAACTCGTAATACACAAGATGATAAGGCTTGATCATGCAATATTACTTTGCTGAGCTTGGGAATAGATGAAATATCATCGTTGGAAAACTTGTCTAATACCGAGGCGATTGAGGTAATTGCCGATAACTCTTCTTTGGCTAACAGTTCTATCCATTGAGAAGCGCTCAATTTAGATTTTTCAAGCATCAGTCACTAACTCAGAGATTGTGGCAAACCTAACAGGACTGATATATTTTCGATTAATGGCTTCTATTACTATCGACTTCAGAAAATACTCACATTTGCATACTGCCATATTTATTAGCCTACCCTTAGGATTGTGACTGTCAAGTTCCGTTCGGGGCTATTGAATCACTCAGGAAGGTGTTGCCACTGCATTAGCCACCGCTGTTTTTACCATAAATGTCGGTCAGTGGGAGAGCGAGGTGCAACATTTCAATCAAACTTAAAGACCATTAGTTTGAATTAAATAATATTGCTCTAGCAATTTTTGCCCGCTAGTTGTCCCCACTCGATTTTATAGATATTTATTCACTAAATAACAATAAGTTAAATCTAAAAAGGCATCTTGAAGCCAGGAGGCATTGGCATGCCGCCAGTGACATCAGCCATTTTCTCTTTTGTGGTTTCTTGTACACGGCGCACGGCGTCATTGATTGCTGCGGCAACCAAATCTTCAATCATTTCTTTGTCGTCCTGCATTAGGCTTTCGTCGATTTCAACACGGCGTGTAGCATGGTTACAGGTCATGGTTACTTTGACCAAGCCCGCTCCGGATTGACCTACGACTTCGACCTTAGCCAGTTCTTCTTGATTCTTTTGCATGCGCTCTTGCATCTGCTGAGCCTGTTTCATGATATTACCCATACCACCTTTAAACATAATAATTCTCTCTTATTCTCAAATAAAAATTGTCAGCCGAGCTCGGCTTATCTTGCAATAATACTCGCGTTATCAACTCTAGCCGCAAACAATTCTTGCATGAGTCCTATGTTTGCATCTGTATTAATCACGTTTTGCGCGTATTCTTGCCGTAAATTATTGACTTTTTGCTGGATGGCAAAAGGTGTATTAATGGGGTGACCCAAGTCAATTTCAAGTCTTAGATCAGCATTCAATGCCGATATAAGAGCAGCGCCCAACTGCTGTCGTGCCGAAGGCGTATCTAAATGCCCCTTACTGTGCAATAAGGTTAACTTAACGGTATCTCCGACTTTCTCAAAGGATGAATGCAGGGCAAGTTGCTTGGTCAAAGCGGTTATTTGCATGCTATCAATCAGTTGACTCCATTGATCAACTTGCACAGCAGAAATCACTTTTTGTTTATTGTCTAAAAAAACTGGGATCTCTAAACTAACTTCACCCAATTCATTTAGCGCCAAGTGACCATGAGCATCAAGCGCACTATAGGCCTCTACAATACTGTCCTGACTGGTTTCTGTGTTTGCAACTGTGGTGGGTAAAGACTCTGCTTCATTCGATCTTGGACGGTCGTCGTAATCCCAGGGGGGCATCAAACCACTATTGGTATCTAGTACTTCATCCTCATCATCGTCAACATTTGAGCTTGAACCAGCTTCTTGACTGACTAACGGCGGTTCTTGTTCTCGAATAGGTTCAATGACAGGTGAGTTTTTATTTACGCCAAGAGCATGTGGTTGACGAATTGAGGCTAGATTGGGCACCTCAGTCTTTACTGACTTTTTTCCAGCGAGTGCTTTTTCCTCCATCTCAGCCTGAGATTGCTGCAACTTTTTACGCAAAGCAATCATGGTTTCAGTGGCATTTAAGGAAGATGAAAGCGTGGCATCTGCGGCAGTAGTATTGACTGTATGGGTAAGATTGTCGCCATGCTCTGCTGGCTTAGCAGGTAAAGCGTGACCATAGTCTTGTGCTTGTTGCAATATGCCTTCTTGCTGCGCAAATAATTCTTGTTCATAGGCACTATCAGCTAGATTATGTTGTTCATCATCCATGGCATAATCTTGTTCTGGATAAGATTCATCCGCTGAATCGGACTGCTCGCTCACAGACTGAATTGATTCCCCTTGCTCAGCACTCGTGACACTCTCTGCCCTTGCCTCATGGCCCTGTGTCGTCTGAATTAAGACTTCAGGCTCTGCTGTGCTTGCCAGCGCGGGCACGGCCACCAAAGCTTGTGCGCCTAATGCATTTATATCGTCTGGGGCCAGTCTTAGTTTATTTGGGCAAAAAGCCAACATTCTAAGTAGGGTCATCTCTAAGCCGGAACGTGAGTCTGCGGCATGAGGTAAATCTTTTTTGCCGTTTAAAGCAATTTGGTACAATAACTGAATGTGCTCAGGCGCCACACCTTTGGCAATCTGGTAAATAGCACGGGCCGCAATCGTTTCCAGCTTACACGCTTCTGGTACCAGTTGCGTCAAGGCAACTTGATGCAACAAACTCATCAGTTCAGCTAAAACCTGACCAAAATCCGCCGCCTGCATCGACATGCTCTCGACTATCTGCATGACTTCATCAGCATGTTTGTGTAGTAATGCGTTGAGCAGCTTGAGTACCACATTTTTATCCATCAGTCCTAACATGTCAGTCACGATAGATAAACTCACGACACCATTGCCTTGGGCAATGGCTTGGTCAGTGAGACTAAGGGCATCACGCATACTACCTTGAGCAGCGCGGGCTAACTGATTCAATGCCTCAGTTTCACATTCAAGTTGTTCTTGCTGCAGAATAAACGCCAGCTGTTGAGATATCTGAGTGCGTGATAAAGCCTTGAGGTTAAACTGTAAACAGCGAGATAAAATGGTAACAGGTAGTTTTTGTGGATCGGTAGTGGCCAACAAAAACTTTACATGGGGGGGCGGCTCTTCCAAGGTTTTAAGCAGAGCATTAAAACTGTGCTTCGACAACATGTGCACTTCATCAATAAGGTAAACCTTAAAGCGCCCTCTGCTGGGCCGATACTGCACGTTGTCCAATAATTCACGGGTATCTTCAACCTTGGTGCGCGAAGCTGCATCTATCTCCAGCATATCAATGAAGTTGCCCTGTTCAATCTCAACACAAGTGCTGCATTTGCCACAGGGCGTGGCGCTTAGACCCAGCTCACAATTTAAACTTTTTGAAAATATCCGGGCGATGGTGGTTTTACCGACACCACGAGTCCCGGTAAACAGGTAAGCATGGTGTAAGCGATCGTTATCTAGGGCATTGGAAATGGCAGATACAACATGTTCTTGCCCAACCAACTCGGCAAAACTATTGGGGCGCCATTTACGGGCTAATACCTGATAACTCATGCTGCTATACGTATCCTTTTGGAAGGGTAACGACATTCCTGCAAGGACACGCCTTGAACTTAGGCGCTCCTGATACTCTGAATATTGAAGTTTGAAGAAGCATGGGTATGCTACTCGCCATCAAATTCACAGATCGAGAAACTGGTCACCCCATTTTCTGTTAACTTTTGCTCACCACCGAGGGAGGGTAATGAAATAACAAAACCCGCATGTTCCACAATCCCACCCAAACGCCGGATCAAATTTGCGGTGGCAATCATGGTCCCACCGGTGGCAAGAAGATCATCTAACATCAATACTTTCTCGCCCGGTTTTACCGAGTCTTGATGGATTTCAAGTGAATCCGTACCATATTCTAATTCGTAGCTTTCGCTGATCACAGCCCTAGGTAGCTTTTTCGGCTTGCGCACCGGAATAAAGCCAATACCCAACTCAATGGCCAAAGGCGCACCAAATAGGAAGCCTCGGGCTTCAGTGCCGGCTACTTTATCGAAGCCCATGGGCGCGTAATGTTGGACCAACAAGGCAATAGATTGTGAATAAGCGGTGTGATCCTCTAGGACTGAGGTGACATCACGAAACATGATCCCCGGTTTTGGGTAATCAGGCACGGTCTTAATGACCGACTTTATATAAGCGGCGGACACAAAATTCCCCGTAGTAAGTAAAAGATTATTGCGGTTTATATATAATAAACAAACCAACCGACAATGGCGTTTAACAATGGAAAAGCTAATAAAACTATTAAAGCGGCCAAAACATAAGACCAACTGAATGGGTCTTTAACTTCGTTTTCATGTTGCATAAGCAGACTCCCGACAAGTAATTAAATAGCAATTTGCATAAGGGGCGAGATGGTAATGCAAACTACTGCAAATTGGTAGCTTTTACCTTTGCTAAGCATCTTAGAAAATAAAACTAGCTTGAATAGGCGGGCAATAAAATCTCTTTGCGCAACATTTGTACAACAATATCTTTGACTGACAGGGCTAATTGTTCAGCGCCAAGTTGTGGTAAAGCTAACTGCATCTGTGCTATCAAATCGGCTATATTGATGGCCTCAGATTGTTGAATAACAGTCAGTAAATGCGCACTGACCTGATTAACCAAGGTGAAATTAACCTCATCTTCACTATTGCGATAGACCACTAAATAAATTGGCTCACTTGGGCTTTGAGGTTGAAAATCCACCCTGATTTGATGCACCGGATAGTGGTAGCTAACTAAAGTGGCTAGGGGCGACAGCTCAATATTATTAGGTAAGTGATTATTTGTAGCTTGCCAAGTATGTATCTCTTGTTGGCATTTCTTAATGCTAACTGACAGCTCTAACCATTCGTAATGGGCAAGCTCACTCAAAAAAGGAGGATCACACTCATTTAATTGATGTTCAGTACTGAGGTATTCAACAAATTCCAAACTGATATCGGTAAAATACGGTGAGCGACAATGATGCTGAGCAAAAAACTGCCGCGCTAATCCTAACCAATCATCAGCTAGATAGAGAGATTTGAGCACAGGAAAACCTGAATCTAAAAAGCCCAGGATATTATTAAAAAACAATTCTCGATAAATATTAAGTCGACGTTCTTCAATGTCATAAGCAAAAGCAATGTGTTCAGGATTTTTCAAATGCGCCATAAACTCCTGTTGAATTTGGCTGAAATGTTTCATTATGCCGACCTTTTAGCAGGGTTAGATAAGGCCACCAGCGCCTGAATAGATTTAATCTTATCAACTTCATGTAACAAGGTGTTTATAGGGGGAATATTAAAATCACGTTCAAGTAATGTTGGAAACACGCCATGTAATTCATAGGCACGTTTTAAAAGCTGCCATACCGGTTCTATAACATCAGCACCATGGGTATCCACTTTTAGATCATCAGCTTCATCGAAATGACCGGCAATATGACCATAAGCAATTTTATGACTGGGCATAGCAGCTAAGAATTGCTCAGCGTCATAGGCATGATTGATGGAATTAACGTAAATGTTGTTCACATCAAGTAGCAAAGAACAGCCAGATTCATTTAACACCGCTAAAGTGAATTCTTGTTCACTCATTTCTTGCCCAGGCGCAGCATAATAAGAAACATTCTCCAAAATAAGCGGCCTTTCAATAATATCTTGCACCTGCTTAACACGCTTAACTACGTGTCTCACCGCCTCTTCAGTAAAAGGAATGGGCATAAGATCATATAAATGGCCCTCACCTGAACAGTAACTTAGATGCTCGCTATATGATTGAATTTGGTGCTCATCCAAAAAATGCTTAACACTTTTTACAAAATTGATATCAAGGGGTTCTGGACTACCAATAGAAAGTGATAGGCCATGGCAGCTAAACTGCTGCTGCTGAGTCAATTGACGTAATATCTTTTGGTATTTACCACCAAGCGGGATCCAGTTCTCTGGTGCAATCTCCCAAAAATCGACGCTATCGGGAACCGGTGCCAGTTGCCCCAGCATCTCTCTTCTAAGGCCAAGTCCAGC
>Ga0163216_101650_pt1 | contig 11707 bp, 12 predicted proteins | sample SynspAceP_FD_167610 | JGI IMG/M metagenome (GOLD analysis project Ga0163216, IMG submission 167610) | Saline lake microbial communities from Ace Lake in Antarctica - Synechococcus sp. Ace-P (Illumina Assembly) | ecosystem: Environmental > Aquatic > Non-marine Saline and Alkaline > Saline ...
TGTTTCTTTTGGTTCGACCCTTGGTCGAACCGCCGTACACAGTTTATTGTTTTACTTTGTTCAGTTTTCAAAGGTCTAATTTGTTTGCCGTTGTCGTTTTGACAACTTCTAAATATTACCAGAAGTTATTTAATTTGTCAACAACAAAATTGAATTTATTTTTTGGATTTTTATTCATCTTACTAAATAAATAACTGATTTATTGCCTCCACATTTTATCATGATATCTACAATCAAGTCAACAACAATATCGACTTATTTATTTTATCAGATACCTATATTTTCTTATTGGCAACTCATAGTACTTTACAGGGTAAATCATATCTTGTCAATCACTTATTAACTTAATTTCTCTTTTTTATTTTCAAATTTTAAAACTATATCGCTAATTTTAAAAAATAATATTCTTTGTTCAAACTAATTTATTTTGCTTCATCTGTGTACTGTCTAGGTTACACAATATTTTTTATATTTCTCATGTTAAAGAATTACTTAGACAAAAGAACGTTTATTCTTGATTCAATAGATCACGTTCTGTTTGTCGTTGCTTGTAGTACTCTCTTTTAAAATAGAATAAAAATAAGTATGCATTATTCATGCCTGACATTAGTTCATATCCCTATTTAAAAAATTGATTAAATACAAAACAAGTGTGAGATTCTCATCGCGAAATGAGAATCTCACACTTTTTATCTTTTTTAACGACGTACTTCTTTAATACGAGCTGCTTTACCATGTAATGCACGCAAGTAGTATAATTTAGCACGACGAACTTTACCAAAGCGGATAACTTCGATTATTGCAACACGTGGAGTATGCAATGGGAATGTACGTTCCACACCAACACCATTAGAAATTTTACGAACAGTATATGTTTCGCTAACTCCAGCTCCACGACGTTTTATTACTACGCCTTCAAACAATTGGATACGTTCTCTAGTACCCTCAACAATTTTAGCGTGAACACGGACGGTATCTCCTGGACGGAAAGCCGGAATATCTTCGCGTAATTGTTCGTTTGTGATTGATTCAATTAAGTTCATGTTTTTTTCTCCTTCCAACAAACATTCATACATCACCATTTGGACACAGCGGAATATCGTTATTTCAGCAGGTTTTACCCACTCACCAAGATAGTCTACCATATTCTAAAAAGAGTGTAAAGTAAATTTCCTTATTGTTCTATAGATTATTTTTCATTTATTATTTCATCTAACCATTTTTTTTGGTCTTTTGTAAATACTGTTTCTGTCAACATATCTGGTCTTCTCAAATATGTTCGGCGCAAAGATTCTTTTTCTTGCCATTCTGCAATTTTTTTATGGTTTCCACTAATTAAAACATCAGGTACTTTCATTCCTCGAAAGTCTGCAGGTCTTGTGTATTGAGGATGTTCCAAAAGGCCTGTTGAATGTGAATCTGCTTTAGCAGATTCTTCATTGCCTAAAACTTCCGGCAATAAACGAACAGCAGCATCAATAATAACCATCGCTCCCAATTCTCCACCAGTTAAAATGAAATCTCCAAGAGAAATTTCATCCGTCACTAGTGTCCGTATCCTTTCATCATAGCCTTCATAATGACCACAGATGAAAACTAAATGACTTTCTTCAGTTAATTCTTCAGCAAGACTTTGTGTGAATGGAACCCCTGCTGGATCTAATAAAATAACCCTTTTCTTTGTCTCAGGATTTTCAGACTTAATAGCATCTAAAGCACTAAATATAGGTTGAGCGGTCAACAACATACCTGCTCCTCCACCATAGGGATAATCGTCCACATTACGGTGTTTATTTTCGGAATAATCACGAAAATTTCTTACTGAGATGTCTACTAATTTTTTATCAACTGCTTTTCCAATAATTGATTCTGTTAACGGACCTTCAAACATTCTGGGAAATAAAGTTAAAATATCAATTTTCATTAATCTAATAACCCTTCCATCACATGAATGGTAACGTGTTTATTTTCTAAGTCAACATTTAATACGATATCTTCAATATAAGGAATCAATAGATCTTTGCCCTTAGGACGTTTTATTACCCAAACATCGTTTGCTCCAGGAGATAATACTTCTGTAACTTCCCCAAGTTCCTGCCCTTCTTCATCTTGAACAGATAATCCAATAATTTGATGCAAGTAATATTCATTTTCTGGTAAGTCTCCCAATTGATCAGAGGTTACTTTTAAAATTCCATCACGGTATTTTTCAACATCGTTGATATTAGAGTGATCTTGAAAAGAAAGTATATCAAACATTTTGTGTTTCCGATGACTTGCGACTATCAATTCAATCATTTTATTACCAGGTTGATCAAGCAATAATTTCGAGCCCTTCTTGTAACGCTTTTCTGGAAAATCTGTTCTCGAAATAACACGGACTTCTCCTTTAATTCCTTGAGTATTCACAATTTTACCTACATTATATAATTCAGTCATAGTATCCCTCGTTTTTTTATTATGTCTATTTTTTATTGTACCATATGTTTCGGTCACACTTATTAATAAGAGTGACTAAAAAAGAAAAAAACCATTCCTTAGAAATGGTTTTTTACTTCAAGAATTCTGGCTATTTTGAATAATTAGTCTTGTGCGTTTTGGCCCTTCGACTTTAACACTGTAGATAATTGCTCGAATAGCTTTTGCTACGCGACCTTTTTTCCCTATTAGTCGTCCGATATCATCAGGATGGACGGATAATTGATATTCTGAAAATTCATCTTTTTCAACAATATCAATTATTAATCTTTCCGGATAATTAACAAGTGGACGAACAATGGTAAGAATTAAATCATTCATGTCAGCCATCGTTCTCATCCTTTTTATTTGCTATTTTTTGAATCATGGAATTTTTTCATAACGCCTTCTTTTGAAAGGATATTACGAACTGTATCAGATGGTTGCGCACCTTCAGCTAACCATTTCAATACTAATTCTTCATTCAATTTCACTTCAGCTGGGCTAACAACTGGGTTGTATGTGCCTACTGGTTCGATAAAACGTCCATCACGTGGAGCGCGAGAATCTGCAACTACTATACGATAAAACGGATTTCTTTTAGAACCCATGCGTTTCAAGCGGATTTTTACTGCCATATTTATTACACCTCCATTAACTCTCTCTCAATAAGTATATTAACAGGAAATTTCATCCTTGTAAAGTGTTTTTTCTTTACAGTCTTTTTTTATTTTTTTTCAACCTTTAACGCTTCTTTTTATTTTTCTTTTTGACCTTCTTTTTATTTTTACGAGTCATAGATTTCATCGCCATCTTACCCATTTTTCCTTTAACACCTTGACCAAACATACCATCCATTCCATCAAAGTTTCCTTTAGTCATTTTGCTCATCATTTTTTTCGATTCATTAAATTGTTTAATCATGCGGTTAACTTCTGCAATTGGTCGTGCTGAGCCTCTCGCAATTCTCCGTCTTCTGCTTTGAGATAACAGATCAGGATTCTTACGCTCTTTAGGTGTCATAGATAAAACGATAGCTTTCATACGCGCTGTATCTTTTGGATCTATTTGAAGGTTCTCAAGTCCCGGCGCATTGCTCATGCCTGGAATCATTTTAATGATATCTTCTATTGGCCCCATATTACTAACTTGGTCCATTTGATCAATGAAGTCATTAAAATCAAAACTATTATCTTTTAATTTTTTTGTCATTTCTTCATTTTTCTTCTCATCAAAATCCTGTTGAGCTTTCTCGATTAGAGTAAGCATATCGCCCATACCTAGAATTCTATTTGCCATCCTGTCTGGATAAAACGGTTCTAATGCTTCTAATTTCTCACCTTGGCCAACAAATTTAATTGGTTTCCCGGTTACTGAGCGAATAGAAAGAGCTGCCCCGCCACGAGTATCGCCATCTAATTTCGTCAAGATTACACCCGTAATATTTAGCTGTTCATTAAATGAAGCTGCAACGTTCGCCGCTTCTTGGCCTGTCATTGCGTCTACTACTAAGAAAATTTCTGTAGGATTGACAGCAGCTTTTATATCAGAGAGCTCTGTCATAAGCTTTTCATCTATTTGCAAGCGTCCAGCCGTATCAATAATAACAAAATCTCGATGGTCATCTTTCGCTTTTTGAATCCCTTGTTTAGCAATTTCTACAGGACTGACTTGATCTCCCATCGAGAATACTGGAATATCCAATTGTTCTCCCAATGTTTCTAATTGTTGAATAGCAGCAGGACGATAAATATCGGCTGCTATCATCATTGGACGTTTATTTTGTGTTTTTCTTAAATGATTTACTAATTTACCCGCAGTTGTCGTTTTACCTGCTCCTTGTAGCCCAACCATCATAACTACAGTTGGAGCTTTTGCTGCCATTTGAATTGTGCTTTGCTCGCCACCCATTAAGGTTGTCAACTCTTCACTAACAATTTTTAAAATTTGTTGACTTGGTGAAAGACTTTCTAATACTTCTGATCCAACAGCACGTTCACTAACAATTTTCACAAAATCCTTTACTACTTTGAAGTTAACATCTGCTTCTAGCAAAGCTAGTCTTACTTCGCGCATCATTTCTTTTACATCTGCTTCTGATACCTTACCTTTGCGACGCATTTTTGCCATCGCATTTTGCAATCTTTCTGATAATCCTTCAAATGCCATTTAATTCACCATTCCTTTATTCTGCTGATTCTTTTTTCAACTTTTGAATATAACTTTGTAATCTACTATCATTTGGGTAATGAGTGGTTATATAGCTTGAAAACTCATCAAGCGTTTTTTCTGTCTGATTAAAGTTTTCTACCAAATGAAGTTTTTTTTCATAATCTGTTAAAATTTGTTCTGTTCTCCTAATGTTATCATATATAGCTTGTCGGCTCACATCAAAATCTTCTGCAATTTCACCCAAAGAATAATCATCTGCAAAATAAAGCAACATATATTTTTGTTGCTTTTCAGTGAGTAAAGATCCATAAAAATCGAAAAACGCATTCATGCGGTTCGTTCGTTCTATTTCCATTTTAACTCTTCCTTCTTTATCCGACCTGTTTTTACAGTGAGTCTCATTTTAGCACCTCTTAAGCGTACTCATTATCCGTTAAATAGTCAATAGTTTTAAGATGTTTCCTTCCTATTTCTACCAAGAATGAACGATATGTTAAACAAGTGAATTTTATAGTTTTAATTAAAGAAAAAAAGAACCTTTAAGGCTCTTTTTTCATTAGTTTTAATACAAAAAATTAAGGTTACATCGAATCCTTAATCAATGCACTGAATAATCCGTAGATATACTCGCCTGGATCAAACTCTTGTAAGTCATCTACTGCTTCACCTAAACCAACTAACTTAACCGGAATATCCAATTCTTTACGGATAGCTAAGACAATTCCACCTTTAGCCGTTCCATCTAATTTTGTTAAGACAATTCCAGTCACGTTCGTTGTTTGCTTAAATTGTTTAGCTTGCACCATAGCATTTTGACCAGTAGTTGCATCTAAAACTAGTAAAACTTCATGTGGTCCGTTACTAACTTCTTTTTCGATGACACGTTTCATTTTTTCTAATTCATTCATTAGATTAACTTTATTTTGCAAACGTCCAGCTGTATCAACAATCAAAATATCTGCTTCTTGTTGCTTAGCTTGACGTACAGCATCAAACACAACTGCCGCCGGATCACTACCGGCTTTTCCTGTTACGACTTGAGCTCCAACTCGCTCTCCCCATACAACTAGTTGCTCTATCGCTCCTGCTCTAAAAGTATCTCCTGCAGCCAGAACAACTTTTTTACCTTCTGATTGATAACGTTTTGCCATCTTTCCAATAGTGGTCGTTTTACCTACACCATTTACTCCTACTACCAAGATAACAGATAAACCGTTTTTGTTAAAATTAATTTCTGGTTTTTCAGTATTATCTTTTTCATAAATTTCGACCATTTTTTCAATAATAACTTGTTGTACTTCACCTTCACTCTTAGCATTTTTCAACTTAACTTCTTGTCGTAAAGCATCACTAATTTCCATCGATGCTTCATAACCGACATCTGCTCCGATAAGAATTTCTTCTAATTCTTCAAAGAAATCTTCATCGACTGTTCTGAAGTTTGCAAAAAGTTCATTCATCCGACTTGAAAAAGATTTGCGTGTTTTTTCTAATCCTTTTTCATATTTTTCTGACACTTCGGTTGTTTCAATTTTTTCTTCTCCTGTAAATGCTCGTTTTATCTTATCAAAAAACCCCATTGTCTTACCTCTTTTCTTTTTTTATTCATATTGAACTTTTTTTAGTCATTTTAGTTTATTGGAGAGCAAATTTTTTAATAGCATGGGCCACACCATGATCATTATTATTTTTAGTTATAAACTGAGCTATTCCTTTTATTTCAGAAGTGGCATTTTCCATAGCTACTCCCATTCCAGCAAATTCAATCATTGCAAAATCATTGGCCTCATCACCTATAGCCATTACTTCATGAGTCTCTATTCCTAACCGCTCACAAAGAATAGCGATTCCTTTACCCTTATCTACTTCTTTATTCAACAATTCCAGTAAAACGGGTCTAGACTTCATTATATTAAATCTTTCAAAAAATTCTGAGGGTATTTTAGTAATGGCCTCATCTAAAGATTCTTCTTCATAACAAAAAACTATTTTATTCACAGCTAAATCTTCAGAAAGGTCCTCAAGAAAAACCGGTACAAATGGTAAAGCATTCATCACGGTTGGATACAAAGAATCTCGTCCCACAGGATAAGGAGGTTCGTATACTTTTTCTAAATCAATGAAATTACAAGGAATATTGATATCTTGACTCAAGTTATACAATTCTTGTGTATCTTCTCTTGACAATGTCTTTTGCGATAAAATTTCACCAGTATCCGTTTTTTGAACTAATCCACCATTATAAGTAATTCCATAGTCTCCTGATTCTCTCAAGCCTAACTCTTCTAAGTAATGAATCATTCCTAAAAGTGGTCTACCTGTGCACAAAACAACTTTTATTCCTTGTTCTTTTGCTTTTTTAATAGCCTGTTTATTTTCATCGGAAATTATTCGATCTTTCGTTAACAAGGTACCATCTAGGTCAATCGCAATTAATTTAATCATTTAGTCGACTCCTTTAAATTTAATCTATCGTATTTACACTATCTCGTTCAGCTTCTTCTAGTCGAACAGAAACAATCTTAGATACGCCTGATTCTTGCATCGTAACGCCATACAAAACATCCGCTTCTTCCATTGTACCTTTACGATGAGTAATTACAATGAATTGTGTATCTCCATCAAATTTCTTTAAGTAGCGACCAAAACGCACTACATTAGCTTCATCTAATGCAGCTTCAACTTCATCCAAAATACAAAAAGGGACTGGTCTAACTTGAATGATAGCAAATAACAACGCAATAGCAGTAAAAGCTCGTTCTCCACCAGACAATAAACTTAACTGTTGTAATTTTTTACCTGGTGGCTGTGCAATAATTTCAATTCCAGTTGTTAGTATATTATCTGGATCAGTCAAACGTAATTCAGCCATCCCACCACCAAACATTTGAGGGAATACTGTACTGAAATGAACACGAATCGCGTTAAACGTCTCTGTAAATCGAAGAATAACTTCTTCATCCATTTCATTCATTGTTTCGTATAAACTTTCTTTTGCTTCTAACAAATCATTGCGTTGTTCTACTAAAAATGTATACCGCTTATGAATGCGATCAAATTCTTCAATTGCACCTAAATTAACATGACCTAGCTCTTGAATACTTCTCTTAAGCAATTTTACTTTTTGTGTCGCTTCTTCAACGGTAACTTTTAAAGTATGTTGTTGTTTGGCAACTTCAAAATTTAAGTTGTATTCTTCATTCAAGTAACTTAATCGAGTATCCATTGCAACATCATTTCTGTTTAACGAAACCTCTACTTTTGTTTTTTGTTCCATTACATAACGTTGTTGATTATTTTTTAAGGTTAGGTCTTGTTCTACTTGGTCTAATCGTTCCTGAAGCAGCAAGGAATTTTTTTTATGTAGAATCAAAGATTGCTCTAATTGCTCTTTCTCTCCTTTTAATTTAATAGATTTGACTATTAAATCATTTTGAGAGAGCTTTTGATCTCCATTTGATTGAGAAATTTGATGGATAAATGTTTTGAGTTCATCTAACTCTTGTTGCTCAGTTTCTAATTGATTTTCAATCCTATTCTGTTCATTTTTTAATCCTGTCATCTGTTCTTTAACTGTTGCCGATAAAGTCATTAATTCTTGCACGGTTTGAAGAATTGTTGCTTGCAATTTTTCTCTTTCTTCGTTTTGAGAAGAAACCAGTTCAAGTTGGTGTTTGATTTGATCCATTTTTTCTTGAAGCGTAGCCCATTCTTCTTTTATAGAATTAAGTCGTTGTTCATAACTAGCTTCTTCTTTTTTGTCTTCTTGTTCTTCAAATTTGGTGCCTTTCAATTCTCTTCCTAAGCGGTTGAACTTTTCATCAGTAATTTCGCACCTATTTTTTAATTCTTGTTCTTTTAGTCGTTGTTGCTCACCTAATTCTCTAACTTGTTCTAACGTTTCTTCTTCTTTTGTTAATGCCTGTTTTAAATTTTGAACCTCTACTTCTTTAGATAACAACATTTTTTCCATTTGATTAATTTGTTTGCTTAGCGCTGTTAATTCATTCTTACGCGAGAACAAACTGCTTTGGGTGCCTTTTTTACTTGCTCCGCCAGTCATAGAGCCACCAGCATTCATAACATCTCCTTCAAGCGTCACAACACGATAGCCAAATTGAAGCATTTTTGCAATTTTATTAGCGGACTCTAAATCTCGAGCTACAATCGTAGTACCTAATAAGTTTTGGATAATTGAAGCAATTTCTTCAGGGTAATCAATGATTTCATATGCTATTCCAATAAAACCTATACTTTTTTTCACTTTAGTTTCAATTGTAAGTGGTAAACGACGAGCTTTAATGGTTGTTAAAGGTAAAAAAGTCGCACGTCCAGAACGTTTTTGTTTTAAAAAATGAATGGAATTACGTGCGCTTGTCTCATCCTGTACAATAATATTTTGCGAAGCAGCCCCTAAGGCTATATCAATGGCTATTTCACTTTCTTTAGGAACAACTATTAACTCAGCAACAGCCCCTATTACTCCACCAATTTGATTTTTGTGCTTTAGTATTTCTTTTACCCCTTGATAAAAACCAGTATAATCATCTTTTAATTCTTGTAAACTTTCTTTTTTAGCTTTAGCTTGTTGAACAACTCGTAATGCATCATATAATTTTTTGTTTTCATTTTCTAAAGAGACACGTCTATTTTGAATCGTCGTTTGTTGTTCTTGATAATATAAAAGTTTTTCTGCAATTTCTTGTTGAGTCAGTTTCATCTCAGAAGTTGTTTTCTTTAATTCTATTTCTGCTTGTTCTTTTTCTAATTCCAAGGCAGATATCCTAGCGTTGGATTTTAATTTTTTTTGATGAAGTTGGTTGAGACTTTTGTTCGAATAGTTTTGTTCATTTCTTAGGCTTGTTTGTTCTTGCATTAAATCAACGTATTTGTTACGCAGTTGCTCAATGGTTTCTTTACTATCAGAAGATAATATTTGTTGTTCTTTTTTAGCTTTCTTTAATTGATCTTTAACTGATTTTTGCTGTTCATTTTTCTGAGCAATTTTTTTAGTTAATTGTTGCAATTTTTCAGTTGATTGAATCATTTTTTGCTCAGCTTGCTGATGGTGCTGTTCATATTGTTGACGACTTTGTTTTGTATGTTTGGATTTTTCATTCAATACTTGCTTTTTTCCTTCTAGCTGTTCATAGTTTTGCACAATTACCATTAAGGAATGCTGTTCATTGTCAATCGCTTCCGTTTGCTCTTTTTTTTCAGTTTTTAAAGTCAACAGTTTTTTCTCTAGTCCAACACTTGACTTTTGCATTTGGTCTAATCGTGTGTTGAAAGAAGTAAGTTCTTGATTTTGGATATCCGTTTGATTTTTTAATTGTTCTATTTCAACAACCGTTAAAGCTATTTCTACATCGCTTAATTGTTGTTTTTGCATCAAATAATCTTTTGCCATGCTACTTTGTATTTTAAGAGGTTCAATTTGGGTGTCTAACTCATACACAATATCTTGAACGCGACTCAAATTATCTTCTGTCTCAACTAATTTTTGTTCAGCTTTTTTTTTGCGTGTTTTATATTTGAAGACCCCTGCAGCTTCTTCAAAGATAGATCGACGATCCTCTGGTTTACTATTAAAAATAGTTTCTACTTTCCCTTGCGAAATAATTGAAAAAGATTCTTTCCCTAATCCAGAGTCCATAAATAACTCCACAATATCTTTGAGTCTGCAAACTTGTTTGTTTAGATAAAATTCACTATCTCCATTTCGATGCAGTCGTCTTGTAATATTTATTTCAGCAAAGTCTAAGGGTAGAAAATGATCTTCATTTTCTAAAACTAAAGTCACTTCTGCAAAATTTAATTGTTTTCTTGAATCAGTTCCGGCAAAAATAATATCATTCATCTTGCCTCCACGTAAACTTTTCGCAGACTGCTCCCCTAAAACCCAGCGGATGGCTTCAGTAATATTACTTTTCCCGCTGCCATTCGGTCCAACAACTGCTGTAACTCCTTCGTGGAATTCAATCGTTGTTTTCTCCGCGAATGATTTAAAACCAGCGATTTCAATTCTTTTTAGCTGCACAACTAAATGGCCCCTTTCTTAAACAATAACATTAATTAAGGATAAGCTACACATTCTAGCTTATCCTTAATTAATGTTATTTGCCTTGTAAATTCAACAAAGCATTTTCTGCAGCAACTTGCTCAGCTGCTTTTTTTGTTCTTCCTTGTCCTTGCCCTAGCATCTGTCCTTCTGCACTAACTTCAACTACAAAAGCTTTTTGATGTGCCGGACCAATTTCTTCAACTAACTGATAATCAATCGTTATTTCACCTTTTTTTTGTAAATATTCTTGTAAGTTTGTTTTGTGATCCATCACATGTGAGAAAGCACCGGATTGAATCTTAGGGAAAATGGTCTGATTTAAAAACTCCAGTACTTTAGTAATCCCTTGATCCAAATATAAAGCACCAATAAAAGATTCAAACAAATCACAAAGAAGAGCTGGTCTTTTCCTACCATCCATTCGCTCTTCGCCTTTGCCCAAACGGATATAACGATCGAAGCCACAATCTTTAGCAAATAAGCCTAAGCTTGCCTCACAGACAATTCTTGCTCTTAACTTTGTTAAATGCCCTTCCGGAAGCGTTGGGTAATGCTCGAACAGGTATCTGGAAATAATCAATTCCAATACAGCATCCCCTAAAAATTCGATTCGCTCATTATCTTTTAATTTAAGGTTCCTGTGCTCATTCACATATGATGAATGCGTGAACGCTTCTTCTAGATAAGCGGTATTATTAAATGTGATATTAAACTTATCTTTTAGTTCTTTTAAAAATGACTCATTCATATTTTTTCTCCTCTCAATCAGATTTGTTCAACTATTACTAGTATACTGTGTTTTCTTAAAAAAATAAATAGTTTCATTTTTTACTTGTTAAAGCGAAACCTAATAATTTTTTTTCTAGTAAAAAAAAAAATCCCAGCAAAATGTACCGACCCCTAGAAGTTAGACCTAAAAAATCTAACTTTTGGGGGTTTTTCATATGGCAAAATATACATTTGAACTTAAACTAGAAATCATTCAAGCCTATTTACGTGGTGAAGGGGGATATG
>Ga0163216_101651_pt1 | contig 11689 bp, 17 predicted proteins | sample SynspAceP_FD_167610 | JGI IMG/M metagenome (GOLD analysis project Ga0163216, IMG submission 167610) | Saline lake microbial communities from Ace Lake in Antarctica - Synechococcus sp. Ace-P (Illumina Assembly) | ecosystem: Environmental > Aquatic > Non-marine Saline and Alkaline > Saline ...
CATCACCGACAACCAAAACGAAGGAGAGACCTAACCCGAAAAACCGAACAAAACGCCAACCTCAGCGGCCTGAAAACCGGCCAAGATGGTTGTCGCGCGCGGACAAAGTGGTTGACGCTCTACAGTCTTTGCCCTCAATGGCGTCAATGACGCTGTCGGAGTTCCAGTTCACCAGAGCATCTCCGTATTTCTCAAACGCAGCTGGGATGTCCACCTCCGTTCCACCATGAGTATACACGCCCACGATCCGCTTCCCGAGTTCATTTGCCTTTTTGATTTCCCAATCCACCCATGGCCGTTGATGTGTTTTCTTCCCTATCAGTACGATCACGGTTCCGGCCCAAGACATCTTCATGCGCAGCATCCGCTTGAGCGTTCTTTCCGGAATTTGTTTAGCGTCGATGCGAGCCTGGTTTGACGGCTTCGCGCGGATCGAACTGTTGCGAATGTCGTAACTCTTCTTGCCAAGCAATTTGGTCAATTTGTTCACTTGCTCATCATCCGCATGATGATGGCTAATGAATACGTGCCGACGCTTCGACATCATGGACGCTCCTACACTGTCACCATACCACCCTAGATATGGTATCTTGGCTAGCCGGACAAACAAAATTTGGAAATTTTGTGGTCGCCAATACGATTGTTTCAACCCGGACAGCACTTGGGTGCTCGGGCGCAACGTGCTAGCCTCCAGCAGTCTGCTGAACAATAGTGAGATAAAGTCATTAACCCAAAGCAGGTTTGGCGCCGCCGCGCGGAACTGGCGGTTTACCTTGTCTCGAGAGCACGGCACTGACGCATCAGGAAACGTTGTTTTCATTGCCTTTCCCCGAACAATATCTGGTAGCCCCATTCCTGCCATCAGACGTGCACCAGTGCATCGCGCAGCAGCCTCACCTTCATGGCACAGCTGCCGCCAGGCTTTGCGCACTCTATAAACCTGCCAGTGGTCATCCCAGATTTTTGATTTTGGGCCGCAGAACCGCATCCCTTTGCGGGCGCGCAAATCAGCGCACATTGCGAGCCGTGCTTAATAGCCGGATGGGGCAATTTACAGAACTGATGCTAAGCGCGATTCCGAGACTCAGCCTGCGGGGATTAACTAGGAGGACGACAGCCTGTTCGGGGACATGATCTTGGAGACGTAGAGCTCACCAAAATCATCGGCCATTGCTGCGATCGCTGAGTGGTCGGCCCAAAAAACCGCGGTGCGGCATGCCACAAACCTATTGAGGGTCGAAATTAGCCAGTCACATCCCCACGGGCTTCTTAGGCGATGGCTAGGTTCCCAGCCGTTTTTCCGACAAAAGGGCGCGGACCGACCAATGCGGTTTTTGCCCGAGGCTGGATCAGGTGAGGGCCGAGTTCTCGGCGTGCCGGTATCCCGAAGCGGCTGGCGCAGTGGTGGCTTTCGCTTCGACGCTGACCAATTGGACTGGTGAGTAACCCAAATCTCAGGCGAAGGCTTCCACCTTTGTGCGGGCCGTTGCCTGCTGTGGATCCTCATAGGTGGCTATCGCCTTGCCGACGTCCCTCTGCATTTACTTCAGCGCGTTGAGCGACAGCGCCGCGAGACCGCAATCAGCCATGCAGAGCCTCGTGTCTTGAATGCTCCGGTATTGATGCCTGCGTCAGCTTAGCCCACGAATCCCGGAAGACGTGGTCACGGTTGGCAAGGGTTGATTATCAGTATTCGTCGCCGCCAGAGAGGTGCGGGGCTTGGGTTCAAACAAGTCCGACTGGCAAGATGACAGGGTCAGGCATGTGCTCTCTGCGCCTCTCTGTCCTCTGGGTCCTTCCTTCGACTGACAATCCCCTAATCCCGTTCGGTCTCCTGCGCGCAACCCCGCGTCAGTCCGGGCCGTGTTGACCTGTGCCAGGCCTGCCCGCTCCACCCCGGTCCTCTGGGGGTTTCCGGCTTCCATGCTGTCCACCGTGCACGCGTCACCCGACGGGCTTTTTCAGGGTCTTGTCGAAGGGACGGTCCCGAAGACAGGAAACACAGGAGCTTATCATGCAGAACATCGTCATCCTCGCCGGCAACATCGGTCAGAACCCCGAAGCCCGCACCACCCAGGGCGGCACCCAGATCACCAACTTCAGCCTCGCCACCTCGCGTCCCCGCCTCTCGGAAGGTCGCGTGATGCGCGACGACAACGGCTACCGGGTCATGGACACGGAATGGCACCGCATCACCTGCTTCAACGGTCTCGGCAAGACGGTCGCGGAGCATTGCGAAAAGGGCATGAAGGTCCTCGTCCACGGCCGTATTCACTACAGCAAGTGGATCGACAGCATGGGCAACGATCGCTACGGCTGCGAGATCATCGCCGAGAAGGTCGACTTCCTCAGCCGCCCGAAATCGGCCGAGGGTCAAGACCCCGAGCTGGTCGACCGCGACGACGAGATCCCGTTCTGAGGAACGGGGTCTCCCCCCTTCGGCCCGGCGGGACAACCCGCCGGGTTCGGGGTGCGCCGTAAACGGTTAGGTCCAGTCTGGTAGCGCTGGCGCATTTATTGACAAACTTTGCCAATTTATGCCATCGTCATCCAAAAGGAGATCATGACCATGGCGACGATGAATGTTTCATTGCCCGATCCGATGAAGACCTGGGTCGAGGCGCAAACCAAGGATGGGCGTTACAGCAACGCCAGTGACTACGTTCGTGATCTCATCCGCCGGGACCAGGACCGCCATCAGGCCATTGCGGAGCTGCAGCAGCTCGTCGATGAGGGCATCGCCAGTGGCCCCGCGCGGCATCTGGATGTCGAAGCATTCATTGCCCGCAAGCGAGATCAGAATGCCGAAACGAACGGTCACTGAATATCGGCTGTCTCCCGCAGCATTAAGCGATCTGGACGCAATCTGGGATTACACCCTGCGCATCTGGTCTGTCGACCAGGCCGAAACCTACATTCGCGCGATTGGCAGCGATATGTCCCTGCTGGTCCGACACTCGCAAATCGCGCGCGAACGGCTCGAAATTCGCCCGCCGGTGCGGGTGTACCGTTCAGGGTCCCATCTTATCCTCTATCGAATCGAAGACAGCTGGCTGGACGTGCTGCGTATTGTGCATGCGCGGCAAAACTGGACGGCTTATCTCAACGAATGATCGTGGCTTCGTGCCAGAAAAGCCAGCGGTCGATGTTTCGCTATCATATGAGGATTTGCCAATGAAACCCGCTGACGAAGACCGCATCGCAGCCAACCTTGCGAAGATCATGGCGATGATCTGCATCCGAAATACACACCTCGAAGACCTGCACGCAGGCACGGCGCCGATAACCAGGACGGGGGACTATTCCGATGTTTTCGTGATCGATGCCGATGGTCGGAAAATACCGTGGCCCAAAGCCGCTCATATCGACGACGTCCAGATGGCAGGCCTGATGCGTGACATTGTCAATCGCCTGTTCACGTTTCACATGAAGAGCGACGATCCGGGTTTCCGGGAGGATCTGGATCGCTGGATGGCTGTCGCTGGCAAATGGGACGATCCGGTGCTGGATGAGGCCTTCCTTGATGCAGTGACCAGCTTGAAGTCTAGACCCAACAATTAGACCAGCACCCGGTGTACCTGTGCCGGGCTCTGCGTGCCGACAGGCGGTGCTTCGACATCGGCCTGCGTTTGAGAGAAAGAGAGGGGTTGGTTGCTTTCGCGACGGGTTGAAGGCTGGGAGAGTGGCTTCCAGCGCCTGTCACGGAGGAATACCGATGGGTGTTGTGGAAGTTTTGGACCCTGTACAGCCAGCAAGGGCAGGTGGCTATAAGGTGGATGTCAGCCGGGGTGAGCGGAACGGGCGGGTGTCGTCCGAATGGTTCAACCGGCCTGATGATGAGCGGTATCTCTCGCTCGATGATCTCTGGGCCAATGTGAAGGGTCGCTCCGAGCGCAGCCGCAGCCGGGTGGTTCAGACCGCGGATATCCGGGTCGAAGCGGCGCGCGACAGCCCCGACCGGCTGCATTTGATCCTGCCGAAGGCTGAGGGGCCGGTGGCACCGACTCATTGGGCCTTTGGCCAGCTCGCAAGCATCGTCGGGGCCCCGGCTTCCTACCTGCGGCAGCTGCCCGCTCCGCTGGCTGGCATCAACCTGCAATATGGTCTGACCAACCACCGCGCCGAGCAGGTGAAGACCTTCGAGACCGAAGATGGCCGAACCGAACTGCGCGCCGTGACTGGCCCCGACTATGGCCGCATCCACGACTTTGAGTTGGTCGAGGCGGTGCAGCGCATCGCGGGCAATGGCACCGGAGACACGCGCTGGAAGGTGCCGGGCGTGCTCGACTGGTCGACCGGGGTCTACAACCCCGATGTCGAGATCAGCCGCGACACGACCACGCTCTATGCCTCGGACCGGGACGTCTTCCTGTTCCTCGTCGACGATCGCAACCCGATTGAGGCAGGCAAGCTGCCCGACGGTTCCCCTGATCTCTACTTCCGGGGCTTCTATTGCTGGAACTCGGAGGTCGGAGCCAAGACGCTCGGCATGGCGAGCTTCTACCTGCGGGCCGTGTGCCAAAACCGCAACCTCTGGGGTGTCGAGGATTTTCAGGAGATCAAGATCCGTCACTCGAAATACGCGGCTTCCCGCTTTGCACACGAGGCAGCGCCCGCGCTGACCCGGTTTGCCAATTCCTCGCCGCAAAGTTTCATGAATGGCATCAAGGCGGCGCGGCAGCAGATCGTGGCGCGCAGTGACGAGGATCGCGCGGACTTCCTGCGCAAACGTGGCTTTTCAAAGGCAGAGAGCGGCAAGATCATCGAAAAGGTGCTGATGGAAGAGGGCCGCCCGCCCGAGAGCATCTTCGATTTCGTGCAGGGGATCACGCGGCTGGCGCGCGATAAGACCCAGCAGGATGCCCGCCTCGACATGGAAGGGCGCGCGAAGAAGCTGCTCGACCGGGTCGGCTGACATAGTGCCGGAGGCTCTGTTGCCTCCGGCCACTTTATTGCCAAATTAATTTGCTACTTGCTTGGAGTGATTCAAGTTGGGCGAACATAAATGGAAGAAATAGATTGGTCGGATCGCGCATTTTACGATGATGGCGAATGGGTTACCTGGTCGGAGATCGACGAGCAGCTTCGCTACAAGGAATGGGGCGCAAAGTACCCGAACGCGATCAGATCCATGATCCCCTATTTTGAGGATCTTATCTCTCTTGCTGAGAGCTATCATCTGGAAACTGGCCTTCATCTTTCTGTCTACGGCGATATCGGTGAGCTGTTTGGCGCTATCACATACGGCATCAAGCTGAATAAAACCTATGCTCAGGGGGCTGACGGAAGGCTTGGTAACGACCACGTGGAAGTTAAAACCATTACGCCGTTCAAAACGAAAGACGTGGTCGTGGTCGACACCAATGGAAATTTCAACAAGCTATTGGTCGTGAAGATCAACGAGAACTTTCAGGTGTCGGGCAGAATGATCGACCGAAAGGAATTGCCAAAACGCGAAGGTCGCTACCTGCGGGTTCGATGGAGCGATTTACCAGCGTCCAAATGACGGATCGTTGTCGCTCCTTCGAGTGAGAGGGCAGCTGTTTGGTCTTTGACGGGTGAAGTGGGGAGAGAGGCTTCTCGCACCGTCGGAGATACCCACATGTTCGATCTTCCTTTCCAGATTCAACCGATAACACGCACGACAGGCTTCTCGACGGCGCGCCCGGACACGCCTCCCGATCCATGTTTATCCTTTGCGTTGACGACTTCGACGCGAACGAGTGCCGCCATGATGTCTGGACAGGTGCACCCCAAGATTCTGGATCGTTTCAATACGCTGGCCGAAGCCATGCGAGGGGCGATCGACCATGCCGAAGATATCGGCCCTGATGCCGTTCCGCAGCTTCTTGCGATACTTGATCGCGACGAACGCCTTGTTCTGGCCGGGGCCGCCAGCGACGGCGCAGTCGCATGGTGCAACCCTGTTGCGAACGCGGTCGAGGCCCGCGCTGTTGTAACCGAAGCCTGCCAGTCCCGTGCACAAGCCGCCCGCGCTGCCGAATGGGATGAACCCGATCTCGCGCAACGGCTGCGTCGCCGGGCCGATCTTCTGGACGCACGCCTTGTCGATCCGCTGTGGCGCGCGTTTGCCACCCGGGCGCTGCAGATCGCGGCGTGAGACTCGAGAGACAGAGGAGGGCCGGGGAGGGTTTGAGCCTTTGGGGGTGCAGAAGAGTGCGCCATCTGAGGGGTCTGACCTGTCCTCACTCAACGGAGATTTCCATGACCCAGACTGAACCTACTCTGACAGCGCCACTGCGGCCTTCCACCTTCGATTTCGGGGCGATCCTCGCCAGGCATACCGAGCAAGCAGCCCGGACCCTCGCCCTTCGGCCCGGCAACAAGAACGGCCTGTTCGACGGCCTGATGGCAGCCGGCATCACCCATGTCACCGTGACCTTCGATGGTGCCGGTGACAGCGGCCAGATCGAAAGCATCGGTGCCTGGTCCGGCGATAAGGCTGTCGACTTCCCCGCAACCGAAATCTCCTATGCCGCGATCACCTGGGACGCCCCCGAGATTGATATGCAGAGCCTCTCTCTGGAAGATGTCGTCGAGCAGCTGGTCTACGATTTTCTCAGCGACACCCATGGTGGGTGGGAAAACAACGACGGTGCCTATGGCGAATTTTGCTTCGACGCGGGCGCGCGCTGCATCCATCTGGAGTTCAACGAGCGGTTCACCTCGTCCGAACTCTTCACCCACGACTTCTGAGGGGGGCAACGATGGCACATCCTTATCACCACGCCCTGTCTTCGGTGAAGAAATGGGGCGGTACGGTCGAAGATACCTTGGCCGTGCACACTTGGTTTGACGCCTCGAAATCGATCACAGTGGATTTTCGGCACCGTGCTTTGCGTCACCATGCCGAGGGCATATTCATGGCCGAGACGATCTTTGGGCCTACGATCACCCTGTCTACCGGGCGCGTCATCCCGACCCGGTGGGTTGGCGAACAGCACGTGAAAGAAGACTTGGGCTTTATCCCAAGCTTCGCCGACTGGGTGAAGGCGATCCGGCCCGAGCCGTGGATGGGCCGAGCCGAAAAGATCGAGGCGTTGGTCAATCCGCACATGTCCCCTCGTTTGGCTTCGCCCGTGGTCGAGGTATCATGACATGACCGACCCCGCATATCAGCGCCTCGGTCTGCCGCCGACGGCCTCGCCCTTGGCCGTCGTCCGCGCGGCGGTCCGGGCACTACACCCCGACACGCGCGCAGTCCGCAGTTATCGCGCGGCGCGCAAACGGTTCTACCAGCAGATGCTTTGCCAGCATGCTGCGCGTCAGGCTGCGACCGAACAGCCTTCGGGCTGATCGGTCCAGCTTAGTCCCAGACATTACAATCAGTGCCCGGCCCAATGGCCGGGTCACACTCACTTTCAGGAGGTTCCTATGGCGGACTACTTCACCCATTTTTCGTGTCTGATCGACGTTGGCACACCCGACAATGCTGCCCGCGCACTCGCGCTGTTCCAGCAGCGTCGCGACAGCGATCAGGATGCCGACGACCCGGAGGTCGCGGGCTTTGAACTTTCCCGTTAGGACGCGCCGGAGGGCAGTGCACTCTGGATCCACGATGACAAACACGGTGATGTTGAGGCTGTCATCCGCTTTGCACTGCGCATGGCCGAAGATCTCGATCTCTCCGGCCTCTGGGGATTCGAATATGCCAACACCTGCTCGCGTGCACGGCTTGGAGCTTTTGGCGGTGGCGCGCATGTCATCGACCTTGGCAACCGCACCACGATAGGTTGGACTAACACCAATGAATGGCTCGCGGCCGCGTTGAACGGGGAGGACGTCGATGCCTGAAGTGATCTGCACGACGGTCTACCAGTTCCCCGAACTCTCCGATGCGGCCAAGGAGAAGGCCCGCAGTTGGTATCGGGAACTCGGCCCCCATGACGATTGGTGGGATGCGGTCTATGAGGATTTCGAGCGCATCTGCGAAATCTTGGGCATCCGCCTCAAGACCACCCACGTCCGCCTTATGGGCGGCGGCACCCGGGGGAGACCCTGCATCTGGTTTTCGGGTTTCTGGTCACAGGGGGATGGAGCTTGCTTCGAGGGCTATTTCAGCCACGCCAAGGGCGCGGCCGCCCGCGTTCGCGGTTATGCCCCGCAGGATACGACGCTGCATTGTATTGCCGACCGGCTGCAGGCCATCCAGCGCCGGAACTTTTACCAACTCAGCGCTGAAGCGAGCCACCGGGGCCGCTACTACCACGAATACACCATGTCCGTGGACGTCACTCGCGACAGCCCGACCTGGCAGCCGCCCACCGAGGATGCCGAGGAGATCGTGACCGAGGCGCTGCGCGACCTTGCCCGCTGGCTCTACCGCCAGCTTCAGGCCGAGTACGCCCACCTCACCTCGGATGATGCCATCGAGGAAGGGATCATCGTCAATGAATATACCTTCACCAAAGGAGGACGGCGGTTCGGGTGAACCGCCACACCATCTTGGCTGTGCTACCTCGCGAGTGACCGCACGAGTGCCACCAAGGGCTCGAAGTCGTGTTGATCGGCGGCTCTCAGCGCCGCGATATAGGCTGACCGGTGCGCACTTTCGGCGTTCAGCGTGCCGCCACCAGACCAGTCGAGGAAGATGTCTGGATCGATCTTGGCCAAGTAGGCGTCCGCCATGATCCGCGCCCAGCGTCCATTGCCGTTCGCAAAGGGATGGATCCAGACAAGTCGGTGGTGAAGGCGCGCCGTGGCTTCCAGCGCCTCGAAGCTTTTGTGGTCGTGCCAGTACCGCGCATCATCGAGGCAGGTGCGCAACTCAGTTGAGATGTGCCAGACCGGCACCCCGATGTTCTTGTCGGTCAGACGGAAAACGCCGGCCCAGTCCCAGACTTCCCCGAACAAGCGCTTGTGGATTTCGCGCACGGCTGCGTCTGTCAGAACGTCAAACGATTTTGGGCGTCGGTCGAGCCAGGTAAGGCCCGCGATGATGTTCTCCCCTTCAAGTTCGTTCAGCTCGCCGCGCGTCGCAATGTGCTTGGCCTTGAGGCCAAGCAACTCGTCGGGCGTCAGAGGTGTGGCACCGTAAGGTTCGTGAAGCTTGAGCGTCATTGCCAGAAATCCCGTCGTCCTTCCCGGATGATGTCGGCGGCGAGTTCCTCGATCATCTCGGCTTCGCTGCGCAAACCCTCTGTCTGTTCTTCGAGAGCCATATGCGCCCGCGTGCGCTGGATGATGGGCCGTGCCTTCTCACGGGCTTGGGCCAGAACAATTTCTTCAACGGGGCCTTCGCGTGGGATAATTGCATAGACAAGGCGGCCGCCCATGGCTTCGGCGATCTTCTCCAGTTGGTTCACGGAGATGGTTCCGGCCTGTTCGTTCTGGATCGCGGCATAGATGTTGTTTCGTGAAATCCCGAGGCGTTCAGCAAGGGCCGGGGCATTCATCCCGATCGCTTGCTGGAAGGTGGCGATCCAGCCGCCGATCGGCTTTGCAAGTGACTTCGCCAGGCTGGCAGCCTGGTTGATCCTATCCTGGGCCTGTCTTTGCTTCGCTCGGGTAACTGACATCTGCCAACCTGTGATATTGCATTTACGGTCATGCCGCCATGCCACAGTATGGCATTAGGACAATTTATGCAATGCTATAGATTTGCAACTCTACCGACTACGATCGGTCACAGCTTGGCGTATAGTCAGTTTTTGCAGTGCTACGGGGTTGCAAGCCTGATGATCCATCACGAACTCCGGCTAGAATTGGAGGACCGCAGGCGCGCTTCCTGCTTCTTCATCTACTAGAATACAGTCACTTGTTACCGTCGATCCACTTTGACATGAGCCCCTTAGTGAGGCAGGGATCCTCGTCTGTGAAGAGAGGTCCGTTGAGGTCCGACCGAGGCCACGTTTCTTGTTTAAAAGAAAAAGCCGACCTTTGTGGCATGGCAAGTCAACTCACACAGTGCGGGACAAAGGGTGAATTCGCTGCGCCTGCGCCAATGGCCGCTATCAAAAATCGGGAGTGGTCAAAAACGGTCGTTTCTGCCAGTGGCGCAAACCTAGGGTCAAAACTGTTTTTGAGCGAGCGCTGCATGACAAAAAGGGAGGGTTACACCGCTTCGGCGAACTCAGGCCCGGTAACCCGTTTTATGTAATGCTAACCTGTTCTGGTGCGAGGTATGACACACATCAGTCTGAACAAACTCCCGACTGGACACCTTAAACTCCCGCCAACGAAAGCTTCCATTTGTCTATGGGGCATAGCAAACTTGATGGTGAAGACATTTGGAGGCTTTCAGTACAATGGCAGATGGTAATGCTGACAAGGTAAAACTGGATAAGACTGCCACACACAGTTTTTTTCGGAAGCATTGCGGTGATGCGCAAGGGTATTTTTCTGAAACATCTTATGCAGATCTGCGGGCAACCCTGCAAATATTTTTGGGCGATTTCCAGCGTGCCGATCGGGTCGTTGAGCCGCAATACGTACAGCATAGGTTCAAGAATTTTGATAGCCAACGCCATTTCAAGAACTGGAAATCGGCAATCAAGGGAAGTGCAAAAAGCCTCGGATATATTACTCCTGAATATGTTGGAGGTAAAGGCGCAGGAAAGGTTTACCCTTTTTGGCCTTACGCAATATTCCGTTGCTTTGGTGCTGATCTCACCGAAGGCGAGGTCTTTCAAAACCAGACATACAAATGGCTAGGCGAAGAGTTTGATCGTCTGACCTTGTCCGATACTCCAATCGATGCAGCGGTATCTGTGCATGTCGAAAGCCGCCCTTCCAACATTACGGGCGCATCCGATCACAGGATCAGCTTATGGCAATTGCGCTGTGTGCCTCGAACTCAACCGACCGAGGTTAAGAACTCGAAAGGCGAAACGGTCATGAAGGTATCAGTTGGGTTCTATAAGGCATTTCTGGATATTGCTGCGGATGGAGAGGCTTTATGCCAAATAATGGGAGACTTGCCGAAGCTCCAAGATGCCTTGACGGGACCATCCTATAGTGAGGGTAAAGCTGCCATGCAGATGGAAATTCGAACCAGTAAGCCTGGTGAAATTCTGCAGATCTTCGGTGGTTATGGCGAAGGTGCACATACACTCGCTACTGTACGAACTGAGCAAGATACTGTTTTGCGTTCTGTTCTATGGGCTCAGTCGGACGACATGGATTGGGATATTGCCCCACCGAAGAAGGCTGGAAGCGAACATGGGGCTGCAGCACCCAAAAAAACAGATTTTCTCGAGGATCAGTTTCGTGACGCACTCACCAGACATCTTTTAAAGGGGATAACCACGAAAATCCCAGGATATGTTCTGGCTACAAGTGAGAAAAACCTAATATGCTGCCACGCTGAAGGAACGGGAAGCGACGTATGACACGTTTCCGAAAGGGCACACTGCAACTGCAGGACAGCATTGAAGACGCCGCTTTTAATGTCGCTAGAACAGCGCGCTTGACGGACGATCTTCCAAAAGTCTTGATTTCTAACGGGGTCAATCCGGAGCGTTTCTTCGAGAATATCACGTTGCCGCCGCATCTAGACATTCGGCCTTGGTCAACCGAGGGAATATCCTTTCGGGGTGCTATACTAGTGTTCCGAGTCTGACACTTGCTACCTGTTTCCTCTGATTTCATCGAGTTTGTCCAGCGCGCGTCGTTCCCGAGCGAGGATGTCTTCGGCCGTTTTGGTCCAGGTGAAGGGCTTTGGCTTTGC
>Ga0163216_101655_pt1 | contig 11643 bp, 9 predicted proteins | sample SynspAceP_FD_167610 | JGI IMG/M metagenome (GOLD analysis project Ga0163216, IMG submission 167610) | Saline lake microbial communities from Ace Lake in Antarctica - Synechococcus sp. Ace-P (Illumina Assembly) | ecosystem: Environmental > Aquatic > Non-marine Saline and Alkaline > Saline ...
TTCAATAATTAGACCCTTTATTACAGTATAACCAGAGGCCTTTTTATTTGAGTTTACGGTTGCCGAATTTGACTCTGATTGAACAACCACGCCACTTTTCAACTCATGGTTTTCTGCCCAGTTATATACTATTTGATTGGGTGCAATAGCGAGAGCTTCTACTTTCAAACTGGCTTCTTGTAATGCCAGTAGCGTTTTTTCTTTTGTTTCTCTCTCTGTCGAGCAAGCCGATAGAGCCTGCCGTTTTTCATCCGAGGTTATATTTTTTATGTCTTGAATTGGGTGATTCGTCAAGCAGGTTAAAAAATGTGTATTTGAAGTGACGTATGTTAAAGATAATTTCTTTTCTTCGTTGATGGCTTTCAGTAGATCGACAATGGTCTTACTTTGAGGTGTCTCATCGCTTTTAGAAGAGTAATATTCTTGATAAATTCTTCCTTTATATTCTAAGTTTGAATCTTGGTTTGTCGCTGCTAAATAACCGAGTGTATTGAGGCAATTAGATGTGAAAGGAGAGCGATAGCCACTGGCAACACAAACTTGTCCGACCCTTAGCCCTAGTTGCCCATTCAAAGAAACATAGGTTGTTTGTAATGGGTGGCCTTGGATAAACCACTTGGAAGGGTGCATTCCAACGCCATCGTTTTGAGCGGAGACGGTTAGACTATCCACCACATTGAGTTGAGTGTTTGAGCAAGCGGTTAATAGTGAAATAAAAATAAGATAGAGTAGAGAGCGCATAACAGCTTGCCTTTTTTTGCTTACGATTTCCTGACAAAGATAGATTGTTTTTCGATCAGCGGCAAGTTTGCTTTTTAAGGTAATCCTTTTAAAAAGCATTACCTTCAGCTCTTTAGTTCTCGCGGCCTTTCAAATCCCTTTCTCGCGTCGTCTATTTTCTTTCGCATAAAACACTCTTTCGCATGGTCGTTGATGAGCCCCATGGATTGCATGAAGGCGTACAATGTCGTTGGGCCGACGAACTGCCAGCCTCGCTTTTTGAGTTCTTTAGACAGGGCGACAGACTCTTCACAGGTCGTTTGCGTTTCTGGCGGCGGAAGTGTGCTTTCGTTGGGTTCGTAGCGCCAGAGGAAAGTCGCGAGTGAACCTTCTTTTTCGATCATTTCTAGAGCGCGTTTGGCATTGTTGATGACGGCGAGAATCTTGCGTTTGTTACGCACGATCCCTTTGTTATCTAAAAGCGCTTCAACGTCGTTCTCACTAAATAGCGCGACTTTGTTGAAGTCAAAATGCTGGAAGGCACGACGAAAGTTTTCCCGCTTCGTCAAAATGGTTCGCCAGCTCAATCCTGATTGAAAGGTTTCTAGGCAGAGTTTTTCAAACAAACGCCGATCGTCATCAATAGGAAAGCCCCATTCCGTATCGTGGTAATCAGGGAAGTCTGGCGCAGAGCTCGCCCACGAACAGCGGTGATTATCAACTATTGGCATGGTTCTGGTCTGCCTCTATTTGGGTTTGGACTTCTAGTTTGCTGATAAGAGCGTCATAAAAGTCTTTGGCAATCCCCGAAAGAGGGTTCAAGTTCGATGTTAGGACTTCGAGCGGTTCTATGATGTTTGGCGAAAAAGGTTTCAAGACGACATTGGGCAGTTGGAATACTTTGTCAAAGTAGCGAAAGTTTAGAATGTCGACCAAGGTTGCGCCCATGCCTAAATTAACAAATGAGAGCCCATGTATTGTGGTGTGGACTTCGAGGGTTCGGTTAAAGGGCAGCCCGTTTTCTGAGTAAATACGCTTTAATGTTTTGGTGGTGGCGTTTTCTGAATCGAGTGTGATCCAGTTGAGATCAAGTATATCCTGCGGATGAATCACGTCTAACTGTGCAGCAGGGTGATCTTTTGGAACGGCGCAATAACACTGCAAATCAAATGCTACGGAATCGTGCTTTGAAGAGCTCTGGGCTTTATCAACCAAACCAATCTGGTATTGCCCTGATGCAATGCCTTGTCGAATGGCCGAACACCCAGAAAGGTGTAGGCTGACATTTACGCCAGGGTTTGCGCCCATGTACTCTACGATTAGCTCCGGTAAAAACTGGTAAGACGGGCCAAAAATAGTGCAGATTCGAAGCCGACCTGTTTTGCTATTCGTTGCACTTTTTATGCTGTCTTGCAGGTGGTTAACGCCTTGCAATAGACCATACACTTCTTCGTGTAAATAGAGCGCTTCGTCCGTTGGAATGAGCTTGCCGTTATTACGAACAAACAGTTTGTAACCAATTTCATCTTCAAAGTTGGCCAACATCTTACTGGCAGCCGGTTGGCTAACGTAGCTCCGCTCTGCGGCTCTGGTAATGCTTCCTGTGACAAAGACTTCGTGAAATATACGCAGTTTGTTAATATTCATCGGCATAACCTAAAGTTATCAGACTATTAAAAATATTCAGTATGATTATAAAAAATCTTCGCATAAGATCCTAACGGTTAGTTGTTTAGTCTGCATCAGAAATAATCAAAAAAATTCAATCAGGTAGCAGTCGCGGTGTCACTTATAAGAATTGGTGCCGTACTTATTTTCAGAAATAAAAAAATTATTAAAAACTCAACGGCACATAAAAGGAACGAACAATGAAAAAATTTACGATAGCGCTAGTAGCAAGCACAACGCTTTTAGCCGCCAATAGTTATGCAGCAGATACATCATCTACATTAGATGCAGTGAAAGAGCGAGGGTATGTAAACTGTGTCATTGGTAACTCTTTCCCGGGCTTTTACAGCTTAAATAAGGCTGGCGAATGGCAGGGAATGGACATTGATCTATGTCGAGGCGTAGCTTCAGCCGTGTTTGGCGATGCGTCAAAAGTAAAATTCCTACCCGTACAGTGGGCACAAAGTTTTACGTCGATCAAAAGTGGTAAAGGTGACATTTTATCAAAAGGCATGACATGGACACTTTCCCGTGATGCTGCACAAGGACTGGATTTTCTAGACACCTATTTTTACGATGGCCAAGGTTTCATGGTGCGTAAAGATTTGGGTGTGAAGTCCGTCAAAGAGTTAAAAGGCGCGACAGTTTGTGTGTTAACAGGTACTTCTAGCGAGCTGAACATTGCCGATTATAGCCGCGCGCACAACTTAGACATCAAGACCGTGGTTTTCGATGACTCTTCAGTGCGTAATACCGCCTTCTTTAATAACAACTGCGACGCGTTAACCAATGACAAATCTGGTTTGGCCGCTCAGCGTTCAGCTGCGCCGAATCCAGATGATTATATGGTTCTGCCTGAAACGATCTCTAAAGAAGCCTTATCTTTTGCGGTAAAACAAAACGACAGCGAATGGGCGAATGTTGTGAAATGGACCTTTGCCGCTATGGTCGCAGCAGAAGAGTTTGGGGTGAACTCTAAAAATGTAGAAAAAATGCGTGCTGAAACTCAAAGCCCTGTTGTTAAACGCTTATTAGGTACTGAAGGTGACTTGAATAAAGGGCTAGGTCTTCCACAAGATTGGGCGTATCAAGTGATTAAAAACGTCGGTAATTATGGCGAAGTGTACGAGCGAAATGTAGGACCAGATAGTGTATTGGGTATCGATCGTGAAGGCACATTGAATGCGTTATGGAAAGATGGCGGCATGATGTACGCCAAATCCTTCCGTTAATTCTATTCGTTAACCGTGAAGGCAATAGGTAGGCGTTGGCCTATCTATTGCAACTTTCGTTTTTTTCGCCCGGTGTATAGTTATGACTCAGCCCTTCGTACCCAAGCCGTCAAGTAACACGAGTAAGCACGCTAACGCGTCAAAAGGCATGGTTTGGCTCAATAATGATTCAAATCGAGCGGTGGTTTTTCAAGCGGTTGTTTTGGCGGCCGTCTTGTTTGGTTTGTGGTTTTTATTTGCGAATGCCAGTGAAAACCTAAACAGACTGGGCATGACCTTTGGTTTTGACTTTTTGCCCGTGACGGCAGGATTTAATATTAGCTGGAGTCTGATTCCTTACGATTCCAGTATGAGTTACTGGCGCGTGTTTTTCGTTGGTATTGTGAACACGCTAGTGCTGTCTTTTTGTGTGATTGTGTTTGGTACTATCATTGGCACGGTGGTGGGGATTTTAAGGCTTTCTGACAATCCTTTGGTGTCTCAGCTTGCGCGCTGGTATGTCGAAATTGTTCGTAACGTCCCGTTATTAATACAAATTATCTTTTGGTTTACGGTGGTTTTTTCTACGTTGCCAGCCCCTCGTCAAAGCTACCATTTAGGGGATTGGCTGGTGCTCAATAATCGTGGGCTTTATGTTATCTCTCTGGAAAATGCCTTTTCATGGGGATGGGGTCTTGCACTGATTGGAGGTCTGATCGCCGCGCTTTATGGACTCTTTCGTTGGTCTAAACCGTATTACAAAGTATCTGGCTCTCGTTCCGCGGGCTTTTATATCGGTTTAGCCTTGTGGGCTGCGGCGACGTGCTGGGCTATTTGGTTCTTTTCAACATCGCTGACCTTGTCTATCCCAACATTACAGGGATTTAACTATAGCGGTGGGGTATTTCTTCCTGCGTCTTTTGGTGCGGCATTTGTTGCCATGACGGTGTATCGGTCTGCGGCCATTGCAGAAACCGTGCGAGCCGGCATGCAATCCATCGACCGAGGTCAGTCAGAGGCGGCGTTTACCATTGGTTTTTCTCGGGTGCAGTCACTACGTTTGGTCTTGATCCCTCAAGCTGTGCGCTCGATTATTCCTCCGATGACCAATTCTTGGCTATCTGCCACAAAAGATTCATCACTGGCGGTTGCCATTGGTTTTCCTGAGTTGGTGTCTGTTTTTATGCAGACCTCAATGAACCAAACAGGACGAGCCATTGAAATTATCTTTATGGTGATGGGCTTCTACATCTTTATCAGCTTGCTGATCTCTTACTTGCTGAACAAGTACAACGACAGTGTGCAGTATAAGGTGCGATAAATGGACGATTCTAATGTGAAAAACGAACCCGCTTTAAAGCAATTTATACCGACGCCAGCTCGCCTTCCTCATAAAAGCGACAGAGGCATTATCGGCACCATACGTCACCGCTGTTTTAATAACATCGGTAACAGTTTACTGACCTTGTGCGTTGCGGTTGTGTTGTTTTATTTATTCAAACATATATTGGACTGGGCGGTCTTCGATGCGGTTTTTATTGCGGATAACCGCCGACAGTGTATGGATATTAGCCCGAATGGCGCGTGTTGGGCCGGTGTTATTAGCTGGTTTAACGGCTTGATATATGGCCGTTTTCCGCTAGAAGAACAATGGCGAGTGAATGTCGGCGTATTGCTAGGTTTGCTGTGGTTATTGCCACTGATGTCTAAACGCATACCGCTACGAAACTTCATCTTATTGTCTTGGATTGGTTTGTACCCTTTTGTGGGCGCTTACCTGTTTTTGGGTGGGAATTTTGGTGCCGAATTAGGGTTAGTGCATGGCTTGATGACTTGTTTTGCGTTGGCTTTTGTGGCGATCCTTTATATCAACTGGGTTTTATCGGCTCTGGGTTACCAAGGCGTAAATACCTTGTTTGTGCCACTGTTGTCACGTTGGGTGCAACGTCGTATTTATTTTTTAAGCCTGATGATGACGTGGCTTTTGATCGCGCTAGTAGTCGCTTTAGGCTTGCGTTTTGTTGAGCTGGAACTTGTTGCAATTGAACGTTGGGGTGGGTTGTTTTTGACCTTCATTATTGCGGGCTTTGCTATCACCATGGCGATTCCTATTGGCGTGATATTGGCGCTTGGACGTCGCTCTAAATTGCCCGTTATTCATTGGATATCAATGATCATCATTGAGTTGGTTCGCTCCGTTCCTTTGATTACCGTGTTGTTTATGGCGGTGACCTTGTTGCCGATCTTTTTACCGGCGGACATGGAGTTTAACAAACTCACGCAAGTGCTTGTGGCGGTGTGTTTATTTGCCGGTGCTTATATGGCAGAAAACATTCGTGGTGGATTACAGGCGATTCCAAAAGGGCAATACGAAGCCGCAGCGACGCTCGGCTTAGGGTACTTACATACCATGGTGCTGGTTATTTTACCGCAGGCACTAAAAATGATGATTCCTAATATTATGACGTCTTTTATCAGCTTGCTGAAAGACACCACATTGGTTTCCATTATTGGCTTGTTCGACATCATGCTCATGGCTCGAAACATTGCAAACGATAAAAATTGGGTTGGGTTACACACAGAACCTTTGGTGATGATTTCCGTGCTGTTTTTCGTGTTGTGTTACAGCATGTCTCAGTACAGTTTGAATCTTGAAAAACGTCTTAAGGTGGATCACTAATGACGACGCCATCCGCAAAATTAGCGCATAAGACCACGCCGAAAACGGCGATAAAAATCGAGAATCTGAATAAGTGGTATGACGATTTCCATGTCTTAAAAGAGGTGTCATTAGACGTCTTAGAAGGCGAAATTATGGTGGTCTGTGGGCCTTCTGGCTCGGGTAAATCCACGCTTATTCGTTGTTTCAACCATCTAGAAGAATACCAAGAAGGCGTGGTGTCAGTATTTGGTCAGCCGCTTTCTCGGGATCGCCAGAGTCAAAATGTGGTTCATCAAACGATGGGCATGGTGTTCCAAAACTTTAACTTATTTCCTCACCTCACCGTGTTGCAGAACTGTACGTTAGGCTTGACGTGGCTGCGAAAAATGTCAGAACGAGAGGCAGAAAAAATGGCGATGAGCCTGCTTGATCGAGTTGGCATCGCGTCATTGGCATCGCGCTATCCAGGGCAATTGTCGGGAGGTCAGCAACAACGCGTTGCGATTTCTAGGTCTCTGGCGATGGAACCCAAAATCATGCTGTTTGATGAGCCGACGTCTGCTTTGGACCCTGAAATGGTCAAAGAGGTCTTGGACGTGATGGTCGATTTAGCCAAAACCGGTATGACGATGGTGTGCGTTACTCATGAAATGCAGTTTGCTCGACAAGTTGCTGATCGAGTGGTGTTCATGGCAGATGGTGAAATCGTTGAAATGGGTCCACCAGAGCAAGTATTGGTTCACCCTCAATGGGACAGAACAAAAGAATTTTTACAACACGTGCTCTAGGTTAACGAGCGCGTACTCCTCCCTTATTTTTATGGAATGCAATCGATATGTTAGCAAAAAACAGATCGACGTATACCAACATGCCTTATTGGCTGGCGGATACGTCTTTGACGAGAAAAATTCACTCTAATGCGCGGTTTGAGATCCCACAACAAGCCGATGTGGTGATTGTTGGCGGCGGCTTTACCGGAATCTCTGCGTCCATCACGTTAGCGCGCGCGGGGTTAAAAGTCGTTGTGCTTGAGGGAGGACAATTAGGCGAAGGTGCCAGCTGTCGAAATGGCGGATTACTGGGGCCAAGTTTCAGTAAAGTAGGCGTAGAAGGACTGGAACGTCAATACGGTCGTGACAGTGTTCACTCAACGATAAAAGAGAGTTTGGTGGCGTTTAATTGGCTGGTGGACTTCATCAAAGAAGAACAGATCGATTGTGATTTGTCCTTATGTGGCCGATTTCGTGGCGCCAGTCATCCTAGCCACTACGCTGACTTAATCGAGCAGGCGGAAGCGCTGGCGAAAATTGTCGATTTTCCCGCGATTGCAGTGAGTCGTCAGAACCAATTCGAAGAAGTTGGCTCAAATGCCTATTATGGTGGCGTTGTGTATCCTACGGATGGCACGTTACAACCAGCGAAACTGCATCGCGGGCTTTGCCAAATCGCCCAACAAGCGGGCGTATTGATGCTGGAACACACCATGGTTCGAGGCGTCACTAAGCAAGGAAACCACCAGCAAGTACAATACGATGGCGGCATGATCAATGCCGATCAAGTGATTATCGCCACAAATGGCTACACAGGAAACGAATTTGGAAAATTCAAACGTCGCGTTATTCCGATTCGTTCTGCCATCATTGCGACAGAAGAACTGCCTGAATCGTTGATTCGATCCGTGAGTCCAAAATTACGTGCGCATGGTGGCACGGAGCGATTGGTGGCGTATTATCGACCTTCGCCGGATGGCAAACGCATTTTATTCGGTGGTCGAGCGTTTGGCCAAGGTGATCAGCCGCAGTTGTATTCAAAGTATCTACAGGACTTTATGATCCGTACGTTTCCTCAGCTACAGGAAGCGAAAATTGATTATGCGTGGTCGGGTTATGTGGCTTACACCTTTGATCATGTGCCGCACATTGGCAAAATGGACAATATGCATTACGCCATGGGCTATTGTGGATCAGGCGTAGGACGAGCCAATTATTTCGGTCGAAAAATCGCTCAACAGGTACTTAACCTCACAGAAGGGAAAACATCGTTTGATGATTTTCCTTTCAAAACGCGCCCGTTATACACCGGAAAACCTTGGTTTCTGCCCGCCATTATGAAATGGCATGACTTCGCAGACCGACGCGGATGGTAACAACGTTACCTTGGCGCGTTTGCTGACGGTTATTTTGTTGGTTTTCTAATGAGGCTAATTGCCGAGTGCTTATTACTGATTACCGAGTGTTAGCCGTCTTTTGCTGCTTGTAACCGCCTCAAGTCAGCAAAAGACGATCGCATCTAGATACTGGGTAATTTTCTCAGTACTCCGTTCCCGACTGTGACTCCGACTCCGAGCATGATGATGGCGTCGTAACCAATCCACACATCGTTGCCTATTTTTGTATCGCCTTTATAGGGTAAGTCACCTTCTTTTGAAATTTTTCAAATAACCTATTTGCTGACCCCCGACATGGGCGTTTTTTTGTCTGGGCTTGGTCCTTTCACGTGTCCTCTCCTTAGTGCTTGAAAACCTGTCTAATCATGACCATTCCTTAGGTATCCCAATGGGATTTAATTTTATAGTAATGATTTCATATTTTAAAAGTTATGCTAAATTGGTTGTTTTTTGATCTTATTTTTGGGTTTTCGACGATTTTACATCGACTTGTAACCTATCTGTCATCTAGATGTTTTCTAGTATCTGTATAGTCTGAAGTAATGTATTTAAGGTGAAGCTATTTATGCCTTCAAACCCCATTTTATTGACGCTTCAAGAGCATGTACATTTTCTCTTGAATGAAGTCGAAACACACTGCCACATCGTTGAGCTTTTTTTCACATCAAGTTCTATCGGATTGTTGTCCAATATTCGTGGTCGACGCGGCTATGTTCAAGCGCTGCGTGAGAAAGCAGACATTGAAACCGCTCGTTTATTAGAGCGCCGTAAAGTCAATACAACCTTTCACGCCCAAGTGAGCGGCATGCATTCGTTAGTGATCGCGCTTGAGATGTTGACCAAGCATTGCTTTGATTGCGTGCGCGAAGGGACGTTAAGCGCGCCCTATGAACACCCTGTAGGCCAAGACTGTTGTAAATTGACTAAGCGTATACGACGCGCTTTGCGCCTTGTTAAAGTCGGTGTGACGGATAACCGACGTCGCACGGGCATTAAATTAGGCCGACGCACGCATAAACTGCTCGCCAGTTACAACGAGCTGCAAGCTCAGACATTACAAGCGAAATTAACGCTGAGCGATGAGCAGTTACAAGCGGCAATTTTAAGCAATGTCGGTTTGAAACGATTGATTGAACAATTGAGTGTGGTCGCGGAAGCCTTGATTAAAGCGGATCTTGGTCAAGTCGCGACCTTGCAGAATTACCCTCATTTATTAGACAGTGCGTCTAACCTTAACTACAACTTGAGAGATCTAAAAGTTAGGCGCTTAGCATTAACTCGGTCTGGCAGCGCGATTGCGGCGATCTCGCATAAAAGCGAGTCTGGAAAAAATGTGCTCGCGGTCTACAAGGAAGGAGATCGCATCAAAATTGACGAGGAAGTGGCGGGTGTGAATCATTGGCGCACTATCGACCCTCGGCTTGCGCCCAGCGTTCTTTCTCAAACAGGGAAGCTGAATAATGGCGAAGAGAATGAGCAATCGTCTTTGTTGATCGAGCATATTCCGGGCAAAACATTAGAGAAACTGCTGCTTGATGGGGATAAAGACGGCGCTCAGGCCGCGCTGAAAATTTTGTTCAAAACACTCAATCAGACGTGGAAAACCACACTAACGCCAGAATCTTGCTCGGCAAAGTTTATGCTTCAGCTACAAAAGCGCATTGGCGACAGTCGCAGGGTTCACCCTGAATTTTTTAAAGACGAAGAACGGATTTGTGGTTATGTGAGTGTCAGTTTTGATGAATTGGTGGAAAGGGTTGCCCTACAAGAAGCGCAATGGCGCGCGCCCTTTTCAGTGCTGACTCATGGTGACTTTAACGTTGATAATCTTATCTATGACGATGTTGAGCAACGTATTTATTTTATTGATCTGCATCGGGCGTCTTACTTTGATTATGTGCAAGATTTGTCGGTCTTAATGGTGTCTATCTATCGTTTACAGGTACTCAGCGGCGTTACTCGAAAGCAGATGATGGACAGTGCCAAAGCGGTTTATCAGTTTGGGCGCCGCTTCGCTAATCGACAACAAGATGAGACCTTTGAAGTACGGCTGGCCGCAGGTTTAGCGCGTTCGTTTGCCACCTCCACGCGTTTTATTTTTGATAAAAAACTGGCGTCTCGTATGCATTTACGCGCTCGATATTTGCTGGAACGTTTAGCGAAACTGACACCGGAACAAGCTCAGACATTTACCTTACCATTGAGAGAACTTTATGTTGAATAAGCCAAAAATCGGGGTCATTGGTATCCCTGGGAAATGGTCTACGGAAGTATTGGCCGATCGATTAGAAGAACGCACAGGGTTTCGTGCGGTGATCGACATGAATCAGGTCGAATTGCGTTTAGACACTCAGCAACTAATGTATCAAGACCTCGACTTAATGACACTGGACGGTTTGATTATCAAAAAGATCAGTGAAGTCTATTCGCCTGCCACAGAAGATCGCATCCACATGCTGTCTTATGCGGAACGTGCTGGCGTGAAAATGTTCAGCCCAACGCAGAGTGTTGGTAACTTAGTGAATCGATTGAGCGGCACATTGGCGTTGCAGCAAGGTCATATTCCGATGCCAAAAACACGCGTCACCGAAAGCGCAGAGCAAGCGTTTACGACGGTGCGAGAATTTGGCTCAGCGATTTTGAAACCGCTGTATTCCACCAAAGCACGCGGCATGATTATGCTGACCGAAGACAACAGCGACGAATTTGTTCGCAACACATTGGAAGCGTATCGCCAGAGTCAGACTATTTATTATATTCAGCAAACCGTGAAACTGGATGGTCGTGATCTGGGCATGGTGTTTGTTGGTGGTGAATACCTTTGTACTTATGCTCGTGTTGGCAACAAAGACTCTTGGAATACCACGATTAACAGTGGTGGAAAATATGAATTATTTGAGCCAGATGCGGCATTGATTGAACTGGGTCGTCGAGCGCAATCTTGTTATGACTTGAGCTTTACTACCGTCGATATCGCCTTGACGGATCAAGGTCCAGTCGTATTTGAAGTGTCGGCGTTCGGTGGTTTTAAAGGCGCGTTAGAAGGTTGTAATATCGACGCGGCCAGCGTGTACGCCGACTATATTTTGAAGGAGATCACCAAGCCATGATTAAAACATTATTGAACCTATCCCATGTGGATGAAGGGCTCACCCATTGCGTTCATGATATCCGACTGACATTTGCTGAGTTGTCTATCACAGTGCATTCCAATG
>Ga0163216_101660_pt1 | contig 11601 bp, 12 predicted proteins | sample SynspAceP_FD_167610 | JGI IMG/M metagenome (GOLD analysis project Ga0163216, IMG submission 167610) | Saline lake microbial communities from Ace Lake in Antarctica - Synechococcus sp. Ace-P (Illumina Assembly) | ecosystem: Environmental > Aquatic > Non-marine Saline and Alkaline > Saline ...
TGGGTTACCGCCCACCTGCGCCAGAGGCCATCGTAACGATGGACCAAAGGCCAATCATGCACTAACTTTCAACATGGACCACTCAAGTGGGGCTGCTCAATTGGCGGAATTGGCTGGTTTGGAAAAGTGGATATGCTTAACTGCCCCTTAAATTGCCTCATTTAAACTCCATGCCGCATGTCGCAATATTCCTGACTTGAGAGCGTGTGGAACACCCATGAGTGGCCCCAGACAGCAGAACAGAAAAGAACCGGTATTTGGCAACGCGCCAGCGCGCGCAGCGGCACAGCCGCGCACGCGCGCAGCGCGACCCGACGCACGGTCTGGCGCAGTAAAAGGGGGCGGTGGTGGCGGTTCAAAACCACCCCAGCGCGGTAGAAAACATCCTTCAAAGGAACGTCGTCCCAAGAAGAAGCGTGGGTTTTTCGGGTTCCTGTTTTACTGGAGCTTTGTGCTCATGCTTTGGGGCGCAATTGGTCTTGGTGGTCTGGCGATCTATTTTTCCTCGGAACTTCCTGATTTTGCCGAACTGAAAATCCCGGTTCGCTCACCTAACGTGCAGCTTCTGGCGCGCGACGGTTCGTTGATTGCAAATCGCGGCGAAACAGGGGGCGAAACCGTTCGCTTCGAGCAATTGCCGCCCTATCTTCCGCAAGCCGTGATGGCCATCGAAGATCGCCGCTTTTACAGCCATTTTGGCGTTGATATTCCAGGTATCGCACGTGCCATGGTTGCCAATTTTCAGGCAGGGCGTGTGGTGCAGGGTGGTTCGTCCATTACCCAGCAGCTTGCGAAAAACCTTTACCTTGGTCCCGAGCGGGACTGGCGCCGCAAGTTGAAAGAAGTGCCGATTGCCATTTGGCTTGAGTACAAATTCTCCAAAGATGAAATCATGGAGATGTATCTCAACCGCGTCTATCTGGGCGGAGGCGCGACAGGCGTGGATGCGGCTGCGCGCACCTACTACCAGAAATCGGCCCGCTATCTGACATTGGCTGAATCCGCCGTGATTGCAGGCTTGTTGAAAGCGCCATCGCGTTTGGCACCCAACCGCAATCCGGAAGCTGCACAGGCTCGTGCCAAACTGGTTTTGGCTGCCATGGAAGATGTTGGTTACATCACCAGTTCAGAGCGCGAATTTGCCATCGCAAATCCGGCCTCTGCCACAAGCCGTCATTTGGCGGGCGCTGATAATTACGTAGCGGACTGGCTGTATGATCGGGTGAAAGGTTTCCTTGGCACGATTGATGAAGATGTGGTCGTTCAAACCACCATTGATCATCGTTTGCAGAAACTTGCTGAAGGCGCGTTGCGAGAAGGTCTGGACCGCGATGGTGGGACTTATGGTGTCACCCAGGGCGCAATCGTGTCGATTGACCCAACCGGTGCTGTGCGCGCCCTGGTGGGCGGACGTGATTATGGCGAGAGCCAGTTCAACCGTGCGACGGACGCACGCCGTCAGCCCGGCTCCTCCTTCAAACCCTTTGTTTATCTGGCGGCCATGGAACTGGGCCTCACACCGGACACGGTGCGCATTGATGGCCCGGTCCAGATTAATGGCTGGGAACCTCAGAACTACAACAAGAAATATCGTGGCCCAGTGACGCTGGAACAGGCGCTGTCCCTGTCGTTGAACACTGTTGCGGCCCGTCTTGGTGATGAGGTGGGCATTGATGCCGTGGCAGAAGTTGCCAATCGTCTTGGCATCAACAGTGACTTGCAGCGCATTCCAAGCTTATCCCTTGGCACCAGCGAAGCAACGCCGCTGGAGATGACATCCGCCTATGTACCCTTTGCCAATGGCGGATACAGTGTCATCGAGCACGCCATTGAGCGGATATCAACGGCCGATGGCGAGGTGCTTTATGAACGCCAATCCAGCGGTAATCTGCCGGTTATTGCACCCTTCGCGTTGGGGTTGATGAACAGCATGATGCAGACAACTCTGGTCTCTGGTACAGCCACGAAGGCACGGCTGGACAACCGGCCTGCTGGCGGTAAGACCGGAACCAGTCAGGATTTCCGGGATGCCTGGTTTATCGGTTACACTGCCAATCTGGTAACCGGCATCTGGCTCGGCAATGATGACAACAGCCCCACGAAGCGGGCCTCCGGCGGCAATCTGCCTGCCGTTATCTGGCATGATTTTATGCAGCCTGCCCATGAGGGCATTCCGGCGTCTCCACTCATCGGTGCCTCTGAATCGCGTGAAATTCTGGCCCAGACCGAAGCATCGGAGTTGCAGCCTTTTGCAAGATCAGCGGATCAGATTGCAGCTCAACCACAACGTCGCCGCACTGAAGAACGCGGGTTTCTACAGCGTCTTTTTGGCGGGTAGACCCATTCGCCAGATGAACCAGATCTGACGAGCCGGATATGAAATGAGTAACTGGCGCGCATTTGGCCGTAACTCGACACAGTAATGTGGAAGTGGTAATTACTACTTCTGATTACAAACGGTTGGGATAAGCCATGTTTAAGAAGATCACCATGCCGCCGCTGCTGGCAGCTGTTTTCACAATGTCCGCACTCAGTTTCCCCGCGTCTGTCGCAACAGCTCAACAATCCAGTTTTCAGGCAAAATGCGCTGTGACGTCAGGTACAAATGGCGGGCAAAAATACGCGACCCTGAAATGCCACAAGGTCAGTGAGCCCGGGAATTACAAGATACGCACCACCGTGTGGGAGAGCAAAGACAAAGCAGGCTATAAGGATCTGGCGCGTATGGCTGGCAGGCGCTTTACCTGTACAATGGTCTGGGGTGGAGGAAACTCCAGCCGAGAAACCATCCACACAACTTATGACATTACAGGATGCCATAGGTAGCGGCTGCTTTTCAAAGATCTGCGCTGCTCTGTTTGCGGTCATGAACCCATCGGCATTGCCGTAGAGTAGCGCACAAAAAAAGCCGGTTTTCACCGGCTTTCTTATATTCGATTTTTTTCAAAAGGCTTAGTTAGGCTGACCTTCTGCCTGCTGCTTGGCCTGAATCTGCTCCAGACGCTGGCGGTAAAGAGCGGCAAAATCGACCGGATCGATCAACAGTGGCGGGAAGCCGCCATCGCGTGTGGCAGAAGCCACAATCTGACGTGCAAACGGGAACAGCAAACGCGGGCATTCGATCATGATCAACGGATGCAGATGCTCTTTGGGAACATTGGCAAGCCGGAAGATACCAGCATAGTCCAGTTCAATATTGAACAGCACATCATCTTCATGAGTCGCTTTTGACTCCAGCTTCAGATCAACTTCAAAATCATTTTCCGACAGCGGTGTCGCATTCACATTGACGTTGATGGAAATGTTCGGTCCACCTTCACGCGGGCGCAGAGAATCCGGTGCCTTCGGATTTTCAAATGAAAAATCCTTGATGTATTGCGCAACGATATTGATTTGCGGCGGCTTTGCGGGACCATCGCCATTCGTGGACGGTGCGTCCTGGTCAGATGCGGCCTGATCTGATGAAGAAGTATCGCTCATTGTTAATCCTGTTATCGTTCAAGAAAAGTTGGTGGGTGGCTAACATGTGCCCGGCGCAGAAACAACCATTCAGCGCTTTTTATGCGCTGTGTCTCCTTGTGAACTGGGCATTTACGCATTTGCTATTGTCTCAGACTTTGTCATTCCCGTCATGCCCATCCGCCCAAGGGCTCTCTGGATTGTTGTCCCGATAATCATCGGGGTCCAGATCTACGATCGGTTCTCGGGTTTTTGTTTTGTTGGACGATGGGTTCGGGCCTGCCCTGTATTGCCTACCACTGTGTTGGCCCTGCGGGTTGGAACCTCCCGAATTTTGCGAAGATGCTCCATTCGGGCCGCCAGCCATGCCCGGTCCGACCACGTTTACCTTGGATTTCAGAAAGTTCCAGACAGTGTCTTGAATCGGCGGAACAAAAAGCAGAAATCCAATTGCATCGGTCACAAAGCCAGGTGTCAGCAGCAGGATACCAGCGACAACAAGCATTGCCCCACGGACCAGATCTTTGGCCGGAAGGCGTTGTGCCGCCATTTCACCTTGTATGCGGCGCAGCAGCGAAACACCCTGCCAGCGCAACAGGAACGACCCGATAACAGCGGTAACAACCACCATGGCCAAAGTTGCCCAAACACCGATCTGGCCACCAATCAGAACGAAGGCGGCAATTTCCATCAACGGCACGATAAGCAGCACAAAAGGAATTAGGGAAAAGCGCATTAAGTGTCTCCAATGATCGGCAGATAGGTGATTTTACCTGAAAAACGAGACTTTTCTGAAGTTTTATCGGCAAAGATGTGTCAAAATGGGTTTGCAGCCTGTTCAACACTTGTGTGTGACAGGCCTAGCGCTATCTGTAAAACAAGACTAAGAAAGCGCTGAGATGCGGCCCGTATTGTCTCGGGTGACGGCTATGAAAAGGCACGAGCGGAATATCCATGCAATTTTTCGATTTCTACACTCTTGTTTTTATCGCAATCGCGGTATTTTTCTTCCTCCGCCTTCGCGGCGTTTTGGGAAAACGGACGGGTCATGAACGACGTCCGTATGATCCCTATGCGGAGAAACCCAAAACCGGCCAAAAATCGTCCAATGATAATGTCATAAATCTGCCCAAGCGTGCTGATGGTACAGATGAAGATCCTGTTGATATGCAGGATGAGGATGAAGATATTGATCCAAAGAAACTGGCCCTCAAAAATCTTGTCGCACCCGTCGTGGCGCGCGATCCGGACTTTGATGCAAAGGAATTTGTGACAGGTGCCCGTGTTGCTTACGAGATGATTGTAACGGCTTATGCTGCTGGCAATCGCGATCAGTTGAAACCGCTTCTGTCAGAAGAGGTCTATGCCGGATTTGATGAAGCAATCGCGGAGCGCGAAAGCCGTTCAGAAAACGTGGACTTCACATTTGTCGGTATCGAGAAAGCCAACATCGTGGATGCTCATGGTGATAATTCCGAATTGCGTGTCACGGTGCGCTTCGTCAGCGAATTGATTTCGGCCACCCGCAATCTGGGTGGGGATATCATTGACGGCAGCGCCAGCAAGGTAACCGAAGTAACAGACATTTGGACGTTTGCGCGCGATCCACGCGAAGGCGATCCGAACTGGCGTCTTGTGGCTACGGAAGCCGCAGACTGATCCTTGCATTTGGGCCGGGGCAGACAGAATGCAAACGGCCCTTCAGGCTCTGAGCTATGTTGATCTGCCCGGCTGGGCAGACGATGATCACTTGGCAGCGTTTAACTGTTTTCTGAAAAGCGCTGACATTTTTGAAGGGGTGGACGGCCCCAAGACCCGAGCTCTTGGCATTGATGGCCCGGCATTGGGCCGGGTTTTTGCAGAAGCGCGCAGCCAAGCTGCCCATATACAGAATGCCGCCGCCGCAAAAGCGTTTTTCGAAACTCATTTTACGCCAGTCATCTTTACCACTGACGCTCCAAATGCAGAATATCCGGGCCTGTTGACCGCCTATTTTGAACCGGTCGTGGAAGGCTCTCTCACCCGCTCCGAAGCTTTCCCCATTCCCCTGTTACGACGACCTGATGATCTGGTTGAAACCAAGTCCGTCATACTGGACGAAATACCTGACGACTGGCCGGAAGGTTTGCGCTTCGCAAAAAAGACCACGCAGGGACTGGTGCCTTACTTCGATCGCGGTGAAATTGAAGGCAGTGCCTTTTCGGACGGTGCTTTGGCCGGGCAGGGGCTGGAAATGGTCTGGCTGGCCAACCATGTCGAAGCTTTCTTTATCCATATTCAGGGATCAGCGCATATCCGCCTGCAGCAGGGCGGAACATTGCGGGTCAGTTATGATGGCAAATGCGGCCATGACTACACGGCCATTGGCAAAGTGTTGAAGGACATGGGGGCGTTGGCACCGGGTAACATCACCATGCAGACCATCAAAGCCTGGCTTCTGGAAAACCCGGACCGGCAATTGGAGATTTTACACCAGAACCGATCCTTCATCTTTTTTCGGGAAGAAAAGAATCTTCACCCAGATTTGGGCCCCCGGGCAACGGCTGGTGCGCAATTGACGAAGGGCCGCACGCTGGCGGTCGACCGCATATTGCACACATTTCACACGCCGATCTTTGTCAGTTACAGCCAGAATGGCGCGATACATAATCGCCTGATGATCGCGCAGGATACAGGTTCTGCCATTGTTGGCCCACATCGTGGTGACTATTTCGCGGGAAGCGGATCGGGTGCCGGTGAGACCGCTGGTGGTTTTGCTGCCCCGTGTCGATTTGTTGTCTTGATGCCGCGCGCGCAGCAGGACTTGCCGACATGAAGCGGCGTAAGTCACGGGAATTATCTCCCGAAGAACGCAGGCTTTGGAACCGTGTGACCGAAAGCGTCATGCCTGCGCGTCCAGAATCACATTACAAGAAAATCGCCAGTGAGCCTGAGCCGAAGAAGGGCGATGAAGCGCCAAAACCGGCCAAGTCTGTTGCGCGCCGCATCGTGCTGCCAGCCTATCATCCCCCGGTCTCCACACCGAAACGGCCACAGCCATTATTGCTGTCCCCGCTGGACAACAAAAGCAGGCGACGGCTGAAACGCGGTCAGGATGCGCTGGATGCCACGCTCGATCTGCACGGCATGACGCAGGCTGCAGCACACAACAGGCTCATCCAGTTCCTGCATCAGGCTCAAGCGGGTGGTGCGCGCTACGTGCTTGTCATCACAGGTAAGGGCAAGGCTGCAAACCCGGATACCGGTGAGCGCGGCATTCTGCGCCGCATGGTGCCCGCCTGGCTGTCCGGCCCGGACCTTGGATCATTGGTAGCCAGCTATGACGAAGCTGCCACCCCCCATGGCGGTTCCGGTGCATTATATGTCAGACTGCGGCGCAAGCGGCAGGGATTTCAAAAATAATGACACCACTTGGCGAACGATTGCGGGAGTTGCGGTCCCAAAAGGGTGCGACCTTAAAACATATGGCTGACGAACTGGGCGTATCATCAGCCTATCTGTCGGCATTGGAGCACGGCCATCGTGGCAAACCGGGCTGGTTGATGCTGCAGCGTATCATCGCCTATTTCAATCTCATATGGGATGATGCGGAAGATCTGGTGGCATTGGCCCGCAGCTCTGATCCGCGTGTCACAGTCGACACATCCGGCCTCAGTCCGGAAGCAACGAGACTTGCAAATCTGCTGGCCGCAAACATTGCCGATCTGCCGCCGGAGGCGCTGGAACGGCTGATTGAGGCTCTTGAAGCGGAACTGCGCGAGGCTGCGATCAAGCAAGAGTGAATGCGCAAAGGTCAGGAATGGTTTAGAGCGTGTCTTGTGAAACCTGCCGGAACTGATGACCTGCCATGCTCGATAGCCAAATGCGTAAACTGATCGATCCACCGCTGAACCGTATCGGGATCTGGCTGGCATCGAAAAACATCACCGCCAACGGGGTCACAATTACGGGCTTTGCAATTGGTCTGCTGGCTGCGCTCGCAATTGCCTTCCAATTCTATCTGCTGGGTCTGGTTTTGCTGTTGCTCAGTCGCCTTGCTGATGGGCTGGACGGAGCGGTGGCTCGCGCCAGCGCGCCCAGTGATCTGGGCGGCTTTCTGGACATAACGCTCGATTTCTTTTTCTACGGGGCCATTCCAATGGCCTTCGCAATTGCTGACCCAGAAGCCAATGCGCTGGCCGCAGCGGTTCTGTTGACCGGGTTTTATGCGACCGGTTCCAGCTTCCTGGCCTTCGCCATTATGGCGGAAAAGCGTAAAATCACCACCACATCACAGGGCATCAAATCGCTCTACTACATTGGCGGCCTGGCGGAAGGCACGGAAACCATCGCCATCTTCGTTGCCTTTTGCCTGTTTCCAGGCTGGTTTGCCTGGATCGCCTATGCGTTTGCAGCCATCTGTTTTGTGACCGCTGCAAACCGTGTGGTGATTGGCTGGATATCGCTGAAGTCAGACTAGGTCTAAACTCCAGGCCACCCCAAAACCGTCACTCTAAGCCAAGAGCGCCTGATCCAGATCTTCTTTGAGATCTTCAACATCCTCCAGCCCAACAGAGAAGCGCAGCAGGCCGGGTGCTATGCCAAGTTCCACCTTGTCCTCATCGGACAGGCGCTGATGCGTTGTTGTTGCCGGATGGGTGATCAGGCTTTTGGCATCACCAAGATTGTTGGACAGGCGGATAAGGCTAAGCGCATTGGAAAAGCGGAATGCAGCTTCCTTGCCGCCCTTGACTTCAAAGGCAATCATGGTCCCGCCCTTTTCCATCTGCCGCGTGGCGATGTCATAGTGCGGGTGGTCTGTCCGTCCGGGATAAAGCAGGGTTTCAATTGCCGCATGATCGGCCAGAAAATCCGCCAAAGTCGCAGCCGAACGCGTCTGTTCAGCGACCCGCAGCCGTAATGTTTCCAGACCTTTCAGCAAAGTCCATGCATTGAATGGGCTCAGGCTTGGGCCTGTGTGTTTCAGGAATGGGGCCAGCTTGTCTTCCACCCATTCCTCATCAGACAACACCACACCGCCCAGACATCGGCCTTGACCGTCAATATGTTTGGTTGCCGAATAGGCCACCACATCAGCGCCAAGCTCCATAGGCTTTTGCCAAAGAGGCGTGGCGAACACATTATCCACCAGCAGCCGTGCGCCACCTGCATGGGCAATGTCAGCAATCGCAGCAATATCCAGAACCTCAAGGCGGGGATTGGTTGGGCTTTCCAGAAACAGGGTTTTGGTGTTTGGGCGCATGGCCGCCTGCCAGGCCGACAGATCCGTGCCATCCACCAAAGTGGTTTCTATGCCGTAACGTGGCAGAATATCGTCGACGATGTAGAGGCATGAGCCAAACAGGGCTTTTGCTGCCACCACATGATCACCAGCCTGCAGATCGCACACAATAGCGGCATAAATCGCGGCCATGCCGCTGGCCGTGGCCCGTGCGCCAGCAGCACCTTCAAGCGCCATCATCCGGTCTTCGAACATTTTGACAGTCGGGTTGGCATAGCGCGAATAGACAAAGCCCGGATCGCTGCCATCAAAGCGTGCCTCAGCGGCTTCTGCACTGTCGTAGACATAGCCCTGTGTCAGATAAATTGCTTCCGACGTCTCACCAAATTGAGAGCGCACGGTTCCGCCATGCACCAATTGCGTGGCGGGACGATACTGCTTGGATTGATCATTTCCCATTGCTGGCTCCATCAAAAGACCAAAAAAAAACCCGTTCCGACGCTGACTGTCGGAGCGGGCTTGCACACTCTCCGACCTTTTAGCGCCTTGTTTAACGTGGCGGCAAGCCGGCCGGCTCAAATGACCACGTGGGGCAGCAATAACGGCCTTGCCGCTTGGCGTCAATCCTGCAATCAGTTATGGAAGGCCGACAAATGGTAAAACGGGGTTCTATTGTGACAGGCAAGTCGGAAGATCAGGCAGCAGGAATTCTGCCGGACCGCATGATCAAGGACCTGTTCGCGACCGGAGGCATCGCAGCAGATCTGGCACCGGTTGAGGGTCAGATACAGCCAGCCAGCCTTGATCTGCGCCTTGGCAGTGTCGCCTATCGCATTCGCGCCAGTTTTCTCCCCGGCCCCGAATTATCGGTGGCGGACAAGCTGGCCCGTTACAAGCTGCACCAGATTGACCTGACACAGGGGGCCGTATTGGAAACCGGATGCGTCTATCTGGTGCCTATACAGGAACACCTCAACTTGCCGGAAGGCCTGTCCGCATCGGCCAATCCAAAAAGCTCGACCGGGCGTCTGGATATTTTCACACGGGTCATTGTCGACAAGGCCCGCGAATTTGATCAGATACCTCAGGGCTATTCCGGACCGCTCTATCTGGAAATCAGCCCGCGAACCTTCCCCATTGTGGTGCGCCCCGGATCGCGTCTGTCGCAGATCCGCTTCCGCAGCGGGCATCCGCATCTTGATGATGCCGAATTGACGGCGCTTCACAATACAACGCCGCTGGTCATTGGCAGCGAGCCCCATATTGCAGACGGGCTGGCATTCTCGATCGATCTGGAAGGCAAGGGCGAAGGCGCACCGATTGGCTATCGCGGCAAACCCCATTCCGCTGTTGTCGATGTAGATCGACCGGGCGCCTATGAAATTCTGGATTTCTGGGAGCCGATCTATCCGCGCGGTCCTGCCGAACTTATTCTGGACCCGGACCAGTTTTATATTCTGGTGTCACGCGAAGCCGTTCAGGTGCCACCCGACTACGCGGCGGAAATGGTGCCGTTCGATCCGCTGGTGGGCGAATTCCGGGTGCATTATGCCGGCTTCTTTGACCCTGGTTTCGGCCACACCAAAGATGAGGCAGGCAATCTGATGGGCAGCCGGGCCGTGCTGGAAGTGCGCAGCCACGAAGTGCCGTTCATTCTGGAACACGGCCAGACTATCGGCCGATTGGTCTACGAACCGATGCTGGACCGCCCTGATGCGCTTTACGGCGTCGATCTGAAATCAAATTACCAAGGCCAGGGCCTGAAACTCTCCAAGCACTTTAAGTCTTAGGGGCAGGACCGGCTTTGATCTCATTGCGCAATTGCGCGAGTTCGGTTCTCACGCTCCTCAATTCTGCCAGAACCGCTTTGTGATCATCTCGCTGGCGGACGGCAGCGTCGCTGCCCGCTTCTTCTTCCTGAAGCGCGGCCTCGTGTTCTTCCTGCATGGCACCGACAATAATGCCGATCAGCAGATTGATGACCATGAAGCTTGAAAACAAAATAAAAACCACGAAGAACATCCAGGCAAAGGGGAATTCCTCCATGACCGGGCGCACAATGCCCATCGACCAGCTTTCCAGTGTCATGATCTGAAACAGTGAATAGGCGGATTCGCCGATTGAGCCGAACCATTGCGGAAAGCTGTCGCCATACAATTTTGTGGCAATCACGGAGGCGACGTAAAACACCAGTCCCAGAAGCATCATCACGGACCCCATACCGGGCAATGCGGTTATCATGGCCCCGACCACCCGCCGCAAAGACGGCACCAGGCTGATGAGGCGCAGGATTCTCAGAATGCGCAGAGCTCGCAGAACCGATAGCGCACCACTGGATGGCAGCAAGGCAATGGTAACAATGACGAAATCGAATATGCGCCAACCATCACGGAAAAACGCACCACGATAGGCAAACATCCGACCGATCAGCTCAACGGTAAAAATACCCAACAGAACCCTGTCGGCCAGCATCAGCAACGGCCCGGCAACAGCCATGGCCCCGTCGCTGGTTTCCAGCCCGAGTGTGATGGCATTTAAAATCACCAGTCCAGCGATCACATATTCGGTTTTTTTGTTTTCGTAAAAATCGCGGAGCTTCTGATCCATGTATCCAGCCATAGGTATTTGGGGGTAATGCTTCAGTCTTTAACTGAAGCAAATCGGATGTGGAGATTTTTTTGGTGCGAACAACTCCAACGGTGCTTTTTTTGCGGTATTATGCGGGGCGTAATGCAAGCAGGGGCTACAGATCCATTCACAATTCGTATTTCCCCGTCAAAGACGAAGCGGAAAATGGATTTTCAATCTGAAGTATGTCATTCAGAAAAACGTCATGAACGTTTTGAACACGATCTGCAGGGAAACTGGTTGAATGGCTCGATACGAGGATAGTTTGACGGCACGGATAAAGCCGCAGGGAT
>Ga0163216_101663_pt1 | contig 11595 bp, 9 predicted proteins | sample SynspAceP_FD_167610 | JGI IMG/M metagenome (GOLD analysis project Ga0163216, IMG submission 167610) | Saline lake microbial communities from Ace Lake in Antarctica - Synechococcus sp. Ace-P (Illumina Assembly) | ecosystem: Environmental > Aquatic > Non-marine Saline and Alkaline > Saline ...
AACAAGGCTGGCGGTCAAAGGACCCTCAGCGACATTCGAGATGGTGCGTGACGCACCAAATGCAATGTCGGCTTTATCAAGCGGATATTTTACCCCGGACAGACTGAGCCCGGTCAGCGCCGTAAACGCAACAACCGAAAACAGCGATCTGACGGGAAGATCAAGTTTGCGCGATCCCGGCAGCAGCGGGACAGCTTCCTCAACTCCGGAGGTCAGAACGACATCGAGACCGCGCTCGGCCAGGGTGACAGCCTGCAGCAAATGCGAAAGAGCATGATCGGTTCGCTCTCCACCAAAGGCGCCAACCAGAATCAGCCGCTCGGCGCCGCGCTCTATCGCCTGCTCGATGGCCAGTTCGCCATCGGTGAAGTTCTTTTCCGCAGGAAATGGCATCCGCGGCGTGGCGGCAAGAAATTCGGACAGACCAGCCGGCGTCGAATCGAAATCCCCAACCCACACTTCAGGCAGGATGCCGAGCGCTTGCGCATGCCGCATTCCGCCATCGGCGGCAATGGCACGCGCGCCCTTGATCAGCGCCAGAACGCGGTCGTCAATCTCGAGCGCCCCGCCCAGCAGGATTGCAAACGTTGAATTAGATGTCATGCCGCATGCCAATAGCAGCTTTGCGCGCACTTGCCAGCGTCTGGAAGAAATTCTATGTCTGATCTCGCTCTAACGGGGTGCCTGACGTTTGCGTCTGGCTGAGAGACCACATGGTCAACCCGAAGAACCTGATCCGGTTTGTACCGGCGGAGGGATTAGACGTGCACATCGCGCCTATTCCTGTTTTTTTGAACCAAGGAGGCGCGACCAATGCGCAAATTTCGATTTATTCCTGTTGCCCTGGCAGCTCTCTTCCCCTTCCTCATCGGTCCCGCCAGCAGCGCTGACAAGACGCTAACGGTCTACACCTATGAAAGCTTCACCTCCGATTGGGGCCCCGGGCCCAAGATTGAAGCTGCCTTCGAGGCCGCATGCGGATGCGATCTCAAATGGGTCGGCGTCGCTGACGGCGTGGCACTGTTGAACCGCCTCAAGCTTGAAGGCGACAAGGCCGAGGCCGGCGTCGTGCTTGGACTGGACACTAACCTCGTCGCCGAAGCCAAGGCTACCGGATTGTTCGAAGCACATGGCTTGAACACCGAAGCGGTTTCAGTTCCCGGCGGCTTCAGCGATGATACTTTCATCCCGTATGATTACGGCCATTTCGCCGTGATCTATGACACCGAGACCATCAGCAACCCGCCGGCAAGCCTCAAGGATCTGGTCGAGGGCGATCTGGATCAGAAGATCGTCATTCAGGATCCGCGCACCTCGACGCCGGGACTGGGTCTGCTGCTCTGGATCAAGTCGGTCTATGGCGATGATGCCGCCGCAGCCTGGGAAAAGCTCTCCAAGCGCGTGCTGACCGTGACGCCGGGCTGGTCGGAAGCCTATGGCCTGTTTACTTCCGGTGAAGCGCCGATGGTGCTGTCCTACACCACTTCGCCCGCCTACCACATGGTGGCCGAGGAGACGGATCGCTATCAGGCAGCGGAATTTGCCGAAGGTCACTACCTGCAGATCGAGGTGGCCGGCCTGCTTGCCAACGCACCGGACAAGGATCTGGCGCGGCAGTTCCTAAGCTTCATGATGACGCCGGGCTTCCAGAACGAGATCCCGACCAACAACTGGATGATGCCGGCTGCTCCAATGACCATGGAGCTTCCCGAGGCTTTCGCGACACTGGTTTCGCCGGAAAAAACCTTCCTCTATTCGCCTGAGGAAGTCGCTGAAAACCGCGCCGCCTGGATCGAAGAATGGCTTGGAGCCATGAGCCGCTGATTCGGACCCCGCCACCATGCTGACCCAGGCCGAACATCGCACGTCACGCGTGGCAGGACTTGCCGCGCTCATGTGTGTCGGTATGGCGCTGGCAGCACCGATAGCAGTCCTCGTCTCCCATGGAGGCGAGGCTGGGCTCTCTTCAAGCCAAAGCAATTATCTTTTCCGGATCACCCGGTTCACGTTGCTGCAGGCGGGCTTGTCGACCTTTCTCAGCCTGATCTTTGCGGTCCCGCTGGCCCGCGCCCTTGCCCGCCGCCCTTCCTTTCCAGGGCGGCGCTGGCTGATCAACCTCTTTGCCGTACCGCTTGGATTGCCGCCGCTGGTCGCAGCCCTCGGCCTGATCGAAATCTGGGGCCGCAATGGCGTCGCCAACAAGGGGCTATCCGTCCTTGGCGTCGAAACCCCGTTCTCCATTTACGGGCTCAGCGGCATCCTCATCGCCCATGTGTTCTTCAACCTCCCACTTGCCGCCCGGCTAATCCTTCCAGGTCTCGAACGCTTGCCGCCAGAATACTGGAAGACCGCCGCCAACCTCGGCATGGGCGGTCTCAGTCTGTTCCGCCTTGTCGAATGGCCGGCAATGCGCCGGTCCGCCGCTGGCGCTGCCGGGCTGGTGTTCATGCTCTGCGCCACCTCTTTCACGCTGGTGCTGGTGCTTGGTGGCGGACCGGCGGCAACCACTTTGGAAGTCGCCATCTATCAAGCGCTGCGCTTTGACTTCAATCCCGGCCGCGCTGTGCTGCTGTCCCTCATTCAGGTCGGCATGACCCTGATGGTGATGCTGGCGCTCAAGCTGATGTCAGCTCCATCCGAGACCGGCGACACCAAGGGCGGCGTTACCAGCCGTCCTGACGCTCCCGGCGGCTGGCGTGCCCTTCCCGATGCCGCAGTGATCGCTCTCGCTGGAACTTTCGTCATTTCCCCCATGGCAGCGGTCATCATCTCCGGATTGAGCGCCGACTTGTCCCGATTGCTCACCGACGCGCTGTTCTGGCGGGCAGCAACGACCAGCCTCCTGATCGGTATTTCCGCCGCGTCTCTGTCGGTTCTGCTCGCCGGATTGCTGGTCCGCGCCCGCTATTCGTCAGACGACCGACCCGGCTCACCGGCCCTTGGCTTGCTATCGGGACTGTCCGGTGCGGCCGGTTCGCTGACGCTTCTGGTGCCGCCCGTCGTCCTGGGCGCCGGTTGGTTCCTGATGCTTGGCGGCGGCGCTGGGCAATTGCTAGCGCCCTTGGCGGTGATCGTTCTGGTCAACGCGCTGATGGCCTTGCCATTCGTCATGCGGGTGATCGAACCCGCGCATACGAGCACAATGCAGCGCAATGGGCGATTGGCCGTTTCGCTTGGCGTTACCGGCGTCAACCGCCTTCGGCAGATCGACATTCCAGCCTTGATGCCGCCGCTTGCCACGGGCTTCATTTTTGCTGTTGCCCTGTCTCTGGGTGATCTGGGCGCCATCGCGCTGTTTGGCAGCGACCGCATCATCACCTTGCCCTGGCTTTTGTATCAGAAACTGGGAAGCTATCGCACCAGCGATGCCGCAGGATTGGCATTGCTGTTGGGGGGCATGACCATGGGGTTGATGATTGTTGCCGACAGGCTGGGCAACCGGAACGGAAACCAGCAACGATGACCCACGACCCCGCAATTGCGTTTGATGGCATTGTCTATGGCATAGGCGACCTCAGCGCCAAATTCTCCTTCCAGCGGGAGGCGGGAACGGTGACCGCGATTCTCGGCCCCTCAGGCGCCGGCAAATCCACCCTGCTCAATCTCGCCGCAGGGTTTTTGACCCCGGATACCGGCCGGATCCTGCTGAACGGCAAGATGATCAATAATCTTGCGCCATCCGAACGCGGCATCTCTATGGTGTTTCAGGACAACAACCTGTTCGCCCATCTCAATATCCGTACCAATATCGGCCTTGGACTCGACCCATCATTGCGGCTTGATGCATCCGCCTGGAGCCAGGTCGAGACGGCGCTCGAACGGGTTGGCCTCGCCGGATTTGGCAAACGGATGCCGGGAACCCTGTCAGGCGGCGAGCGGCAGCGTGTGGCGCTGGCGCGTGCCTTCGCCCGCCGCCGTCCGCTATTGTTGCTCGACGAGCCCTTTGATGGCCTCGGCCCCGGCCTTGCTGCGGACATGATGGGCCTGATGCTGGAAATCCGTGCCGAGGTTGGTGCAACCGTGCTGATGGTCACGCATGACCCCGATGAGGCGCGCGCCGCAGCCGATGAGATCCTGTTCATAGCCAAAGGCCGGATCGCCGCAGACGCTCCCGCCGCCGGTTTCTTCGAACGCCAGGATCTGCCCGATCTGCAGGCCTATCTCGGCAGCGCTTCCTGAAATTCTGGCTGCGCCACAATTTCGACGCGGGCTTTTGCCACTGGAGAACCAGCGTGAAGTGAGATAGACCAAGAGCCATCGTCCTGGCTTGCGAAGCTCTCGAGCCTCCGTCCCGGCATCACATCGGCAGAACCCAAATCCGGACCATGGCCAAGAACGCAGCGCTCCATTCAAAGATGAAAACCCCGACCGGCAAGATGTCTCAATTCGCCATGGCGCTTTTGGGAAGCCTTTTGCTGTTGTCAGGCTGCGAGACACTGGGCGTTGATGTCTATCAACCCACAGTCAAGCCGTCAGACACACCGCAGACCGCTGAAAAAGCCGGAGCTTCAGATCCTCGCACCCGGATCGGGGCCAACGAGCACCCACGCATCATCGCAAGTTACGGCGGGGAATACCGCGACGCCAAGACCGAACGGCTGGTGGCGCGCATTGTCGGCGCCTTGACGCTGGTGTCGGAAAATCCAAGCCAAGCCTATCGCATCACCGTGCTCAACTCACCTGCGGTCAACGCCTTTGCCTTGCCCGGTGGTTATCTCTATGTCACCCGCGGCCTGTTGGCACTTGCCAATGATGCCTCGGAAGTTGCCGCGGTGCTGTCGCACGAGATGGCCCACGTCACCGCCAATCACGGTCTTGAGCGTCAGCGCCGCGAGAAAGAGGTCGAAATTGCCGGCCAGGTGGCGGAAGAACTCTTTTCCAATTCCATCGCCGGTCGCCAGGTCGTGGCCCGCGGCAAGCTGTCCCTTGCCGCCTTCTCCCGCAATCAGGAACTTCAGGCCGATGTCATCGGGATAAGAATGCTCGGCGAGGCTGGTTACGATCCTTACGCAGCGCCACGGTTTCTTGAGTCCATGGACGCCAACCAGCGTTTCGGCGCTGTCGATCCTGAAGCTGACGGCAACCTCGACTTCCTCGCCAGCCACCCCAATGCGCCGCAGCGGGTCGAACTCGCCAAGAACCATGCAAGGGCTTTTGGACCGGAAGGCTCCGGGGATCGCGGCCGTGAGTATTATCTCGAAGGCATCGATGGCCTGCTCTATGGCGACAGCCCCAATGAAGGATACGTACGCGGCACCGAATTCCTCCACCCTGTGCTTGGCGTGAAGTTCAAAGTGCCCGCGGGCTTTCGGATCGACAACAATGCCGACGCAGTAGTTGCAACGGGCCCGGGCGATCTGGCGATCCGTTTTGACGGCGTTACAGACAATAGCCGCCAATCACTGACAGATTACATCGCAAGTGGTTGGGTCACCGGACTTGATCCAGCCTCGATCAAAAAGATCCGTATCGACGGACTGCAGGCGGCAACTGCGCGCGCCAGCGCTGACCGGTGGGATTTTGATGTGACCGTCATCCGGCTGAAGGACCGGATCTACCGTTTCCTGACCGCAGCCGAGCGCGGAAGCAGTGATCTTGAAGCCACCGCCTCGGTGGTCAGGGCGGGATTCAAGAAAATGTCCGCCCGTGAAATCCGGGCTCTTCAACCATTGCGTATTCGCATTGTCACCATCCAGCGGGGCGCCACGATTGCGTCGCTGGCGGGACAGATGAGAGGCGTGGAACGCAAGGTCGAGCTTTTCAGACTGTTGAACGCGATTGCACCAGGAGCGGTGCTGACGCCGGGTGAAAAGGTCAAGATCGTCACCGACCGGTAACACCAAACCCGCTCACTCATCCCAGGCAGAATACGGACTCAAGGCAGAGCACCGGCAGCAATCAGAGACTTGCGATTTCCGGCGTTTCAGTTGTCAGCACTGCGCGCAATTTCTCCAGAGCCCGGTTTTCGATCTGCCGCACCCGTTCCTTGGAAATGCCCAGCGCCGAGCCCAGCGATTCAAGCGTCGCGCCTTCCTCCGCCAGCCGCCGTTCGCGGATGATGCGAAGTTCGCGCGGATTGAGCGTATTGAGCGCGTCATCAAGCCAAACGCTGCGGCGTTCTCCATCAATTATGGTCGAAACCTGCTCATCGGGCAGAGGTTCATCACTCTTGAGAAAGTCCATCCGATCCGACGATGCACCTTCTTCACCGTTCGACATCGGAGCATTCAGCGATGAATCCGATCCCGACAGGCGTGCATTCATGACCTCGACATCCTTGGCATGAACGCCAAGCGTGTTGGCAATTTGGGAATGAATGGCACTCTCGGTGAGGAACGGATCGTCCTGTGCAAGCCGCGCCCTGAGCCGCCGCAAATTAAAGAACAGAGACTTCTGGGCCGAGCTCGTACCGCCGCGAACGATGGACCAGTTGCGCAACACATAATCCTGGATCGAAGCCCGGATCCACCATGTCGCGTAAGTCGAAAACCGTACCTCCCGCTCAGGATCAAAACGGGCAGCGGCTTGCAGCAGACCAACATGACCTTCCTGGATCAAATCACTCATCGGCAGAGCAAAGTTGCGAAACTTGGCCGCCATGGAAATCACCAGTCGCATATGCGCCATGGTGATCTTGTGCAGCGCGTCCTGATCCTTCTTATCTTTCCAGCGCACCGCCAGATCATGCTCTTCCTCACGTTCAAGATAGGGAGCCGCCATTGCGGCACGCACCATCTGCCTGTTTGCGGAAACTGCGGTCATGACATCCTCCGGTCTCTTTGATTGAACACATAACCTTACGCATACAACCACCAATCGGATCATCACGTCCGATGACATGACTGTGATCAGAACGCGTAATATCGCCACCAATAAAATCACTCAGATGAAAATGACGCAGGTACCTGTCACTCAGGCATGCCCGTCCGGGCGCGATGCGTTGTTAAAAAGTTACGGATATTCCGAGAGACCAATAAAAAAGCCCGGGTCCTTTGAAGAACCCGGGCTTTGATACTGTGGCAGACGGCAAAAGTTTAGGCTGCTGCCTCTTCCGGCGTAGCTTCTTCATCATTGGCCTTGCCGCGCTTTGGACCCTTGTTGAGATTGACCTCAATCAGGCGCACGGACTCGGTGTCCGACATTTTATTGACGGCAGCAAGTTCGCGGGCCATCCGGTCAAGCGCTGCTTCATAAAGCTGACGCTCTGAATAGGACTGCTCAGGCTGGTTTTCAGCGCGATAAAGATCACGAACCACTTCCGCGATCATAATCAGATCGCCAGAGTTGATCTTCGCGTCATATTCCTGCGCACGTCGCGACCACATGGTCCGCTTGACGCGGGCCCGGCCCTGAACGACTTTCAAAGCGCGCTCGACAAAATCTGTTTCCGACAATTTGCGCATGCCGATTGTCAACGCCTTGGCGACAGGCACCTTGAGACGCATCTTGTCTTTCTCGAAATCAATCACAAACAATTCAAGCTTGTGGCCTGCAACTTCCTGCTCTTCAATGCCAACGATCTGTCCAACGCCATGGGCGGGATAGACAATCGATTCACTGATCTTGAAACCCTGTCTCTGTGAAGGCTTTTTTTGCTGGGTTGTCATGCGTTTTCAAAACTCCCTGTTACGGAAACGGACATGTTTATCCGGACATGGGTTGTCCGGACCGGTCCTGCGATGACCGGCAGGCGCATCGCACCAACAACGCTTTCAAAAGCCGGACAAGGCAAAAAGCGACAGACAATCACCGCGCGGAATATGGCATTCCGACAACATTGCGTTGCAAGGAAAAGGCCACCGCTGTAAGGGACGTTTGCTTTCGTTTTTGCTTCTTGTTTCGCCCTGACGGCGCCTTGAAGATGTCAGTAATAAGATATGTATCACAAAAAATGGTGTAAATCAATGATTTGCGCGAACCGGTAAACGGCCCGCGGCAAAACATGTTACCATTTGTTTATCCATGCGGCAGCGCACAGACAAAATCGCCGCATTGCAACAACCGCTCTCACGGATTCAGGCGATCAATCACCTTCGCCGGGCTCGGCAGAGAAGTACTGCTCGAATTTGCCTTCTTTACCGTCAAAGTCCTTCGCATCGGCGGGCGCATCACGCTTGATGGTGATATTCGGCCATTTGTCGGCATATTCCGTGTTGACCTCGAGCCATTTCTCAAGCCCCGGCTCAGTGTCCGGCTTGATCGCTTCGGCGGGGCATTCGGGCTCGCACACGCCACAATCGATACACTCGTCCGGATGGATGACCAGCATGTTGTCGCCTTCGTAGAAGCAATCCACCGGGCACACCTCAACGCAGTCCATATATTTGCAGCGAATGCAATTGTCAGTCACCACATAGGTCATACGTCTCTCCTGAGGCTCCATGCATGTCACGTTCGAATGGTCTCTTCAGACGAACAGTACATGCATCATTTCTTAGCGTTACAGCAGCTATAGCGGTCAAAAGAAAGTGGCCACGCGCTGTAGCGAACAACGGCGCTGAGGTACCGGCTTTGACCGTGTTTTGCAAGACTTCAGATTTTGCCAAAGCACCGCAGACTCGGGCGGCTGGGCAAACCTCGCGGCCAAATTGCGAATTGGCGAATGAGCTTCTCCAGACAGGGCATGATCAAGAGAAATTCATGCGTCGGCATCAGGATTGCGAAACTGATCAATTTTTCGCCGGTCCCGCTTGGTTGGCCGTCCTGCCCCCGGCTCGCGCTGAGCCGCAATAATTTCAGCTTCGCTCGCCTTGACCGGCTTGGGCGTTATGTCCTCATAAAGCAATTGTGCTTCAGGCGCAGGGCCGCGGCGCATCCCGCACCCCAATATCCTGAGCACAAGAATTCGCCGCTCCAGCGAAATCGTCAGCACGTCCCCCGGCTTGATCAGGAAACTTGCCTGGTCGATCTTCTCGCCGTTGGCCCGGACATTACCCGCCGCCGCAAACTTCCCGGCCAAGGTCCGGGATTTTATGACCCGCGCGAAAAACAGCCATTTGTCTATTCGCTGTCGTTCGGGCTGCTCAATCAAATCCGGACCTATTTTTTCAGTTGGTCACGCAAGGCGGCAAGTGCTGCAAAAGGTGAATCCGGATCGATTGGCCGCTCCTTGCGCTGCGGCCGCTCGTTCCGGCCTCCGCGATTGGCATCTCCGCCCTTGACTGGACCTGGCTTGCCCTGACCACCTTTGCCTTGGCCGCCTCTGCCAGAGCCGCCCTTGCCATGCTGACCCGGCTTTCCGCGATGCCCCTTGTTGGGTCGCCCTTCACCATCAGCAGCAGCCTCGCCACCTTCGGTACCGGAGCGGGCATTGCGATTGCCACCGTCACGACGGCCACGGCCTTCGCCTGGAGCAGTGCGCGGACCGCGCTGTGCGTCCTGACGGCCACCCGGACGCCACAACAGCACCGGACGCGGCGCTTCAGCCTCTTCCGAAGTTTCTGCCACTGCATCAGTCTTGGGCGCATCGACAGCAGCCGGAGCTGCTTCTGATCCCGCGGCCACTTCAGCGGACACTTCCGCCTGATCGGTGGTTTTTTCTTCCGCAGGCTGCGCAGCTTCAACGGAAATTTCTTCAGCAACAACCAGCGCTGCCGGCGCTTCGTTCACGGCCTCGTCAGCCACCGCCTCTGCAGAGGCTTGTGTCTCACTCGCCTCGACCGCGGGCTCATCCTTAACCACAGCAGCCGGCTTGTGCGGGCGCTCGGCGGCTGTCCGCGAGACGACCACCTCAACCACAGGCCCGGCAGCAGCCGCACCTGCGGCTTCAGCCTGACTGGCATCGAGACCGGCAATATGGCTTTGCGCATCTTCGGCCGAAACCGTATCCGCCCGGTAACCAAGGCCCTTCAGGATTTCTTCGATATCGTCCTGTGTCGCTCCAAGAATGGAGAGCATTCCGGTGGTGGTAATAAACCGGCGCCCATCATAAGCCGCTTCCGGCCTGGCGCCCGGCACACCTATCTTCCATTGCAGCGCTGGGCGAATGAGATCAGCCAGACGCTCAAGAATGTCGATGCGTACCGCACGTTTGCCAAGAAACCTGAAACCGGCAAGCCGGTAAAATTCACGATCAATTTCCGGATCGGTCGCCACCGAGGTGCGTCCGGCCGCCAGCAGCGGCGTCACGTCGCCATAGCCCGACTTGGTGAACCCGTCATTGGCAAGCGCCCACAACAGCGTCACCAGTTCGGCTGGCGCGGGCTTGAGCAGCGCCGGCATGAAAATGTGGTAGGCGCCGAAACGAATACCGTATTTGCGCAAGCTTGCACGCGCAGACTGATCAAGATCCTTGATCATCTCAGCAACATCGCGGCGGAACAGAACGCCAAGGTTTTCGGCCAAACGGAAAGCCAGACCACGTGCCAGACCATCAAGATCCTCGGCGCGCGTCAGATCGTCGAGCGGCTTGAGCACGGTGGCGATGTGATGATTGACGAAGCGATCAATGCGCGCAACGACAAAATCACGGGCGCCGCCGGCCAGTTGCTCGTCGGCAAGTAGGATGGTGCGCGGCTTGAGAATATGATCCCCGGTCGCAAGCTTTGCGACAGGATCACCCTGCCAGCGCACTGTTCCATCGGAACCAATGGCAAAGTCAGAATTGCCCGAAGCATGCAGACGTGCCGCCCGCGCTTCGAATTCCAACCCCAGTGCCTTCTGCGCAGCAGCAAGCACGGCCTTGGCGTCCGGCCCGTCTGCCGATGCATCCGCCATAAAGCGGAATCCGGCTAATTGTCCAATATGGTGACCTTCAACAAAGACATCACCGTTTACACTGATTTCAGCTTCGAGCATCGCGTTCTCTCTCAGGCGCCTCATGAGCACAGATGTCCTGCGGTCCACAAAGCGTTTCGTCAACCTTTCATGCAACGCATCGGACAATCGGTCCTCAATTTCACGCGTCTTTTCCTGCCAGTGTGTCGGATCGGCAAGCCATTCAGGTCTGTTGGAAATATATGTCCATGTCCGGATCTGTGAAATCCGGGCAGACAAAGTGTCGATTTCTCCGTCTGTAGAATCGGTTCTGCGCACCTGTTCTGCCAGAAAATCCTCGTTCACCGTACCGGTGCGGATCAAATCCCGGTAAATCGTGGCAATCAGATCGGCATGTTGCGCCGGCGCAATCCGCCGGTAATCCGGCAAAGAGCAAACATCCCACAGCGTAGCTACATTTTTCGAGGTGCTAGCCAGGTCACGCACCTCGAAATCGTTGACCAGATGCTCAAGCGCGCGTTGATCGACGGCCGGCACCGCGCGGGTCAGCCCCTGGACCCCCGGAATTTGTTCGAGACTCTCTTGCAGCGTCTTGAGACTGGAAAAATCCAGCTGCTTTGAGCGCCACTGCAATATCTTGACCGGCTCGAACACATGGCTTTCAAGCCGCTGCACCAGATCATCAGGCAAAGGCTGAACCTGCCCGGTAACGCCGAACGTCCCGTCACGCAGATGCCGCCCGGCCCGCCCGGCAATCTGGCCAAATTCCGACGCCGTCAGCTGCCGGTAGGAAAAGCCGTCAAATTTGCGGTCCTGGGCAAAGGCCACATGATCAACATCAAGGTTAAGCCCCATGCCAATAGCGTCGGTGGCAACCAG
>Ga0163216_101666_pt1 | contig 11578 bp, 9 predicted proteins | sample SynspAceP_FD_167610 | JGI IMG/M metagenome (GOLD analysis project Ga0163216, IMG submission 167610) | Saline lake microbial communities from Ace Lake in Antarctica - Synechococcus sp. Ace-P (Illumina Assembly) | ecosystem: Environmental > Aquatic > Non-marine Saline and Alkaline > Saline ...
CAAGGACACTTGAGGTCGCGGACGTGGAATCGTTTCCGGTCAGCATCGTGCCGATTGAAGAGATTACCCAGATCCAGCAGGGCGAGAAAACAGCGCCTGTCGCCGAAAAGGCCGCGCCAACGCCGACCTCGCGTCCCGATCCTGTGCCTGATGCAGAAAATGCCGGTGACAATTCCGTCGATCTGAAGTCCAGCAAAGCCGCCAAGCCGAGCCCGAAGGAAGTGGTTTCCGAGGCGCCGCCAAAGCCGGAAGAAAAACCTGCACCGAAGCCTGAACCTGTGCCCGAAAAGCCAGCGCCGGAACCTGTCAAGGTGACGGACCCCAAACCTGCTCCCGAACCCGCGCCAAAACCGGCCGCGGAAAAACCGGCGGAGCCAGCACCGGCCCCGGTGGAGGTTGCTGCCTTGCCTGCTGAAACGGCACCAGATCCTGTGGCGGAAGCGATAGATCCTGTGGCGGAAGCGATCACCGAGGCGGCGCCGTCCGAGCCGCAATTTGCGAGCTTGCCGAGTGCCGGTCCGGTGCCGCAAACACGGCCTGAACCTGCGAAAGCTGTTGCCAAGCAGGAAGCGCAGGAAAAAACCTCGTCGAAAGAGAGCGATTTCAACGCCGATCAGGTGGCAGCGCTTCTCAATAAACAGGACGCAGCGGGTGGCGGCGCAAAGCGCACGACTGAAACCGCATCGCTGGGTGGCGCGCGAACCACACGGGGAAACACGCTTAGCCAGAGCGAAATGGACGCGCTGCGGGGCCAGATCCAGAAATACTGGAATATCATCCCGGGCATGGCCGACGGCGGAGACGTGCGTGTAACAGTGAAGATGAGGCTTGATCTGGCCGGCAATATTGTTGGCCAGCCAGATGTGACGGCGACTGGCGGATCTGCAGGGACACGTGGCACACTGTCAGGCAGCGCCCGACGTGCGGTCCTTCAGGCGCAACCGTACCAGTTGCCTAAAGAGAAATATGATTCATGGGCTGATGTGATCGTGAATTTCGATCCCAGCCAGATGTTCTAAGCGCTGAAAGGCTGCATTATGAAAATGATCAACCGTACTCTCTTCTTGCCATTCGCGATGCTCGCCGCACTTGTGTTGCTGGCGTCGAGTCCGGCACGGGCCGTGGTCGAGATCGATATCAATCGCGCCAATGTCGAGCCGCTACCGATTGCCATCACGGATTTCATCTCCAGTGATCAGGTGGGTGCGCAGATCGCAGCGGTGGTTGCGGCCGACCTCAAGCGTTCCGGCCTGTTTACGCCGATCGACAAGGCCGCGTTCATCGAGAAGATCTCCAATCCCGATGCAGCGCCGCGGTTTCAGGACTGGCGGGTGATCAATGCGCAGGCGCTTGTGACCGGCCGGCTGGTGCGTGAAGCCGATGGCCGCCTGCGGGCGGAATTCAGGTTATGGGACACCTTTGCAAATCAACAGCTTTCCGGTGAGCAATTCTTTACCCGTCCTGAAAACTGGCGCCGCGTGGCTCACATCATCGCCGATGCGATTTATGAACGGCTGACGGGCGAAAAAGGCTATTTCGACAGCCGCGTGGTGTTCGTTTCCGAAAGCGGTCCGAAGATCGATCGCAAGAAGCAGCTGGCGATCATGGATCAGGATGGTGCCAATCTGCGGATGTTGACCAACGCCAATGATATCGTCCTCACGCCGCGGTTTTCGCCCAGCCGTCAGGAAATTACCTATATGTCGTTCGAGGGCGGTCAGCCGCGGGTCTATCTGCTGCAACTGGAAACCGGCCAGCGCGAACTGGTTGGCAATTTTCCGGGCATGACATTCTCGCCGCGGTTTTCGCCGGATGGCCAGAAGGTGATCATGAGTCTTCAGCAGGAAGGCAATGCAAACATCTACACCATGGACCTCCGGTCGCGCTCAACCACGCGGTTGACCAGCACAGCCGCAATTGACACCTCGCCCTCCTACTCGCCCGACGGAAACCAGATCGTTTTCGAAAGCGACCGGGGCGGACGCCAGCAGCTTTACATGATGGGTGCAGACGGTTCGAACCAGCGCCGTGTTTCATTCGGGGACGGATCCTATTCGACACCGGTCTGGTCGCCACGCGGCGATCTGATCGCATTCACCAAGCAATCCGGCGGAAAGTTCTCTATCGGAGTGATGAAAATTGATGGATCGGGCGAACGCATTCTGACCACTGGTTTTCACAATGAAGGACCTACCTGGGCTCCCAATGGCCGGGTGCTGATGTTCTTCCGCCAGCCTGCAGGCTCGGGTGGTCCACAGATCTATTCGATCGATCTGACGGGCTACAATGAACAGCTGGTCACGACACCAACTTATGCCTCGGATCCGGCATGGTCTCCGTTGCTTGAGTAGCATCAGACCCGGAAAGGGCATGGATTTGCCGTCTTTGCGCCGCATTGTGCGTCCAAACGCAGCTAACAACACGCAAAAACAGACAAAATTAACCGTCTTTCTTCAATGCCGATTAACCGCGACCGGTTACCAATGATCAACCAAATAATTCCAAGGAGTCCGGCCATGCGCCGCATGCAAGAACTTGCCCGCAACCCGGCGATGATCGCGCTTTTCGCAGCGCTCATGCTGACGGGCTGCGCTTCGAAAAAGAACAATCTGCCAAACAATGCCGCAGATCTCGGCCTTGCCGGCAACGCGACACCGGGATCGCAGCAAGACTTCACAGTCAATGTCGGCGACCGGATTTTCTTCGATACGGATTCGTCCGTGGTCCGGGCAGATGCTGCCGCGACGCTTGATCGTCAGGCACAATGGCTTAATCAGTACCCGAACTATCAGGTCACTGTTGAAGGCCATGCCGACGAGCGCGGTACACGGGAATACAACCTCGCGCTTGGTGCACGCCGTGCGTCCGCCGCACGCCAGTACCTCGCAAATCGCGGCATCCCTGCTAACCGTATCCGCACAATATCGTTCGGTAAGGAACGTCCCGTCGCAGTTTGCGATGACATCTCCTGCTGGTCGCAGAACCGCCGCGCGGTTACCGTCCTTGGCGGCGCCGGCAGCTGATATCAACATAATTATCTGATCACAGAGGGCGGTCTTCGGGCCGCCTTCTTTTTGTTGTGGGGTCGTTTCACCATAGTTTGGCCGGTTTGTGCGTTGATTTGATGCCCCGCCATGCGTTATTCCAGATGTCTGGGCACTTGCTCACGTAATGAGGTCAGGCGATGAAATTCATTTGCAAATTATTAGTTGCGGCGGCGCTTGGCGCTTTCGCGTTCCCGGTGAATGCAGCACCGTTGCTGTCGGGGTTTTCGCAAGGTGCGCTGGTTCCGCCGGCGCAAATTGGAACGGCAGAAACCAGCCGTGCACCGTTGGTTCTGGCTCAAAGTGGAGATCCGGTCTTCCGGATCGGACAGCTTGAGGAGCAGATCCGCGGGCTTAACGGGCGGATTGAGGAACTCGGGTTCCAACTGCTGCAGATGCAGGAACAGATGCGTCAGATGCAGCAGGACAACGAGTTCCGATTCCAGGAGCTTGAGAAAACCGGCAATCAACGCGGTGATGCCGGGCCGGCAATAGTCCAGCCGGGAGTCGAGCAATCGACCACTGCATCGACCAATCAGGCCGGGCAGGGAGCTGGTGCTTTGGCAACTGACCTTGGCTCGATCCGCTTCGATGACAAGGGTGATCTTATTGGCGGGATCATCGAACCAATGGGAGGGGGAAGTGAAAGCGCTTCCCTGACATCTCCTGAGGATATGTATCAGGCTGGGTATAATCACATGCTGGCGGGCGATTATGCTTTGGCTGAACAGGTGTTTGAGGATTATACCGTTAATCATCCCGAGGGTGTTCGTGCGGCAGACGCAATGTTCTGGCTTGGTGAAGCGCAATATTCGCAAGGCAGATATCAGGAATCCGCCAAGACTTTTCTTGACGCCCACAAGCAATATCCCCAAGCCGACAAGGGCGCTGATACGTTGCTGAAGCTCGGCATGTCGCTGGCCAAACTCGACAACCGCGACACAGCCTGCGCTACCTTGCGCGAAGTTTTGATCCGTTATCCAGGTGCCTCCGCAGCGGTTCGCGCCAAGGTTGGCGAAGAGCAGAAGCTGGCGAGCTGCTGACATTCTTGCTGCACCCCGTGAAGCCTGACATTTCGGGCATTGCCGGTCAGATGCCACTGCAATTTCATCAATGTCTTTCAGAATTTTGTGCCAACTTAACCGACCATCGCCCGCTTGGTGTTGCGGTGTCGGGCGGATCGGATTCGCTGGGGTTGCTCTATGGGCTGGCCAGGCTTCTGCCGCCGGGCAAGCTGGTGGCGCTTACGGTGGACCATGGTCTGAGGGACAGTTCTGCCGATGAGGCGCGCTGGGTCAAATCCCACTGCCGCCGTCTTGGCGTCTGTCATGAGACGCTCAGATGGGAGAGCGGGCAGCCGGCGACAGGATTGCAGGCCGCTGCCCGTGCGGCACGGTACCGTCTCCTGACCGCGGCATCAGCGCGGCTTGGCCTTGCTGCGGTTCTGACCGCGCACACCCGTAATGATCAGGATGAGACACTGGCAATGCGGCGGGCGCGGAGTTCAACAGATAACGCGCCGGGGCTTGCCGGGATTTCTCCGGCAACCCTGTTTGCTGGCCGGATGTGGGTCTTGCGTCCGCTTCTGGGGTTGTACCGCGCAGATATCCGCGGGTTTCTTCGCAGCGCTGGTGTTGACTGGGTCGATGATCCATCGAACAACGATCCACGCTTTGAACGGGTGCGAGTTCGCGAATTACTCAAAGGCAGGCTTGCGACGCCTGCCGATCCCGTTGGCGCACAAATTGCCTTTGCCCGCTCTCAACAGGCGTACAAGGCGGCAAAATTCATTGATGCCAACTGTCATGTCGAACCGGATGGTATGGTCTGGGTGAGGCGTAATTCTGATGACGATGCGAATGTGATCATGGCGGTGATTGAAGCGCTGATCGACGTGTGCGGAGGGGCTTCACGTTCACTGGACAGGCGTGGCAAAGCGACGCTTGCGGAGTTCCTAAACTCAGGCGGCAGCGCGCGAGGCAACCGCACGGTCAGTTTAGGGCGAACGCTGGTTAAATGTCAGGGAACATATTTGACTGTAAGTCGTGAACGCCGCGGAATTGAAAAACTGGACCTTGCTCCAGGTGCTTCGGGCGTCTGGGATGGTCGTTATTGGATTCAAAATCTCACAAAAGGATCAGTGTTGACTGTATCCGGCGGCGGTGATGGCGGCGTTGAGCCATCGTTTAACCGCGATTTGGCGGGATGGGCCTCAAATCAGAGCGCGAAAGATGGTGTCGTCGGGGGATTTATCTGTAGGCAGTTGGCCGGGCGCAGTTCGCATATTTTGCCGATTTACGAGTTCCCTTTGGCCCAGGCACTGACGCGTTTGGTGACGACGAACCGGTTTCCGGCATGCCCATTGGGCAATTCACTGGATATTCTGGCGTTAACTGCAATCAAAGTGCAATGACAAACGCCGCCGTTAGCCTTGGCAAGACCCCTCCGGGCTCCTATGTTGTAGGTTGAGTTTTCGAAATTCGGTTATGCGCCGGTGGCCGCAGGCCTTGATCCCCGAGGAAGAGCATGAATCCCAACTTCCGCAATTTTGCCCTATGGGCAATCATAGCGCTCCTGTTGATCGCACTGTTCAACATGTTTCAAAGTCCGACTGAACGGACTGCTGGCCGTGATATCGCCTATTCCCAGTTCATCAAGGATATCGATGCGGGCCGTGTCCGCGACGTGACCATTGTTGGTGAACGGATTTCGGGCAACTACACCGATTCCGCCACAGGTTTTCAAACCTACTCGCCCGGCGATTCTGGTCTGATCCAGCGTTTGAATGATCGCAATGTGACGATTACAGCTAAACCGGAAGTCGATAGCTCCAACACGCTTGTTGGCTATCTGATCTCCTGGCTGCCAATTCTGCTCATCCTGGGCGTATGGATTTTCTTCATGCGTCAGATGCAGGGCGGTTCACGTGGTGCGATGGGATTTGGCAAGTCGAAGGCAAAGCTGCTGACGGAAGCGCATGGCCGCGTCACCTTCGCAGATGTTGCTGGCGTTGATGAAGCTAAGCAGGATCTTGAAGAGATCGTTGAATTCCTGCGCGATCCGCAGAAATTTCAGCGGCTCGGCGGCAAAATCCCTCGTGGCGTTCTGCTCGTTGGCCCTCCCGGCACTGGTAAAACACTGACAGCGCGTGCCGTTGCAGGCGAAGCCAATGTTCCGTTCTTCACCATTTCGGGTTCGGACTTTGTTGAAATGTTCGTCGGTGTTGGCGCCAGCCGCGTTCGCGACATGTTTGAACAAGCCAAGAAGAACGCTCCTTGCATCATCTTCATCGATGAAATCGACGCTGTCGGACGTCATCGTGGCGCCGGCCTCGGCGGTGGCAATGACGAGCGCGAACAGACGCTCAACCAGCTTCTCGTCGAGATGGACGGGTTTGAAGAAAACGAAGGCGTTATCCTGATTGCGGCGACCAACCGTCCCGACGTGCTTGATCCTGCATTGATGCGTCCCGGCCGGTTTGACCGTCAGGTCGTTGTGCCGCTTCCAGACGTCAATGGCCGTGAGAAAATTCTCAAGGTGCATGTCCGCAATGTGCCGATGGCGCCGAATGTTGATCTCAAGGTTCTTGCGCGTGGCACTCCCGGGTTCTCCGGTGCTGACCTGATGAACCTGATCAATGAAGGCGCGCTTCTGGCGGCACGGCGCAACAAGCGACTTGTCACGATGGCCGAATTTGAAGACGCCAAGGACAAGGTGATGATGGGTGCCGAGCGACGCTCGACAGCCATGACCCAGGAAGAAAAGAAGCTCACCGCTTATCATGAAGCCGGCCATGCCATCGTCGCGCTTAATGTCGCCGTGGCCGATCCGGTCCACAAGGCGACCATCATACCGCGCGGTCGCGCGCTTGGCATGGTGATGCAGCTGCCGGAAGCCGATCGCTATTCCATGAGCTACAAGTGGATGGTGTCGAGACTTGCCATCATGATGGGCGGACGCGTTGCGGAAGAACTGACCTTCGGCAAGGAAAACATCACGTCGGGTGCATCTTCCGACATCGTGCAGGCGACCAAGCTTGCCCGCGCGATGGTGACTGAATGGGGCTTTTCCGACGAACTCGGATTGGTTGCCTATGGTGAAAACCAGCAGGAAGTGTTCCTCGGCCATTCGGTGGCGCAGCAGAAGAACGTTTCTGAAGCAACAGCCCAGACGATCGACAGCGAAATTCGCCGTCTGATTGATCAGGCCTATCACGAAGCGCGTGAGATCCTGACCAAGAAGAAGAAGGGCTTTATCGCGATTGCGGAAGGTCTGCTTGAATACGAGACGCTGAGCGGCGAAGAAATCAAGGCGCTGATCCGGGGTGAGAAACCTGCCCGCGACATTGGCGATGATACACCGCCGAGCCGTGGAACGGCAGTCCCGACTGCTGGCGCCAAGAAGGGTGGAGCGGGTAAAAAGGGCGATGAGCCTGATACGGGGCTGGAGCCGCAGCCGCAATAAGACACGACCCGCATAAACCATAATGGTCTAGAATTGTTGACAGCCGCCGTCTGGCGGCTGTTTTGTGTGTATTGCAACGGTTTGTAACAAAATCTGATTGTATTGTCGTGTCGATGTGTCGGATCACGGAGACACATAATAATTTATGGGCATTGTACCGGGGGCTTCCATGAGCAGGCGATATTTCGGCACGGATGGAATTCGTGGCCAGGCAAACAAGGCACCAATGACGCCGGATCTGGCAATGCGGGTGGGTCTTGCGGTTGGAAATCTGTTTCGTCGCGGGGACCACCGGCACAGGGTCGTCATAGGCAAGGACACACGGCTGTCCGGCTACATGATCGAGAACGCGCTCGTGGCGGGCTTTACGGCTGCAGGTCTGGACGTGTTTCTGCTGGGACCGATCCCGACACCGGCGGTGGCGATGCTGACCCGATCCCTGCGCGCTGATATTGGTGTGATGATTTCTGCCTCTCATAATCCCTATCAGGACAATGGCATCAAGCTGTTTGGACCCGATGGCTTCAAGCTGTCGGATGACCTGGAATCCCGGATCGAGGACCTGATGGATGAGGACATCCACCTGCAGTTGGCACGTCCTGATGCAATTGGTCGTGCCAAGCGGGTTGATGGTGTGCATGACCGTTATATCGAATTTGCCAAACGTACCTTGCCCAAGGACATCACCTTGGCAGGTATGCGTGTTGTCATCGATTGTGCCAATGGTGCGGGCTACAAGGTTGCGCCTGCAGCGCTGTGGGAACTCGGTGCGGATGTGATTGCCATCGGCGAGGAGCCCAACGGGACAAACATCAATCTTAATTGCGGCTCGACCCATCCAGTCGCTTTGTCGCGCAAAGTCCACGAAGTTCGTGCCGATATCGGCATTGCGCTGGATGGCGATGCGGACCGTGTGTTGATTGTGGATGAAACCGGTGCGGTTATCGACGGCGACCAGCTGATGGCGTTGATTGCAGAATCCTGGGCCGCGGACGGTATGCTGCGCGGCAACGGCATCGTGGCGACCGTGATGTCCAATCTTGGTCTGGAGCGGTTCCTTGACGGGAAAGGCCTTTCGCTTGCCCGCACCAAGGTTGGTGACCGTTATGTGGTCGAGCATATGCGCAAGCATGATTTTAACGTTGGTGGCGAGCAATCAGGTCACATCGTTCTTTCGGATTTCGCGACAACCGGGGATGGGCTTGTCGCGGCATTACAGGTGATGGCTTGCGTGCAACGTATGGGGCGCCCGGTGTCGGAAGTTTGCCGCAGGTTTGAACCGGTTCCCCAGGTGCTCAAGAATGTGCGGCATTCGGGTGGTCACCCTCTCAACGACGCCCTTGTGAAGGCGGCCATCGCCGAGGCTGAGGCAACGCTCGGCACATCGGCGCGTCTCGTCATTCGCCCGTCGGGAACGGAGCCTCTGATCCGGGTGATGGCCGAAGGCGATGATCGGGCCCAGATTGAGACAGTTGTGGATCAGCTGATCAATGTGATTTCAGGAGCCCGCGACGCTGCCTGACAGATCTTTGATGCGAGGCGGCGCAATTGCGCCGTTTCTGCGTCGGGGAATTTACCGTTACGCCTGAATGACCGCCAAGTCCAAATTCAAGATCCCGGTGCGGTTGACCGAACGCAGGCAGTATTGCCGTTCTCTTTTGCTTTGCGACGATTGCCGTTTGCTGGAGCTGCCCGGTCATCAAGTGAAATCGTCTTTGCCACTGCAGAATGCAGCTGCCGGCGTCTCGTTCCGAGAAGCTGAAACGGGTCGTTTTTCCGTTTTTTGGGCTGTTTCTTGGTAAATAGACGTGGTTAAGTGGGCTTTAACCTTTCTGTCTCATTATCCATAGCGAACCAATAAGCGTGTTGTCTCCAAAACCGGCGGCAGCGCACGTCTCGACGATGGAGTCTGTTATGAGAAAGATCATCCTGGCCGGTACGGCCGTGTTGCTTGCCGGTGTAAGTTCGGCTGGCGCTGCAGATGTTTTGCCTGCGCCAATTATGGAAGCGCCAATCTACCAAGCACCAGTATCGCAGCCTGTCGCAGCGGCCGGTGGCTGGTATCTGCGCGGTGACGTCGGTTATTCCTGGAACAAGATCAGCGGCGCCAACTTCTTTCAGGGTGACCTGAATACCTATGCGCCGTTTACAACGACCTCGCTGCGCAATTCCTACAGCATCGGTGGCGGCGTCGGATACCAGATCAACAGCTATCTGCGTACTGATACGACATTGGACTATTTCAGCAAGGCGGATTTCAGAGGCTCGACGACAGGAAGTTGTGGTGTTGCTGCAGCCTGTACCTCGACTGACCTGACGTCAGTCACGGGACTTAGCCTGCTCGCCAATGCCTATGTCGACTTCTACAAGAAAGGCCGTTTCACCTTTTATGGCGGTGCTGGTATCGGCGGAACTCGCGTCAAATGGGATGCTCTGAGCAACACCTCTTGCGAAACGGGCGATCCTACGAATTGTGACGGGACAGAGTCGCATGGCGGTGCTTCCGGTTGGCGCTTTACATATGCCTTGATGGCTGGTGCGTCGATTGACATTACCTGTAACCTGAAAGGTGATGTCGGCTACCGCTATCGTAATGTTGCCGGTGGCGGTATGTTCAAGAGCCTTACCAGCGCTGGATACCAAGGTTACCACGAAGATTTGAGCTCACACGAAGTTCGCGGCGGTCTTCGCTATGGCTTCAATGGTTGTGAGCAGCAGGAGGTTTACATTGAACCTGCGCCGATCATGCCGATGGTCTACAAATAGGTTCTTGTCTGCCTAGTACAAAATCTGTTTCTGATTTGAGCCGCCCGGTTGTTTTGTCGGGCGGTTTTTCATTGTGATGGGGCAACTCAGGATGCGTATTTTATCACGAAAAATCGCGATAAACACGGTTAATGAACATACTTAACTGTGACTTAACCAGTCTCGGTCATGGTGACCTTCACAGGTATTCGGGCGCGTTTGCGCAGGACCGGATCATTGGAAGGGAATTTGGCCATGTTCATGCGACTTGCTGTGACGCCTTGCATCGCAGTCTTGACAGGATTTGCAGCGCCCGCATATGCGGCTGATCTTGACGACATCATCTACGCCAGGGAGTTGCCGGTAACGCAACCCGTTGAAATTGGAACCGGGTGGTACTTGCGTGGCGACCTTGGTTATTCGGTTGAAACCCGTGGTGAGGCCACCAACTATTCCATTTTCAGCGCCGGTCCGCCTGCGGCTTATACCGACGCAGCATTTGGCAGCTCCTCGCTGGACAGCAACTGGTCTGGATCTCTGGGCGTGGGCTATAGTTTCACCGACTACTTCCGGGGTGACCTGACCTTTGATTACAGCAACGGCAGCTTCGCCGGGACCTCGAGTTCGACACTCGCCTGTGCTGGCCTTGGGACAGGACAGTGCGCCAGCGCTTATTCTCAGGATTTCGAGCAATATGGCTTTATGGCCAACGCCTATGTCGACCTTGGCACATTTGCCGGTTTCACACCCTATCTGGGCGCTGGTGCCGGTATAACCCGCGTGACCTGGGACGCGCAGACCAATGATCTGAGCTGCGTCTCGGTTGTCGGCAATGTCTGCGGCGCAGGCACCGCCACTGACAGCAGTCGCCCGGGAACGGAAAGCTGGCGCTTTACCTACGCCTTGATGACCGGTGTATCCTACGACTTGTCCAAGGATCTGAAGCTGGATCTGGGTTACAAGTACTCCAAGATCAATTCCGGCGGTCAGTTCGGCTATGATGCAACGACCGCAGCGACTGGTGCGACAGGCGTCCAGGGCTCTGACGACGGCTTTACAAAACACGAGATCCGGGTCGGCCTGCGCTACGCTCTCTGGTAGCCGCAGTACATTCTCGAATGGTTGGAAAGGGCGGATCATCTCCGCCCTTTTTGTTATGGTGCAGCGCATGATGCCGCTTGACTTCGAATTGGCCGGGGTCTAATTCCGCAAGTGGGCCACCCCTCCCCAACGAGGGTTCGTTATTCATGGCTACTTTTCCTTTATATTCCAATTGGTTAGCTGTTCTGTTTTCCCCGGCTGTGCCAGATTTGTGTCAAAAATCG
>Ga0163216_101667_pt1 | contig 11565 bp, 9 predicted proteins | sample SynspAceP_FD_167610 | JGI IMG/M metagenome (GOLD analysis project Ga0163216, IMG submission 167610) | Saline lake microbial communities from Ace Lake in Antarctica - Synechococcus sp. Ace-P (Illumina Assembly) | ecosystem: Environmental > Aquatic > Non-marine Saline and Alkaline > Saline ...
GCAATTTAGCCTTAGGTTGATTGTTCATGTTCATACCTACCTTTTAACTCACTGAACTATTAGGGGTAGGTGTAGCAGTTCATTCTGGCACGGAGGGGCAATGCACTGAAGGCGCTTAAAGGCCCGCTCGGTAACACACCTGACTTCCGAAAGAAGCTTCAAGCACTCGTTGAAGATGAAGAGACGCGGGCCAAGTTGCTCAAAGAACTCGGCATCGAACAGAAATAACTAAAGAGGCCTTTAAAATGAGCGAAGAAACAAAAAAAGAATCGGCCATAACTGGCGACTTCAGCAGCGGTTCACTTCTAGATGAACTACTGATTTCAAGTAAGGTTCGGCCCGATGGTGAGTCATATGACATCACAAAACAAGGCATCCAGACGTTTGTCGCGTCTTTGTTAGAACCAGGTAGAGTCACCGATAAAGTCACTGCCGGACTGGCCGACGAGATGATCGCCGAGTTAGACAAAAAGCTTTGTGGGCAAGTTGATGTCATATTGCACCACCCAGACTTTCAGCGCCTTGAATCTGCTTGGCGGTCGCTAAAGTTCTTAGTTGACCGCACCAATTTTCGAGAAAATACCAAAATCGAGATATTGAACGTCAGCAAAGAAGACCTCCTGGCCGACTTCGAAGACTCACCAGAAATTCCCAAGTCTGGCTTGTACAAAACGTCTTACACGGCTGAGTACGGACAATTTGGCGGTCAACCCTATGGTGCCGTTGTTGCCAATTATGAATTCGGCCCCGGTTCTTCGGACATCAAACTGTTGCAATACTGTGCAGCAGTCGCGGCCATGTCTCACGCACCATTCCTATCGGGCGTGAATGCTTCATTCTTTGGCCTTGACGATTACACCAAACTGCCTGACCTGAAAGATTTGTCTTCGATTTTTGAAGGTCCCCAGTACACCAAGTGGAAAGGATTTCGCGATAGCGACGATGCGCGCAATGTCGGGTTGGTTGCTCCCCATTTCATGTTGCGGACACCTTACGGTCAAGACACCACACCAGCAAAAACGTTTAACTACAATGAAAACGTTACCGAAGGCCACAATCAATTCTTGTGGGGTAATGCCGCATTTGCGTTTGCTTCTCGCTTGACACAGAGCTTTGCTGACTACCGTTGGTGTGCCAACATCATTGGTCCTCGTGGCGGTGGCTCGGTTGACGATCTTCCGATCTATAACTACGAAGCCATGGGTCAAATCCAAACCAAGATCCCAACTGAGGTCCTGGTGTCGGAACGTCGGGAATTTGAATTAGCGGAAGAGGGCTTTATTGCGTTAGCTATGCGCAAAAATAGTGACAATGCCGCTTTCTTCTCGGCCAATTCATGCCAAAAGCCTAAATTCTTTGGTAATAATAAAGAAGGCAAGGAAGCCGAAACCAACTACAAGCTTGGCACACAGCTGCCTTACATCTTTGTGGTCAATCGGTTGGCTCACTACATTAAGGTCCTACAACGTGAAAATATCGGCACGTGGAAAGAGCGCGGAGATCTTGAGACCGAGCTAAACAACTGGATTCGCCAATATGTGGCCGATATGGATGCACCAGGGCCAGAAGTTCGCAGTCGTCGCCCCCTTCGTTCTGCAAAAATTGCCGTCGAGAGTGTCGAGGGTGACCCAGGCTGGTATCGTGTTTCGATGCAGGTCCGACCGCACTTCAAATACATGGGCGCATCCTTTACGCTTTCATTGGTTGGCAAGCTCGACCAAAAATAATTGTATGGCGGTGCGCCAGCGCGTGCCACCTTACTAGTCACTCATTTGTCGCTATGCGGCGAATTTAGGAGTTATTGATATGCCAATGCCAGGATATTATTCGTTGACAGGCGCCAAGCAAGGCAAGATTGAAGGCGGCTGCACTATTGAGGGACAAGAGGGCAAGATTCTTGTCCAGGCCGTCGAGCACACCATAGAGATTCCGCGGTCCATTCAAACGGGTCTGCCAACCGGCAAGCGGATACACAATCCGCTGATGATTACAAAAGAGGTAGATAAGTCGTCGCCAAAACTCTTTCAGGCGTTGACTTCTGGCGAGCAATTGACTGAGGCAAAGCTTGAGTACTACAAGATCTCGGCGCAAGGCGAGGAGACCCTCTACTACACCGTAGAAATCAAAAATGCCATTATTACGTCGCTGCGCAAATACTATCCCGTTTGTTTAGACGACAAGAATAAGGGCATGGGGCACATGGAAGACGTCTCATTCACTTACGAAACGATTATCGAGACCTTCACACCAGACGGTATTGAAGCTCAAGACTCCTGGACTACTCCCAAATAAGTCCAGTTAAATACACGATCCAAAGGGCAAGCCGTCATGTTTCAATCTTGTCTTTTGGATCGCCTTCTACAGACAGTTAACCCACGCTCAATCGCTGGGATACCCCAAGCCGTCGCAGCTAAACAATCGATCATAAGGCACCTGACGCGCCTATTGAACACCCGGAAAGGATCGGTGCCAATCGATCCCAATTATGGTCTTTCAGACATGAACAATATTGCCGGTTCTTTTTCTTTTGGGACCAGTGAAGATATTTGTGTCGAAATTATTCAACAGATTAATCATTACGAACCCCGCCTCTGTGATCCAAAGATGACGAGCGTGAACGAGACCCACGAAATCATCACCTTAAAGTTTGAGCTCAACACCCAGATCGTTGGGTATCAAGGGCGAGCAGGCAACGATCGATTTTTAATGCACCTATGGATTAACTCAGCCGGCCGAGTCAGACTTGAACCTCGTCGAGACAATTAGCCGGCATTTCACTTTCCCTACCAAAAACACACAAGATAGGTACGCTCATGCAAGTAGTTGAATTCAAGGGCTTGGTTGATAGACTCAACGAAGAGTGCAGGCAAGCGCTAGAAAACGCCGCGGGCACCTGCGTGAGTCGCATGCACTACGAAATAACCATTGAGCACATGCTCTCGAAGCTGCTAGACAATCCCGCAGGTGATTTGCAACTGATTGCCAGACAATTGGAGATAGACCCCGGTCATTTTGCCCGTGCGCTTGATCATGTGACTGAAGGGTTCAAAACCGGTAATAGTGGTCGGCCACAATTTTCTGAGCTTTTACCAGAACTGTTTGCAGATGCCTGGCTGATTTCGTCCGTTGAATTATTCGAGACGAAGATCCGCTCTGGCGCTTTATTCGCCGCCTTTGTTGCACGGTCCTCTTTCTACGCAAGCGGTGCTTACACAACACTTCTCAAAAACTTAGACAAGCCAAAGGTCATACATGCGCTGGGTATCGTCGCGAGCCAATCGAGCGAAATGGCTCAAAACGGCAATTCCTTAAGCGCTGGTTCTGGTGCATCAGCCACAGCAAGCGGTGGCTCGGCTATTTCGCGCTTTTGCGAAGACTTCACGGCCAAGGCCCGTGATGGAAAAATAGACCCGGTTTTTGGCAGAGATCCTGAAATCCGCCAAATGGTCGATATTTTGGCGAGACGACGAAAAAACAACCCTATTTGCGTTGGCGATCCTGGCGTTGGTAAGACGGCTGTGGTCGAGGGTCTCGCGTTACGAGTGATTGAAGGGGACGTTCCCGACATTTTGGCTGGTGTCACTATTTTGGGTCTTGACATGGGCGCACTAGAAGCGGGCGCCGGTGTTAAGGGTGAATTTGAAAACCGATTGCGCGGTGTCATCACTGAAATCAAAGCCTCACCGACCCCGATCCTGCTATTTATTGATGAAGCACACACCCTTATCGGTGCGGGTGGCGCCGCGGGCACCAATGATGCCGCCAACCTTCTGAAACCAGCCCTTGCCCGCGGTGAGCTGCGCACCATTGCAGCCACCACCTGGGGTGAATACAAAAAATATTTTGAGAAAGACGCGGCGTTAGCGCGCCGTTTTGAACTTGTAAAACTGGATGAGCCCAGTGTAGAAATGGCTGTTCAAATTTTGCGCGGCCTAAAGGACAAATACGAAGAAGTGCACCATGTAATCATTCGTGATGACGCACTGCATGCGGCAGCCGAGTTATCCGACAAATACATTACCGGCCGCCAGTTACCAGACAAAGCGATCGACCTGTTGGATACAGCCTGCGCTCGAATTAAGGTTAATTTGTCATCAAAACCAGATTTCATTGAGGATTGTGAGAGAAAACTTCAGATGTTGGCGCGAGAAAAACGCGGCTTGATGAGGGATAAAGACAATCGAATTGCTATCGATGTGAATCGGATTGCAGAGATTGATCAGCAATCCCTGCCGCTTGAAAGCGAATTGGTAGCCATGCGAGCTAAATTTAAAGCACAGCTAGCCAGTGCTAACAGCGTTCTGCAGCAGCGGCGTGCTTTGGTAAATGCTCGACAAGACGCTTCTGAGCAAGCGGCTCTGACTATCGCGAGCGTAGAAAAAGAACTGGAAATAGCGGAAAAAGCCTTTGACGTCCTTCAACAGGATGAAAAGCTTGTATTTATTGATGTCTCACCAGACACAGTGGCCAAGGTCGTTTCGGACCGCACAGGTGTGCCGCTCGGCAAAATGATGCGTGACCAAGCCGCAGCTGCACTGTCCATGGAAAGCACCCTTAATGATCGCATCAAGGGTCAAGAAGACGCCATGCAAGCCATCGCTGAAGTCATGAAATCGGCACGTTCAGGCCTGCGTGATCCAGATCAGCCCATGGGTATCTTTTTGCTGGTTGGACCATCCGGCACGGGTAAAACGGAAACCGCATTGACAGTGGCTGACATCATGTTCGGAGGTGAACAATCCCTGGTGTCCATAAACATGAGCGAATTCCAAGAAAAACACACCGTTAGTCGTTTGGTAGGCTCGCCCCCAGGCTATGTGGGTTACGGAGAAGGCGGTGTATTGACGGAGGCCGTTCGTCAAAAGCCCTATTCGACTGTTTTGCTGGATGAGGTCGAAAAAGCGCATTTGGATGTTGTGAATTTGTTTTATCAAGTCTTTGATAAGGGTGCGTTATCTGATGGCGAAGGGCGAGAGATCAACTTTAGAAACACTGTTGTGTTTCTTACCTCAAACCTTGGGCTTGACGTTATCACAGCGCTTTGCCAGGACGGTGCCACACCCGATGCTGCGACTGTCACGGCAGCTATTCGACCCATCTTGTCAAATCACTTCAAACCTGCCCTACTTGCCCGCATGACCATTGTGCCCTTCTTGACACTTTCGCAGCCTGTCTTGAGAGAAATTGTGGCGCTTAAACTCGACAAAATTGCGCAACGTATGTTGCACAACAACAAACTGATCCTCGAGACCACACCAGCGACACTTGATGCGATCGCTGCACGCTGTACTGAGGTAGAAACGGGCGCAAGGAACGTTGACTTTATTCTCAAAGGGACTATCTTGCCGCTTCTATCAAATCAATTACTAACCAGCATGACGAGCGACAGTGAATTAACCCATGCCAAGTTAGATATCCAAGCAGACGGTCAATTCACCGCTTTGTTTAGTTAGGGAGTCAGTCGATGGCTAATGGTTGTGTTTGGATCATCACTATCGGGGCTGTAGATGGCGCTGCTCAATCCGTTGCTTCAGAACTGCAGCCGTATGGCTTGAATGTTCAAGGCCAAAAATGGCCCATCGGTGAAAAGCAACCTTGGTTAGCCAGCGCCAAAGCGGCGGCTGATCAGTCGGGTCAAGTGGTGATCGTTGTTACCACTAAGCAATATTATACTGACCCAAGCATTCGTCGGGAGTTGGCTTTATTCAGACTTTTGTTGCAAACCCAGCTGAATCGGCCTGTGGAAGGATTCGTCATTTTCAGTGAGACAGCCGACGCGATACCGGCATTGACCTCTGGCACCACGGGCTGCCTTTTGGGTGATTGGGAAGTCGCGCCTTCTGATGTCGGCTGGGCGGCGCGAGTCGTGGCTCGCCTGCACGCACCACGACCACCCCAGTGGCCAGCCAAACTAGCACTTATCGCACGCGAAAACGGCGGCATCTGGCTTTCAGTCAGCCCACTCGCCGGTCAATCCCTAGACGGCTGTTTGGTGGGGGTAAGTGGCAACGAATCTGATATCAGCTTTCATGCCGTCGGCCCCTTGGATGGTCTACCCCAAACATCGATCAACGAATATGAAATCAAAGGCATGGCTTTTGATGCCGGTGGTCAATCATTCAAAGCGTGGGCATTACAAAACATGATTGATTCGAAGCAAGCCTACTATGTTCGTTTAGAAGGTGAACCCAACGTGATCGCGATCGGTCAATTGCCAAACGGTCAGGTCGACGATGTTGATCTCCTTACTTTTGCGTAAATAAATGCTTCACCCTCAAAGAGCAGTCTAGCCATGAGCCTTGATTTTGATGCGATGCTACAGCCGATCTCAGATGCGACCCCTGGTGGCACGGAGCAGCGAGATAGCGAAACATACGAACAACTGAACGAAGAGATGGCTAAGCTCACTAGCTTGGCAGATGAGGGCATTCCTAATTGGACAAAAGTTGAGCAGCTGGCTAGCGAGTTCCTGCAAACAGAAAGTAAAGATTATTTGGTGGCGGCTTGGTTAGCGCAGTCTTGGGTCGAGCGTAATGCCATGCAAGGCCTGGCCTGCGGACTGTCCCTCTTGTCTGGCATGGCCGATCGGTTTTGGGACACGGGATTTCCGAGCATCAAACGCTTGCGGGGCCGACGCAATGCGATCTTATGGTGGGTTGATCGTTCCACTCAATGGCTCGAATCTCAAACTGACGTTGCGATCGCCGCCGACTTGTCAGAGAAGATGACATCCGCTGCCAAAGCACTCGACCAAACGCTTTCTGAAAAAGATCCCGAATCCCCCTCTTTAGCCACCCTAATTGGCCTACTGCATCGATTGCCGGTTGAAGAACCACCACAAGCTGAGGTTTCAGCAGAGGCCAAATCAGCCCAATCAGCAGCCCCATCATCGGCTACGACGGGGCCAGAGAATACCGCGGATCTACCCGCCAAGCAGTCACCACAGGTTTCGCAGGACCAACAAAGACCGTCTCAGGCCACGGCTTTGCCAACCAGCGCTCCAAAGCTAGGCGCGCTCGATAAAGCCATACAAATCAATAACCTCGAGGATCTTGGCGCCGCTTTAAAACCCGCGCAAGACTACGTGGCTTTGCTTGGACCCGCGCTTTATGCTTTCGATAATTCACACCCACTGGTTATCCATTTCAGCCGGTTTGCTTCCCGTTCAGGTATTTTTAAGTTGCCCCAAGCAAAAGCTGGCAAAACACTGATCGGTTGCCCACCAGGGGCAATCCTTGATGCATTTGAAAAAATAACGGGCTCAAAAAATCCACAAGGTATTGTTGATTTCTGCGAATCAAGGATACGGACGTTTCCTTTCTGGTTCGATCTTGACTACCAATCTTTCCGCGGGTTTAGCATGATGGGTGTCGCAGGCAATCTGATGGCGCGCACCATTGTGGATACGCTGTTGAATTTCACCAATCGATTGCCCGAAATTGAACAGATGACTTTTTCCGATGGAACACCATTTGCAAGTGTCGACACGCTGGCTTGGTTAAAGCGGTGCCGTCAAGAACGATCAGGTGGTGGCGTTTCGACTGACGCTTTTGCAGCTGCCAAAAGCGCAGCCATGGCGACTTTGGGAGAGGGTAAGCTTGAGGATGCCATCCATCAGTTACAGGTCTTCGTTGACACCACACGTAGCAAACGGGATCAATTTCGAGCAAGGATTGAGTTAGCAGACATCCTGCTATCTGAACGCCCAACCGCCGACTTGCGTGCGCTGGTTCAGCCTTTGATTGATGATTGTGAACAGTTACAGCTTGACCAGTGGGAACCCGCGCTTGCCGCGCAGGCTTGGGCACTCAAAGTCAGGGCGGCACGTCAAGTATCAAAAAACAAGTCAGATGAAGTGACAGAAGCCCAACGCGCCGCCGCTCGCCTAGAGCTCGAAGTCGCCCTAAAGCATCTTTCAATCACCGACTTCGCACAAGCAGCCCAGATGACTTGAGTCTGGGCACCGCGAACAGTACCGGTGATGATTAGGGGTTCGTTACTTGTCGATTAATCATCCACCCTAGGCGTCAATAGCCGATCACCATGCCGTCGCGACGGGTGTCCGATCCGCCCACATAAGCAGGCGTGTCGCCATCGCTGGACGCTAAGCGCGCGATCAGCTGAGCACTGCCGAAGTCCAAACTATCTAGCGGTTTAACCGTGGGCTTGTGGCCCATCGCCTTCAACTCCTCGATAACCGCTGCGGGCCACTGGGCTTCCATGATGAGTTCACCGTGGTCGTCGATTCGCCAGCGTGCGCAGTCTGAGGCCGCCTGCGGATTCAAACCTTCAACGGCTTGGCGTAATGTCAATTGCAAGTGACCCTGCGCCTGCATGTTGGCACCCATTACACCGAAGGCCATCACCGGTTTGCCGTCGCGGGTCATAAAAGCGGGAATGATTGTGTGCATGGGTTGTTTGCCACCGGCCACGACATTGGGATGGTTGGCGTCCAACTGAAAACCCTTGCCTCGGTTGTGCAAAGAAATCCCCGTGCCTGGCACCACCACACCCGAACCAAAACCGGTGAAGTTCGATTGGATATAAGAAATCATTCGCCCTTGCGCGTCTGACGCACACAAGTAAATGGTGCCGCCCGACTCGGGTTGCCCCGCCTCATAACGCCCCGCTTTGTTAGGGTCGATTAGACTGGCGCGTTGTTTCAGGTAGGACGGGCTGAGCAAGTCAGCCGCCGACACTTTCATTGACTCGGGCACAGCCACGTGTGCATAAAGATCAGCAAATGCCGCACGCATCACTTCAATTTCCAAGTGCGCTCTTTGCGCTGATCTCGGCTTGGTCTGGTCGTAGGGCAAATATTCCAACATGCCTAAGGCAATCAACGCCGCGATCCCCTGACCGTTGGGCGGGATCTCGTGGATATGTACACCTTTGAAAGCCAGTGAAATGGGTTCTACCCATTTGGTTTTATGGGCCGCCAAATCCGCCTCATTCAAAGCCGCGCCGTGTTCACGTGCAAAATCAGCAATCCGCTTTGCCAAGCGGCCTTCATAAAACGAACGGCCTTTGGTACGTGCAATTTCCTTAAGCGTGACCGCTTGATCCGCAAAACGCCATATTTCACCTGCCTTGGGCGCCCGACCATTGGGCATGAATGCTTCAAATCCTGGCTGCGTGGCGAGCTCCTCGACAGAGATCTCCCATTGCTTGGCAATCACGGGACTGACCGGAAAGCCATCCATGGCATGCCGAATCGCATCCTCAAACAAGGTCTCAAATGGCAAGGCCCCAAACCGCTCTGATAGGTCCGCCCAGGCCGCCACCTGACCAGGCACAGTCACGGTTTCCCAGCCTCTGAGGCCATGGCTTTCAAGCCTTTGAATCGTTCTAGATGCCATGCCGCCGGCGAAGCGCCACAGCCATTCATGCCGTGCAACTTGTGCCCATCCCACAAGATGGCAAAGGCATCACCGCCCAAACCATTCATGGTGGGCTCAACCACGGTCAATGTGATGGCGGCAGCAAGCGCTGCGTCAACCGCGTTGCCACCCTTGGCGAACGCCGCTGAACCGGCCTGCGATGCCAACGGCTGTGAAGTGGCAATCAAATTACGGGCAAACACGGGTTTGCGGTTAACGGCGTCAAATGAAGAAAGATCCATGGTTTAAGTCGAGCTTATTAAGTCGTAGAGACACCAAGCATATGACAGTCGCGGGGGTTTTGCCACTAAGGGGGGCAAGAAAGCACAGAAACGAGAGAAACGCCGTTCGGTCATGCCGTCAGTCACCACTAAAGAGGTGATTGCCGCGCGTAACAGCACTACGGTATGATCACCACTCACCTAGTGAGGATCCCATGGGCTTTTTATTGGCATTAGATCAGGGCACCACCAGCTCGCGCTCGATCGTGTTTGATGAGCATGGTCAAATCAAAGCCATGGCACAACAGCCTCTAACACAACACTTCCCCGCTCCCGGGCACATCGAACACGATCCCATGGAGATTTGGCAGGGTCAACAGCAAACCGCACTCGCGGCCATCGCGCAAGCCCACATCGAACCGGCTGATCTAACGGCCATTGGCATCACCAATCAGCGCGAGACGACTGTGCTGTGGTCACGTGTCACGGGTCAACCACTGGCCAACGCCATCGTTTGGCAAGACCGGCGCACTGTTGATCGCTGCCTTGAGCTGCGCGCACAAGGCCATGACGACATGATCATGCGTAAAACCGGGTTGTTGCTAGATGCTTACTTCTCAGCCACCAAGTTGGCCTGGTTGCTCGATCATGTGCCGGGTGCCCGTCAAAGGGCTGAGAACGGTGAGCTGGCGTTTGGCACCATTGACAGCTGGCTCACGTGGCAATTGACTGAGGGAGCCGCCCATGTGACCGATCCAAGCAATGCCAGCCGAACCCTACTATTCGATATCCACCGCTTGCAATGGGATGAAGAGTTGTTGGCGCTCTTTGATATTCCCGCCTCGGTATTACCGACGGTTGTGCCAAGCGCTCACGTGATTGGTACCACCACCACAAAAACGCTAGGTGCGCGCGTGCCCTTGGCGGCCCGCATTGGCGATCAGCAAGCAGCCACAGTGGGCCAAACCTGCTTTACGCCCGGCATGGCCAAAAATACCTACGGCACGGGATGCTTTTTATTGATGAACACGGGTGTCGCCCCGGCAAAGAGTCGACATCGCTTGCTCACCACAGTGGGTTGGCAATTGCCTGAGGATCAGCATCAAGAAGACCGCAAGGGAATGACTTATTGCTTAGAAGGCTCTGTGTTTATGGGTGGTGCCACGGTTCAGTGGCTACGCGACGGCTTGGAATTGATCGAAACCGCAGCAGATATCGAAGCGTTGGCTGCTAGCGTACCCGACACTGGGGACGTATTTTTGGTGCCTGCCCTAACGGGTCTTGGCGCGCCCATCTGGGATGGTGATGCGCGCGGTCTTTTGGTGGGTATGACTCGGGGCACCACCAAAGCGCACATTGCTCGCGCCGCCCTACAAGGCATTGCCTTGCAGGTGGCCGATGTCCTCACCGCCATGCAAGCCGATGCCGAGACCGCCATCACACAATTACGCGTCGATGGCGGCGCGAGTGCCAACAATCTCTTGATGCAAATCCAAGCAGATTTGCTCGGCATCGAAGTCGTGCGTCCTAAAATAACCGAGACCACGGCACTTGGCGCCGCCTATCTCGCCGGTTTGACCACGGGGGTTTGGGCCGATCATCACGCGCTCAGTGAATACTGGACGGTTGATCGTGTGTTTGAGCCTGTATGGTCGAGTGATCAACGCCAAACCATGCTTGATCGCTGGCAACAAGCCATCGAACGCTCAAGGGGTTGGGTCAACCCGTAGGAGACCTTGATTGACGAGTCCTCAGCCTGCACTGCCCACAGACCGGGCCGATTTACTGGCTCAAACGCAGCAACATGGCTTATATGATTTAGCCATCATTGGTGGTGGTGCCACAGGCGTTGGTATCGCCTTGGACGCGGCCGTGCGGGGCTTCAGTGTCTTGCTGGTTGAGTCGGAGGATTTTGCCAAAGGCACGTCATCGCGTTCCACCAAACTGGTTCATGGCGGGGTGCG
>Ga0163216_101675_pt1 | contig 11493 bp, 7 predicted proteins | sample SynspAceP_FD_167610 | JGI IMG/M metagenome (GOLD analysis project Ga0163216, IMG submission 167610) | Saline lake microbial communities from Ace Lake in Antarctica - Synechococcus sp. Ace-P (Illumina Assembly) | ecosystem: Environmental > Aquatic > Non-marine Saline and Alkaline > Saline ...
CCGCCACATCATCAACGCGGCTCTCGCGCAGATCGATGGCAATCAGGGCCGTGACGGTGTGCTGATCATCGGGGCCACGAACTATCCTGACCTGCTGGACCCGGCCCTCGTGCGGCCCGGGCGGCTGGGCAAGACGATCCGTATCCTGCCGCCGCAGGAGCGCGAGTTGGCTGCGGTGTTCCGCTATCACCTCGGGCAGGATCTTCCGCAAACCGATCTGGGCCCCGTCGCCCGCGGCGCGGCCGGTGCCTCGATGGCCGAGGTCATGGGAGCAGTTCAGGCCGCCCGTGCCACAGCGCGGGCAGCGGATCGCGCCATGACCACCGCAGACCTGACCGCCGCCGTGGGTGACAGGCATCCCCCGGTGTCCGACGACCTGCGCCTGCGGATCGCGGTCCACGAAGCCGGTCACATCGTGGCGGCCCACGTCACGCGCAGCGCAGAACCCCTCTCGGTCAGCCTGTCCGGGACTGATGGTCGCGCCGACATGCATGTTCTGCCGCATTCAGGCGACGCACGCGCCGTCACGGCCAGCCTGATCCGCAGCCTCGCGGGGCGGGCGGCAGAAGTGGAAGTCCTTGGCACCACATCCGGCGGGGCTGGTGGCGGGCCAAACTCCGATCTCGCCCACGCCACGCGCGAAGCGATCACGGAGATCCTCTCTCTCGGGCGCGGCGACCGCCTGATCTGGCATCCCGCCACCGAGGACCCGGCCGTGCTCTTCGCGCGCCACAAGGGTCTGCGCGACACCGTCGACCACCGCCTGCAGGCCGCATACGCTCGCGCCCGCAGCATCGTCAGCGCCAACCGCGCCGCCGTTGAGGCTATCGCAGCGCATCTGGTCGTGGACGGCCAGCTCGACCGCGATACCCTGCGCGATCTGCTGGTGTTCTGCAGGAAGCAAGGGCCGGGGATGTTGGCGTAAAGGGAAAGAGCGGTGTGACGGCAAAGGAGAAGGATCAGGGCAAAGGGCGGCGCTGATGTGTTGAGATCACCGCATCCAGAGTTTGCGGAAACCGCTTATGAGGCTGACCGTGATTGGGCCGGTCCGGACCGCACCAGTCCTGTCTCTTGAGGGACCGGTGCAGTTTCCGAGCGCCGCGACCAGTCGGGCTGCACGTCCGAATCCGGATCACCACCGACGGAACAACTGATATGCCTGACGCGGGTTTGCGTTTGACCGGCAGGCGCGAAGTGGTTCCCGCGGCCGTCTGCGCTGCACTATGTCGGAATCTGTGTTTGTGTCCGGCAACATTGGAGACTCGATGTTTCCTAGGTTCTTAAAGACGCAAACCGGATTCTGTGATCGCCGGAAACAATATTCTAGCATGATGACCGGATACGTCCCGTACTGATGGGCTCACTTACAAAACTGACCGGCATATGAGGCAGAGGGCAGCTTCGTAAAAATCTTGATCAGCGCGTTGCTGGATATCGTAAATCTTTTTTGCCAGAGATCAGCGCATGCCAAATATCTTGTCTCGCAGGACTGATGCAAGCCCATGACAGGCGAGTTCAGGATGTCGGGCTCCCAGGTTAAAACAAGGCGGCACATGGTCTTCAGAACACTGTCGGTCCACAGTCTGACCTCTCCCCGCAATGTATCATCCGCGTCAGAAACTCGTCCTCAGTCAGCGGACCTACCAAGCGGATCTATCGACAAACCTGGAGGAGGTTCTCGTGGCCTTGATGCCATCCTATCCAAATACGGAGTGTGATCCACGACCTGTGCCGGTGACAACAGCTCGACCGATCCGTCACCTCGCCAGCCGTGACCCCGGGCCACAGTTCAAACGGCGGCCTTCTGCCCGATTGTAAAGAAGCAGCAAAAATCTGACAGGCTACACAGCAAGCGAACCGGTGATCTCAACTCAGCCGGTCGTCCCGGCATGACAGTGATGGCGATTGGAAAGACCCCAGAAAAAGCCACGCCATAAAACAGATACCTTCTGCTTGTGTCGGCCCATGGCACGATGCTGCGGGCGACCCAGTCATAGATCAAGTGCGGCGTCACGAATGATGACTGACACACTGAGGCCGGTTGTTTGCAGCAAATACGAATCTGCGTGATCACGTCAAAAGGCAGCCGTTGCAAAAAGAATAGAATTTCTATTCCACATTAATTGCCCCGAATACGCGTCAAAAACATCAGAAGTGTGGGTAACCCCGATACATTTCTTGCAAAAATAACTGCCTGCCTCCACGTCTCTTTTAGCAAACGCGGAGCTTGATGATGCCTGACAAAAAAACAAACGGCGATGACCAAACCAAAAAACGGCGCACGATTACGATCAACCGCCCAGCCTCAGTAATAAATGAGCTGGGCGTGCTTGCGCGGATAAATAATTGCAGCAGCATACCGAATTTCCTTTTGCTGTGCGTCGCGGCGTTCGAGTCTGCAGTCGATCAGGAGACGTCGGTCGCGATCGGGCAGATGAACCGACAGATGAACGTGCTGACCCGGAAAGCCTTGGCGGACGAGGCGTCATCCGAAGAACTGACGACCGCTCTACACAGGTTTTCAACTGAACTGCACAGGCTGCCCGTCCGGTTGCGGGAGCAGCGCTGATGTATGCACACTTCGCTCCGAAGGACGGTCTGGAAAAGGCGATTGCACAATACCCGTTTGAGGATGTGCCATTAATCCTGGATGGTACGATCGCCCTCGGATCGGCAGACGACGTCTACATGACACTGAAAATGCTGATGCGCCCGGGTGACAAATGTTACCTCGTAACGATCCACCTGCCTGTGGGCCGCGACATGACCGACGCGGCTGCCGTCAGGCTGATGCGGGCGGCGGTCAGGGACAGGGGTGTCGATCCGGACACGGTCCCCTACATTATCGCAAGGCATGCGAAGACTGGTAAGGCCCACTTTCATATGCTGTTTCTCGGCCGGACCTTTGCCGGACGACGGATCTTGGTCGACCTCAGCGTTGCCGCTACCCAGGCCTCTCATCGTCGTCAGGCGCTGGCTTACGGTTTGCCCCTGCCCGCATATTTTGATCCGGCGGCGGTGCCGACGTTTCAGCCACCGATCATCCTGCGGCGCGTGACCCATACGCCAACCGCGAAACAGCGTGGTTCGTCACCCGGCACCACACAGGAGACCACCGTCAAAAAGGCAAGGCGGTACCGCCTCAACACCGATCTAATCCGGGTATTCACCGAGGATCAGCCAACCGATCTGCGGGCACTGAACATCGCGCTGGACCGGATCGGGGCGGGGTATGGGATTACGATGATACCGGGGAAGAAGGCCAAGGCCACATTCGCCACCACAGACCAAGACCCGATCTTTCTCAACAAACTCGGCCCGGCTTGGAATGTCAGCGACGTTCAGGCCCGCATGGCTTTTGGTGCACAGCTTCTCAATGTTCGCCCCGTCCTTGCACTGCGCTTTTTACTGCGTGCTCATCTTCTCAACCCCACACAGGATATCCACCATGACCGACACGACACCCACCATGCTGACACTCTCGACGCCCGAGGAACTGGCACAAGCCCAACTGGACCGGATGGAAAAGGCAATCGGCAGCCTTCAGCCGCTGCTGAACCTTCTGGAGAAGCCAGTCAATGGCGAGGAGGAGAACCTGATAAAACTTCTATTCCAGCGCCTGGATACGGTGATCGCGGGTCAGGACGCGTTGCAGATTCAGGTGTCGAATCTCGATCAGCTGGTCCGGGAAGTGATGGGGGAAGACGACTGACGGCACCAAAAGGCTGGATCGCACGGCTATGTCGCACTGCACGGAAGTTCGGTGGGCGCTTGGTCAAAGTCGGGCGCAACAAAGCGCACAATCGGCTTGCAATGATCCGTTTTGCCGACGGCGGCCTCAGTGTGCACAGCAAGTCGGAGCACCGGGTGTCAGTTCCAAGCTCCAGCCTCTCAGCGTTCACCGCCATATGGCAGATGGCAACCGTCAAAAAAGCGTCTATTGCCCCGGATGCAGAGCAGCCAGCGAAACCAGAGATTGTCGCAGATGCCGATATGATCGACACATCATCAGATAATGGCGATCACAACAGTCCGGGAACGTGACGTCACGCTTCCTGCCGTTCCAAGTGCTCCTTTAGGTGTTGAACCAGGTTGGTGCGTCGCCTTCAGCCCATGGTGGATACTTATTCATAACTTGCATGAAGAGTTCGCTTGCCAAGAACCGATCCAGCCATGCAATTAATCTTGGCCATGGTTGTCCGTCGAACCACGCCCTATCAATGTAGGCAAACTGACGTACAAACGGCAGCAACGCTAGATCAGCTATAGTAGGACGGTCTCCAAATAAGTGGGATTGTCCTACTAATTTTTTATCGAGGTGACGCAAGTAACTGGCGGCCGTTTCACACTCGGCCAATTTATCCAAATCTGGGTAACACGAAGAATACTTTGTATGATCCAGCGCGGCCTTGAACGGTCCGTCATTTGCCGAGATCAGACACCAGCCCTCCTGAGGCATATCCAAAAGTTTCATCGGGTCATTTTTTTCGAGCGCCCAGACCATGATGTCCAAACTTTCATCCAGAACATGTTCTTTCAAGCGAAGAGCGGGCACCGTACCAGATGCAGATGTCTGCAAGAATGCTTGCGGTTTGTCCTTTAAGCGAATTTCACGCAACTCGATTTTGCAGCCAGCGCTCGCCAACGCAAGTCGGGTCCTTATTGCATATGGGCAACGCCGAAAGGTCCAGAGAATAGGGTGATGTGTCATCTCAAGACTTATCCATATGATGTTGCTGCGGTCAATTCCTCGCCTCTACGTCCGCAGTCAAGGGGCCACGATGTTGAATTGTGCGAGGAATTGACCCAGCTGTCCGAAACGTTGCGACCCACCAGCTGTCATTAATTTCGCTGACTTTCCATCAGGTTATCATAAGCCAGAGGGGTCAATGTGAAATGAAAAAATGGGTCAAGTCGACCCGGAAATCAACATATAGAGATCACGACGTCGTCCATATGCCACTTGTCCATCAGCCGTGGACGATCACGGCATGGATGCGATAGGCCTCTTCGTCGCGATTGACCCAGGCCTAAACGCAATCCTCGCCATACTCTTTGAGCCGCCATTCTATCGCCAAGGTCTGAAGCTGATCTTCGCGGATCGGACCGCGGTTACTCAGAAACGCTGACAGGTCATGCACCCCGATCGAAATCGTAACGCAAACCCAAGCCTTCAAGCGTCGCGGCAATCTATTCCTTAACCCCAACAGCTTCAGCCAAAACGCGCAGACCGACAACAAGATCAGCTTCATTGGTGTCTTCTTCGAACGCATGGCTGATCCCACCGATCGACGGCACAAAAAGCATCGCCACCGGCATCAGGCGGGCCACATTGGTCGCGTCATGTAGCGCGCCTGAGGGCATCCGACGCCAGCGACCTGGCGCAACCACCTCGGCCCCGGCCTCCAGTCTTGCGCGCAAAGTGGCGTCCATAGGAGTTGGGTCCAGAGCCAAACTCGGTTCAAATTCGACCCCGAGATTCATCTCGGTGGCAACCTCATTCAGCGTCTCCTCTATTATTGCCTGCATCCGCCCCAGTCGGTCCTTATCCCCGTCGCGCCATTGCATGGAAAACCGAACCTGGCCCGGCACAATAGAAGAGGCATTGGGGGCGACCGCCACATGGCCAATGGTCCAAACTGATTGCGGCGTGACGACATTGCGCAACCGGTCGTTCAAACGCGCATTGAAGGCGGATAGTCCCTGAAATGCATCCCGCCGCAGCGCCATTGGGGTTGTGCCCGCATGGTTCTGCTGCCCCGTCAGCGTCACCATCATTTCGCGGTAGCCCACAATATCGGTGACCACGCCGATCTGTTCGCCGGCAGCGTCCAGCGTCGGCCCTTGCTCGATATGCAATTCGATAAATCCAGTGAACTGCGCAGGGTCAACGTCGCTGCCCACACGGTCCCCCAACAGACACCGCGCCTCAGACAGCGACACACCGTCTGCGTCCCTTACAACATCCGCCTCGGCCAAAGGCAGCAGGCCCGACCACACGGCTGACCCGGTAGTTCCGCCAAAGCGACCTTCTTCGTCCTGAAAGGATACGAATGAGATGGCAGGCCCGCCCGCCATATGCGACGCCCGCGCAATCTCTAGCGCCGCAATCACCCCCAGCGCTCCGTCGAGCCAACCGCCGGTCGGCTGCGTATCCGAATGTGATCCAAGCAAAAGGGACGGCGACTGGGCTAAGCCAAAGAGATTGCCCATCGCATCAAAATGCACTGCCAATCCAGCCTCAGCCATTCGTCCTGCCAGCCAGTCGCGCGCAGCAAGGTCGGGCGCGGAAAAGGCCGGACGGACCACGCCGGTGCCCTGCGCGCCGAAGCTGCGGAGATGATGAAGATCAGATAAAAAACGGGAAGTGTCGATCACGGTTGTCTCACTATTACAAGGACTTGGGCAGACTTAAAGGCGGGCCAGTGAATTGAGAAGTTCGGACTGAAGCCGCGATGGAATGGACGCGGATCAAATCTCCGCCTCTTCTGCTCCGGGATTGGCCCAAGAAAGATACTTCGAACATAAAGACCGGCCGGGCATGCATCGTGGTGCGCGGCATGAACACGTTATCAGAAGCGAGAGGGTTTTTGCTAGGGCAACCAATCTGACGATTTTCCGAGATCAATTGCCAAGCGTTCTGCGACGGCCAGCGCCCCTTCCATATATCAACCCATCTCTGGAGCAGTTTTGGTTGAGGCAAAATGAAGTCGTCCGTCGCAGAGGCCCGACAGTGCCGGGGGAAAGCCCAGCAGAGATTCTGGATCGGGGAAAATCGGGGATCGTGGTGTGCAACGGGTTCTGTCGCAAATTTTGTTGGAATTTGAGTGCGGGCATCGCACGGGCATAATTATGCTGCGAGCGCCACAAACTGCTGAAATGCAGTAAGGCCGCTGGCATGGAGCTGCCCCGTTCGGATCATATGCGTGGTCTCGATCCCAGCCAAGGTCGCCTCGGCAGAATGGAAAGCCTTAAAGCCAAGCATGGGGCCCGTGATCCGCTTTAAGAAGCGATGATCTTATTCGATGATGTTGTTGAGGTATTTGACCTGCAGTATCTTGATAGTGTTGCCTGAGCCCGTGAACTTCAGGATCACATTGACGCTTTGCAGACCCGCCAGATTAGCGCCGCTTTTGTCGATGACGACACGGTCAGGCACGCCGTTCGTGCCAATCGCGCGCTTGAAAAACCGACGGGCCGCAGCCTTGTTGCGACGCTCAGACAGCATGAAATCAAGGGTTTTTCCCGTGTTGTCGACCGCCCGGTAATAGTAGGTCCATTTGCCTTTAACCTTGATATAGGTTTCGTCCATGCGCAAAGATTGGGCGGTTGGTTTCTTGCGGGACTGCGCTTGTGCCGCCATCAGCGGCGCAAACTTAACCACCAACGGTTCAGCGTCCGATGATCAACATCAACGCCACGCTCCTCCATGATCTCCTCGAGATCGCGGTAGGAACCAGGGTAGCGCAGATAGAAGAACACGGCATACAAGATCGCTTCCTTTGGGAAATGTACGCCCTAGGAGTCAACCGTCGCTCCGCCCCTATCGTCCGCCACCTCTGCCGCAAAATTACTGTCGCATCACGTGACCCGGCGAAAGTCAAAAAAGTTTGCGACAAAACCATCTTAAGACCCCGCCGCTACCAAATTTCTACCACCTCATAGCGCCATTCCAGATCAGATGCTTTCCATCTGTGGGCCAACTACGCGCTCGAAATGACCGCCTGATTGTCGCGCGCAGCACCTCTTGCTATCCACGTCAAACAACTTGGCAATGCCAAATATTGTTTTGGTCTATGCCTTCTAAGCAATAATCAAAACACTTTTGCATTTGGTTCATCAATGACGCTGCCCGGGCAGACTGGCTGCCCGGGCGATTATTAGGTCAGGCTACGAGATCGTATCTGTCAGCTATCATCACCTTGGTCCAAGCCGCTACGAAATCACGCACAAACTTTTCGGCGTTGTCGTCTTGGGCGTAGACCTCAGCGTAGGCGCGCAGGATCGAGTTAGATCCGAATACAAGGTCAGCGCTGGTAGCGGTCCATTTGACTACGCCTGTCTTGCGATCGCGAAGTTCATAGAACCCGTCTTGATCGACGGCATGCCAACTATATGCCATATCGGTTAGGTTGACAAAGAAGTCCGTCGATAATGTTCCTTCGCGGTCGGTGAACACGCCGTGTTTTGAACTACCGTGATTAGTGCCCAGAACCCGCATCCCACCGACAAGAACGACCATTTCCGGAGCAGTAAGACCCAGCAACTGCGCCCGGTCGAGCAACAACTCTTCGGGACGAACCGCATAGTTTTCTTTCTGCCAGTTTCGAAATCCATCTGCCAAGGGCTCAAGATCGCTAAAGCTGTCTCCGTCGGTCTGTTCCTCTGTTGCGTCGCCACGGCCTTTTGCAAATGGAACCTCAACAATGTGACCGCCGATCTTGATCGCCTGCTCAAGCCCCACGTTGCCAGCCAGAACAATCACGTCAGCAAGCGACGCACCAGCTTCCTTTGCAATTGGTGCAAGGATGCCCACGACCCTGTCGAGGCGTGCAGGCTCATTGCCCGCCCAGCCTTTTTGGGGTGACAATCGGATACGTGCGCCATTGGCACCGCCACGCTTGTCCGAACTACGGAAGGTCCGCGCGCTGTCCCAAGCCGTATTGATCATCTCGGCGGCGGTCAGCTCACTGTTTGCGATCTTGTCCTTCACAGCGGCTACATCGTACTCGGTGTTGCCAGCTGGCACCGGATCTTGCCAGATCAAATCTGCGCTGGGTACATCAGGGCCGTAGTAATTTGCCTTTGGACCCATATCGCGGTGCGTAAGCTTGAACCAAGCGCGCGAAAAAGTGTCCGCAAGATACGCCGGATCTTTGTGAAACCGCTCGCAAATTTCGCGGTATATCGGGTCAACTTTCATCGCCATGTCGGCGTCTGTCATGATTGGATTGTGCTTGATCGAAGGATCGCTCGCATCCGGAACTTTGTGATCTTCGGCGATATTGACCGGCTCCCACTGCCATGCTCCAGCTCGAGATTTCTTTAGCTCCCATTCATAACCCAGGAGAAGGTCAAGATAGCCGTTGTCCCATTTGGTCGGGTTCGTCGTCCAGGCACCTTCAAGGCCCGATGTGTGGGCCGTGTTCGCTTTGCCGTTGAAATTCGGGTTGCTCCAGCCAAATCCAGCCTCGCTTATACTCGCCTCTTCGGGTGCCAGTCCAATATCCGCTTCCATACCATGGCACTTGCCGACAGTGTGGCCGCCGACCGTCAATGCGGCAGTCTCTTCGTCGTCCATCGCCATGCGCAAGAAAGTCATGCGCACATATTTTGCGGTCAGCGCTGGATCGGGGTTACCGTTCACGCCCTCAGGGTTCACATAGATTAGCCCCATATGCGATGCAGCAAGAGGGTTATACATGCTGTTTGGATCTTTGATGTCAGTCACGCGCTCGTTGGTCGGCGCAAGCAGAACGCTATCATTGCCCCAGTTTATATCGGTCTCGGGACCCCAGATGTCTTCACGGCCGAACCCGAAGCCAAAGGTGTCCAGCCCCATCGAATCGTAGGCAATGGTGCCGGACAGAACAATCAGGTCAGCCCAAGACAATGCGTTTCCGTATTTTTTCTTGATTGGCCACAATAATCGGCGGGCCTTGTCTAGGCTGGCATTATCCGGCCAGGAGTTAAGAGGAGCAAAGCGATTGTTACCTGTGCCTGCGCCGCCGCGACCATCGCCCAACCGGTACGAACCGGCTGCATGCCATGCCAAACGGATGAACAACCCGCCGTAGTGGCCCCAGTCTGCTGGCCACCAATCTTGGCTGTCTGTCATCAACGCGTGAACGTCTGTCTTAACGGCCTCGTAATCCAGGGCCTTGACGGCCTCACGATGGTTGTAATCCGCATCCATCGGATTGGTGCGAGCGCCATGCTGGTGCAGGATGTCAAGGTTCAGCGACTTGGGCCACCATGATGTAACTGGTCGTTCCACAGTTGTGTTGCTGCCGTGCATTACGGGGCAGCCTCCTGTCGGGTTAACATCGTTTCCGTTCATTAGAATCTCCAAATTTTAACTGTTCGGCACCGACAGCAGAACGTCGGCTATTTCCAACAGACTATAGACTTCCAGTTGCTATAAATTCAAATTGAATAATCTTACTACTCTGATAAGCTGAGCATATGAAGAACTTAACACTTAAGCAGCTACGCTACTTCGATGCGCTGGCCCGCTATCAGCACTTTGGACGTGCAGCTGAGGCATGTTCAATCTCGCAGCCAGCTCTTTCCTTGCAAGTCAAAGAGTTGGAAGCAATGTTTGGTACGCCTCTCGTCGAACGCAGTGCCCCAAGGATCCGTCTTACCACAGTTGGGGAGGACTTTATCAGTAAGGGACGGCAGATCCTTCTGGCCGTCGAAGAACTAGAAGATCTCGTGCGTGCGTCCAAAGGTCCATTATCTGGACGCTTACGGCTTGGCATAATTCCGACCGTGGCCCCTTATCTACTGCCTGAGATCCTTTTGGCTCTTTCTGAGCGCTATCCCGGATTGGAGTTCGAAGTACGCGAATCTATGACGAAGTCTTTGATTGAAGACCTGTCAGGAGGCCTTCTAGATTTTGCAGTCGTGGCCCTTCCTACCTCGGAACCGAAGCTCAGGGAGTTTGCGCTGTTCGAAGAAGAATTCGCACTGGTTCGATCAAAGGAGGACGCAAAGAAGCCAATCCCAAGTCCCAAGCTCCTCAAGACGATGCGCTTGCTACTGCTCGAAGAGGGACACTGCTTTCGAGATCAAGCCTTGTCAGTGTGCCAAATCTCGAAGGTGCAGCCCCGGCAGTTAATGGAAGGGAGTTCGCTTTCGACCCTCGTACAGATGGTAGGTGCTGGAATGGGCGTGACGCTCATTCCAGAGATAGCGATCAACCTCGAGGCTCGTTCATCGGATGTTTCAATCGTTCTGTTCCCCAAGCCAGCACCCAAGCGCACAATTGGTATGGTGTGGCGAACCACGAACCCACTGTCCGTCCAGTTGACACAGATCGGAGAGATCATTCGCAGTGTCGGTCAAAAAAAACGAGACAGCACCAGAGCATCCAATACATTTGAACTCAATTGAAAATTTTTCCATCTGAGCGCTCTCTACGACTCCAGCGAAATTGTGGAGCAGTATCAGCAAACCGTTTTGGAGTGTGAGCGTGACGCAAGCCGCCGCCTAAAAGCGTCGCGATGATTGCGGCCCAAATTGTCGCGTGCGGTGTGCGATCTAGCGTAGGCCGAGGGGGGCATGGAGGCCAGGCCACAGAACGTCAGAGGTAGTCCACGTTTTTCGACCAGCTTCTTGCCGTAGTAAGCTATAGCGTTGGTTTGATTTCACGCGGAGGCATTGCCAAGTTGTTCAGCTTGCATGATCAGGCTATTTCAACATCATGAAAATCCCAACCAGTGTGCTGCGCCTGAAGCGCTTCCGGTTCCCTCGCGAAATCATCGCATG
>Ga0163216_101681_pt1 | contig 11454 bp, 10 predicted proteins | sample SynspAceP_FD_167610 | JGI IMG/M metagenome (GOLD analysis project Ga0163216, IMG submission 167610) | Saline lake microbial communities from Ace Lake in Antarctica - Synechococcus sp. Ace-P (Illumina Assembly) | ecosystem: Environmental > Aquatic > Non-marine Saline and Alkaline > Saline ...
TAACAGAAAGAGACATCAATTAGAAATTGATGTCTCTCTGTAGGACCTGCTGGGAAAGGGATTTCAAGGATTATGTCTTTAGCGGACGGAATGTCCCCAGTACCCCACCATCATAAAAGAGTGTAACGAATTGGGCGTTAGTTTTTCTATTGATGATTTTGGCGCCGGCTATTCGTCATTAATTTACTTAAAACGTTTGCCCGTCAAATACCTTAAAATAGACCAATCTTTCGTTCGAGACATGTTGGTCGATATCGACGATAAAGCAATTATCCAAGGGATTGTTGAATTAGCAAAAGTCTTCAATCTTACCGTTATTGCTGAAGGCGTAGAAACCCCTGAACATGGCGACGCATTGTTATCGTTAGGCAGTCACTTAGCACAAGGTTACGGAATAGCTAAACCTATGCCGGCTGAGTCTATAGCGCCATGGCTGATCAATTGGAAAGTGAATCCCCAACTGGTTGATGGTAGCAAGTAATTAGATGGGTGTTCACTCAAATCAAGTTCAAGATATAAACAGCTTCATAAACATCACTGTGCCCTCGAAATCCACCCTTAACTTTATCTCGATATAGCCGCTCAATACTAAAATTACTAGAATAATGTCCTTCAACTTCTTTCGTCGTTACACTAAAAGGAGGTCCATCAAATAATGTTTGTTGGTAGTCATAAGTAATTAAGAGTTGCTTACGATGCTGTGTAATTTGTTGCAGATGCCGCGTATATCGCTTGCGCAATTCTGGTGGCAATGCAACTAAGGCTGCGCGGTCGTATACGCCATCAACAGAACCAATTATTGCGGCACTTAATGCAAAGAAATCACCTACATATACGGTTAAATCACGCACGGAGTATCGAATTAACTCTCCCTGCTTTTCTATATCAGGCTGTACGCCAAGCTCATCAAACAACGCAATAACCGCGCTTTCATTTAGCTCAACTGCGACGACTTCAAGACCATTGGATAATAACCAAGCGATGTCTCTAGTTTTACCACAAAGAGGCACAAATACTCGTGGGCTGCTGGGTAAGGTCCATTTATCGAAATGATCCTTCAATAAATGGCTTCCTTCACTTTCATGAAAACCAATTTCGTTTTTTTTCCAGCGTCTATGCCAAAAACTAGGGTCCATTGTTATTCCTATTAAGTTTGATATCAGCTAATGTAGGTGCAATCAATTTACGCTCAAATTATTTAAACAGTAAAGATCACTTAAATCTAGCCTGTATTCTGGCTATGTTGTTCTCCAGCTGAATGAGCCATCGCTTCAACAATATATAAGGAAACTACGATGAATGACACCGTTTTGCAAACCGCTACTTTCAACCCTAAAGTAAAAACCTACTGGATTGTTGTTTGGGTTTTTGTATCGGCTATTACGGTAGTTGGTTTACCGCTTGTTCCCATTGTCGGACTGATAGCTTGGCTAATATCAAGTAAGGTACTCAAAGCCCTATCAGCTAAGTTACTTGAGCGAAAGCTGGTAGTAAAGCGGGGCGTTTTCTTTGTGGTTGAAAAGTCTATCCCACTTGAAAAAATTACCGATGTTGCTCTGAGCCAAGGGCCAGTTATGCGTTTCTTTGGTTTGTATGGCTTGAGTTTCGAGACTGCAGGGCAATCGGCGCAGGGCGCACTCGTATCATTAGTGGGAGTTAATGACGCATCACTATTTCGTGAAGCTATCTTGGCTCAGAAAGACAAGATAGCCGGCGATGTAACAGCAAAAACTGAATCAGAGCAGCCTGTCGACGATTTTCAAGCACTTAGCAAAAGCGTTCAAAATATCGAACTTATGCTAGCGCAACTCATTGAACAAAAGAAATAATAAGGGAATATCTATGCAGCGGATTACATCTAAAGGCTTCTCACCAGCTAAAGGCTTCTCACCAGCTAAAGGCTTCTCACCAGCTAAAGGCTTCTCACCAGCTAAAGGCTTCTCACCGATTTTAAAAAAGCATGCGTTGTTGGCAACGTTAGCGGTTTGCCTCTTTTCGCCTGCGTTGGTAAGTGCTTCTCTGGGTGACCAACACCAGGCTTACGTAGACGGTCAAAAAGATGCCCCAAAAGCATCAAACACCTTTGAAGCCTTGGATATTTTTGAGCTTGAAGTTGCTACCAATCCGCAGTTATCACCTGACGGCACGCAGGTGGTTTATGTTCGTCGTTCAAACGACATCATGAGCGACCGTGCTCGCTCAAGTATCTGGATTGCAGATACCCGTGGCAATTCGCATCGCCCGCTATTGTCGTCTAGCAAGAATTACTACTCGCCCACATGGTCGCCAGATGGTTCGCGTATTGCCTATCTTTCAAATACCGACGGCAAGCCACAGCTTTATGTGCGCTGGATGGATACAGGGCAAACTGCGCTAGTGACGAACATACAGTCGTCACCATCGTCTATAACATGGTCACCAAATGGTAAGTCGATCGCCTTTACCATGAGCGTTAATTCTAACGAAAAACCTTTTAGCATAAAGATGCCGAAAAAGCCGAAAGGTGCTAGTTGGTCACCGCCTTTTGAATACATTACTAAGGCGCGTTATCAAGCTGATGGCCGAGGGGTCCTTGAACCCGCTTATACACATATATTTGTTGTACCTGCCGACGGCGGAACCGCTCGTCAATTATCGTCAAGTAATTTTCATCATCGAGGTTCATTGAGTTGGGCAGCAGACAGCAAAGGCATATTCTTTTCAGCAAATCGCAGTGACAACTGGGAGTATGAACCTGGCGAAGCAGATATATTTAAGCTTGATTTAGCCGGCAAGATCACCGCTATTACAAATGCGCCAGGCTCTGAAAGCTCGCCCGTTGTCTCCCCTAATGGCAAGCATATCGCTTACTCTCGACGAGACGATAAAAAATTAGCTTACCGCAATCGTTATTTGCATGTGATGGATATCACTGGAAAAAACGATAAGAACCTTTCTGTGGAAATCGACAACTCCCTTTCTAACTTTCATTGGAAGGGTAATTCGGGTTTATATTTTCAGCAAATGGTCAGAGGTGTAACACAAATTGATTATTTGTCTTTGAAGGGTAAGCAGCAAAACGTCACTGTTGGCTTAGGTGGTGAGACATTAGGCCGCCCCTACACCACAGGTGACTTCGATTATGCTGATGATGTCTTTGTCTTTACCAAAGGCCGTCACGATCGTCCGGCTGATATATTTGTGAGAAAGGACAGAAAAGAACGTCAACTTACCTCGCTAAATGAAGACGCATTGGGACATAAAGAGTTAGGTGCCATAAATGAATTTACTTATGCTTCGTCAATCGATAATGAAGAGATTCATGGTTGGTATGTTCTTCCTCCAGACTATGATGAAACTAAAAAGTACCCGCTGATCACTGAGATCCATGGTGGCCCTCACTTAGCCTATGGTCCACATTTTAGCGCTGAAATACAACGCATGGCAGCAGAGGGTTATATCGTATTTTATAATAACCACCGCGGCAGCACTGGATATGGCGAACGCTTTGCCTTATTGTTGCAAAATAAATATTCGTCGAAGTATGACTTTGCTGATCACATGTCAGGTATCGATGTATTGATTGAAAAAGGGCTAGTTGAACCCGAGCAATTATTCATTACTGGCGGTTCTGCTGGTGGCATTGCGACAGCCTATGCGATTGGACTGACAGACAGGTTTAAAGCCGCAGTAGTGGCAAAACCGGTTATTAACTGGGTATCGAAAGTACTGACTGCCGACAGTGGTATGTATCAAATTCCTTATCAATTCCCGGGTTTGCCTTGGGAGCATATGGAGCATTATTGGGAGCGTTCACCCTTGTCATTAGTAGGCAACGTTACAACGCCAACCTTATTGATTACCGGTGTTGAAGATAAACGAACGCCGATGTCTGAAACTGAACAATATTATCAAGCACTGAAGCTGCTTAAGGTTGATACGGTATTGGTCAAAGTGCCAGGCTCATCGCACGGTATTGCAGGCCGTCCGTCGAGAATGATTGGCAAGATTGAAAATATACTAGCTTGGTTTGATAAATATAAATAAAACTGAAACAGATTATTTGTACAAATTAATATCCTCTAAATAGGGGGAAGTTCCTCCTATTCATATCTAAGACAAACGCTTGATGTTATTAAGAACTTCTTAAGATAAATGAAGAATGTGCTGGCATGGCCAGCACATCAAGTGCTTACTGACTTATTTGTATACTGTCACCAATTGCACGAGCTGCAATTTCTGCCTGACTAAATGGTAATGGTATCCAATTTTTCTCTGAATAACGTCTTGTTTGGTCGCTATTAAAAGGACTTGTTAAATCTGCCGATTGCGACTGACCTAATAATGCTTCAGCTACAGGGCCATTAGCATTCCAAGTAACGGTTTGCATGTATGTTGGGCCACCGGTAACAGGCGTATACTCACCTTGTGCATTAGCACTTGGAATAAAGATAACGTTAAATACACCTTCTTGACCCCGTCCACCATGCATTGGTATGCGATCACCATTTGCATCGGTATCAAACTGCAAGTTACCGAGTTGTTCGTCCAAAGCGATACCACGATCGACAAATAATTGAATTGCATTGCCCAAGGCCAGACGAGTGGTGTTATTTATAATTAAGTCTCTAGGCGTATTTACCGGATCTGCTTCATCAAAGGCTACGCTAAACGCGGTATCAATATTGCCTTCGTAATTGACGTTGCGAGAAAACTCTCTAAATACATGCGCACCACGACTGCCAACATTGTTGGCTCTGTCCCAATCATCTAGTACTTCACATGCTTCGCTTGCGTCCACAGTACCACCGCCATTAACCGGCATAAGTGGGTTTGCTTCACAATCAGCAAGTACATCGTCAAGCACGACTTCCGCAGCATAATTGCGATTGCTATAACCTACTTCTTGTAGTTTGCGCAGGCTAAACTTATTACCGCCCAATCCGTCTTCACCACTCAAGCGATCCTGTACTTGAACTACACCCATACGAGTGCGCAAAAGCCTTGGTGACGCGGCTGCAACTGCTACACCCGGACGAGGCAATAAATTACGTCTAAGCAGAGGCGAGAACTCCTGATCTAAAAGCGCATCAGGATTACTCATCCAGTAGCTGTCGTTGGAGTTAGTCGAATAACTCGTATTCAGCAATGCAGGTAAGTTTCCGCCTCCAAAGATACCTTCTTGTGGTGAGTCTTCGTCACTGCCCCATTCACATGCCGCAGTGCTACCATCGAGTCCGGGTAGACCAACAGAAGCAAGTGCTTGTAGAGCTGGGTTAGCACCCACACAGGCGGCAAATTGCGCGCTGGTTACATGCGGTACGGTAGACATATCGGCGTATAAGGCATTGCCATCTTTGTCAGCGGCAATTGTATTTACAAAGCCCAGGCCAAGTACCGTTTTCATGCGATTTAGTAGGTCTTCTGAACTTGTTGCTTTATTCATTGAAAACCACTGATTAACCCCACGAGGATTTTCAGATGCAGCATCACGTATCGAAAAGGCAAGGTTAAATGTGCCCCAGCTTGGAAGTGCACCATTCACGAAGTTTGCTGCCAACATAGGACCAAAATGTGAACTGTAGATGGCACCTGTGTGAGTTTGTCCACCAGGAAGATCAATTGTAATGTCTTCTTTAGTAATATCACGTTGCTCAAGCTCGCCGTCGGCATTGGTGTATTGATATTTCAATGCGTCGCCAGGCACTAGCTGCAATTGATAAAGGGTAAAGCGTTTGGCAGTAGAGACTGTGTGGCTCCATGCCACGTCCTTGTTAAACCCGATATTAACAAACGGCTGTCCTTGTTGACCGGCTCCCATAACATCTATTTCGCCTGGTATGGTTAAATGAAATTCATAAAAACGCTGAACACCAAACCAAGGTTCATGTGGGTTGCCATATAGCATACCACTGCCGTTCTCGGTAACCTCAGAGCCCAATGCATAGGCGTTACTGCCACCCGACAATGCGTTGATACGACTCATATCAAAGGCAGGTACATCATTCACTTGAGGGGCACTACCATTTACTGTTGGGGGTTGTGCAAGGACGATAGGAGTAACAAAGTTAGACAATCCGCCACGCAAGTTGCCTTTACCATATACCGCAGCCAAGTCCATTTCGGTTATTTCTGTCACCCATGGCTCACCTGCACATGCAGGATCAATATTATCTACGCCAGTGTCGCGTAAATATCGGCTGTAGCCTGCTGCATAGCCTTGGATAGCATCACGAACCTCTGGCTCTTGAATCTCTAGCAACTCCGTTCGACGCGAAGATTCGTTGTACCAAGTATAAAACACATCAGAAGCAATGTTGCCTTGGGTTGGACCAAAGTTTAGCGCGCGGGTACCCGACGCAACCACTATTTCTGAGGCTAGAGAACAGATATTGTCACTAGCAAAAGCATACCCTAAGCCATAACCAAGGCCTTTATAATTTTCGGCAGTAATATGCGGAATACCAAATTCAGTGCGCTGAATTTCAGCAGTGAACTCAGGTTCAGGTGGCGGAGGAGGTGGTGGTGGAATAACAGTAATATCTGGTTCCTTGTCATCGCTTGAACAACCGCTAATGCCTATAGCTGACGCCAGTATTATGCCAATAACAACAGAAAGTCTGAGCTTACGCGCGTTTTTAAACTGCATGTGAATTTGCCTCTATAATTAGTTTTATAAGCACACTATCTCTTAATATGCCGACAGACTATACCTCCAATAGACATTAAACTAAAGTTTATAATGTAAATTTTAGTAACATAAGTGTTCATTATATTTAACACTAATTTAGCTAAATAGATTGATGTATTGGTACTATATGAAGTGGCAAACTGAAGTGGCAGTTTAAGCAAATGTGAATTGATGATTTTGTATTAACTAATACAAGGGATATACTTGCGCTCATCAGTCTCAGCTTAACGCTAGGGCAATACAAAAATTTATCGACAATTAGACAATTATTTGGTTGAAAAATGAAAGATCATAAAGCTTCCCCGCTAACCGATTACATAGAATACCCTGAAGATGAAATGATTGAACGTTCAGAGCGTTTTTATAAAGATATAAAACGCCGGCATAGCATTCGTCAGTTCAGCAGCAGGGCAGTGCCGCAAGTGATTATAGAGAACTGCATAAAGGCAGCCGGTACCGCCCCAAATGGGGCGAATCACCAACCATGGCAATTTGTTGCTATACAATCCAGTGACGTTAAAAAACAAGTAAGAGAGCAAGCTGAACTGCATGAACAAGGATTCTATGCTGGGCGAGCGGGTGAAGAGTGGTTAGAAGCGCTGCAGCCTTTGGGAACTGATGCCCAAAAGCCTTATTTAGAGCACGCTCCTTGGTTGATTGCAATCTTCAGTCAGAAAAAAGGCGGTTCAACTGTTGGCGAAAAGCACACGAACTACTACGTTCATGAGTCCGTGGGAATAGCAACGGGCTTCCTGATTACCGCTTTACATAATGCTGGATTAGTGACCTTAACGCACACGCCTAAACCTATGTCATTTCTGTCAAAAATTTGTGCAAGACCAGATGATGAACGCCCATATATGTTATTAATTGCTGGTTATCCGGATGAAAATGCAACGGTTCCTGAACATGCTAAACAAAAAAAATCATTAGATGATATTTGCACATTTTTATAATTAGAGCTCATTGCACCTTGGCTTCTTTGCAAGAAACCAATAAGCGCTAAGTTCGTCTAACAACACGCAACACAAACAGAGAAAACAACACATTGATCACGCAAGAGTTTATTCAAATACGTCGCTTTATTGTAAAGCTTGGTAAAATGTTGCACAAATACGGAACACCTGCATTTCGACTAGAGGCATATCTGTTAGAGGTGTCAACTTACTTAGGCGTTAACGCCTCTTTTATTGCCACGCCAACGTCGATTACTTTCGTTATATGGAGTGAACATCACGAAGACGAGTACACTCATGCTGCGCGTCTGCAGCCAGGAGAGCTCGACATGAACGCGCTATCACTCACCGACGAGCTAGCAAACGAATTGATTGCAGGTCAAGTAACTCTTACTGAGGCAGACCAACGTTTAGATACAATTAATGCAATGCCGAGCCCTTATGGAAAGACTATCACCGGCTTTGCTTATGCACTCGCAACAGGCTCGTTTTCGATGCTGATGGGAGCAAGTTGGGCCGAGATATTATGGACTGGCCTATTGGGTTTAGTCACTTATTTGTGGGTGCTGTGGTCGCAAAGATCAAAACGCGTTAATTTGATGCTTGAGCCAGTCACGTCTTTTGGTGCTGGTATTATAGCTTGTGCAATTAGCCGCTATTTTGACCCAGGTATTAACATTCCGCTAATGGTACTTTCGTCAGTCATCGTATTGGTGCCAGGTTTGGCCTTAACGATGGGTTTATCTGAGCTTTCAAATAGAAACTTGGTATCGGGAACTGCGCGTATTATGGATGCCATTATGCAGCTATTTAAACTGTATTTTGGCGCCTTCTTAGGTGTTGCCGTTGGTTTTATTCTGTTTGGTCAAAATGAGTTTCAGCCAGCAGCCTCCTTGCCTTATTGGGCAACTTGGTTAGCCGTAGGCTTGCTATGCTTTGCGTTAGTGCCTATTTTTAAGACACGATTTAAGCATATTCCTTGGGCCTTAATGTCAGCATTCATTGCTTACAGCGTAACGGTTTATAGTTCAGTTTTTATGGATCAGACCTTTGGCACATTTATCGGCGCTTTTGCGCTAGGTGTATTTGCAAATATTTTCTCACGAATAGCAAATCAACCTTCGACTATCGTCGCTATGCACGGTTTAATAGTACTTGTACCTGGATCAAAAACCTATATAGGCTTAAATTCGTTTATTTCAGGGCAGGATTTTGTGCAGGCAGATCATATCGGGCAAGAGGTTTTCCTCATTTTCATGTCTTTGATCGCCGGACTCATTTTCTCAAACGTAGTTATGCCGACTCGAAAAGCGCTTTAAAGCAGATCCTTTCGAAACATAGGTGCATGTTAATCTTACTTAGCATGCACAATGCAGTTTAATTTGAATTGTCACCATTGCTAAAGGAACAACGATGTCTCAAGATAATCCATCTTCAAAATACACAGGAAAGACTAGCCTTATTTCTGGCGCTGCAGGAGGCATAGGCCTCGCGCTTGCAAAGGAGTTTGGTACCTTAGGAATGAATATCGTTATTGCTGATATAGACGAGGCAGCTTTAGCCGATGCTAAAAGACAACTTGAGGCTTTACACATTAATGTACTGGCCTGTAAATTAGATGTTACCGATTATGCGCAATGGGAACATTGCGTTGAACAAACCATCGCCAAATTTGGTAAGTTGCATATGGTCGTAAATAACGCAGGTGTTGGCGGTATTCCAGGTAAAATTGAGCAGACTGATCACGCTACCTGGCGCTGGGTTGTTGATGTTAATTTAATGGGGGTGTTATACGGAACGCAAGCTGCTACGCCAGAACTCAAGCGTCATGGTGAAGGTGGTTGGATAATTAATGTTGCTTCAATGGCCGGCATGATGGGAGTGCCATATTCTGCTGCATACGCAGCAACTAAGGCCGCTGTTGTGTCGATGACAGAGAGCTGGGCGGTAGAATTGAAACGTCATAATATTCAAGTATCTGCATTGTGTCCTGCATTTGTGCAAACAAGGATCCATGAATCGACGCGTAATAAGCAAGATAAATATAAATCAGAGAAACCAGCTGCACCATTTAATGCAGAAGAAAAGGAACGTTTCAAGAAGAGCGCTGGACAAGCGGCTGCCTTAATTGGATCGGGTATTCCAACTGAATTGCTGGCTAAGCGCGTTGTAGAAGCGTTAAATTCTGATCAGATGTATATTTTTTCTCACCCGAACTATAGAGGAGTAACAGGCTATCGTGCAGCGATGATTGATAAAGCTTTTGATGATGCTCAGCAAAGTGACTTAGTGAAACATCTTATTGATGACGAGATGGTGAGCCTGTAGCAAACTATTTATTCGGGTTTGCAAGTTTGCGCCAACTTGATAAACGTTGGCGCAGAGCGCATGTAATGATTAGCCTTAGTTTTGTTGAATATAGAGTGTGAATTTTTATCCGTAAGTTCAAATTTCAAGGTGACTATGCCAGATACAAAGTGGGATCCAGTTCAGTATAACAAAGTTGCCGATTTTGTTGCCAAGCTAGGCGAGCCTTTGTTAGAACTACTTGAGCCAAAATTAAGCGACTTTATTTTAGATTTAGGTTGCGGTGATGGTAGTCTGACACAAAAAATTAAACCTTTATGTGAAAAAGTTATTGGGGTAGATGCTAGTGCGGAAATGATCAGTGCGGCGAGTCAAAAAGGCCTCGAAGCATATGTCAAAGATGCTCATTACTTAGATTTTGATGAAGTATTTGATTGTGTTTTTTCCAATGCCGCTTTGCATTGGATGACCGCACCAGAAAAAGTAGTAGAGGGTATTTTTAAAGCCCTCAAACCACAAGGTTGTTTTGTCGCTGAATTTGGTGGTTACGGCAACGCAGGAAAAGTGGTTAATGCGTTAACTCAAAGACTCACACAAACCGGCATTGTATTTGAAAACCCTTGGTATTTTCCAAGCGCAGAAGCGTATTCACAACTATTGGTAGAGCATGGCTTTGAAGTGCAGCACATAGAGCTGTTTGATCGCATGACGCCGCTTCCCGAAGATTTAAGTGCTTGGATAGATGCGTTTGCCCAAGCGTTTTTTAAAAGCACGAGTGAGTCGCAGAAAAGGGCCATTATTGACGACGTTGTTGCCGCATTGAAATCTGACTTATTTTTCAATAATCAGTGGCATGTTGATTATGTCAGGTTGCGTGTTAAAGCAGTTAAATCATAAAGATGCAAAGTACTCTATAACTTGGGCTAGGGGCATCACTTGTGCATATTTTGCATGCATGTCATGCAGGCTCATCTCATGCGCTGACAGATTTCTATCACCACAAGCCTCAGGTACTACCGCACACAAAAAATTATGTTGTAAGCCATCCACGCAAGTTGCACGCACACAACCAGATGTAGTTAATCCAGTTATTATCAGTGAATCTACTTTTAATGCTGCTAACTTACTAGCCAGTGACGTTGAAAAAAAAGCGCTTGGATGCTGTTTCTCGATAACATTTCCATGCTTTACATAGTCATTGAACTTCTGATGGATATCGACCCAGGTCGAACCTCGCTGCAATATGTTTAAAGCAGGTAAACGCTTCCTAAACACACTTGCTTGTTGCTCGTTATCGTATACGACGGTAGTGAAAAATATTGGTACCTTGTTGTCTTTGGCATTCTTAACAAGCGTGAGGTTAGCCTCAAGCTGTGTTGCAAACTCGCCACCAAGGGGTTCTGGGGACATTCCGTCCGCTAAAGACATAATCGCTGTAAGCCCTTGCCTTTCAAGCCCTGCCGAAGGGTATCAAATTTCTTAATAGCAGAATGTTGTTTATTACACTATCATAAACCTTTT
>Ga0163216_101686_pt1 | contig 11411 bp, 8 predicted proteins | sample SynspAceP_FD_167610 | JGI IMG/M metagenome (GOLD analysis project Ga0163216, IMG submission 167610) | Saline lake microbial communities from Ace Lake in Antarctica - Synechococcus sp. Ace-P (Illumina Assembly) | ecosystem: Environmental > Aquatic > Non-marine Saline and Alkaline > Saline ...
TTGTCGTAAAAAACCACAATGCGGCAGGGGTGCCGTTTTCCGCTAGCCCAAAATTGTTTCACGCGAGATCAGCCCTAAGTCCACGCCATTCCAGTCGAGCTCTGCAGAGGTTCAACTCGACAAGGGATCTCTCGGTCGCCAGCGTCTTCCTGCAAACGCGGTGCGTTAATGGTGCCGCCGGTCCTCGGCGGATTTCGGTTCGCCGAGGACGATTTTTCATCAAATCATGGGACACGGGAGCCATGCCTTGAAAAACCTCGAACCTGGGGTCGGCGCACGCTTCGGTCCGATGAACCGGTAATTCGGTCGGTAACACGAAGGCTTGAAACGTGTTTTTGGTACCGGTACCGGTACCGGTGGTGGTCGTGGCGATGCCCCGGACGCGGCCTCGGGCGTCGCGGCGGTTTTGAACGTGGACGGTCGCTTCACCGGTGACTTCGGGCGTGAAAGTTTGGTTGGTCAAGTCGCCAGCCGGATCGTATTGGAACTGCCTGATTCCGCCGAGTTCGTTTCGTGCGATCAAAGGTGTCCGGTACCGTTTTTTAAGGCACCAGACACCTTCGTTTTGTCTGAAGCGAGCGAACGTCATCCGCAATGATTTGTAAGGCAAGCTTCGCGAAGCCAACGCGTTCAATATCGGCGACGTCAAAGCGGTTGTCTTTGAGAGCACCGGGGATGTATCCGTGCTGCACAGCGACGACGAAAAGATGCTCGGACCCAAAATGTTCGAGAGCGTCATCGACGGTAACCGACTGTTTTGACTGGCGCGAAGAGTTGGTTGCCATGATGCCATTTGGGAAACGGTTCTGATGGGGCTCGTCCTGTTTCCCCAGTCAGAGATGGTTCGTTCGCAATAAAATGCGTTCCATTCCGCCTTTGGGAACGCGACTTGCTACTACGTGGTTGCGAGGCAGTTCCATGTGAAGAATCTGTCCGTTCATTCCCAACTCGGAAGCCGACCATGACCACCGCCTACGCTGTCAGTTCACCAGAGTCCGGATTTAAGAAGATTGAATATGACCCCGGTGAACTTCATCCGGATGAAGTCGACATTGCGGTCGAGTATTGCGGCGTTTGCCACAGCGACTTGAGCATGAAGAACAACGACTGGGGGCTGACCGAATACCCGTTTGTCGGCGGTCACGAAATCGCGGGCAAGGTCATTGCGACTGGTGATCGCGTCCAGCATTTAGCGATGGGACAGAGAGTTGGCGTGGGGTGGACGGCTAGGTCTTGCATGCACTGCAACCAATGCCTCTCCGGTTACCAAAACCGCTGTCCCGAGGCTCAAGGAACCATCGTTGGACGTCACGGAGGGTTCGCGGATCGTGTGCGTGCCCAGTCAGAATGGGTCATTCCAGTTCCCGATGATGTCGATTTGGTCGACTGCGGCCCACTATTTTGCGGCGGACTGACGGTCTTCTCACCTCTGATTGAAAACAACATCCAGCCGACCGATCACGTCGCGGTCGTCGGCATCGGAGGCCTCGGGCACCTGGCGTTGCAATTCGCTAGATCATGGGGTTGTCATGTCACCGCATTCTCGACTTCACCCGACAAAGAGGACGAGGCGAAGTCGATGGGGGCTCATCAATTCCTGAACTCGCGAGACGAACAGGAACTTTCATCGGCAGCGGGTCAGTTTGATATGATCCTGGTCACCGTCAACGCTGATCTTCCGTGGGACGCCTACATCGGAGCTCTCAAGCCAGGCGGGAAACTCCACCTCGTAGGGGCGGCGGAATCCATCAACGCGACTGTCTTCCCGTTAATCATGGGCGAGAAGTCGATTGGAGCGTCGCTGACGGGTGGGATCGTGCGGGCGCGTCAAATGATGGAATTTTGCTCGCGGCACGCCATCCGGCCGATGATCGAGAAGTATCCGATGGCCGATATCGACGAAGCAATGGACCGCCTCGAATCTGGCAAAGCCCGCTACCGGGTTGTGCTTGAAGCATAGCGATCAAAACGAAGCTACCTCACAACCTCTCAACAGGAAAACACTCGCATGACCTATCCAAGAAGCTTCTCGCACATCGGCATTTCCGTGACCGATTTGGAGCAAGCCGTCGACTTTTACACGAAAACGCTGGGCTGGTACGTCATCATGCCGCCTACCGAGGTGAAATCCGACGATTCCGCGATTGGTGTGATGTGCAATGACGTGTTCGGAGAAGGCTGGGGGCGTTTTCGAATCGCCCACTTGGCGACGGGCGACCGAGTCGGCGTGGAACTCTTTGAGTTTGAAAACGCCGAGAAGCCAGAGAACAACTTCGAGTACTGGAAAACAGGAGTGTTTCACTTCTGCGTTCAAGACCCGGACGTCGAGGGCCTCGCGAAGAAGATCGTCGAAAACGGTGGTAAGCAGCGAATGCCGGTTCGTGAATACTATCCAGGCGAGAAGCCCTACCGAATGGTTTACTGCGAAGATCCCTTTGGGAACTTGATCGAGATCTATTCTCACAGCTACGAACTGACGTATTCCGACGGTGCCTACCAGGGCAATGCCGAGTAGTGAATTCGGTAGGATGGGTCAAGCCGCTTCGGCGCAGACCCATCAATCAAAGTAGGAACGGTGGGTTATCGTCGCAGGCTCCTTGACCCACCTTACAAAGTTTCGCGACGACCAGCTCACCGATCATTTTTAGGCCAAACTGGAACTCCATCGACCAATTCGATAACTCGATCCAACGGTTCCTCAGATTCCAACCCGCTTCCAACATGTCGGTAGACGCATCCGCGTTGGGTTTGTTCTAACTCGTAAACGGCAATCACGTTGGGCTGCGGGTGCCCACGAAAGAACAGTATTCGCAGCAATTGTTTGACGGTCGAGAGTTCTCCCACATGCATCGCCGTTCGGACCGACACAGTGGGAGCAGGCACACTTCGCTGCTCAGTCCATTGATAGCCGTCTAAGCAGGTTCGAGAAAGTGTTTCGGTGTATTAGCCGTTTTGGCGTTAGCCCCGGTTCTCACGTTGAACCGGGGCGAACGCCCAAACGGCTAATGGGGTTACACGCAATGAATTACCCGAACCTGCTTAGCGGGCCAGCGAAAAACTCAATCGTTCGTGTTTGCTTGTCCAGCATGGCGCTTGGCTCCAACTGGCATCGTCGGGTTTCCGGCCAACTCCAAGTCGATCAGCCGCCCATGCACCGAACAAAATTCCGATCGGTTTGCCAACCACAAGTCCCAACACAATCCCTCGCGTTATCCGATTCGTTACCGACAGGCTATCGAACGAAACAGCGATGCCTGCGTTGGATAATGCGAAAATTGGTAATACAAGGTATGCCGACCACGGTTGCAGCGCGTGCTCCAGTCGTTCAGCAGGTCGATGAAGGCGACTGTCGATTGCCTTCACACGTTTAGAAATTCGTTTACGTTCGCGTTCGTCGTCGGTGGTTCCGTCTTCAACGCGTTGGATTGATTGTTGAATGCCGATGGATCCCTGAGCGAGCATCGGCAGTAGTTCAGCTTTGCTGCGAGATGGAATCATCGCGGCCAGTAAGACCCCGGCCAGTGTTGCGTGGAGCCCGCTGAAGTAAACTGTGGTCCAAAGTCCGATTCCAAGCAGCAGGTACGGCCACAGCGTATAGACTCGCGCCCGGTTGAGCTGGTCTTTCCCGGCAGAGATCAAGGGCAGGTGTCGGAGCACATACCGTAGTGGCTGACCGGATTCATCACGCACCGTTCGCAGGACCTGCTGCAGCCGTCGACAGTCAGTGCAACCGTCGTCGCCGTACCCCACAATCGCGAATTCTGCGTCAAGCTCACCAGTGACGCATTCACGAGAGGATTCAGTTGGTTGGGCGAAGAAAGGTACGCGGACGCGTTTTGCTTTTCGAGTCCTGGACCCTTTTTCTTACTGGACCCTTTTTCTTACCTTCGGGTGATTGAGCAGCCGACGCCCTTTCTCTTCTTGCTTTCAGAACCGGATACAATATGACGATCGTCATCGTGATGCGTTCGTCCTGTCACGCCGCATGACTCTCTGCGTTTTCGGGGTGTCGATAGCGGGGATATCAGGAGCAGGCGAAGCGTCGCATGAGGTGGCGTCAATCACTGGCCTCTGCCCTCGCCCTGAGTAGGTGTCATCACACGGCCCGGAAAAATGCTCTATCCTTAGGCTACTCTTACTCCCCTAGGTTAAGCAGGTGCGAGGAATTCATTCCACATAAATCCATAAGCTGTTTGGGCGTAAGCCCCGGTTAAACGAGAGAACGGTGGCTAACGCCAAAACGGCGAATATACCGAAACATTTCCCCACACCTGCTTATCCCTGTCGAAGCAGCATCCACCCTCCCAAGAAGGCGATTCCGCATGTCCAAACTCCTTACCAAGACGCCACGGCCTCGCTCAGGAACGCTCGGTTTCCGCCGAATATCTTCGCGTCATTGGGCACCACGAATGACGAAACTCATGATTGCTGTGATCGCTGCGTTCTATGCACCGCTTTTGTTGGCAACCCAACTGAAAGCGGAGTCAACCGATGCCCCCAACGTCATTTTCATTCTGGTGGATGACATGGGATACGGTGACCCCGGCTGTTTCAACCCGGACTCGAAAATTCAAACACCGAACATTGATTCACTCGCCCGCGACGGAATGCGTTTGACCGACGCCCACGCCCCAGGGCCGCTGTGTCACATGTCACGTTACGGCTTGATGACCGGACGTTATCCGTTTCGCACCGATGTTTCGCGTTGGCCCGAGCACGCGTTGATTGAACCTAGCCAAACGACCATTGCCGACGTCGCCAAACGAGCGGGGTATCGCACCGCGATGGTCGGTAAATGGCATGTCGGGTTTAACGAAAACGGTTACGACCGACCGTTGCACGGCGGCCCGGTTGATTGCGGTTTCGATTCGTATTTTGGGATCCGGGCCAGCACCGATATCCCGCCTTACTTCTACATCGAAAACGACTCTGCCGTGACACCGCCGATCGATTCGATCGACGCAAATGCGAGCGAGAATTGGTCGCCGATCCAGGGTAAATTCTGGCGAGCCGGCGGCATCGCGCCGGACTTGCAATTGGAAAACGTGCTGCCCAAATTTACGGACAAGGCGATCGAAGTCATTGAGGATCATTCGGCGAGCGAAGCCGACGAGCGTCTGTTTTTGTATCTGGCCTATCCCGCTCCCCATACGCCGTGGTTGCCGTCAGATGATTTCGCGGGCAAGAGCGACGTGGGACTCTACGGTGACTTCGTCATGATGGTCGACGCGATGATCGGTCGCGTTTTGGATTCACTCGATGAGTCGGGAATGTCCGAAGAGACATTGGTGATCGTGACCTCGGACAACGGGCCAGTTTGGTACGCCGGCGACGTCGAGAAGTTTGGGCACGCCAGCGTCGGGAACCTGCGTGGCATGAAAGCCGACGCTTGGGAAGGCGGTCACCGTATGCCGATGGTGGCTCGATGGCCGGGAACGATCGACGCCGGAGCGACTTGCACGCAAACGGTGTCCTTCGTCGATATATTGGCGACGATGGCGGACATCGGGAAAGTCAAACTCAATGCGGGCGAGGGGCCGGACAGTTTCAGCATCCTGCCGCTGCTCAAGGGCGACGATCGACCGGTCCGCCCGAACCTTGCACTGCAGTCCGGTCGTGGAACGAACGTGATTCGACAAGGCCCTTGGAAATTGATCCAGGGTCTCGGTTCGGGCGGGTTCAGCAAACCTTCCCAAGTCAAGCCGAAACCAGGAACTGCACCGGGGCAGCTTTATCACTTGGAACGTGATCCCGGCGAAACTGATAATCGTTACGAAGCCGAACCCGCTAAGGTCGCCGAGCTGAACCAGCTCTGGAAACAAGTCGAAACGTCGCCAGGGAGCAGTCATCGTGGCCCCAACTTATCTACGATCGACTTGTCCGATCAAACCGATCGCCAAAATGTGATCGCCAAGGGGACTCAAGCGACTTACCAAGGTCACCCGACCACCGTTTCCATGGCCGACGGTAAGACGGTGTTTTGCGTATGGTGCATCAACCACGGCGGATCGGCCGGGCCGATGGCGCGGAGCGACGATGGCGGTCGGACGTGGGCACGCTTGGACGATTCCTTGCCGCTAGGTTACCAAACGCACCAAAATTGTCCGAGCATCTACCGGGTGCTAGGACCTGACGGGACCGAGCGATTGTGGGTGTTCTCCGCCGCGTTGGGTGATCGCTCTGGCCCGGGCATGCCCAGCATCATGAGCGAAGACGGTGGCGAGACGTGGACAGAGATGCCGCCGCTCGGGTTCCCGTGCGTGATGACGTTCAGCAGCATCGTTCGGCTAGCCGACGGACGCTACCTCGGTCTGTACCACAAAGGCCCCGAAGGCAAAGACCGTTCGCCGCTCGAAGTTCTGCAAGCGATCACCGCCGACGGTGGATTCACTTGGTCGTCGCCGAAAGTGGTAGCATCGGTCGAGGGGAAAAACCCGTGCGAACCGTTCGTGTTTCGCTCGCCCGGTGGGGACGAGTTGTGTTGCTTGATGCGAGAGAACACACACACGGAGAACAGTTTGATGATGTTTTCGTCGGACGAGGGCGAAACCTGGTCGCCGCCGACCGACACGCCATGGGGATTGACGGGCGATCGTCATATCGGCGTTCGGTTGGACGACGGACGTTACTTCTTCGCATTCCGTGACATGGCACCGGGAAGTACCACTCGCGGACACTTCGTCGGTTGGTTGGGAACGTACGAAGACATCAAGAACAATCGCGCCGGACAGGCAAGGTTGAAGTTGTTGCACAGCCACGCGTCGAGTACAAGCGATTGCGGTTACCCGGGTGTCGAGAAATTGGCCGACGGCACGATCTTGGTGACGACGTACATCAAATACCGTCCGGGGCCCGAGAAGCATTCGGTGGTCACGGTCCGATTGAGTCCCGATGACTTTGCCATTGATAACTTCGCTATCGATGCCATGCCGCGATAAACGAGTGGGAGGAGAGCAGGCCAAAAGTAGCTTAACCGTTCTGAGTTCCCGGTGGTCTTCCATGCACCGATTTTAAGGCTGTGATTTTGGTGACCATAAAGCGACCGTTCTGCTCGCTACCGGTCCCCGTCAGCGTGACCGCGGTTCCGCAGTGGTAGGCTAAATTGAAGCCATGGAAGTCACGAAAGCTGACTTCGATCCGAACGGCAGGCGACCCTTCCACGTCCACAAAAAATACCTTGGCTTCGTCCAAGTTGTCGGAAAGCCGCAGTCGACCTTGCACGGTAATGCCATCGGATTCTTGACGCACCCAGCTTTCGAATGGTTGCTCGACGTAGTGCGGATAGTCCGAGCCATCCAACCCGGGCAGCAATTCCGAACTGCCAGCGAATTCCTTCGCGTCGACATCGAACTTTTGCAACAAGGACATGTGCAGGCGACTGAGTTGCTGATTTTTTTCGAACCGGACGTAGCGCCCCGTCTTCAGCATACCGCCGCCTTGACCGGCCAGCACGATGGGAATTCGCGTCGCCGTGTGGTTGTCGCTATGGCCCATCCCGGAGCCGTACAGGACAACACTATGTTGCAAGAGGGTTCCGTGATGGTCTTTGAAAGACTTCAATCGGTTCAACAAGTAATCGAATTTCTCCATGTGCCAGAGGCTGATCTTCAGCAGCGCGTCGATGTTCTGACGGGAGAAGTTACGAAAGAAGTGCGACAGATAGTGATGCTGCTCCGTGATGCCCAGGAAATCAAAGATCATCCGACTGTTGCTGTTGCCCAGCATGTAGGTTACGCAGCGGGTGGAATCGGTCCACAGGGCGAGGGCGATCAAGTCGATCATTGATTCGACTTGATCGTTCAAATTCGCTGGCGCAAGGGGGCGTTCGAAACTGGCCGCATCGAACGTGGGACGCGGCCCTTCGGCGATGCGTTGCAGCCGCTGCTCCGTTTCACGGACGACGGTCATGTATTGGTCAAGCGTATGACGGTCCTCCGAACCCGCACGACGCTGGAGCGCGCGGGCATCTTCGCCGACGCGATCGAGCAGGCTGGACATGCGCTGCCGTTTTTCTGCATTTCGCATTGGGTTACGAAACAGGCGATCAAAGACCAGTTGTGGATCGCTCTCGCGTGGAATCGGTGCACCCGTCGCGTCGTAGGAGATATAGCTGCAGCCGATCTGATTGGTGAACAGGCCTTCGGTGGTCAGTTCCAGCGACCGAACGGCTGTTTCGTTTCCGATGCGAGCGGCAATCAATTGGTCAATCGAAGCGGATCTTGTGTTCTTGTGATGACCGCTGAGAAACCGTCGCGTTGAATTGGAATGCGACGAAAAGCCAAAGTCACCCATGTTATCCAGGATCAGCAAGTCGTCCTTATGCTTGGCAAACGGCTTCATCAGCGGCGACATGCGAAAATCAAATTCCTCGCCACCACTGACATTCCAACTCGGCGGATGCACACCGTTGGGCTTGAACAACGTCACGAACCGGACAGGCGGTTGCGAGTCCGTTGCCGCATGAGCGTGCTGCTGCATCAGATTCAAGAACGGCAGTGGCATCAGCGCGCCGGTGGTCCCGCGCAGAAACGTTCTTCGATTGAGATGCCACTTCATATTTGCTTTCCCACTAGGGTGCTGTTTTCACGAATGTCTGTTGAAAAGGCAGAGACTGTGTGATCGTATGAATCAAGTCGCCAAAGGTGCCATCGTTGTCGCACAAGTCCGTCACCATCGCATCGACTGTCGGAGCGTCGTAGTATTCGAGTTTTCGGCACAATGCGTAGGCCAGGGTGCGACGGACAATCGTGCGCACCACTTGTTCCCGTTGGCTGCTCGTCAAGATTTTTTGCAGGCCCTGGTAGTCTTCAAACGTTTCGCCGGTAGGCAATTTGCCGCTGGCGTCGACCGGTGATCGATTCCAACCACCCTTCTCGTCGTAGCGTTCCAGAGCAAACCCAAGTGGGTCGATCTTGTCGTGACACGATGCACAGGCGGCATTGCTACGATGTTGCTCGAACCGCTGACGAAACGTGAGTTTCTCCCCTTTGCGATTGCCGGGGACTTGACCGACGTTCGCAGGCGGCTCCGGTAAGTGCTGGCCCAGCACGCGTTCGAGCACCCAAACTCCCCGCTGCACGGGACCACGGTTCATTGCCAAGACGCCGGGCATCGTTAGCAATCCACCTCGCTCCGGCGTCTTCTTCAGCGTGATCCGCTGGTTCGGCAACGCTGCGACCTCAATTCCTTTCTGACGTTGATAGCGTGCCAACTGACCGCGGTCTCCCGGATAGTGGCCGGACGTGTGTTGATTGATGAAAGTCGTTTCGGAATCCACCAGTTCGATCAGTGGTCGGTCTTCGGTGAACAGGTAATTCAAAAAGTCGATCGGTTGGCGGCGCAACGCATCGGCCACGGGCGGATTGTTGGAAACCTTGTCAATCTCGTTGAGCGAGAACCATTGCACTCCGAGGTCTTCCGCCAAACTACGAGCTTTGGGGGAAGTGAGCATGCGATCGACCTCCGCGTCGAACAGCGTCGATTCACGCAGTCGGCCAGCACGCGCCTGTCCAAGCAGTTCTTCATCAGGCATATCGGCCCAGAGGAAATAGCTCAGTCGTTCCGCCAATTCGAAATCGTCGACACTTTGTTGCTTGCCCGGTTGTTTTGGTAACAGTAAACCGCGATAGAAGAATGTCGGCGACATCAACAATGTCTTCAGTTCGACAGCGACCGCGGCCTCGATCGCTTCGGCTTCCAGTCCATCGACATTCGCCAGCGCGACATTCAGTTGTTCTGCTTCGAGATCGCGTCGACGTGCCCGGCGTGCAACGGCTCGAATGAGTGCATGTGCGTTGTCGGTGCTCAAGTATTGGCCGTCAATCGATCCCGCCAGTTCCTCTAACGCCTCCCGCTGTCCGGGGGAAAACAGTTTTTCAATGGCGCTGTCTAGCAAGTAGGAGTACTGGTTCCAGATCACGGGCGTCAGCGGATTGGCCGACGTGTCATTCGTGAATCCGCTCGGTCCCGGCGGGTCGGTCGGCAGCAACTTCATCACCAGCGATTTCTCAACGATCGTCTGTTCCGCTTCGACGATTGCCACTTCGAGCGGGAATCCGAACAGAGAATGCAGCGTGTTGCGATATTCGTAGGCGGACAAACGACGCGGGCGAAAGAACCCGGGATGCGGTTCAACCGCTTCGACAAAACGCGACCGATACCACTCCGTGATTACCTTCTTCTCAGCCGCAGATGGCTGGGGTTGATCTTCAGGTGGCATGATGTCATCCGCCAACAGCTCGACAGATGCTTCCCAGACATCAAACGCAGCGGAAAGATCAGCAGCCTTGCTGCTCTTTACAAAGTCAACCTCTCCATGCGTTTTCTCCCCGCCATGACAAAGAACGCAGTACTTGTTCAGTAACGGCTCAACGTCTGAAAGAAACAAATCATCGCGGTCCGCCGCATCGGCCTGCACGCCAACAAACGCGAACAAGATCGCAACGAGTCGAATCCAGTACGGGTTGGTGTGCGGGATGGCGGGCATAGCAAACTGGCGGGAGCGAAGAACGCAGTGAGAGCGAAGGCAAGGTAGAAATCCGATTCTAACCCAAGCACGCCGAAGAGGAAATCACAACTCTCGCCCGTGAAAATCGTCCATCCTGCGGGAAATAACCGTCGGTTCAACCCTCAGGCTTGCAATGGCCTCCTGTCAGTTTCGACTTTATTCTCCGGTCGGGCCAAAGTTGGGGCCAAAGTTGGGGCCACCCACTTTTTAAAAAGTTGGAAAAGTTGGAAAAGTTGGGAAAAGTTGGGAAAAGTTGGGGCAAAAGTTGGGGCCAAAAGTTGGGGCCACCCACTTTTTAAAAAGCCGCCATTGGAGTGCCGAGCGAGCAAGCCACCAACGCGATTTTGCGGGATCGGCCATCGCAGGAATCCTCGCTGAAACTTCATGCTTCCGTATCACCGATGTCGCGAGATCGCTTCATCGTTTCCCACGGCTGATGCCCTGTCAGTTGCCCGCAAATCAGCCCCCCTGTCGGCTTGCCCAACAGGAGTCGAAGTTTTGAAATTAGACCCAAAACGGCGTCAACGACGCTCCCACTCGGGCTTGCCCCGCATGAAAGCAAAGTTCGGTACTTTGGTTTCATGCCGGACAAGCCGACACGGGACCGAGGACCGATCAACTGTTTTCTGATTTCAAAACTCTGTTTCCCGTGTGACAAGCTCACGGGTGGATAGAATTGGGTTCATCCGGCGGCAGCGTGCGCCGGAGGTTTTCCAGGCATGACTGCAGTGTCCAACGAGATTGGTGCCTGAGTAGGGATGCTGGTGGACTACGTAAGCCGGAAGAAACGCAGTCGAGCTCGAATGGCGTGGACTTAGGGCTGATCTCGCGTGAAACAATTTTGGGCTAGCGGAAAACGGCACCCCTGCCGCATTGTGGTTTTTTACGACAAAAATCTCAACGC